>Ga0157372_10000109_pt1 | contig 86749 bp, 73 predicted proteins | sample C55metaG_FD_115307 | JGI IMG/M metagenome (GOLD analysis project Ga0157372, IMG submission 115307) | Corn rhizosphere microbial communities from Kellogg Biological Station, Michigan, USA - C5-5 metaG | ecosystem: Host-associated > Plants > Roots > Rhizosphere > Soil | place: USA: Michigan... | reverse complement strand
TGACAGCAGCAGGCCTCTTGTCGCACTCAGGCCCACCCTGCAAATCCGGCAGAAGCACGGGCTGCCAATCTTTTGCCCCACTACGTTCCCGCTTCCTCTGCTTCAGCAAAATCTTGAAGGCCCTGCCCACGCATCAGGCCCATCTTCTGCCTGATTTCGCCCGAGGCGGATATGCTGTCAGAGAAGAATCGGATAGCATTAAAACTTGTGTGCATAGATTAGCTCCTAAGGGAGAAATTGAAAATAGTTAAATCCGAAATCGAAAATCCGAAATCCGAAATCCCACAAAATCGTACTTCATAAATCTAAACTCCTAATTCGTTCCCCCTTCAGGGTGTTAGGGGGCTCTCCTGACAAAGTTCTATCAACACTCCGTTTGTTCCTTTGGGGTGTACAAAGCAAACCAGTTTGTTATCGGCGCCTTTTTTGGGTTCCTCGTTGAGGAGCACAAAACCTTCGCGTTTCAGGCGGTCCATTTCGGCTCTGATGTCTTTTACGTCGAAGGCAATGTGGTGTATGCCTTCCCCCTTTTTCTCTATAAATTTTGCAATGGCGGAGCTTTCGTCGGTTGCTTCGAGCAGTTCAATTTTATTGGGGCCAGCATTTAGAAAGGCCGTTTTCACATGTTCAGAGGCTACTTCTTCAATCTTATACACGGTTGTGTTAAGCAGCTTTTCATATAGCACGGCGGCCGTTTTAATATCCTTCACGGCTATGCCTATATGCTCTATCTTTTTCATGTCCAAATATTGTAAAATAATGCGTCACTGCGCCTTTACAACCAAGAGCCGGTTACAAAAATTGAAATGTTCGCTATCTTTGAGAAAGTTTTGCCATGAATTTGCCGGTTTATTTAGATAACAATGCTACAACCCCTGTTGATCCGAGGATACTGGAAGCTATGTTACCTTACTTTACCCAAAAATTCGGTAATGCAGCAAGCCGGAGCCATTCTTATGGATGGATAGCGGAGGAAGCAGTAAAAATAGCTCGTGAACAGGTTGCAGAGTTAATCGGCGCGTCGGTAGAAGAAATCATCTTTACTTCGGGAGCTACCGAATCTGACAACCTGGCTATCAAAGGTGTTTTTGAAACTTATCAATCCAAAGGCAATCATATTATCACGGTAACAACGGAACACAAGGCCGTGCTGGATACCTGCAAACACCTCGAAAAATTAGGTGCCAGGGTAACTTACTTACCGGTACAAAACGACGGACTAGTTGATCTACAGCAGTTAAAAGACGCTTTAACCGCGGAAACCATTTTAGTATCGGTCATGTATGCCAACAACGAAATTGGTGTAATACAACCGATCCGCGAGATGGCTGCACTGGCGCACGAGCGAGGAGCTTTGTTTATGACGGATGCGGCCCAGGGAGTGGGCAAAGTGCCGATTGATGTTAATGCTGATGGTATTGATCTGCTCTCGTTATCGGCACATAAAATATATGGCCCTAAAGGCGTTGGCGCGCTGTATGTAAGGCGCAGAGGGCCGCGGGTTAAGCTTATTGCACAAATGGATGGCGGAGGACATGAACGGGCAATGCGTTCGGGAACTTTGAATGTACCGGGCATTGTTGGCTTAGGCAGGGCCTGCGAGCTGGCTCGGTTCGAAATCAAAAACGAATCACTGCGGGTAGCTGAACTGCGTGACAAACTTGAGCATAGCTTGTTAACCGAAATAGAAGGCACCTTTGTTAACGGTAACGTGGAACACAGACTGCCCGGCACAACCAACATTACGTTCAGGAACGCAGAGAGCGAGGGTTTAATGATGGCAATGAGGGATATTGCCGTATCATCCGGCTCGGCTTGTACTTCGGCTTCGCTTGAACCTTCACATGTGTTAAGGGCCATTGGCCTGCCTGACGATCTGGCACTTTCCGCCATTCGTTTCGGTTTAGGACGCTTTACAACAGCAGAAGAAATAGATTATACCATAGAAATAATTAAAAAAGCAGTAAGTAACCTTCGGGAACTTAAGTTTGCATAGTTTTTGATCATGAAATTAGTGGGAGTAGATTTGATTTCTCAAATCTCACGTCTCACACCTAAAATCTCAAAAAAGATGATAACCGTAACAGACAAAGCAAAAGAGCAAATTGAGCGCCTGATGAAGGATGCCAATCTGGATAATACATACTTTCTTCGTGTAGGCGTAGAAGGCGGAGGCTGCTCCGGCCTTTCGTACAAAATGGATTTTGACAACGAGGAGAAAAAAGGCGATCAGTTTTTTGAAGACAAAGGTGTTAAGATCGCCGTGGATATGAAATCATTCCTGTACCTGGCGGGTACTGAACTGGAATATACTGACGGACTTAACGGCAAGGGCTTTAACTTTCACAACCCTAATGCTAGCCGTACCTGCGCCTGTGGCGAAAGCTTTTCGGTATAAGGCTTAAAAGCGTTTATTTTAAACTTTTCTTTAATAACAGAAAAGGTGGCCGTGTAGCGAAGGGCACTGAAAAAGTCCACTAAAATTGGGCAAGAAAAAAGGGGATGTATCTTAAATGATAACATCCCCTTTTCTTTGACTTGTAGAACAATCTGTTGAACTTGGGATTTGTATAAACGATTCTCAGAGCTTCAAACTGGTTTTTTATTACCTTTTTCCACCTTTAAAAATCAAGGGGACTTTTTCAGTGCCGTCGTGTAGCGTGGCCACCTTTTCTATTTATACCGACCAGCGCACGCATTTTTTCAGAAACTCTTCGTTTGCATCCGCACCTATTCCGGGTGTATCGTCAATTTCAAGTTGGTAGCCATTGTATTTTACGCCTCCTACGCACGGATCTTCTAAATGACCGAGCATGCAGGTATCCATGTCGTAAAACTTAATATTGGGGCTTGCATACACAAAGTGCAACTGGGCGCTTAAACCAATACGACTCTCCAGCATGCCGCCCATCATGCACGAAATACCATGCTTAGCGGCAACGTCATGAATCTTTTTGGCCTCATATATACCGCCTGATTTGGCAAACTTAATGTTGATGTAGTCGCATGAATTGCTGTGGATCTGGCGGCGGGCATCGTGGTGGTTGTAAACGCTCTCATCGGCCATGATCTTTACCGGCGAAAGCTGGTGCAATTCGGGCAGGCGATCGTCGTACCAGGTACGCATAGGCTGTTCGCAAAACTCAATATCATATTGACCGGCAGTCTGTAGAACAAATGCGGCCTCATCAAATGTCCATCCCTGGTTGGCATCTATTCTGATGCGTATTTCAGGCCCTACTGCTTCACGGATCAATCTTATGCGATCAACATCTTCCCGGGCGTTCTTACCCAATTTTACTTTAAGGACGTGCGCTCCACCGGTCCTATACTGCAGTGCCTTTTGCGCCATGTTCTCGGGCCGACCTATGCCGATGGTTATATCGGTTTCCACAGTCTGCTTCTCTCCTCCTAACAGTTTATAGAGGGGCAAACCGGCTTGTTTGGCGGCAATATCATATAAAGCCATGTCGAACGCACTTTTAATGGTGCTATTACCAGCTGTAAAATCATGTAGCTGCTGTAGTCGGGCCCTGATATCAAGAGCATCCTGGTTTTTCCATAAACGGGCAAATTCCCTCGCCATGGCCATGCAGGTGTCCTGCGTTTCGCCTACTATGACGGGAAAGGCCGAGCACTCGCCTACCCCGTAAAACCCATTTTGCGTATGCACCCTGATCAATACATTTTGAGCATACTCCATGATACCCGTGGCAATAGCAAATGGCTCCATTGCTATGTTGAAGCGAAAAACATCAACGTGGGTAATAATATTATGCTGATTTTCCAATAGTGTAACGATGTAAAAGCGCTAATTTAAAATGAGTTATGCATAAAGCAAGAGAAAAGGCGCGGCCAATGGGAAGATTTAACACTTTTTATGGCAGTAGTCAAAATATTGTCCATCATAAACCAAACAGCTACATCAATTCGCTATCGCTTTTCTCGTGATAGGTTTTATAAGCAAGGTAGTAGAATACTATCATCGGGATGGCATTAAGTATTACACCGGTAAAGCTTAGATTTTGCCAATACATAACTAATTGCCAGATCAGCAAGATAAGTGCAAGGGAACCGGCTATAAGGTAGAGATAAAAAAATTTCGGGTTCATACGCCGTTTTTACATGTCAACTCCAAAATTGGAGTTAATGTTTTTACCGAACATGCCTATAGTTGAAAGAAAAATTTTAAATTGCGCTTTAAATACATTTAACGGCAATTGATGATAGTGCTATGGTTACCGCTGTTGGAGGGCCGCGCCAATGTATTTTTCCTGATTGATTAAAAAAATTAAGCAAAAGTGTAACTTTTGTTTGAGGATTGAGTAAAACTATTGATTATGTATAACTGGGAAGATACTTATCTGGAAGCTGAAGAAGCGATCAGAAACTCAAACTATTTGCAGGCTAAGCAACTTTTAGAAAACATTATTCTGGACGAACCAGCCACCGCTCAGGCGCATAACTCACTGGGTTGGTTATATCGTACCCAGTTTGATGATTACCCTCGTGCCGAACGGCATTACCGTGCAGCCATCAACTGCAATCCGGGCTATCCGCATCCATACATCAATTTAATTGTATTGTATACCTATCATGAGCAATGGGAGAAGCTTAAGTCGGTTGCTAATCGCGCACTTACCACACCATTGGTCGATAAAGCAGCGGTATACTATCGCCTGGGGCTGATGGAAGAATATTTACAGAACTATCCTGATGCTATAGCGAATTATAAAAAGGCCATTAAATTTTGCCTTAACCAGGATACCATTGAAGATTATAAGCGTGCTATCGCTACCTGCGAGTATAAAGCAGAGCTATAAGCATTCTTAAACTTTTGTACACAGCACCTTCTTTGCGAACACGATGGCTATTTATTACCATTGTCACAAAGAAGGTGCTGCGGACAAAAACGGATTGTTTTGTTACTACTTAGTTTTCCGTTTAAACACTACTGCGCCAAGCGGCGGCAGCGTAATATTGATTGATACCGGCTTTCCGTGCCAGCTAACGTCTTCTGAAAGGATCTCCTGACTGTTAATCACGCCACTTCCCCAAAACTGTTTATCATCAGAGTTGTAAACTTCATCCCATGAGCCTGCAGTTGGAACACCTATGCGGTAGCCGTAGTGAACATTTGGCGTCATGTTAAGTGCAACTATCAGTTCATCATCTGGATTATTGCCTTTACGGGCATATACCAGGATAGATTGTTCTGTATTACCGCCATCTATCCACTCAAATCCGCTCCATTCAAAGTTTTTCTCATAGAGTGCCGGCTGATCTTTCAATAGTTTATTTAACGCCTTAACCGACTCACTTAACCCCTGGTGGCATTCATACTCCAATATCCACCAATCGAGCGATTTCTCTACGTTCCACTCGCTGTACTGGCCGAATTCTGCACCCATAAACAGGAGCTTGGCCCCAGGGTGGGTAAACATATAGCTGTAAACCAAGCGCAGATTAGCAAAACGCTGCCATTCGTCGCCAGGCATTTTGTCGATCATAGAGCCTTTGCCGTATACCACCTCATCATGCGAGAAAGGCAGCATAAAGTTTTCGGTAAAGGCATAGATCAAACTAAAGGTAATTTCGTTGTGATGATGCTTACGATAGATCGGATCACGGTGGAAATACTTGATGGTATCATGCATCCAACCCATCATCCACTTCATACCGAAGCCCAAGCCACCTGAGTACACTGGCCGACTAACGCCTGTAAAGGCAGTTGATTCTTCGGCTATGGTTTGTACATCAGGGAAATGACTGTAAACCGCCTCATTAAATTCCCTTAAAAATGAAACAGCTTCGAGGTTTTCATTACCACCGTAAACATTAGGCACCCACTCGCCATGGTTGCGCGAGTAATCCAGGTAAAGCATAGAGGCTACCGCATCAACGCGCAGGCCGTCTACATGGTAACGGTCCAGCCAGAACATGGCATTACTGATCAGGAACGCCCTAACCTCATTACGGCCATAGTTAAAAATATAGGATTTCCAGTCGGGATGATAGCCTTGCCGTACATCAGCATGCTCATACAGGTGCGTGCCGTCAAAACGGTATAAGGCATGAATATCACCCGGGAAGTGCGAAGGTACCCAGTCGAGGATCACACCTATCCCGGCCTCGTGCAGCTTCTCAATTAAATACATTAGCTCCTGCGGCGTACCGTAACGTGATGTGGCCGCATAAAACCCTACAATCTGGTAACCCCAACTTGGATAGTAAGGGTGCTCCATAATCGGCATAAACTCTACGTGTGTAAAGCCCATTTCCTTTACATAGGGCACCAGTTTATCAGCCAGTTGACTGTAAGTATAAAAATCGTCAGGACTTTCTACATTGCGCGCCCATGAACCCAGGTGTACTTCATAAACAGAATAAGGTTTATCCAGGGCATTGTGCTGGTAACGGTTCTTCATCCAGTCCTGGTCCTTCCACTCGTAATAGGTATCCATTACAATAGAGGCCGTACGGGGTGCGGTTTCCCATTTCAGTGCGAATGGATCGCTTTTCTCCAATTCTTCGCCAGATTCAGACCGAATAAAATATTTATACACCTCGCCATGACCGGTATCGGGAATAAAACCTTCCCAAATACCAGAAGAATCCCAGCGGCGATAAAGCTTATGTGAGCCGCGGTCCCAGTAGTTGAAATTACCAATTACGGATACCTCTTGTGCATTTGGAGCCCACACAGCAAAGTAGGTCCCAATTACGCCGTGGTATTCTACCACATGCGAACCCATTTTTTCATAAAGCTTATAGTGCTTTCCAGCTCTAAACAGCTCAATATCAAATTCGGTAAAGCGGCTGTATGGCTCAACGCGCTTCAAATTGTGTCGTTGTTTAACAGTTTCGCCTGGCACTGGTTGTGCGGTTTTCTTTGCAGTTGATTTCTTTTTTTCAGATATATCGGTTGTTGCTTCCGCAACAGTATTAGTATCGGATAATACGGCGGCATCAGTTTTGGCCTTAGTTGTTTTAGCAGATTTGGTCTTTGCCGGCTTAGCTTTCGCGATTTCGCTGCCAGCGTCAGTACTGCCGTTAAGAGCAGGTGCTTGTTCTGCTATAGCTGCCGGCGCCTTTGTTTTTGCCTTTGCCGCTTTTGCCGGTTTTGACTCCGGAAAGGTTTCGGCCGCTTCATCTTTTGCTGCTTTTGCAGCTTTAGGTTTAACTGCCTTCACCGGTTCCGACTCGGGGAAAGTGGCGGCAGTGTTTTTAGCTGTTTTTGCTTTTACAGCTTTTGATTTATTTATTTCCAAGGGCTGGGCCTGAGGAAAGGGGGCTGCTTTTTCTTCATTCAGTTCAGCATTCACTTCTTGTTCTGCAGCTTTTGTTTTTGTTGAGGTAGATCTGGTTTGTTTTGCCATAATGCAGTATAGAATTTTAGCCGAACACCTAAGCTTATTTTTTGTTTAATAAACTTTTTCACTTTGTTGTTCAGCTACATACAATAGTAACAATATTTTCCAATTATTTACTCACTCATTGAGCCATTGAGCAATTGTTGTTACCTGAAGCATTACCAACGGACCCACGTTTAACAAAAAAAGAGGACATCCACTATAGGGATACCCTCTTCAATAATTAAGTAACTTTCTAAAAAACGAAGTGAAAATTATTTTGCTATTTCAACGAATTTAAAGTTCTTGGTAAACTTAAACTCAATTGCCTTATTGGCATTTATTTTAAAACCCTTTACCTCTTTCCCATCTACAATCACTTTGGACGGCTTAAATGGCAGTCCGATAATCTCAAAGTGATAGTTTTCATACCGTGGCGTATATAACCCTTCCATACTTTGCTGTATGGTAAGCAGGTTTTCTTTTCCTGTAACCACAAACTTTTTCTCCAGGTATATATCCTGCTCGTATGCAAAGGTTTCGCCATAATCTTCAAACAAGAACGAGTTCACCGCATTATCTGTGTAGTAAACGTTGAGTTTAACTTCCTCAATTTCCTTTTCGCCTACATACTGCATCACCGGATATTCCGGAATTACAGCGCCGGCCTTGATAAAGATCGGCATAGTTTCCAAAGGCGTTTTCACTACCACCTCTTTACCGCCCTCAACGGCCTCGTTCAACCAGAAGTCGTACCAGGTGCCTTTAGGCAGGTAAACCCGTCTGCTGGTTTGTCCGGGTTCCAGCACCGGGCAGATCAGGATCTTATCACCATAGGTAAATTCGTCCTGGCGGGCCTGATTGGATAAAACATCCTGTTCCTGCATTACTACCGGGCGCAACATTGGGAAACCGTAACGATGATGTTCCCAGAAAGTTGAGTACAGGTATGGCAGCAACCGGTAACGGAGCTCAATGAATTTACGGTTAATAGCAGTAAACGGTTCGCCAAAGCTCCATGGCTCACGTTCTTTGGTATCGCCAGCTGAGTGAGCCCGCATAAATGGCGAGAAGGTGCCTAACTGAATCCAGCGGGTAAACAGCTCGCCATCCGGCTCGCCGCTGAAACCGCCAATATCAGTTCCGCAAAACGGAACACCAGACATAGACAGGCGCTGGCACTGGATATTGCCTAAACGTAAATGTTCCCATGAAGCTACGTTATCACCCGTCCACACCGAAGCAAAACGCTGCAGACCGGAGTAACCGGCGCGGGTAATGGTAAACGGCCTGCGGTTTTTCATCAGTTTGCGCATACCCTCGTAGGTAGCGCGCACCATTTGCATACCATAAATATTGTGTGCTTTTCTGTGCGATCCGCGGAAACCGTCGTATTGATGACGAACATCATCAGGGAAAGTACCTGAGCCAAACACAGCAGGCTCATTCATATCGTTCCAAACACCGGCAACGCCAATGTCTATCAGTTCGTCAAACAAACCGCCCCACCATTCGCGCACTTCAGGATTGGTAAAATCAGGGAATTGGCAGCGGCCTGGCCAAACATGGCCCTCCATAAAGTAATCGTCGCTACGACGGCAGAAATAACGATTCTTTTTGCCCTCTCGGAACACCGAATAGTTATCATCGACACGAATTCCGGGATCGATGATCACTACCGTTTTAAAACCATCGGCAGCAAGCTCCTTCACCATTTTCTTCGGATCAGGGAAATACTTACGGTTCCAGGTAAAGCAACGGTAACCGTCCATATAATCTATATCGAGATAAATGGCGTCGCAAGGGATCTTTCTATCACGGAACCCTTTGGTAACTGCGCGAACCTTAGCCTCCGGATAATAGCTCCAACGGCATTGGTGATAACCCAATGCCCAAAGCGGCGGCATAGGGTGTGTGCCCGTTAAGCTGTGGTATCTTTTTACCACGTCCATCATGTGCGGGCCGTGGATATAGTAGTATTGTAATTCGCCTCCATCAGCCCAAAAGCTGGTTTTATCCCGGTCCTCACCACCAAAGTCAAACTGCGACTTAAAGGTGTTGTCAAAAAATACACCGTGAGCGATCCCGTTGTTTAAACTGATATAAAACGGAATACTGCGATACAGCGGGTCCTGGTTCCAGTTAAAAGAGTAGGCATCGGTGTTCCAATTCTTGAGGCGTTTACCACGCAGGTTAAGATCGGTAGCTTTATCCCCTAAGCCGTAAAAAGCTTCGTCCTCGTGGCAAACCTTAGTACAGAACACATAGTAACCGCCAAACTGCACATTCTCTTCCCAATGCATTTGCACAGCATCTTTGCTGGTTATATTACTTTGCGCGTCTGAAAAGGAAATAAAGAAATCTTTTTTGCTGATATGACAGTTAACAATATTAGTTGATACGCGGAATTCGTCTTCATTTTCGTGCAGCGAAAAAACGCTCACTTTTTGATTCAACTTAGGAACCGCGTAAGAAAATTCTTCTAAAAAAACACCATGAGGGGCGAGTCTAACCCGGATAATTTCGTCGGTAACCACCACCACTTCCACACGTGCTTCACCGTCTGTAAAGTAGAATTTATTGCCCACCTTTTCCACAGCTTTAGGAGCGCCGAGGTATTTTTTCACGATGGGTTTTAAACCTTCTACAGGGTTATTAACGTGATGAAACTCTTCTTCTTCTATGATATTCTGGAGGAGATCCGGATTAAGTACGTTTTCGTCCATAAAAAATTAAGATATAGTCAAATCTTATCGACCAGTAAAGTTAATAAATGCGATATTAAATCATCAAAAATGGGCGCTGCAACAACATTATATCTTTCTATTTTTCAATAACTGGGCCATAATTTTATATGAAGAGTTGAGAGAACAATGATTATTGAGAGTTAAAAGCCATAAAACGTATCCATCCCAACTTTCGTACACCAACCACGGCTTTTTTTGAAATATTTTGATACAGTTTACAAACAAAGGTTGTAAAGACAAAAAAGAAGCTGATACCAAGCAAATTGCCTGCGCGCTAATTGTTTAAGTGTGCCTATTTATAGGCAATATGTTTGCTATCAAGGTCAAAAAATCAATATATTTAAATTAATCAGGGTAAAACTTTAGGGTATAACACTTCGCTCGAATTAAAATATCGAACTTAAACGGTTTACGAAGGCTTATGCACAATGTTTCATTAACTGCCGGTATTTATTTAAATATCGGCAGTTAATGAAATTTAACTAAGGAATATCTACCGTTTGGGGAACTTTCTTTTTAAGGCTGATGCTTGAGCTGTCGGTAACATAGAGCACAGACAGCGCTGCGCACAGCATAAAGATACCTGCCAATACAAGAGCATAAATAGCGTGGCCGTTGTAGAAGTTCTTAACTATTGGCCCGCCAAAGAAACCATTTACAATTTGCGGAAAGGTGATAAAGAAATTGAATATGCCCATATATACGCCCATCTTTTTGGCCGGTATGGAGCTGGACAAGATAGCATAAGGCATAGCCAGTATACTACCCCACGCCAAACCGATTCCCACCATAGGCAGGATAAGCATATAAGGGTTATGTATAAAAAAGATAGAGAGCAAGCCTATACCTCCCATGGTTAAGGAGAAAGCATGTGCAATTTTTCTGCTCGTCATTTTAGCAATGCCTGGTAGCACCAGGGCATAAATGGCCGAAATACCGTTATAAATACCAAACAGGATACCTATCCAATTGCTGGCATCATTAAAAGCTACAGAGGTGGTATCGCCGGGTTTAACGTTATAAACATGCTCTGCAATTGCAGGCGTGCTGAAAACCCACATAGAGAAAAGCGCAAACCACGAAAAAAACTGGACAAGGCCCAGCTGCTTCATCGTTTTTGGCATATTGCGCAGGTCGTGCCAGATCTCGCCAAGACCGTGATGCTCTTCCTCAACCACGCCCTCTTCCTGCGGATGATACATCGCATACTCTTCTGGCGAATACTCTTTTGTTGTGATTACCGTATACAGAATGGACGCGATAAGCACCGCGGCACCTGTATAAAAGGAGAATAAAACGTTATCAGGAATATGGCCGGGCTGTGCAGTTTTGGATATACCAAACCACTCAGCAAAAATATAGGGCAACCATGATCCGAGTACCGCACCAAAGCCGATTAGAAATGTTTGGATGGAAAAGCCGGCACTTCGTTGCTGATCGGGCAGGTTATCTGCTACCAGGGCCCTGAATGGTTCCATCGCTACGTTGAAAGAAGCGTCCATGATCATCAACATACCCGCCCCCACTACAATGGGTGGAATTAAAGCAGCCAGCAATGCCGAATTAGGCATAAATATCAACGCCAGAGCTGATAACAAGGCTCCGGTAAGGAAATATGGACGGCGACGGCCCAGTCTGTTCCAGGTGCGGTCGCTATAGTGGCCGATGATGGGCTGAACGATCATCCCGGTAATAGGCGCTGCCAGCCAGAACCACGACAAGTGTTCCACATCAGCACCAAAGGTTTGTAAAATACGGCTGGCATTGCCGTTTTGCAGGGCAAACCCAAATTGAATACCCAAAAAGCCGAAGCTCATGTTCCAGATTTGCCAGAAACTTAGTCTGGGTTTCTGCGCTATGGGTTTTGTGGTCATATCTTCTTTACAATTGGTTCAATTCAATAGTTCAATAGTTCACGGTTCAATAGTTCATTGGTCAAATAAACTAAATCATCCGTTGGCAAGGGCGCATTCAAATTTTTTGCCGCCTTGTCATTGCGAGGAACGAAGCAACCTCGTCGCTATTCAAGGCGGCGGCCCTGTCTACGGGGTTGCTTCGTTCCTCGCAATGACAAATTTTTTATAATTACAAATGACTAACTGATCAAAACTCAAGCATCACTCCGCTTGTAGCCGATAAAGTCAAGTCAACTCCGTTCGTTATATCATTAGTGCTGTATTTCGTTCCGGTAAGCAGATCCTTAAATTCTAAGTGTCCCTTCAGGTTAAACTTCTGTAACAGATCATCAGGTAATTTCACATTGAGCTGATGATCGGTCCTCATAAAATTGGTTACTACCAGCACGCGTTTGTGCTCTGTATAGCGAAGGTACATATAAACGCGGGTATTAAAACCGCTGTTATGCTCATTCGCCAGCATCAGTTCATAAAAGCTCCCGCTGTTGAGCGCCTCGTTGTTCTTCGTTAAATTTAGAAGTTTTTTGTAGAATTCGCGTAGTTTCCTTTGGCTTTCAGAAAGTTGACCTCCATCAAACCGGCCATGATTCATCCATCTCTGATGTTCGGGTACTCCCCAGTAATCAAAAATAGAAGTGCGGCCGTCATCACCGCCAAATCCTTCTGCTCCGGCACCTGGTTCTCCTACTTCCTGACCAAAATAAACCATCACTGGTCCGTTGGCTAAAGTAGCGCTGACGATCATACCCGGAACGGCATACCATGGGTCGCCTGCAAAATCACGCGAGGCAATACGCTGCTCATCATGGTTTTCCATAAACCGCAGCATATGGTTGTCAAAGCCTGCGGTATCGTGGTTCCAAACCCGGTTAATGTCCCAGGTTGTGGCTTGATCCTCGTTACGAACCAGCTTTTTAATACTGTCGTATAAGCCCACCTTATCGTACAGGTAATCAAATTTCCCGTTGATGATGTAGTTATGGTATTCAGCTGTATTGTATGCTTCGCCTATAAATTTCAGATCAGGGAATTCCCCCTTTAACCGGCCGATAGCCCAATGCCAGAATTCAACAGGCACCATTTCAACCATGTCGCAGCGGAAACCGTCTACGTGTTTTTGTGCCCAGTAATGTAGGATCGCATACATTTTTTCCCAGACTGGCGGGATAGGGTCAAAATGCCTGGTATGATTGCTTAAGTAGTCAACGCCATAGTTGAGCTTAATGGTCTCAAACCAGTCGTTAATAGATGGCGTAGAGGTAAAAGCGTCGTTACCGGTAGCTTTGGCAGGGGTCTCATCGAACCGGCCGTCCTTTAGCGGACTGTGGAAATTATCTCCCCCAGGATTATATCCTTTAGGTACCACAAAAGACTTTCCCGGAATGTAATAGAAATCGTTTTTAGGGTCGAAGGGCTTGCTTTTGTCATCATCCTCACCCAGATCGCGCACGCCGGCAGGTTTAACAGCCGAATGATAAGTACGGGCAACGTGATTAGGTACAAAATCCATGATCACTTTTAGTCCATTGGCATGGGTTCGGGCAATTAATGCCTCATATTCTGCCATACGATTCTTAACGTCAACAGCCAGGTCCGGGTCAACATCATAGTAGTCGTTAATAGCGTACGGAGAACCTGCCCTACCCTTTACCACGTCCGGATCATCAGGCTTAATCCCATAGGCCGAATAATCGGTCATGGTAGCATGTTTAATAACGCCCGTAAACCAAACATAGGTAAAGCCCATTTTTTTGATCTCCTGCAGGCATTTATCATTAATATCGTTGAACTTACCTACGCCGTTCTCCTCTTTCGAACCGTAGAATTTATTGCTTGTATTAGTATTGCCAAACAGGCGCGGCAGCAATTGGTAGATGATCAGCTTATCTTTTTTGGCAACTTGCATTTGTTTTTGTTTTGAATGTTTGTTTTGCGACCATACCATTACGGGCATGAATAGTGCCGCAAAAACAAACATTCCGAAAATATTTACTTTCATCATAACGATGAGATAAACTAAGCTTCAACCAGCAATTCATTATTACCCTTAATTAGTTGTTCCTTACCATGAACAACAACGGTAATATCGTCGCCGGAGAGGTTAGAGATTTGCACATTATCCTTGCTCACTTTAATGTTGAGTAAAGTGCCCCTGAAACCCACATGGAAAGAAAATGATTGCCATTTTGCGGGCAGGAACGGTGCAAATGAGATTTTGCCATCCTTTACACGCATACCACCAAATCCTTCAACCACAGACATCCAGGTGCCAGCCATGGACGTAATGTGACAGCCATCTTCAGTATCATTGTTGTAATCATCAAGATCCAGGCGCGAAGTACGCAGGTAAAATTCATAAGCGCGCTGTTCGTCGCCCAGTTTGGCAGCTAAAATAGCATGCACACATGGCGAAAGTGACGACTCATGCACTGTTCTTGGCTCATAGAAATCAAAGTTTCTGCGGATAGTATCTATATCGTACTGATCTTCAAAGAAATAAATTCCCTGCAATACATCAGCCTGTTTAATATAGCATGAACGCAGAATACGATCCCAGCTCCATTTCTGGTTGAGCGGACGGTCAGCAGCCGGAAGATCTTTTACCAGGATCTGCTCTTTATCCAGGTAGCCATCCTGCTGCAAAAACACGCCGTACTTTTCAGAATATGGATAGTACATTTTTTGGATGATGTCTTTAAAGCGGCCAAACTCCTCTTCTTCGCGCAGGCTCACTTCTTTAACGAGCTCCTGGTAGCGTTTAGGATGATTATTTTTTATATAATCAGCGGCTTCCATCGCATATTTCATACACCAGGTGGCAATGGTACTGGTATACCAGTTGTTGTTGATGTTGTTTTCGTACTCGTTCGGCCCGGTAACGCCCAGCATCACATACTTCTCCTTATCCTCAGACCAGTTAACGCGCTGTGACCAGAAGCGGGCGATAGCGATTAGTACCTCAAAACCAAATTCAGCAAGATAGGCCTGGTCGCCGGTGTATCTTACGTAGTTAAAGATAGCATAAGCAATAGCACCATTACGGTGAATTTCCTCAAAAGTAATTTCCCATTCGTTGTGGCACTCGGTGCCGTCCATGGTCACCATCGGATAAAGCGCAGCGCCGTCTTTAAAGCCCAAAAGCCTGGCATTTTCAATAGCCTTGCCCAACTGTTTATGGCGATAGCACAGCAGATTCTTGGTTACCTTCTGCGGTGCGGTAGCAAGATAGAAAGGCACGCAATAAGCTTCGGTATCCCAATAGGTTGAGCCTCCGTATTTTTCGCCGGTGAAACCTTTAGGGCCAATGTTTAAGCGATCGTCCTCACCGGTATAAGTTTGATTAAGCTGAAAAATGTTAAAGCGGATAGCCTGTTGGGCAGAAGCGTCGCCTTCGATGATAATATCGTTGTGTTTCCATTTTTCGGCCCAGGCGGCTGCCTGTTCAGCCAGCATCAGGTCAAAACCTTTTTCAAAAACTCGTTGCAGGGTGGCAATCAGTTCCTTCTCTAACTGATCAGTCTCGTAGTTTTGAGAAGAAAGGTTGGCAGCATATTTATATATGGTAATGCTTTCGTCCTGCCGGGCTTTCAGTTCAACACGGTTGCCCACAAATTTCTCTTTCTGTAACGCCTCAGCCTTTTGTTCTACAGGCTGATGATTTTGCAGCACTACAAAGCGCATACCGGTGGCTACTTCAAAACCGGTCTTTTTGGTCCGCAATTGCACGAAACCGCCATCGGCCCAGGTACCTTTCTTTACCTCGTCCCAAAACTTTTCGTCGTAATTGGCGTCCTTGTTTTTCACGTCGCCATCAATAAATGGCGTAATGGTAAAATTACCGCTGAAGTTTACGGGTGTTATGGTGTACTTGATAGCGCCGGTTTCATCGTCGGCAATGCTGCAAAAGCGCAGGGCCTCAACCTTTACTGTTTTGCCGTTTTGAGTTGTAGCTTCAAAGGTACGCTTCAAATAACCCTCCTTCATGTTCAGCTCGCGGCGAAAGTTCTTTATCTCGCATTTGGCTAAATCAAACTGCTGGTTATCAAACCATATATCAATGCCTACCCAGTTGGCCGCATTCAATACTTTGGCAAAGTATTCGGGATAGCCGTTTTTCCACCATCCCACGCGGGTTTTATCAGGATAGTACACGCCGGCAACATAATTGCCCTGCAACATGTCGCCGCTATAGGCCTCCTCAAAGTTGGCACGTTGGCCCATACGGCCGTTGCCCAGGCTGAAAATACTTTCAGATATTTTATTTAGTTCGGGGACAAATCCTTCTTCAATGATTCTCCACTCGTCTATTTTGATATAATCTTTCATGTATATGATAAAGTTATTAGCTCCCTATAATACGTAGTTCCCTATTTTTATTGTAACGGCTCACAAGCTTTCTAATTTACCGAGCGTCATTTCATCAAGCCCATTGATTACCAGGTCCGCTTCGCACAAAACCTTTACCGAGCCTACCCCTACTGCTTTCATACCTCCGCGAAGCGCAGCCTCCACACCGGCTATGGCATCTTCAAATACCACACAATGAGCAGGGTCAACGTCAAGTTCGCGAGCACCGGTTAAAAATACCTCCGGGTCCGGCTTGGCTTTGGTTACCTTATTACCATCAACTACGGCATCAAAAAGACCTACAATATTTACTTTTTCCAATATCGTCATGGAGTTTTTACTGGCAGAGCCAAGGGCAGTTTTGATACCGGCGTTTTTACACGCTTCCAAAAATTCTTTAGCACCTGGCAAAATCTCATCAGGTTTCATCTGGTTGATCATTTCCACATACCACGTGTTTTTGCGGGTAGCTAATTCTTCTTTTTCAGCGTCTGTTTTGGTAACACCGCCCCATCCCAGGATCAGCTCAAGCGACCGGATGCGGCTCACACCTTTCAAATGTTCATTCTGCTCTTCGGTAAAGTCAAATCCGAGTTGGTTGGCTAAACGTTTCCAGGCTTTGTAATGATAAACTGCGGTATCCACTATTACCCCGTCAAGGTCAAAAATGCAGGCTTCTATATTCATTGAGTGTCTTTTACAATAGTTAAAATCAGGGTAGCAATTCAAGTACAAAGGTCGTTTTTGCGGGGATAGTAATCTTTGACAGATCCACTTTTTCGCCGGTGATTACATTTTGTGCTTGTTTAGCTGTTTTAATCCGTTCAGCAAACCGTTGGGTAGTAATGGCGCTTTCTTTTTCATTACTGTTATAAACTACCATTACCGTTTTCTGCGCATCGTACCTAAAGTAAACATAAACTCCATGCTCCGGAATAAACTGCATCATTTTCCCGGTTTGCAACGCTGCTGTATGCTTGCGATAGTTGGCCAGCTTGCGGATGTAGTCAAATACGTCGTTTTCGCTTTTTGTGCGACCTTCGGCAGTAAATTTATTTACTTTATCGCCGGGCCAGCCGCCAGGGAAATCTTCGCGCACAAGTCCGTCGGGAGCATCAAAGTTCTTCATCAGGATCTCGTCACCGTAGTACATCTGCGGAATGCCGCGTAGCGTAAGCAGCATGGCAAAGCCCGATTTAAATTTGTCAACGTTTTCTCCCACGATAGAAAAGAAACGGCTCATATCGTGGTTATCCAGAAATACCACATTATTTACCGGGTTATGATTTTTGTAGAGAAAATCTTGGGCTAAGATAGCATATAAGCGATTTACGCCGTCGGTCCAGCCTTCTTTGCCATTTAGCGCCTCGGCAATGGCATCCTTTACCACGGCATCGGTAACGCCGGGCAGGTGCGTATCTAAACCGCGGTTTACGGTATTGCCTTCTACAAAGAAAGCCTGATTAGCGGTTGACCACACTAAAGTTTCGCCGAAAATAGACAGATTAGGGAACTCTGCCCTTACGTCCTGCGCCCATTGCGACATGTATTGCGCATCATTGTAAGGATAAGTATCCAGGCGGAAACCATCCACACCGGCATACTCCACCCACCAGATGTGGTTTTGGGTGATATATTTCTGAACGTAAGGATTATTCTCATTCATATCGGCCATATGGCGGTCAAACCAGCCGTCCAGCATCACCTTTTTGTCAATCTCAGAAGCATGAGGATCTTCCACAGCCATATCCCTAAAATTGGAGTTGGTATATTTTGGCCATTGGTGCACCCAGCTTTTCATCGGCATGTCTTTAATAAAATAGTGCTCAGTACCCACATGGTTATGCACCAGATCCTTAATTACCTTGAGGCCCATGGCATGGCATTTCTCTACAAACTGCTTGTACAGCTCATTGGTGCCATAGCGGGGGTCAACCTTATAATGATCCGTAACCGCATAACCGTGGTAAGAAGCATGGCGCTCGTTGTTTTCAATTTCCGGTGTGAGCCATACTGCCGTAACCCCAAGGTCCTTCAGGTAGGCCAGGTGATTCATAATACCCTGGATGTCTCCCCCATGGCGGCTGTACATCGAATCGCGGTGAACACCTATTTCATTCATACCTGGTTTGGAATCATTGGTAGGATCGCCGTTAGAAAAGCGATCAGGCATGATCAAATAGATAAAGTCTTTATCGGTAACTCCCTGCGCCCGGTTAGCAGAATGATTACGCGTTTTAAGCTGATAATCATAGACTAAATCTTTTTCGCCGGCCCTAACAAATTTTATCGGGAACGTTCCCGGTGATGCCGATGAAAAAATTTGCAGGTCAATGAATAAATAATTTGAATTTTCAACTTTATGCACCGCCACAAGCTTAACTCCAGGGTAATTTAATTTAACCTGACGGGAAGCAATATTATTGCCGTGAACAATAAGCTGAAGATTTGGATTATGCATGCCTACCCACCAAAACATGGGCTCAACACGCTCAAGCGCAGGAATTTGCGCATGCAGTCCTGTTGCTAAAAACAGAAAGCATAATGCAGCAAGTAAGGTTTTCTTCATACAATCTTATTTCAGGATTACAATTGGACAGATTAATGGCAACCTGTATTGTGCACCAAATTTATAATAAAAATTAAAGGTTGTGAGAAAAAGTGAAAAAAAATATCGTTCACCAATACATGCGGTAAGTGTTGCCAGCCTTTAATTCCTGATAAAATTTGCATTTGATTATTTGTGTACTTATGTTTGCTACAACAATTGTTAGTATACTAATTAAATGAAATTTGAACGTTATTCATATCTCTTAGATCGTACCGCGCGCCGGGTTAAACAATATGCACAGCAAGAATTTACCAGCGGCAACTTTGAAGTAACGGTAGACCAGTGGTTGGTTTTAAAAAATCTGGATAATGATCAATACCTTAAGCAAACAGAACTTGCAGAACTAACGGGCAAGGATAACCCTACCCTTACCCGCATTATCGACCTGCTTTGCAGAAAAGGACTAACAGAACGGATAGTGCACAAAACTGACAGGCGCAGCTTTACCGTCCATTTAACCGATGCCGGTAAAGACAAGCTGAAAGAATTGACACCCAAAGTGACCGAAATTAGAATGAAAGCATGGGACAACCTTACAGAAGACGACTATGAGCAGCTGAAACGTATACTCAATAAGATATACCAAAACCTTGAAATTTAAATCTTTTCATCATGATCACTACTGATATTGGCATTATCGGCGCCGGCCCCACCGGCCTCTTTGCAGTCTTCGAAGCCGGATTACTTAAAATGCATTGCCATTTGATTGACTACCTTCCTCAAACCGGTGGCCAGTTGTCCGAGATTTATCCTCAAAAGCCCATCTATGATATTCCGGGCTACCCTACTATTAACGCACAGGAACTGGTTGACAAGCTGATGGAGCAGATAGCGCCTTTTCATCCCAAATTCACCTTGGGCGAACGGGTAGAGCAACTCCATAAGCAGGATGACGGCACCTGGCTAATTGTGACCAATGAGGGTACAGAGATAAATTGCAAAGTAGTAGTGATTGCCGGCGGACTGGGTTGCTTTGAGCCACGTAAACCCGAAGTGGATCGGCTGGAAGAATTTGAAGGTAAGGGCGTGCATTACATGGTTCGCAATCCGGAATTATTCAGAGGCCGCAAAGTAGTTATTGCCGGTGGCGGAGATTCAGCCCTCGACTGGACCATCTTTTTAGCTGATGTTGCCGAACGTATAACCCTCATTCACCGGGGAGATACCTTTAGAGGCGCTCCTGACGCTGCCGAAAAGGTATTTGAGCTGGCCAAAATTGGCAAGATAGACCTGTTGTTAAAATCAAGCGTTGCCAAGCTTGATGGTAGCGGACATTTAGATTCTCTCACAGTGACCACTCCCCAGGGTGAGATACGCATCAAGACAGATCATTTTATTCCGCTGTTTGGATTAAGCCCCAAACTTGGCCCTATTGAGCATTGGGGACTTAACATTGATAAATCAGCGATAGAAGTTAACACTTTAGATTACAGTACCAATGTGGAAGGCATTTATGCCATTGGCGATATTAATACCTATCCCGGCAAGCTTAAACTGATCCTTTGTGGCTTTCATGAAGCTGCGCTAATGGCCCAGAGTGCGTTTAAATACGTTTATCCGCACCAACGCCTCAGCTTTAAATACACTACCGTTTACGGCATAACCGAGTTACAAGAATGATCAATTTTATAGTAGAAGACCGCAATGGCGGACGCACGCCGATTGAAGTTCCGGAAGGAATCAGCCTTAGTTTAATGGAAGTACTTAAAGGATCTGATTATGATATTCTCGCCACGTGCGGTGGCATGGCGCTCTGCGCAACCTGTCTGGTTAAGGTACTGCAAGGACATGAACAACTCACAGCGCCATCAGATGCTGAACTGGATATGTTAGATACCTTGCCTCATTATGATGAAAACAACCGCCTATCCTGCCAGATCAAAATAGATGAGCGGTTGGAAGGGTGCGTGTTTAGGATTGGGGGATGAGGGGTAAAGATTAGTGATTGGTTAATTAGAGACTAGGCTTTTTAGTTGATTAGAGAGTAGTTAATTAGAGATTAGGCTTTTTAGAATAATTTTATTGGTTTAAACTCCTTTCTGCTGATTCAATTCCTGGAAATCAGTTAAATCCAAAATCAATTCGTAAATCGTAATTCTAAAATCGTAATTTAAATTCCCCTTTCGGGGGTTAGGGGGTGTAATTTTTTTTTATAAACTTTGTTACAAACTGTAAGCGTTATCATCTAACCTTAAATTCTTAAAAAGATCAAATGAAAAAAATCCTATTCGGACTGGTGGCCGTTTTCCTGATGGCCGGTTGTGGCGGCAGGGAGCAAAACAACGTGAGCATCCAAAGCCATACAGCTTCCGGCTTCGACGTAAATAAACTGGCGGAGGTTGTAAAAAAAAGTACTAACCCCGAAGTGCTCGAAAAAGCCATCAATGATCCGTCCAACAAGATCACTAATCTCGATTTAGATAACGACGGCAATATCGATTACCTAAAAGTGGTTGAAAAAGGCAATAATCAATTGCAGGTGGTTGATGATGTGAGCAAAAATCAATCGGTTGATGTAGCTACCATTAATGTACAGTCTACGGGCAACAATGAGGCTAACCTTAGTGTGCAGGCCAACCCTACCTATGCGGGCGATGTTTACTATTATCATTCGCACTTTTCATTAGGCGAGCTATTGTTGTTGAGTTACCTGATGAGGCCGCACCCCTATTATGTACCGGTTTATCATTACGGTTATTATCCGTCGTACTACACCCGTACCCGGGTAATCACTAGCAGGCCAACCGGCAGCGCTTCGTCCTACAGCAGAGGCTACAGCAATCGCAGCAGTTTGAGCAATCCTACCCGCTCTCAACGTTCTTTTGGAACCCGGGACAACAGCCAACCTGTTCGCAGCGGTGGCTTTGGCAGAAGCCGTTCATCAAGCTGGGGTAGCAGCAGCTCTGGTTTCGGACACAGCAGCGGCTTTGGTAGTCGCTCCGGTTTTGGCAGAAGCCGTTCTGGTTTTGGCCGCAGAAGATAATTTTTAATTAAGCATATTTTAAACTTTTAATATATGAGCATATTCGACAGATTGTTTCGCATAGGTAAAGCAGAAGCCAACGCGATTGTTGATAAGATGGAAGATCCTGGCAAAATGGCCGAGCAGATCCTCCGTGAACTACATCAAAACTATGAACAGGCCATCCAGGGTGAGGCCGAGATCAAGGCGCTGGCCCTGCAGCATCGTGCAGCCCAGGCTTCGGCTCAGGGAAAAGCCGACGACTGGGAAAGAAAGGCCAATGAACTGCTTGACAAAGTAGACCGCAAAGAACTTGATGAAGCCAAAGGCAATGAGCTTGCCACCGCAGCCGCGGAAGCACATGATAAAGCCGCCAAAGAAGCTCAACAGTACGCCCAAATGGCCGAAAAAGAAGAACAGGCCGTTGCCGTGATGGATGCCAAGATCAAACAGATCAAAGATCAGATTGCTGATACGGAGAACCGTAAAACGATGATCCAGTCCAGACAAAAAACCGCTGAGGCATCAGAAAAGATTAACAGAACCCTCTCTGATGTAGATACAGACGGCTTAATGTCGACACTAAACCGGATGGACGAAAAAGCGAGCGCCCAGGAATACCGTGCTGCAGCTTACGCCCAGATCAGCGACGCTACCATGTCTACGGAACAGGAGATCAACAAAGTTTTAAACACCAGCAGCCCATCAAGTGCGCTTGATGCGTTGAAAGCAAGACGTCAGCAACAAAAACAAGACTCGGGAAATGTATCTAACGGATAATAATAAAAAGACATTCAAAGCAATTGTTCTGCTGAACGAACTCATCAACGGCGATCATCAGTTTAAAACGGTTGACAACGGGGATGACAAGGTGCTGGAACCGCTTTTTATTGAGCTGATGTCCAAAGGCTATGTGCAAACCTCCGGGATGTACTATCAGGCTACGGCTAACGGTCAGGAGGTACTAAGCAATTTCATGAAACGGTACAGTGAGTACCTAAAATTGTATGATGTATTTTCTTACGTGGATCTCGAAAAAGGCGAATTTGCTTTTGCCCGTTACTACGATTTCGATACCGACGATCAGTGGCTCAACTACGTGAATAATTCCCGCTGGGACGACCTGCGTATTGCGGTAGCCTTGTTCAAAAAGCTCGACCCTGCCGAGATTGTGTTTATGTCGTTCATCAATGAGAACCGTTTTGACACCAAATCAAATGGTTGGCAGATCAATCTCATGGCAGATGGGATCTGGAGAGAGCTTGAAGACATTTGTCAAACCGCTATCAAACCCGAAGAGGTTGGTCAGGACGCCATGGAAGACATGGTAGCCCAGGGCTCGGAACTAATGATCAAGCTACTACAGGAAGAGCAGAACCGCGAGCGCGAGGAACAGAATAACAATTACCAGGAGGAGGTTGTAGAGGAAGAAACGGTAGAATATTACCAGCCTTATTATGATCCCTACTATGTATCGCCAATATGGTTATTGCCGCTGATACTGTGGTAAGATTAAAATAACGAAAGCGCCTGTCGGCGCTTTCGTTATTTATAAGGGGTTTAAACCCGGTTTTATAAAACTATTTAGTCTGCGGCCCGACTCTTCAGGGGTAACAGCTATCAGCCCTCACATCCCATTAGCAGGCAGAAAACCTATAGCTTTAAAAACCCAACGTTAATTGCTTATTTAGATTTCTTTTTAGGAGGTGCATCTGCTGATTTCACCGTTGCACTTTTATCGGCCTGGTAAGCCGACACTTTTTTTCCCGAATTGGGGTCATGGGGTTTCTTTTTATCTCTGCTCATAGTATAGAATTTAATTTTTTTAAAACTAAGTCCGGATAGTAGATCATGGTCTTTGAGACGATGATGAGGTTATTATCCGCATGTCAGAAAATATAAACAGCAGCCACATCTTCCGGAAAGCATTCCGGTTTTCACGATAGAACTTAATTAAAGGTATGGATAATTTATTTTAAAGCAAATAACTAATTTCAATTCGAGCAGCTGATTGACCTGAACACAACGGCTATTGGTTATGAGCCGCTAAGTCTCCCGCCGCCTTATACAAACATTTCACGTCATAATTAGCGGTTATTTTCTATCTTGGTTCCACTAATTCAACCGGATGAAACTTTTTAAGGCTATTGCCAGTGTTGCTATTACCCTGATACTGATATGGCTACTGCAAACCAAATTTGGATCGTTGCCGCCTATCGGAAAATTTCTGAATCCAACCACCGGCTTCTGGCAAAATGCCGAAAGCAAACACATTATCAAAGAACAACATCTCAAAATAGAGGGACTGCAAGGCAAGGTGACCATCCGGTTTGACGAGAATCGTATTCCGCACATTTTTGCCGAAAACGACCACGACCTCTACCTGGCCCAGGGCTATATAACCGCCAGCGACCGGCTGTGGTCAATGGATATGCAAACCCGTAGCGCCGCAGGCCGGCTTGCCGAAGTGGTTGGCCCTAAAGCGCTGGAAATTGACCGTTATCACCGCCGCATAGGCATGGTTTACGGTGCCGAGCATACCCTTACCAAAATGATGCAGGACCCGCAGGTAAAGGCGATGGTACTTGCCTATACCGAGGGCGTTAACGCCTACATCCATCATTTATGGAAACGCGACTACCCGCTGGAATTTAAACTGCTCGACTATGAGCCGGAAGACTTTAAACCCATCAACTGCGCCCTGTTTTTAAAGCTGATGTCTGAAACATTAGCAGGCGGTTCGCGGGATCTCCCCATGACCAATGATCTGGTTAAATTCGGCCCAGATGCAGTAAAAGAACTTTTCCCTGATTATCCTTTTGCCGAAAGTCCGGTTATTCCGGCAGGTACCAAATGGAACTTCACGCCACTGGCCATTCCAAAACCATCCGACAGCTTTATTGCCCAAATGACCGGTCATAAAACGCCGGAACCCAAAGAAGGCATAGGCAGTAATAACTGGGTAATAGCAGGCAGCAAAAGCGCCAACGGGTACCCCATTCTGGCCAATGATCCGCATTTGCATCTTACTCTACCCTCTATATGGTACCAGGTGCAATTGTCCGCTCCCGGAATTAATGTTAACGGTGTTTCGTTCCCTGGCGCTCCCGGCGTCATTATCGGCTATAATCAGCATGTAAGCTGGGGCGTTACCAATGTTGATGCCGATGTGCTCGACTGGTACCAGATCCGTTTTAAAGATGCCCGCAAAAACGAATACTGGTATAACAATAAATGGAACAAAGTAACCCGCCGCATTGAGGAGATTAAGGTACGTGGCCATAAAACGGTTTATGATAGGGTACTATATACCCATCAGGGGCCGGTTGCCTATGAAGAAGCCGCTAAAAAGCCTGATGGTAAATTCATCAATGTGCCTATAGGGCATGCACTAAGATGGATAGCGCATGATGCATCTAACGAGTGGCGCACTTTTTACTTGCTTGATCGGGCAAAGAATTATGCCGACTACCGCGAGGCGCTTAAATACTTTTATGCACCTGCGCAAAACTTCGTCTTCGCAAGTAACGACAAGGATATAGCCATTACCGTTAACGGCAGGCTCCCGCTAAAATTCCGCGAGCAGGGTAAATTTCTGCTGGATGGCAGCGACCCGGCAAATGACTGGCAGGGGTGGATACCCTTTGAGCAGAACCCAACAGCCAGGAACCCGTCACAGGGCTATTTAGCATCGGCCAACCAATCCTCTACCGATCCGACCTACCCCTATTACATCAACTGGCGATTCGGCTCGTACTATCGGGCAAAACGTATAAACGACAGGCTTGCACGTATGCAAAATGCCACCGCAGACAGCATGCGTGTGCTACAAATGGATGACTACAGCATGCAGGCACACGATGTACTGCCCACCATGCTCAAATACATTGATGCAAGCCGCCTGGATGCCGATCAAAAAGAAGTGCTTAACCTGCTGACCAATTGGGATAAGCATTATGCCGTAAACTCTATTGGGGCAAGCATTTATACCAAATGGTGGGACGAGTTTTTCGACACCACCTGGGATGAATTTGCCGACTCTAAAGAAAACTTAGCTGTGCCCACCTGGGACGAAACTACGCGCCTGCTGCTTACCGATCCCAAATCAAAATGGTTTGACATTAAGAGAACCAGATATATTGAAACCTGTCCCGACATTTTAAACCGAACCTTTATTAAGGTTGCAGAAGAAATGCTGCATAACTATGGCAAGCCTGGGTCACATTGGGAATGGGGAAAGGTTAGAAAAACCTTCATCGATCATTTGGCCGGCCCGTCCATGTTAGGTTTTGGCACCGGCAATTTTGAGGCGGCAGGATCGTCCATTGCGGTAAACGCATTTCGTGATGATACCGGGCCATCATGGCGCATGGTAGTACAAATGGGACCAACCGTAAAAGGTTATGGTGTATTTCCGGGCGGCGAGTCTGGTAATCCGGGAAGCTACTATTATATGGACATGTTCAACACATGGAAAGAAGGCCGATTAAATGAGCTGCTTTTCCTTAATTCGGCTTCAGAAGAGTCGCCGCGTATCACTTCAACGTTAACCATTAGCAAATAACTTTATGTTGTTCATCATCATATTTGTACTTACACTGGCCTTTGGGTTTATATCATCCTGGTGGTTTGCGGCTATTATTGCCTTTGCGGCCGCCCTCTATGCAGGCAGAACCGGGCCACAGGCATTTTGGTCGGGCTTTGGCGCCGTATTCGCGGTGTGGATTGTGCTGATCCTGTTCAAAACCGTTCCCAATGATCATATACTGGCCTCAAGGGTGGCTATACTGTTTCACCTGTCCAGTTGGATCTTGCTGATGTTTATTACCGCATTGATCGGTGGCCTTGTGGCTGGTACGGCAGCACTCTCTGGCGTTATGGTGAAACGGGTATTTGAAAAAGCAAAATAAAAGCCTTTGTGGACTTTGCCCCTTCGTTGCGTTATTACCACCGGAGACGTTGTCCGGTTACGCGAGGGTTTAACAAAGTACACAAAGGCTTACCTGATAATATTGTGGATATTACAAGGCCTTCAGCGCACTCTTCAAGTCTGACAGAGCGGACGAATTATTATGGCCCGACATAAAAATCTCATGTGTGCTCATGCTCTTGCCATAAAAGGCATGGTTGGCACTGTTATCAACAGCAATATTTGACCCGTTGATGCTAATGCCGGCAAATAAGCCCTTGCTGCGCGAATAAGAATAAACTTCAGCCTCGAGTTTATAATCGGTACTTGCAGTTGAACTTCTGCCAACAGGTCCAGCCGCAGCGGAAACATCGCCGCCAATGGTAAAATCCCCATTCTCCATTTTCTCCAGCGTTGCTTTATGTTTAAAAACCAGTATGAGGTCAACAGATTGTACGCCCACCTGGAAGCCAATGCTACCGCCAGTAAAAGTTACAAATACCGGGTTACTCCAGCCGCCTTCCTCTTTTACCATGGCAACGCCTTTACCACGTTTTCCGCCAACAACAAAACCGCCATTGATCATGCGCGGAATAACGATAATACCTTCAGCCTGATCAAACAAAGTATGCGGAATACTCTCCTTCATTTTACCAAACTCGCGAACCACCGTTGCTGCTTTCTGCAGTCGTTCTGTTTCCTTACCGGCCTGAAAAGCCGTGCTTACTAAAAAGAATACGCTTAATAGTACCGGTAATGCTAAAAATTTGAACTTTTTCATTGGTATTAATTTTTTGGTTTTCAAGATTAAACACCATTCCTTAAACTAATATAACGCCGGTTAGTTTGGTCAAAGTACAATTATGACGTACTTACAGGTGGGTTTGCTATCTTTGCAGCAATGCAAAAGCCCGCTAAACAACAAGTATTTTCTATCAGCAATGAGCAGCAATTTACTGACGCGGCAATGGGCGTATTTAACTTCCAGGTTCAAAATTGCAGCGTTTACCGTGATTTTCTTAAGGGCTTAGGTACAGACATTAACGCGGTTAAAACCATCAATGAAATTCCTTTTTTGCCGGTTGAGTTTTTTAAGCAGCATAAAGTAGTAAGTGCCGCCGAACGTGCGGAGGTAACCTTTACCAGTTCGGGCACTACGGGGATGATCACCAGCCGACATCTGGTAACCGATGTGAGCTGGTACGAAGAAAGTTTTAGAAAAGCATTTCAGTTTTTTTACGGCGATATCAAAAATTACTGCGTGCTGGCACTGCTGCCTTCCTACCTGGAGCGCGAGGGCTCGTCGCTTATTTACATGGCCAATGATCTGATCAAACAGTCGGGCCATTCGGATAGCGGATTTTTTCTGTACAACCACGAAGACCTTTTTCAAAAGCTTAAACAACAGCAGCAAAAACAGCAGCCCACCATTCTTATCGGCGTCACCTTTGCCCTGCTTGATTTTGTTGAACAATACCAGCTCGATTTCCCCGAACTGATTCTGATGGAAACAGGCGGCATGAAGGGCCGCCGCAAGGAAATGATCAGGGAAGAGTTGCACAGCATCCTTTGTCAGGGCTTCGGCGTTGAAGCCATACATTCAGAATACGGCATGACAGAGCTTTTATCTCAGGCTTATTCCAAAGGAAACGGCATTTTTAGCTGCCCGCCCTGGATGCGCATCATTACCCGCGATACCAATGATCCCTTTACCCTGTTAACAACTGGTCATACCGGCGGCGTAAATATTATTGATCTGGCCAATATCAACTCCTGTTCCTTTATAGCCACTCAGGATCTGGGCCGGGTTTACCCGGATGGCTCATTTGAGGTACTTGGGCGATTTGACAATGCCGACATCCGCGGATGTAATTTACTTATTGCCTGATGCTAAGTGGCAGAATATTTTTATTTTTGAACGAACATCAACTTTAATAACCATGATGGATAAATTTTTAAACGACCAGCAAGATCCAAAAGCGATTGAAAAAGTATACTCGCGACTTGTTGATCTGTTAAGCCATGACGAGGAAATAATTTATATAGCTACGCAAAAGAAACCGCTGGTTAACCTGCTGCCAGACTGTGTGGCTATTACCAACAAACGTTTATTCTTTTTCACGCCAGCTAACTTAGGTCTTTCCATCAAATTTGTTGACTTTGTGTGGAAGGATGTAGTTGACGTTTTCACCAAAGAAGAGATCATCGGCGCGGTATTCAGTGCAAAAACTGTTAATGGCGCAGAAATGGGTGTTGATTACCTGCCCAAAGTTCAGGCTCGTAAACTGTATCAGTATTCACAGGAACGCAAGGAAGCAGAACGTGAGGCCCGCCGTCAGCGCGACCTTGAAGATAAACGTGCATCATCAGGTGCTATGCATATCGACAGCCCATCCAACGTAGCATTCCAGCCATTTGGTGGGGCTTTTGGACAACAACAGCCAACGCAAACGCCACAACCTGTGCCACCCGCACAGGAACCGGTAACCATTCACCTGCCACCTACACCTGAGCCACCAAAAGCCGAGCAAAAGCCAGACGAGCTGACTCAAAAACTGACCAAGCTTAAAACATTGTTCGATAATGGCCTCATCAGTCAGGAAGAATATAACCAGAAAAAGCTGGAGCTATTAAGCGACTTGTAAAAGATAGGAATCTTATATAATACAACAAAGCCTCTGTAATAACAGAGGCTTTGTTGTATAAACAAGGTTTACTTGTTAACTATGTATTCCGTTTTAGCGGGGTCTCTCGGAGAGGACCCTGCTCGGACAAAACAGTTATTCTAACAGATCCTGATTCCTCAGCTCAATCGTGACAGCAGATTGTGGAGATAGCCATAGCTCTGCTTAATATCCTCCATCGGATGCGGTGCCTGATCCTGTTCCACAAAGAAATACTTCATCCCTGATTCTTTGGCGTTCTCAAAAATCCTTTTAAAATCAACAATACCCGTTCCGTCAATTGCAGGGGCTTTGGTGCTTTTATCGATGTCTTTTGCATGCCACAATGGAAAACGCCCCGGATGTTGTTTAAATAAAGCTACCGGGTCCTGACCCGCTTTGGTAGCCCACCCCAAATCGAGCTCCATTTTAACCAGGTTTTTATCGGTGTTAGATAAAATATAGTCGAATGGGCGGTGTCCCTCAATGGTATCAAACTCCGTTGTATGATTATGATAGGCAAACTGCACGCCTACTTTTTTACATGCTTCGCCAGTTTTATTAAAAACATCCGCTGCTCTTTTGATCTGATCCAATGTTTCTACCGGAATCGTTGCACATACCAGATAACTTACCCCGCCTTCGGCAGCTTCATCAGCCAGCTGCTGGTAATTTTTGTCGAGTGTGGGTAGCTTGGCTAAGAAATTCATATTATTTATGATCTGCGTGGCCTTTTCCGAATTTCCGTACAGTTTGGTGATATTGTCCTTTAGCCTGGCTAAGTCAAAAGGGGCGCCCAGAACATGATGCGAACGCCAGTGCAGTCCTTCGCTTTTAGCTATAGCAGCAAACTCTTTCGGGCGGTAACCATAATAATAACCTTTGGGAGTAGAGGCGCTCTCCAGTTCCTTATAGCCAATAGCAGCTACCTTTTTTAATGTTCCTTTAGGATCAGCAGCCATCAGATCAGAAATCGTGTAAAGCTGAAGCCCGATATCCTGCCCGTAATTACTGTTCAAAAAAGAGGATGCCCGACCTAAACGAGGTAAAAACAAAGCACCTAATGCCATTGCACCGGTTTGTTGTAGAAAATTTCTTCTGCTTGTCATTTTTATAGGTTTTAATTGGTGTTGTAATCTATAAAATTAACACAGGTGATGAAAAAAAATAATTGTTGTGCCAAGCTGTACGTAATTATCGGCAGCACACTAAGGGAAATTCGTTACTGAATTATTAACGTGTAGATAAACGGATTACTTAATCAACCTAATATCAAAGGCAAAAGGCGTGGTTTCAACCACCTTAATTTGATGAATATCGGCATGTAAAGGATTGAGCAAATAATTAAATTCCTGTTTCACAATTGCGGAAGGTACTTTCAGGAAAAGATGCTCATTTTTATTTAGAAAATCATTGCCGATGGCCTTGAGGTAGTCCGGTTCGGGAAAATCGTTCCAGCCTTCGGGTAATGTATCAGCGTTGACAAAAGCAGTATTGTCCGGCGCCTCAAAGGTAGTAATAGTAAAGTCGTGAGGCACCATCATCGGTTGCAGATGCACCAGCACTTCTAATATAGCCAGCGAACGGCTCGAAGCCATATAGACCATTGGTTTACCAATGCTGTTCCAGCGGCCACCGTAAAGCTTGGCTCCCTGGCCGCTTAAGTCACCCGCATAAGCGGCGCGGCAAATGCGATAGAGCAGCATCAGGCAAAAATACCGTGCTCAATACGGCCCAGCTCTTTAAATATCATATCAAAACCAAAGGCAGTATCGAGTAATGAAACCGGGGCTTCGCCTTTAAATACATAAGCGGGAGATTTCATCCACTGTTTAAACTTATCCATAGAGCCAAACACCTCTTCGCCGCGGGCATATAACCGGGCAAGCTCTACGGCTTTTTCTGAATATTCGGTTTTGATAATAGCATCATCCTCGTAACGCTGTAAAGTACGCTCAGAGATATGCATAATATTGGCAAGCTCCTGTATAGTTAGGGAGATCTTTTTGGCAAGCGAGAGCAGTACATTTTTGGGCAAGCCCTGCCGTGTTAAGCTAAGGATGTCATAATCACTGGATGATTTAATGGCTTTATGCCCCCCCAGCAACTGAAAAAACGAGTTTGATGTACCTGCAGCCATATAAAGTGCTATAGGTTCATTAACCTCGTTTGCTGTATTATGTTTTAATAAATCAGACATATGTCCAAATATAAAAACATTATGTCTGATTTCAAAATTATTCGGCAATAATCAGGAAATAATTCTTCTTGCCTTTTTGTGGTATCAGGAACCGGCCATTAATCAGGCTATCTTTTGTAAATACCTGATCTATACCGGTTATCTTAGCTTTGTTTAACGAAACACCACCTGCCTGGATCATCTTTTTAGCTTCACCTTTTGAAGGAAAAACTGTCGTTTGTCCCGCCAGTAATTCTACCGCATTAATGCCCTGTTCCAAGTCAGCCAGCGCAATATTAAAGGACGGCACGCCGTCAAATAAGCCAACAACTTCAGCATTAGTAAGCTCGTTCAAAAACTCGATGCCTGTATTACCAAACAAGAATTCTGATGATTTAATAGCCTTTTCATAAGCCTGTTCGCCATGCACACGTATCGTAATATCTTTAGCCAGGGCCTTTTGAACCACGCGCAGGTGGGCAGCCTGTTCATGTTCAGCAATCAGCGATTCGATGGTTGCACGATCAAGCAGGGTGAATATCTTAATGTAGCTCTTCGCGTCTTCATCAGTAGTATTTAACCAGAACTGGTAAAACTTGTAAGGCGATGTTTTCTCCGGATCGAGCCAGATATTACCGCCCTCGCTTTTACCAAATTTTGTGCCGTCAGCCTTTTTGATCAGCTGGGTAGTTAAAGCAAATGCCTCGCCGCCGTCCTTACGGCGAATCAGCTCTGTGCCGGTAACAATATTACCCCATTGATCAGAGCCGCCCATTTGGAGCGCACAGTTTTTATGCTTCCATAAATAATAGAAGTCGTACCCCTGCACCAACTGGTAAGTGAACTCTGTAAAAGACATACCGGTTTCACCGCTCAAACGGTTCTTCACCGAGTCCTTAGACATCATATAGTTCACAGTAATGTGCTTGCCCACATCGCGGATAAAGTTCAGGAAAGTAAAATCCTTAAACCAATCGTAATTATTTACCATTTCGGCACTGTTGGCGCCACTGTTAAAATCAAGAAACTTTTCCAGTTGTTTTTGAATACCCTCGAGGTTGTGCTGCAGCACATTTTCAGACAACAAATTACGTTCCTGCGATTTACCCGACGGGTCGCCTACCATACCGGTGGCACCACCAACAAGGGCAAAAGGTTTATGACCCGCCTTTTGAAAATGGATCAGCGTCATGATTTGGGCCAGGCTGCCTACGTGCAGGGAATCAGCAGTAGGATCAAAACCGATATAACCTGAGGCCATACCTTTATTAAGTAATTCTTCGGTACCCGGCATAATATCGTGCAACATGCCTCGCCACCGTAATTCTTCTACAAAGTTCATTTAAATAAAAATCCTGAATGGTCTGCAAAGATAGGATAATCGGCTAAAATCTCTTTTTTGAAGTGCTTTTTAATCCACGGACACAAAAATTTCGCTATATTAGCAACAGAGGCATTTTAGAAGGGAGCGTATATGAATTTCTTATCGCATTTTTATTTTGACCGAACAACTACCAATTGTTACCATGTTTTGGGCGCTGTACTGCCCGACCTGCTTAAGAATGCCGATAAGTCTATCATCCTGCACCCAGAAAAACTTCAACACAACGACAAGCAGATCATGTCCATCATTTCGGGTTGGAAAAAACACCTCGAGGTTGACCGCTTGTTCCACTCCTCAGCGTTTTTTCTGAATCACTCTCATTTACTTAAAAAGGTATTACAGCCTGCGATCATCGGCTCGCCCGTTAAACCGTTTTTTCTGGGGCACATTGCCCTTGAATTAATATTAGACAACCTGCTGCTTACTACGGGGGTAATTAAAGTGGGTCAATTTTACAGTCACCTTGAGTCATGTGAGGACGAGGTAATCTATGAGTTTTTAACCCTGAGCGGCATGAAGAACCCGCAAATATTCCTCGATTTCTTTGCCAACTTCAAGGAGCATAAATACCTGCACACCTATGCCGAAACCGTACAAGTAGCCTACGCGCTAAAACGCATCTGCATGCGTGTTTGGGACTCCCCCTTTACTCCCAAACAGGAGCACGATCTTAACACCGTCGTTATAAATTATCGCGAAAACCTCAAAGGAGAGTTTATGAATATCTTTCATCAAATAGACAGCTGGCTTCAACTGCCTAAAGCCAGTTAACAATACCTCCTCTAATCTTCCGCCAGCTGGCGGAAGGAGACTTTTAATAGCATTGTATCGTGCATTGTCTCTGCTATAGCAATTACTTTCATAAGGGGTAAAACTTTTGCGTATAGAATAGCTCCCCTCGGCGATGTCGTTGATCGAAGCAGTAGCCAACGAAAGGAGCAGAAATGATCCGCCTACTATTATACTTACTCCACCTCTACTTTCCCTGTTTTCTTAAAAAGCTGAGAAAAAAGAACCGCAATAACCAATCCCGCAATCCCCTCCACAAACAACACCGGACGCGCGCCAAAGTAATGAGCGGCCAGTCCCACACAAAAGTTGCCGAGTGGCTGCATACCTAAAAAAGCAACCACATAATAACTAAGCACCCGGCCACGCATTTGATCACTCACCTTAGTTTGCACATAAGTGTTTGTGCCTGCAATATGCATCATCACGGCAATACCGGCCAGAAACATAAAAAATAAAGCCAGCCACAAATATCCGCTCAGCGCAAATACTGCAATAGCCACGCTAAAAAAGCCCGAAGTATAAACGAGAGTTCTACGCAGGTTTTTGGTAGATTTCAAACCGGCCATATAAATTGCCCCACATAAAGCACCCAATCCGGATATGCTATTTAACGCGCTAAAAGTTGCGGCAGTTCCATGAAAAATATCTTTGGCCACAACCGGCATCAAGGTGGTATATGACATTACGAAGAAGCTGACGCAGGCCATCAGCAAAATAACCAATTTTATATTCTGCTGGCCTTTAAGATAATTATAGCCGCTCACCAATCCTTCCCATATGCTCTGAGCATGGGCCGTCTTTTGTTGTGCAGGCAGTTCCATTAACATCAGACACACAATTACCGCAATAAAACTCACTGAGTTAAGTAAAAAGCAAAAGCCGGTACCCACAGTAGTCAGTAAAATACCAGCAGCGGCAGGCCCTACCATGCGGGCCAAGTTTACCATCGACGAATTAAGCGCAATGGCATTCTGCAGATCCTTCTTATCTTCTATGAGCCTTATCATCAGCGATTGCCGGGATGGGGTATCAAAAGCATTGATCACACCGAGCATCACGCTAAGCGCAATGATGGCATACATATTATAAAAGTGTGAAAAAACCAGGACGCCCATCAAGCCCGCCTCTACCATGGCGGCTATCTGGGTAATAAGCAGTATTTTGTATCGATCGTGCCGGTCTGAGATTGCGCCGCCATAGGGCGAAAGCAACAAGGTTGGGATCTGGCCGGCAAAGTTTACAATACCCAACATCAGCGCAGAATGGCTAACTGTATAAACCAGCCAATTGATGGCAATGCGGTCCATCCAGGTACCAATTAAGGAAACGGATTGCCCGATAAAGTATAACTTAAAATTACGGTATTTAAGTGATCGAAAAGTTTCTGCCAAACCTGCCATTGCCAAACAAACCCAAGCGTTTCCAAAATTAAGCCGGCCGCAAATAACAGCAAAAACCGCATTACAACATTGTAAAAATTTGAAAACACTTCAAAATCAGCAATTAACATTAATTTATTTTTTTGAACTAAAAATATATGCGTACCTTTGCAGTCCCAATTGACTTGGGAAAAGGAGAAAATTTATTTAATGGCTAAAAAACAAGAAGCAGAAAAAGAATTAAAAGCTAAAGAAGCTGAACTGGGTGCAGTATCATCTTCAAAAGTAAGAGAAGACATTGAGTCAGAAGCTGATTCAATTTCAATCGACGAAATCAAATCAAAAATCGCAGCATCTCAAAACGATTTTGATTGGGATTTTAACGAGAAAAAATTTGGTAACTACAGCAAAGAAGATCGCGAAAAGCTGGAAAAAATGTACGACGTTACATTTAACTCTATCAACCAGGGCGAGATCATCAGCGGTACTGTAGTTAGCATCAACAACAAAGATGTGGTATTAAATATCGGCTTCAAATCAGACGGTATGGTATCATTATCTGAGTTCCGCGACACTCCTGATCTGAAGATCGGCGATGAAGTGGATGTGTTTGTTGAATCACAGGAAGATGCTAACGGTCAGTTAGTACTTTCACGTAAACGTGCTAAAACACAAAAATCATGGGAGCGTATTAACCAGGCTCTTGATAATGATGAGATCATCACCGGCTTTGTGAAGAGCAGAACCAAAGGTGGTTTGATCGTAGATATAATGGGCGTTGAAGCCTTCTTACCAGGTTCACAAATTGATATCAAACCTATCCGTGATTATGATATCTATGTGGGCAAAACTATGGAGTTCAAAGTTGTTAAGATCAACCACGAGTTTAAGAACGTGGTAGTATCTCACAAGGTACTGATCGAAGACGATTTGGAAAACCAAAAAACTGAAATTGTTGCCCGCCTTGAAAAAGGTCAGGTTCTGGAAGGAACTGTTAAAAACATTACCGACTTCGGTGTATTCATCGACCTTGGTGGTGTTGACGGCTTACTGCACATTACCGATATCTCTTGGGGCCGTATCGAGCATCCGAAAGAAGTATTGGCATTGGATCAGAAGATCAACGTTGTTGTTCTTGACTTTGATGACGAGAAAAAACGTATTGCTCTGGGCTTAAAACAATTAACTCCTCATCCTTGGCAAAACCTTGACCAGGCTATCCAGGTTGGTTCAAAAGTTAAAGGTAAAATTGTTACTGTTGCTGATTACGGTGCATTCCTTGAGATCATCCCTGGTGTTGAAGGTTTGATCCACGTATCAGAAATGTCATGGTCACAAAACCTGCGTAACCCTCAGGAATTCCTGAAAGTTGGTGACGAAGTTGAAGCTCAGGTTTTAACGTTAGACCGCGAAGAGCGCAAAATGTCATTAGGCATTAAACAATTAACGCCTGATCCATGGCAGCATGCTGCTGAGAAATATGCTATCGGCACTCAGCACGTAGCTACTGTTAAGAACATGACCAACTTTGGTGTGTTTGTTGAACTGGAAGACGGTATCGATGGATTGATCCACATCTCTGACCTTTCTTGGTCTAAGAAAGTAAATCACCCTAACGAATTCACTAAGATCGGTGAAAAATTAGACGTGATTGTACTTGAGCTGGATGTTGAAAACCGCAAGCTGAGCTTAGGTCACAAACAACTGGAAGAAAACCCATGGGATACTTTCGAAACTATCTTCACTGTTGATTCTATCCACGAAGGTACCGTGTTAAAGGTAACTGATAAAGGTGCTGTAGTTGCTTTACCTTACGGTGTTGAAGGCTTTGCGCCAACCAAACACCTGGTTAAAGAAGACGGCAAGAGCCTGAAAGCTGACGACGTTGCTGAATTCAAGATCATTGAGTTTAACAAAGACAACAAGCGTATCGTTATTTCTCACTCACGTATCTGGGAAGATCAGCGTGCTGAAGCCAGAATGCAGGATTTCGAAAACCGCAAAAAAGAAGCTAAATCAACCAGCAGTGCGGTTAAGAAAGTAAAAGAATCAGTAGAGAAATCAACTTTAGGCGATTTAGGTGTGCTTGCACAACTGAAAGAGCAAATGGAAGGCGCTGAAAACAAAGCGAAGAAAGCTGCTCAAAAACCTGAAGACGAGTCTAAATAATTAGCATTAAATAAATTCCTCTTTAAGCCCTGTGTTGCAAAACACGGGGCTTTTTTATTACCTCACCCCACCCTCTCCAGAAGGGAGGGCTTTTTAATTTAATTCATTTGTCCTTGGCTCATTAATTCAGTTGTAAACGAACCGTGGGCTTGCGGTACTCCGCTGAAGGAATTCTGTAAATTCTCTAATTCCCAAAATTCGAGTTCAAGACAGTTGAACCAATGAACAATTGAACAACCGAACTACTATAAAAAAGTCTCCCCCCTTGGGGAGATTTAGAGGGGGTTTCTTATCTTTGTCCAAACCTCCCCACAGGATGCAAAATCTAACATTGCTCGACGGTCCGAAGTTTCAGATAACTATACAGCGGTTATGCCGCCAATTAATTGAGAACCACGATGATTTCTCTAACTCCGTAATTATAGGCATACAGCCTCGGGGGATATATCTGGCTAAACGCATTACCGAAGAATTAAATAAAATATTACCGGGTAAAACCATTTTACAGGGCGACCTGGATATAACTTTTTACCGCGATGATTTCCGCAGACGCGAAAATCCGCTGGTTCCCAACCAAACGCGCATTGATTTCATCACCGAAGGTAAAAAGGTGATCATGATGGATGACGTGTTGTGGACTGGCCGCACCATTCGTGCTGCCATGGATGCCATGCAGGCGTTCGGGCGTCCGGAAAAAGTGGAACTGTTAACATTGGTTGACCGGCGTTACTCACGTCATATCCCCGTTTCTGCTGATTATACTGGTATAGAGGTGGATTCCATTGCTTCACAAAAGGTAGTAGTGAGCTGGAAAGAAACCGACGGCGAAGACAAGATTGTGCTGGTATCGGAGAAATGATTTTTTGATTTGGGATTTCGGAATTTGGATTTCGGATTTATTAAAAGATTTAGATTTTGGAATCAATTATTGGAGATTTCATCTAATGGATAAAACAGAGCTAAAGAGAAGAACAAAGGCATTTGCTGTAGATGTAATTAAGTTTACCGAATCACTGCCAAATAGTCGCGCTTTAAGTGTTTTGTCCAATCAACTTATTCGCAGTTCATCTTCTGTTGGAGCAAATTATCGATCAGCGTGCAGAGGAAAATCACAGGCTGATTTTATAAATAAAATCATCATAGTTGAAGAAGAGGCAGACGAAAGCCATTATTGGTTAGAGCTGATTGAAGAGGTAGCCCCATTCCACTTAGATACGCTACCGATATTAAAAAAAGAGGCATTTGAACTTACTGCTATTTTTACGGCAATCGGAAAAACTGCAAAATTTAATCAACGTCAGAGCATCGAATTAAAAAATCAACAAAAGAAAATTAATAAATCTGAAATCGAAACTCCGAATTCCGAGATGGAGTAAATCCGAAATCGAAATTCCGAAATCCGAAATAAAAATGGCTGGACTGAGCACACGACATCTATTAGGTATTAAAGACCTCAACAAAGACGACATCAACCTTATTTTTGAAACCGCAGACACGTTTAAATCCGTGTTGAACCGGCCGATTAAGAAGGTACCTTCTTTGCGTGATGTCACTATCGCCAATATTTTCTTTGAAAATTCTACCCGTACGCGTCTGTCGTTTGAGCTGGCGGAGCGCAGGCTTTCTGCGGATGTAGTAAACTTTGCGGCATCATCATCTTCGGTAAGCAAGGGTGAAACCCTGATCGATACAGTTAACAATATCCTCGCCATGAAGGTGGATATGGTGGTGATGCGCCATCCCTACCCCGGTGCAGGTGTTTTTCTGTCCAAACATGTGAATGCCCAAATTGTGAACGCTGGCGATGGTGCGCATGAACATCCAACCCAGGCCCTCCTCGACGCTTTCTCTATCCGTGAAAAATACGGCGACGTTGCCGGGAAAAAAGTAGTGATCGTTGGCGATATTCTGCATAGCCGGGTGGCGCTTTCCAATATACTTTGCCTTAAACAACTGGGTGCGGAAGTAATGGTATGCGGCCCTACTACGCTCATCCCTAAATACATCGGTTCGTTAGGCGTAAAGGTTGAGCACGACCTGCTCAAAGCCTTAAACTGGTGCGATGTAGCCAATATGCTGCGTATACAACTGGAAAGGCAGGACATCAAGTATTTCCCGTCGCTAAGGGAATATACGATGCTGTACGGCTTAAATAAAGAGATTCTGGACTCCCTGGATAAAGAGATCACGGTGATGCACCCTGGTCCTATCAACCGCGGCGTAGAAATTACCAGCGATGTGGCCGACAGCAAGCAGTCCATCATCCTTGACCAGGTAGAGAATGGCGTTGCCATACGGATGGCGGTGCTATATCTGCTGGCGGGGCAAGCACAGTAGTAGCGTATGAAACTTAAACGCTCCTTTAAGTCGGCCGGAGTTACCATAGCTACTATGGCAATAATGCTGGCTTGCTGGGTGTTAGCAGGCAAATACCCCTTAATTTACGTAGTTTTTATTGCAATGTATTTCCTGATGATAGGAATATCAGCTTTAAAAACAAGGCAGCGGATACACGCGGCGGCAGCAAAACGCGGACTAACTCCACAAGATCTCAAGAATATCCGATTCACTAAATCCTGGACCGATATCAGGCAACAGGGTATATGGCGGTATCTCGTTATCGAAGGCGCTATTTTTAGCGGCAACATTTTGGCCCTCACTTTAGGCGTAGCAACTTTTCTGCTGTTAAAACTGGGCAATACCAACCCTGCCGACTCACCATCGTTAATGTTTTCTTTGGTTGGCTACTCTTATTTGGTCGGCCTTTTATGCGGAATTATATTCCGCCGTGTTATCTGGTCGATTAACGAACGACGATATAAATACCTCACCGATCCCTTTTTAGTATTAACTAAAAATGCCGGCTAAAACAGACCGGCACTTCTAAAACAATAAAACTATAGAAAAAGATCTTTTATCAGCATCCTACCTCACTGTTGTTCTGTAGGGATGCCTATTTAGGGAATCAATCCTTTTTACCTTTGGTATGATCACCCGATTCAGCCGCTGCCTGCTCTTCATTATCTCCGGCTTGCTTTGGTTTTAGCGATTGTCCGTCGCGAATTTCATCAGTGGCATTGATTACCAGTTTATCTCCGGCATGAAGCTCAGAACTGAAAATCTCAACCTGGTCTTTGGTTGACAATCCTTTGTGCACATCGATCCATTGCGCACGGTTATCATCCGTAACTTTTATCACAAATACCTTTTCGGTAGATGCTACTACAGCGCTCTTAGGTGCAATAAAGCTACTATCATGCGATGTTACCGGGATCGTAACTTCGGCATACATACCTGGTAATAAACGTTTGTTGGGGTTGTATACATCCATCTCCAAACGCTCAGACCTCAGGCGTTCATCAAGCGCACCGGCCAAACGTTTTACCTGTGCAGTAAATTTTTGGTTCGGCAGTGATCTTACGGTAAATTCTACCTTATCGTTATTATTCAAGCCGCCGGTGTTTACTTCAGGGACTGAAATTACCAGACGCAATCTATTTTGTTGCTGCAGCACTAAAAGCGGCTGACTTGAGCCTGCTCCCGAAGGGCCAACATAGGCACCCAAATTGACATTACGGGCACTGATCACCCCAGCAAAAGGAGCCCTTATTTCAAGGTAAGCTAAGTTTGTTTGCGCTACTTTGTAAGCAGAACGGGCCGCTTCCAAGTTGGCGTAATCAGAATTCTTACGGGCCTCGGCTTGCTCCAGGTCATTTTGCGCTACAGTACCAGGCGTTTTGCTGGTATTGAATAAACGATCATACGTAGCTTTGCTGGCCATGTACAGCGCCTGCTGCTGCTTAATACGTGATTGAGCCTCGGCAACCTGGTGGTTTAACTCAGGTGCTTCCAGAGTAACCAGTAATTGGCCCTGATGTACTTCAGAACCAATGTCAACCCATAGCTTCTTAACATAGCTATTCATCTTTGCAAACAGGTCAACCTCCTGGTAAGGCTGCAACTCCCCAGGCACCTGCAGGTTTGATGATAGTTTACCTTTTTGTAGTACTACATATTGCACCGGCGCATTGTCAATTGAACTTTGCTCCTGCACTTCTTCCTGCTCGTCTTGTTTCTCCTGCTTTTTATCTTTCCCGCCGCAGGCTGCGAGTAACATTGAGCCGCTTAAAAGTATAGCCAAAGCAGCTACCGGGGTATTTCTTAGACTTTTCATCTTCAATGTATTCATTTTCTTATTGATCATAAGGCTGGTAATCTTTCCTGTTAATTAGTTTCCACTGTTGCTGTAGTCAGTGTGTTTTGCCGGCACATAATACTTACTGGTTGTGTCTTCAGGGTCTAAAGAAACAGAATCAGTTGAGGTATTTCCCTGCACCCATGCAAACACCAATGGCAAAATTAATAACGCTGCAAAAGTAGAAGCGATAAGACCGCCAATAACTGCACGGCCCAACGGCGATGTCTGATCCCCGCCTTCGCCTAGGCCCGATGCCATCGGAATCATACCCACAATCATGGCCAAGCTGGTCATCAAAATTGGGCGTAAACGTAGCGCAACAGCTTCACGAGCGGCTTGTAGCGCATTACCATTATGTTTCCTGATCTCTTCGGCGTTGGATATTAACAACACCGAGTTGGAAATGGACACCCCGACGGACATGATCATACCCATATATGATTGCAGGTTAAGTGTAGCGCCGGTAATCTTCACCAGGAATAGTGATCCAAACAATACCGCAGGCACTGTAGACAATACCACCAGCGACACCTTAAACGACTGAAAATTAGCCGTAAGCATGAGGTAAATAACCACGATAGCCACTAACAGGCCCGTTTGCAAACTGTCTAAGGTTTCGGTAAGCGTCTGACTTAAACCGCGGGTATTGATATTTAAACCCCGAGGTGGCTTGCCCAGCTTTTTGAGCGCATTCTGAACAGCGTCAGTAGCGGTTCCTAAGTCTTTATTGCTGATGTTAGCTGTTACTGATAATGTAGGCAGCGCGCCGATGTCGTCATTTTCGCCAAAGGTAGTATCCGGTTTAATGTCGGCCACATCGCCCAACACAGGCCGCGGCTGGTTAGCCATAATCGGAATTTCACGGATGTTGTCTACACTGGCCATCTGGTATTCCGGCACTTCGACTTGTACACTATAGCCCAGGCCCACTTTAGGATCCAGCCACACGTTTTTCTCTGTATAGCGTGATGATGAAGTAGAAGCAATTAACGAGCGTGAAATCTCGTTGATACTTACCCCAAGCTCGGCTGCACGCACACGGTCAATGTTGATATCAATAGAAGGATAGCGCACTGATTGGCCTAATTGCACGTCGCGCAGGTAAGGTATTTGCTTCAGCTGTTTTAATACTTTGTAGGCATAAGCCACATTTTGCCGCTTGTTTTTACTGGAAACAACAACCTCTATTGGCGTTGGAGATCCCTGACTCAAAATTTTATCCGTCAGCTCGATCGGCTCAAAAGACATCATTATGTTTGGCAACGCCTTCTTCATTTCGGCACGGAAACGATCTTTAAAGTCGTCTAGGTTGCCAACTTTATAATCCTCAGCCAGGTTAACCTGCATTACCGCCTCCTGAGGGCCTGCCATGAACAAGTAGATAGGGCTTGTAGAGAACTGGCCGGGGTGCTGACCAACGAAACATGAGGTAACGGCAATATTTTCTTTACCCACCATTTTTTCAAGCACATGTAACGCCTTTATAGTCATGGCTTCGGTACGTTCCAAACGGGTACCATCCGGCGCTCTTAAACGCACCTGGAACGTACCGCCGTTTACTTTTGGCAAAATATCGCGGCCAATCCAGTTTAACAGGAAGATAGCCAAACCCAGCGCAATTACAACATACAATACAGAGATTAGCTTACGGTTTGGCAACATACGGTCCATCAGGTTAAGGAACCTAACCCTGAACTTATCAAACTTGCTGTGAGTCTCCTCTACTGTATGCGGATCACGGGCATGCTGAGCCGCTTTCTCTTTCTGCTCCCAAGGATCACCTTCGTCTTCGCGGGCATAGCCGTCGGCACGGCTGTGGTCCTCGTGGTCATTCTTCATGATCCAGTTTGCCATTACCGGCACAAAGGTTTGAGCCAACAAGTAAGAAGTAATCATGGAGAAACCAATTGCCAGTGAAAGCGGAAGGAACAACGCTCCTGGGATACCTTTCATCGTAAACGCCGGCGCAAACACTGCCAGGATACAGAACAGGATTAACAATTTAGGGAACGCAATTTCCTTACAGGCATCCCATATAGCCAGCGCCTTGGGTTTACCCATATCAAAATGCTGGTGAATATTCTCAATCGTCACCGTCGACTCATCCACCAGGATACCAATAGCCAGCGACAAACCGCTCAGTGTCATGATATTGATAGTTTGATGGAAGAGGTACAGGAACAGGATACCTGATATAATAGATGTAGGGATAGTTAGGATCACGATCAATGCGCCGCGTCTGTCGCCCAGGAACAGGAGCACCATTAAACCGGTCAGTATCGCACCAATGGCGCCTTCCTCGGCCAAACTTTTAACCGCATTGATCACATATACCGACTGGTCAAACTCATAAGAAAGTTTAACATCTGGCGGCAAAAGGCTCTGGAAGTGAGGAATAGCCTTTTTAAGGTTCTGAACCACTTCCCAGGTAGAAGCATCGGCCGATTTAGTGATAGGCAGATACACGGAACGCTTGCCATTAATGAGCGCATAGCTGGTGGTAATATCGGCGCCATCTTCAACAGTGGCTACATCATGCAGAAATACGGTTTGTACACCGTTTCTATACAACGGAATATCGCCAAAATCTTTAATAGCCTTAATGGTTGTATTGGCAGGTGTTAAGTAGTTATAGTCGCCAATACGCACGTTACCTGCGGGTGTATTCTGGTTGTTGTCGCGCAAGGCGGTCACAATCTGATCGGCCGTTAGGTTATGTGCACGCATGAGTTCAGGATCGGCCTTAATCAGGACAGTACGGGTATTACCGCCGAAAGGCGCAGGAGACACAAGGCCCGGCACGGATGTAAATTGCGAACGTACATAAACGTTGGCCATATCCATCAGTTCATTGTTTGACCTCGTTGGACTGCTCAGTACCAACTGCCCTACCGGTAAGGTTGAGGCATCAAAACGGATAATAAAAGGCGGCTGACTTCCCGGTGGGAAGATAGCCTGGGCCCTATTGGTATAGGCCGTCACCTCCGCGGCGGCCTGGGCCATATTAGTACCCTCGTAAAAAGTTAGTTTGATGAGTGTTAAACCGGTGATATTACGGGTTTCGATACTTTTAACACCCGATACGTACAGCAGGAGGTTTACGTACTGCTTACCAAAATAAGCCTCCATCTGATCGGGGGTATAACCACCGTAAGGGTGTGATACATAGATCACGGGCAAATTCAGGTCGGGAAAGATATCGATCTTAATACTCCTTATGGCATTGATACCGAAGAAAAACAAGCCTGCTACAATTACCAACACGGTAATTGGTCCACGCAGTGCGCTTCTAATTAATCCCATTATGTTTTAGATATCTTGTTGCTTAAAAATTATTTATAAAAATGCGGAAATCGCCTGTGGCAGCGGCTTTGAAGAGCAGCGCCTGCCATACGTTGTTATTAGCTACATAGCTATCTGTTTCCGCACGATACAAGGCGTAAAGCGCCTGGGTAAAATCAGTGATATTGGCCAAACCATTGCGGTACAGCGTACTCTTCTGATTAAAGGCATCAGTAGCAGCCTTGATCTCCACCGGTGCTTCCTGCGAATTTTTGATAGAGTTGGCTATACGTGTTTCTGCCAGCACCTGCTGATCATGCAACTGCTGACTCACCAGATCGTAATTATCACGATAGGTAAGCGAAGTATACTTCTGCGATTTTACCTGATAATGAATCCGGAAGAGACTGGTAAAGTTCCAGGTAACGCCCACACCCACGAGATAGTTATAACGGCTTGGACTGATGCCCGTACCATAACTGTCTGTATAATCAAGCGGATTGGCGGCCAGGTCATTTTTAAAGCCTGATCCCCTGCCCTGAAAAACGCTGAACAGGGTAAAGGTCGGGTAAGCAAGCGTTTTAAGATAACGCGCCTGCTCATCACTCACGTTCACCAGGCTGTTATAATATTTTAAGATGGGATGCTGATCTGGCTGAAGGTTTGTAGCAGGGTCGGGATTATTGGGGATCTTGCTCACAAATGTACTATCCAGCACAAAGTTTTGCGGATTGATGCCCATGTATCTCGAAAGATCATTGGCCCGCTCCTGCTCATTCTCCTGTGCGTTGGTTAAAGCAATAATGGCGCTGGAAACTTCGGCATTGGCCAGTGATGAATCCACACCCGGATTAAGGCCGTTCTTTACTCTTGTAACAACAACTTTACGCAGATCCATGGTTCTGGTAAGGTTATCCTGCTGCACTTTGGTTAAACGCTGTGCCGCTACCAGGTTAAGATAAGCTGCGGCTACTCTAACTTCATGCTGGAAGGCTTCCTGGCTGTAGTCGGCGGTGTCGCGGTTAACTACAGATCGTTGCACCTTCACTTTTTCAACCGCACGGCCAAAGGCAAAGAAGTCCCAGTTAACGTTGGTAAGGTACAATGCGCCAAAAGCTGCGTTCCAGTTCTGTTTAGCTGCGGTGGGGCCTGCAGACGAGACAGAAAGGCCGTTAAACCCGTAAGAAGGGCCAAATTGGCTAATAGCTGTACCATAATCCTGCTGTGCTGAAAAGTTAAGATTGGGCAGGTACTCGGTCTTCGTTTCATTCAAATAAGACTTCGAGGCATTCAGTTGATTTGCTTTTGCTTTAATGGAAGGATAGTTTTCCAAACCGATTCTTACAGCCTCCTTCAAGCTCAGAACAGGTTGCTGGCTATAAGCCTGCAAAGCCAAGAGAACACCCGCAAATCCTAAAAATAGTCTAAATAATGTTATTTTTAACATATCGGGGGTATTTGTAGATGCGGCAAAGGTAAAAGTATAAAATCTATGAAAAAAATGAATTAATTTTGTGTTATTGATTAATTTTTCTCATAATGAACATTGCCCTTCACCACTTCCGTTTAGTCGATACTATTTTTAAAGAAGGCACCCTTACCAAAGCAGCTACGGCATTGCATCTTACGCAGTCAGCACTGAGTCACCAGTTAAAAGAATTAGAGTCTGTACTTGGCGTTGAGGTCTTTAACCGCCAGGGTAAGCGGTTGCATCTTTCTGAAGAAGGCTACCGGTTTTTAAGAAGCGCAGAGAAGATACTAGCCGAGCTTAAATTGCTTGAAGAAGACATCAATAACCTGAAGAACGGCAAGACCAGCAAGCTTAATATCAGCATGCAATGTTATACAGCCTACCACTGGCTGCCCGGCATCATCAAAGAATACCGGAGCCGCTGGCCCGACATCAATGTTCATATCCTGAGCGATGCCACGCGTCGACCGCTCGAATACCTGCTGCGCGGTGACCTCGATATAGGCATTGTACGTACACAAATGATCAATACCAGAATTAAGTACGAAGCAATTTTTGAAGATAAATTGATCGCGTTGATCCCGGAGAATCATCCTCTGGCTAAAAAGAAGATCATCGATATTATTGATTTTCAGGGCGAAGACCTGATTATGCCGTTGTATGACCCGTCTTACCAGGACACACCGATGATTGAGAGCCTGATCCAGGCCCAACAGGTAAAGCCACGTAACCTGCACCGTATTCATTATACCGATGCCACTGTTGAAATGGTTAACGCCGGCCTGGGCATCAGCGTTATGGCCGACTGGATTGTGAAGCCTTACCTCTTTGGCAAAAATATAGTAGTGAGGCCGCTTTCGCATAGCATTGCCAAACGTACCTGGTACGTTGCCACCACACAGCAGACCCCTGCCATACAGAACTTTTTACAGTGCCTGAGAAACTACTTCAATAAAAGCATGGAGGCAGAAAGATTGTTGGATGAGCAAATGGAAGAACTCATAGGCGCTGGAGTAGGAGGACTATAATCGACAACAGCCGACGTCAACTGCATATTAAATTCCTTCAAGCTTCCCTGTTTTCCAGTTGAGCTTAAAGGTATCGAAAGGATTTGATGGCAAAGTACCTCCTCCAAATGTGTTGATATAGTAAGCTCCTGTAAGATAGGTACCGTCAACCGTAATGTTCAAAAAACCGGGATTCTCAGCATTATAAGTTGCCATCACTACGTCGGGGTAGGTTGTCTGGAAATTATCCGGAATTCTCCCGTCGGCAGTTTTAGGGTCCGTTTGCATTTGGTGCATGCTGCTTTGGGTTCGCGCATAGCCGCCAGCGCCCGCAATTACGTATGGAATTTGTTTGCCGTTGACGGTCCGGGTAAATCGCTGGTAATTATGCACATGCCCAGTAAACACAGCATCTGGCACCCGTCCTGCCGCCTTTGTAGCTTGATCAATAGCGTCCAGTATATCCTGGTAGCCGCCGTGAGCTGTATCCAATGAAAATGGCGGGTGATGAACCGCTAACAACAGACATTTGCTGGCATCAGCCGTACGAAGCTGCTCGATAAACCAATTATATTGAGTCTGGTCGGTTTCAGGAGAGCCTGGATCATCAAGATTTCCCTCTACATTGCTATATAAACCTATAATGGTAACAAAAGGTGCCTTTAATGTCCAATAAGGCCAAGGCTGATCCATCACATACCGGTAAGGCGAATTAGGTGAGGGTGCCCGCTGAGCCGCACAAAAATTATCAAAGAAACCGGTCAGCGAAGGTTCCGTATCCGGCGGGTCACCAGCCTGAACCACATTATCACCGTCATGATTGCCAGGGATTGCGAAAATAGGTGCAGGATAATATTGATAAGGCTCGTAAAACTGAGGCTTATAATTTTGGCTTTGGCCGTTATAATAGATCACGTCGCCTAAATGATAGAAAAAAGCGGGCTGATCCGCTGCGTCAGCACTTGTAATTTGTTGTTCCATTTGCACAGCCAACTCATCCTGTACATCAGTTCCGTTAATGCCGCCAGTATCCCCCACCATCTGGAACACAATTTTACCCGCGTTATTAATTGCGCTAATCTTATCATTACCTAGAACGGCGGCTGCATCATAAGTAAGATCAGCGGGCATTTGATGTACCAGAGGTATAGGCACAAAAGTTGACTTGGGTTTTAAAGATGAAACGGGATCTCCAAATGCTCTTCTGGCTTTTGAGAAGGTATTTGATTGCGGGCGTAGCTGGTAGCGCATAAAATAACGTTTAAGGTTTTACTTAAAGTTAAACCACCCGCAACAAACTTCAAACACAGGAACTGTTAAAATATAAGTCTTTATTCAACACTTGTTAAAAGTAAAACAGAGCTTTTGTCAGCCCACAATATTGCCTCAGCTGCATTTTTTCCACTACATAATGCCGCCTCTACTGTCCCAATTGCAGGACCTTCATACAAATACTCGCCGGCAAAATATAAGGTATCCTCAACCGGTTCAAACAATGTCTTACGACCATTGGCAGAGGTAATGGTATCATACGCATAAGAGCCAAGCGTAAAAGGATCTGCTGTCCAATTAACGATAGTGTATTTGCGCAGCTTTTTTCTTAACTCAGTAGGCGTAAAATTGAAGATATTACCTACTGAGGTTAAGCTCAGCTCAAGGATGTCTTCATCAGATTTATCTTTCAGCTTCGCTGCATCCGGCCCGCCGATCCAACCTGTGAAAAGTGTACCTTCTTCCGGGTGTTGGGTCCACCAGGTGGGTATGGCCTCGCTCGAAAACAGGTATCCCATATCTTTGATGCTCTCCCCTGCTTTCTTATCGGTTTCCGCATTTTCCCAGAAGGGTTCGTCAAAATGCAACAAGATCTTCACCACTGCACCGAAACCCAGGTCCATAATGGCCCGCTGTGGTTTTTGCAAGACAGGCTCAAACGCTACCCCTGCTTTTTCCTGCGCATCAGCCTGCAAAATACCGAGCGGTAACGCAATGACCGCTTTTTCGGCTTTATAGTTATTGCCCTCGGCCGTTGACACAGTAACCGCTCCCCGCAACCACTTTATATTTTTAACAATCGCATTTAGTGCGATGCTACCACCGGCATCTTTGATCTCCCTTTCGAGGTATGCTGTAACAACCCTGTACCCCCCGTTTATGCGGTGCTGCGAATTATCATCTTCGCTCTGCCATTCTTTACGCAATGCATATGAACTTGCCCTATCAGGATCTGCGGTATCATAACCAGACACAAAGCCGCAAACTGCTGCCCGCAGATCGGCATAGCGATCTTCTTTAAAATACCGGTTTAAAAATTCAGCGATGCTGATGTCGGTTTCCAACTCATTCAACCTATCCATTACCCCATCCCATCCCAGGCTAAATATGGTATCCGTAGTCAAGCTTCCGTTCTCATACTGCCACATTTCGGTACTGGCCGAACGCGCCTGTAGTCCACCTTCTTTAAGCAGGCTAAACGTTACCGGCAAATTACCATGAATAAATTCTGCACCCAGCTCCGCATCGTCAACCGTATGGATACGACCACCTATACGATCACGCGCTTCTAACACAAGCACCTTTCTTCCACCTTTAGCAAGCGTTCTTGCAGCCATTAAACCTGCGGCACCTGCACCTATTACAATAATATCCGTTTCTGCCATAGCTATTGAGGTACAAATAAAGGGGTATTTGGTTAAAGCGGAAAGGTGAATGTAGAAATGAGTAGCCGGCTACCGTGATGTCCTTGCGAGGAGGTACGACGAAGCATCCGTTGTGCAGTTATGTAATGGCTTCTGTGAGAGTTTGTGTTTCAATTAATGTCAGGCCCGCTCAGTCGCCGCGGGAAGGCTTTGTTCTTTTCCTTGATGAAAAGAACCAAAAATCAAGACAGTAGAAATGCATCTTTGCCGCACAGGCCTTTACCCTGCATTAGTCAGAAGCACGGGCTGCTAAGCTTTTGCTCCACTTCGTTCCCTTAGGCCAGCGCTTCAGCAAAATCTTAAAGGCCCCTGCCTATGCACAGGCCAGCTTCTTCTGCCTGATATCCAGAGGCCGTTCTACTGTCCCTCCGCGCGTGTCATTAATTGAATAATTATAAAAAAGAGCCAGATAAACCTGACATACGCTCAAAACGTGGCATTGGCATTTTGCGGCAACCACTGCACTTGCCTAAGTAGGAACAGAACAAAGCAAAAGGGCGCAGCCACGAGGTTTTTCTTTGCTACTTTCTTTTTGACGATACAAAAAGAAAGTAGAACCGCTGACATTCATATTTCACTTTACCACTGCTCACGAAGCACTAATAACAAGCCTGTCTGAAATCCAACCTTTCCCATTGCAACAACTTAACCTATCTTAAAAAATAAAAAGCCGGATCACAAAGACCCGGCTTACTAATATAAGGTTTATAAACTGGTTTACTTTTTCGCTGCAGCAAGCGTTACGCTTTGCTTTTCTACATTCCAGCCTTCAACTAATACAGTTGGCACTGATGTACCTAATTTGGCTACAGGTGCTCCTACAGTAACTGTTGTACTCTCGCCTGGAGCGAGGGTAAAGTAGCTGGCCGACCAGTAGCTCGGCATTACTTCTTCACCATTCTTCATTAACTGCGGACGAACGAAGAACGCCAGCTGTTTGGATGGATTGGAAATCTGTAGTGTCCACTTATTTTCGGCATAACCTTTTTCGGCTTTTAGAACCTTTATGGCGACTTGTGTACGAGGCATATCGTTAATGGCCTTGTAGTCGTTGTTACGTTCCATCCAGTAGGCGTTGTGCGATACTACCTTGCCTGACGCATCACGCAAGTTCAAAACCACGAAGCTTAAACCGTTAATGCCAGCCAACGCCTCTTTAAGTTTGATCACTTCCTGCGTACCGGTGTTACCTAAACCTACGCGTTCTACATGGAAGGTTTTTAAAAGCTTAGAACCTGTGGTGTAAATTGCTGCATCAGCGGTCAGCAACCCAGTAGCGTGGTGCGTACGGTTAATGATGGCAACAGTCGAATCATTCTGATTAAACTGAATATGTACCGGCTCACACGCATTCTGCATAAAGTAGAAACCAGCATTTGGCTCAAGGTACCAGTCATAGATTTGCCAGATTACGCTTGGGAAAGCTGCATTCAATTTCCATAACATTACACCGCCGGTTTCATTTAATTTACTTTCGGCCGCTTCAAAAATCCCCTGATAACCTGTGGCGTTCATGAGCTGCATCTTATCAGAGAACTCAACCATTGATTTTGGCTCTCCGTAACGGCTCACCATATTCTTATAATACTCGTCGTATTTCCCGGCACCGGTGGCAGCATCGTGATAGCCCCAGCTGTTATTAAGCGGGAAAGGCAGCGACTTATCCCAAACCAGGTTAGGAATAATTTTTGGTAAAGTGGTATAAGGCGGTTGTGATGGGATGCCGGTTTCGTCCTTAAACACCCAATCGTGCTGCAGGTCGGCCAGTTTATAGTACTGTTTAGGATCCTGCCATGCGTAAGGGCCGCCTGAGTACACGCCAGAAGGCATATCATCTGGCCATGAACCTTTCCAGCCGGCAGGTAATTTAGCATAACCCGAAGAACTTGGAATAAACGGACGTGTACCATCCAGGTCGGCAATATTGTTTCGCATAGCATCATAAAGTTCTTTACGGGCGTGACCCTCATTACCGCCGGTCCATACCAATAAGCTCGGATGATTCCGGATGCGGTAAATGGTGCTGATCACATTTCGTACAAAGACATTTCCTTCTAAAGGCCAGTCTGGTGAACCTTTAAATTCACCCTGGGTATCACCGGTAACCCAAAAGTCGGACCATACCATCAGGCCGTATTTATCGCAGGCGCTCCAGAAGGAATCAGGAGGGGTTATACCACCACCCCAAATACGTATCAGATTAACATTGGCAGTGCGGCAAAGGTGAAGCTCATAGTCATTACGGGCGGAATCACGATTGACCATCATATCCGGCACCCATGCGCCACCCACCAGGTGAACGCGCTTGCCATTTACAAAGAAATCGCGACGCACATAGTCACCTACTTTAGTAGCTGTTGAGCTTACGGTGCGGATACCGAACACAAAGCTGGTATCGTCACTAATACGATTACCGTCCGTATACTGCAAGCGAATACGGTAAAGGTTTGCAGCACCGTAATTTACAGGCCACCATAAATGGGGATGGTTTACCGTTAACTGCGCTACTTTATTAGCATCCAGGTTAACTACGGTATTTGAATTTGCCCCTACCTTTACAGCTTGCGCAAATTGTACCGCAGCACCGGCAAAATTTTCGGGCTTAATGGTTACTGTCAATTTGCCGTTTGCGGCAGAAGCAGTATGATTTGATAAGGTTAAGTCTAAAGCTATTTTAGCCAGGCTGGTATCGGGCAGCTTAGGCAGATCGGTTTTTATTTTAGGCCGGGCAATGGTTACACCACCGGTGGTACGCAGGTAAACCGGCTGCCATATGCCAATATTACGATCGCGAACAGGTGGAATCCAGTCCCATCCCACAGAACACAACATGGTTACGTTTTTACCGATGTCGCCAGTAGGACCGCCGTTCTCGAAGAAAGGCCCCATAGCTTGTAACTGCTCTTTGGCGGGATAACCGGGAAAATCCAGCGGATAAATTTTAACAGCTAATGCGTTCTCGCCGCCTGCATTGATAGCTTGAGATACGTCAAGGTTATGTTCTGCAAACATACCTGCAATCTGGGTAGAATCTGCTATTTGCTTGCCGTTAACCCATACCGCTGCACGATAGTTTATCCCCTTAAAGATGAGCTGGAAAGTACGTCCTTTATCAGCAGCAGGAACTTTAAAGGTAGTACGATACCAGTAAGGCTTTTTCCACGGATTGGGTTCGCCGGGTAAATGACTGTACTGTTCGAGGTTATATTCTTTATTGAACTGATCCGAAGCATCTGGTATCAGCATGTTGTTAAGGCTCTGATAGGGGTCAGGATAGATATGGTTATCCACCAGTCCTTTTAATACGGTTGACGGCACCTTTACAGGGAACCAGTAAATACCCGAATGATAGTGCGCGGTAGAAAGCTCGCTGCCATTCGCATTTACGAGGGCAGATGATTGCAACTGGAAATCAGTAAGCTTTACCTGTTTAACACCGTTCTGGGCCAGTGCAGCACCGGGCCTCAAACAGCAGGCCGCCGCAATAACGGTTGCCAAGCAAGTCAGTTTTTTCATTGAACAAAATATTTGGCTGTAAAACTACATAACAACCGGGTTGGGTAATTTGTATTTATTTATCGTTTTATAGTACTATTTGTAACTACCGCTATTTATCTGTTTTTTATGCTGATTTCTGAGCACGATCAAGGGTTCATGCATATCCCATTCCGGGGTAAAACCCTTTTGGTTAAGTAAACCGCGCTGTCCTATCGAAAAATTCCCCAACACAATATCAGGATTACCATCTCCGTCAATATCGTTTACGTCCATGGTTATCCAGCGTCCATATTTGTAAACCGGAATCTGGTGTGCAGTAAACTTGTTATCGCCGGTTTGTTCAAGATACGTGAACCCTTCGGCAGGATGATACTTAAAATCAGTAAAAAAGGCTATCGCAGCAATATCAAAGTCGCCATCCCCGTCAAAATCCGCAGCTATGGCTTTGGTAGCCCCGTCAATATGGTAAAAATAGCTTTGTTTAAATTTCCAGTTGCCCTGGTTTAGGAAAATGTATACGCCATGATAAGGCTTCAATACCTTCGAGTAATCGCTGTTATCGCCGCAGGTATACAAAATATCCGGTTTACCATCATGGTTAAAATCGACTAACTGAAAACTTCCTGAACCGTAGATAGGCGGGAAATGCAACAAGTTCTGTTCTGTAAAGCCACCTCTATGATCGTTCAGGTACATCCAAATCCCCTCGTCGGCCTGGGCAAAGAGGCACATCACGTCCTGCCAGCCATCATGATTAAAATCGCCCTGGATCAATTGTGTACCACCCGGAATAGGGCGCATCACTTTCTTCTTAAAATGATGATCAGCCTGTTGTTCTATATAATAAAGTCCGCCCCTGTCGTGCCCAAAACCGCAGACAACATAATCCGGCAGGCCATCCTTATTAAAGTCCGCCTGTATGGTTTGCACTGGCCGGGGTAAACTGTCGGCAACAGCAATCGGAACGCTCTTCTCGCTTATACCTAAGTTCAGGAGGTAGATCTTACCCTTTGACACATCTACCGGTTTCATTTGCCCTATACAGGTAACTACTGCCTGCTGATGGTTGCTTGATGTAAATTCAAAACCGGTTACCGGTGAGTCGAAGGTGTGTAAGAGCGTTGGCTTAAGCCGTGCATCCCAGCTGTAAAAATTATTGGCGGCATCGGCGCTGTAGATCAAATGGCTGGCCGGATCAATGGTAAGCATGGTGGTCATAGCAGGCATTTGCTGGTTAACTTGTGTGGGCCTTTCAAGCGTGAACCCTGCCCAATCTGCAAGCGGTTGTACTGCGGGTTTAGGAATAACCAGCGAGTCTGGTGCTTTGGATTTGTACCACTCCACAATCTTCATCCACTCCGCTGTAGACAGCGTCGAGCCCTGATCGGCAAAATACTGCCCCATGTAGTTCTGAATATGCAACTGCTTTGCCATAGCAGGCAGAACGCCGTTTACCCAACTCTTTTTATCAATTAAAGAAGGATCTGGAAACTGATGACAGCTTACACAATACTTTTTAGCCAGCGTTTGTCCATCCGCTATAGCCGGTGCAGTGTTTTGAGGCGATGATGATTGCCGGCAGCTCTGCGCCATTATCATCAAGACCAATGCGGCCGGTGCTATTGATTTCAGTGTCGCTACGGCGGAAGTTTTTTTCATCAGCTCAAGATAGTTATATTAAGGTTTGGATTGCTTTTGAGGTATTTGATTTTCCAGCACGATCAATGGAATCTTTTTATCCCAGACAGGTTCAAACCCTGACTGAAACATAAAACCCCTTGAATAATTACCCAGCACAATATCAAGCTTGCCATCATTGTTATAGTCGATCACGTCCATGCTCATCCAACGGCCATATTTACTTACGGGGATAGCGTGCGGTTTAAAATGCAGCTGACCATCCTGTTCAAAATAAATAAAACTTTCGGCAGGGTTATTCTTCATATCCGCAAAGAAAGCACAGGTAGCAATGTCAAGGTCGCCATCACCGTCAAAGTCGGTCGCTATTGCTTTGCTGCAGCCATTGATGGGATAGAAATAGCGTTGTTTAAACTTCCAATTGCCCTCGTTAATAAAAATATACAAGCCATGGTAGGGCTTCAGTATGCGTGAGTTACGATAGTTGTACCCGGCGGTATAAATCAGATCGGGCTTACCGTCGTGGTTAATATCTGCAAGCTGAAAACTGGTAGAGCTGTACACCGGCGGAAATCTTAGAAGCGCCTTCTTATTAAAACCTCCCTTATGATTATTACTGAATAAATATAGCCCTTCGTCACCTGCCCCAAAAAGCACCATAACATCGGTCCAGCCATCGCGATCAAAATCGCCGGTTAGGGCCTGCACTGAACCTGGATTATCGCTTAAGGTAGTTTTTGTATAGGTATGATCGCCCTTCTGGGTTAGCAGATATACGCCGCCTTTGGTAAAACCATGACCACACACTACCCAATCGGCCAGCCCATCTTTGTTAAAATCGCCCGAAACAGATTGCAGCGGGCGGGCCAGATCGGTCGCCAAAGTTGTTTGTTTACCAACATCCTTACTTAAATCAACATTGATCAGACGGCCATTCGGAAAATCGCCGAGCGCAATTACGTCACCAATACAGGAAAATGTACCTGAGATTTTGCCGCTGCTGTCTTTCTCAAACTTGCCGTCAACAGCCTCTGTGGGCAGCTCAGTAATTATCTTTGGATGAAGTTGCTCGTCCCATTCATACAGTTTCCGTGTTGCGAGGTCGCTGCTGTAAATTTTATGATTGTAGGGGTTGCCAACAACCATAGAGGTAAACTTATCATTGGTATCTTTTACCGCGGGCATTTTAAGCCCAAAACCGGCCCAATCATTAAGCAAAGGCTCCGGTGCTTTGGCTGCTGCAAGCGTTGACGGCGCAACCTTATCATAATAAGCTCCTATGGCAGACCACTCCGGCAAGGTCATTTTAGTGGTATCGCCATCTTTTTTATAGTACATGGTACCATACGTACCCATACCAAAAAATTTACTCATATCCGGTAGAATATAGTAATGCCATACATCTTTCGTTAACGCATTAGCAGGTACTAATTCGTGGCAGGTGGTACAATAAGTTTGTACCAGGTGCTGGCCATCTTCAATAGTATTACCGGTGAGTTTATAACTTATTGAGCCGCTGTTTTTGCAACTGTTTAATAACGAACTTCCGGTTATTAAAAAAACAAATGAGGATATAGAAATACTAACCAAAAAGGATTTAGGCATCTTCATCATGGTATACTAATTCATAGTCTTAAGGTTTCTTCAGATATGTTTATTATGCTGATCTGTTCGCGCTGTAACACGTTAATCCAACATGATATTTCGGGTGCGGCCCTGGTTATTGGTAATTTGAACAGCGGCCATTTTATTGTTAATATTTAAAAACCTGCCGGATTGCGAAAGGAACGAGCTACCATAACAAAACTCTCGTTTCTCCTTTCGGCCGTTCTTGTATTTAATCAAGGCATAGGCATCGTCAGGCAATAATTTGATCATGTGAGCATCGGCTTTCGACTCAAAGACCTTGATCGGGCCCTTATTCTCGCTTGCGGCTATAAGGTATTTACCGCCCGCGCCCCGCAAGGCCACCAGCCCTTTGCCGTTACCGGGCAAATAAATGCCGCTTTGCAGAATGCTCAAAGGCTTAAAGTTCCCTTTGCCGTCGCCTTTTAAAAGCAATCCGTTAAAGGCATCGTACCGGCCGGTGGTTACGTCCGTACCATAGTCGTTCCCATTAATCATTACGTCAAGGTTGCCGTCGTGATCAAAATCATCTACTGCAATACCACAGAGGGGCGCAAATTGCGCTTCTATAGGCAGAGGCATTAAGGTAAACTTGCCGTCACCGTCGTTACGCATATAGCACGACTGCTGCATGTTCACCTTTAGCCGGATAGCGCCTTTTCGCATTTCCGGCGTAATTACCTCGTCCATGGTAGCCTTGGCGAACGATTTATAATTTTGAAATTTTACCCGCATGCCGATCATCTGCTTCACAATATCATCCCGCGTTTGAGCGGGAAATTCTTTTAGCTCGCCGTCCTGATCGGGTAGAAACAAGGAAGGGAACGCATCGTAGCTACCATTGTTATCAAAGTCTTTGGCAGTGATATATGCAGGGTATTTTTCGCTTGCGCGATAAAAAGTATTGAGGCCAGTGTTTCCAACAATATAGTCAATGTCACCATCGTGGTCAAAATCTCCGGCGGCAATAGTTGTCCACCAGCCCAATTGGCCGGCAATACCCGTGGTGCTGGTAATATTTTTGAAAACGCCGTGGTCATTTTTTAAAACGGTTATGGGCATCCAGTCACCAGCCATGATGAGGTCGGGCCAGCCGTCGTTATCAAAATCAGTAAAAGTAGCATCGCAAACCATGCCGATATGTTGGAGGTCGTTGGCGACACTTGCAGTAACGTCCGTAAATTTAATTTTACCGTTCTTGCTATCGTTGCGAAGAATAAAGCTCGATAGCGGTTTAGGATAGTTCCAAGGATCAACACGACCAGAAACAAATAGATCGAGGTCGCCGTCATGGTCAAAATCCGCAGCTTTTACACATAATTTACTGGTATGGTTTTGGGGTAACGCGTCGGCCTGTTCGGTAAAGTTGCCTTTGCCGTCGTTAACGTAAAACCGGTCCTGGTAAAATTTGGAGTTAGGCTCATTTTCATAACCGCCGCTGGCAATATAAAGGTCCAGGTCGCCATCACCGTCAGCATCGAAAAGCAACATGCCTGCATCTTTAAAATTTGCCGGTGTCTTTGCATCTTCTGCCGAAACATCCTTTTGAATAAAATGACCGTTGGCTTGTTGCAATAATATTTGTGCGTGATGCTGCGAATTGCCGCCTACCACAATATCGTCGAGGCCATTTCCATCTACATCGCCCACGGCAAGGGCCGGATTATATTCTGACAGTTTATGAGGCAGCAGTTTCTGTACGTTGAAATCAATATAGTCCTGGTCCTGATGCTGGTATTGCACGCCTACCTTACGGGTAACATCGGTAAACAGCGCCTGCTTATCTGTTACAGGAGCAGTAAAATGCCAGGGAGCGTGAGCATTGGCAATGTTAACCGAGAGCACCTGATCGGCTTTTATGTGCTTTAAGGTTTGCTTTTTATCGACAGACCAGCACACCACTACAGAGTCAACTACCGAGACTGCCCCGAGACCAAAATGAGCCATATTTTGAATGGTAGACAAATAGCCGCGGTAAGGGTTATTCTCATAAACCTGGTGCTTGCCGTGATCATAATAAATATCAACCCAGGCACCGAAACCGTCCCTGTTTTGACCGCTTCCCTTAAATTTAATGTTCAGAAAATGATGATCTTCCTTATGGTCGCCGTCCCGTAATGTATTACGATAGATAAATGGTTCATCGTCAATATTGCTGATCACCATATCCATTGCCCCGTCGCCATCAAAATCGGCATAGGCAGCGCCGTTGGAAAATGAGGGCATGTTAAGTCCCCAATTTTTGGTTACATCATCAAACTGCAGTTTGCCATTATTTCTGAAGGCGTAGTTAGGTATTTTAACAACAGGAATCTGGCTTAATATCTGTTGCATGCTGGCAACCTGATAAGCCTCCGCCCTAAAAGTGGTAAAATCATGATCGGTAACATCTTTCGGGTATCCGTTGGTTACTACAATATCGCGGTAACCATCGTTATCAAAATCTGTTACAAGGGGGCACCAGCTCCAGTCTGTTTGCGCCACGTTGGCTAAATAACCTATTTCGCTAAACACCGGCGCACCAATTGAATCATTAGACCCAAGGCGCGGCCCCATATTTACTTGCAAAGTATTATGCGGATACTGATATTGATAATGGTAATAGTCGGTATTAAGATAGTTCTGATAGGAGTTTGGAGGCATGAACATCTTCTTGCGGTAGTTATCCGCGGGATTCATGTCAAGGGCAAACAAGTCTACCAGTCCGTCATTATTAATATCCTCAAAGTCCTGCCCCATGGCGGTTAGGGATGTGTGCTTAAAGTATTGCTGCGACTGATCGGTAAATGTGCCATCGTGATTATTGATATACAGAATGTCATTGGTTATAAAATCATTGGTCACATAAATATCCTTCCAGCCATCACGGTTAATGTCCACAATGCTGGCGGCATGGCCATATCCCTCAATCTGAATACCTGCCTGTTTGGATACATTAGTATAAACGCCATGTTTAAGTTTAGGGTTCCAGTCGTTACGGTATAGCCGGCCAGTACTGTGGTACGTGCCGTTGGTAATAATAGGACGGTATGTGGTCGGGTTATCACCCGGGTTAAGTTCATTTACAGTGAGGTACATGTCCAGATCGCCATCGTTATCATAATCAAAAAAGACGGCCATGGTTGAGTGTACCTTCATATCAAGCCCATACTCGTGAGCCATTTCTTTAAAGTGCGGAATGCCGTTCTTATCGCATCCCTGGTTAATGTAGAGCAGATTAGTGCGCTTTAGGGAGTCTTTCAAAAGCGTGTTGCATACGTAAATATCGGGTAACCCATCGTTGTTAATATCAACAACGGCAACGCCCCTACCCCAACCGCCTTTGCCGCCTACGCCTGCTTGTTGGGTGACGTCTTGAAATTTAAAATTGCCTTTATTAAGGTATAGCTTATTTGATACAGCATTGCCGCTAAAATAAATATCGGGCTTGCCGTCATTATTAAAATCGCCGATACCCACGCCTCCGCCATTGTAAATATTGATCATGGTGAGGGGGTTAATAGAATCGGTTTCGACAATTTTATTATTAAAATGAATATTGGAATGAGAAGAGGAGATTTGCTGAAAAAGAGTGCCCTTTTTACAGGAAAAAAGAATTAGGGTAAAAACAATAATCAGTAAATACTGAAGGTGTTTCATTAACGATAGCAAACAGGGTATAAAACTCAAAAAAGGGATGAGACCACAATATACAGTCTCATCCCTGATATATCACAATTAATATTTAGGATTTTGCTTTAAAGCGCCGCCTTCAATATCAATTTGGTTTTGAGGTATTGGATACAGCTCATTTTTGCCCTGCGTAAAGGTATGTCCCTTTAACACGGTATTGGCAAAGCCCGGAATAGCGGTATCATGAGCGATATAGGCGTTAAGCGTAGTCGCCATGTAACCTGCAGCTGCCGGACCACCATACAAACCGTCATAACGCTGAAGGTCAAAGAAACGATGGCCTTCCATACCCAGCTCAAGCTTACGCTCAAACCAGATAATTTTGCGGGCCTGATCTTTTGAAGAAAAATCAGACAGGGCATACATCCCAACCTTATAATTCGCTGCATATAGCGTATTATCTACAATTGGGGCACTGGTACTCTGCTTGTTAGTCTTTGGATCGATACCATAGCCAATTAGTCTGCCTTTAACCCAACCGGTTGGATCGGCGGCGCGAGCACGTACCTGGTTCACATAAGCCATAGCCTGCGCCATGCTACCAGAAGCCGATTCAACTTCACATTCGGCTGCCCACAGCAATACATCGGCAAAGCGGATCATGTTATAGTTATTGGCGGTTGACTGGTTAGCTGCCCATCCATTATAAGTATCGCTGGTTGAAGCCTGTTGAGCTTTGTAATACACGTTTTTGATAGGGCTGTATGGTCCGGCATCAACCTGGTCACGAGCCCAGGCAGCTCCCGGGTGAATACCCCAGTCAAGATATGGAATACCTCTGCGACCTACTGACCAATCCAAACGTGGATCAAGCGGTGTAGTAGAGTCTGGGAAATAAGTCAGATCATTGGCATCAACGCCCTGGTCGTTCTTCAGGTCAGCATTATCATAGGTATCCAACAGCGGAAGACCTCTTACCGGATCTACCTTAAATGAGTTTACAAAGCTGAATGATGGCTGGTAAAAACCGCAGCAGGTGGCAGGGCCGCCTGATGCAAAGTTAAGCACATCACCGGCGTCGCCGTTGTAGCCATTTGCCTGGTCGTGCACAGACATCTGCACTGCAAAAACACTTTCAGGGCCGTTTTTGGTTGCCGGATTAAAGTTGTTGGCATAGGGCTCAAGAGCGTATTTTGCGCCGCTTGAGGTTACACCGTTATTAATAACATCCTGCAATGCTGTACGAGCCTGGTCATACTTGTGGTCAAACATATACGCCTTGGCCAAAAATGCTTCAGCAGCATATTTATTTAAACGACCAATCTGTGCTGGCTGCGTAGTTGGTAGTGCTGTAACACCAGTCTGCAGGTCGGCTTCTATCTTATCCCAAATAGGGCCAGGGTTACCCACGTTAAAGTTGCCCGCTACATAAGTTACGGTTTCATCAACATAAGGCACATTGCGCCATATTTTGGCGGCTTCCATATGGAAAATTCCACGTAAACTACGCGCTTCTGCAATTAGCTGCGCCTTGTAAGTCGCGTCAATAGAGCCATCCGTTACCAATGGGATTTCGCGAAGCACGTCATTGGCGCGCTGGATACCATTATAAATATTTAACCATTTGTATCTAACGTAATCGTTCACTGTAGATACAGTGTGATTCATAATTTCTGCAGCAGGTGGCTGGTCAGTCGGGTTTGAGCCTTTGTAAGCATCATCAGATGCAATACCGCCAAAACTCCAGTTATCAATAGAGGTTTCCCAGGCATCAACCGGTTGTCCCTGATAAACACCGTCAAGCATGGAATAAGCGCCAATCAACAAGCCCTCTACGCCCGCTCTATTGGCCAGTACTGTTGAACTAAGTACTCCTGTTGCAGGCTTATTCAGGTAGTTTTTACATGAATAAGATGCTGTAAGCAGGATGAGCGTTCCCGGTACTACTATTTTAAATATCGAGGTTTTCATAAATTTCCTTCTTTCTGATTATTAAAACGTCACATTAACACCTAAAAGATATTGTCTCTGGTTGTTTGGATAGTTACCGTAGTCTATACCAAAGGCAGCACTCTGAACAGAACCACTTACGCCGTTATAGGCTGATGGCGGCAGCTCCGGATCGAGACCATCGTATTTCGTAATGGTGAACAAGTTGGTACCTTGTACATATACGTGTAATTTACCAATTCCGTGCTTCTTTAATCCCTCAGAATCAAAAGTATAACCGATCTGAGCTACACGCATTTTAAGGAATGAGCCGTTTTCAACATAGTAAGTACTCTGGATTGTTGAACCCATGCTTTGCGTATAACTTGCTGCACTAACTGTAGGATTGTTTACACCAGGTGATCCCCAGGAGTTATACAAAGAGGCAGTTGATTTTGCACCGGTGAAAGAGGAGTAAAAATCGGTATAATACTTAGTGAAGTTAAGGTCCTTATTGCCTTGTGAGCCATATAATACGGCTGTGAAATCCCATTTTTTGTAGCTGGCATTAAGGTTAATACCATAGGTAAATTTAGGGCTTGGGTTACCGATAAAGGTACGGTCATTAGCGTCGATCTTGCCATCGCCATTCACATCCTGGTAAATAAATGAGCCAGCGGCAGCACCGGCGTAAGTTGCACCTGATTGTGCCTGGGCATTGCTGCCATAAATACCAATAATCTTATAACCGAAGAACTCGCCGATAGGCTGGCCAACAGCATTGCGGGTAAGTGTACCAACACGTGAGCCAGACACGTCAAAATAAGGTGTGCTACCCGGGATATTAGTGAACTTGTTATAATAAGTGGTGATATTAGCACCGAGGCTATATCTGAAATCGCCGCTTGCGCCGCGGAAGGTAGCAGCAACATCCCAACCACGGTTCATAACGTCACCGGCATTAACATAAGGAAGAGAAGCGCCGCCTACAGTTGCCGGAAGTGGGATTTGGAATAATAAACCGCTGATTGATTTATGGTAATATTCTACGGAAAGGTCTAACCGGTTAAACAGCGTAGCATCAAAACCGATGTTACCAATTTTATCTGTTTCCCAACCGGTATTAATGTTACCAAGCTGGTTGTTATAGAAACCCTGAGTGGTAGAATTATTGGAACCGGTAATAGCATAGTATGATGAACCAAAGCCAGAACTAAAGGTGGTAAAGGAGTTGGTTGCACCTACGTTAGCTAAACTTCCCAGTTCACCATAGCTACCTCTGATTTTCAAGTCGTTAAGCCAGGTGATATTCTTCATGAAATCTTCCTGAGAAATACGGTAGGCAAGCGATATAGATGGAAAGTTACCCCATTTTCTGTTAGCGCCGAAGTTTGAAGCACCATCACGGCGTATGGTTGCGCTTAAAATATAACGATCATTAAAGTTGTAGTCCAAACGGCCAAATATTGACTGGATAGCTGATGGTGCATATGCATAGCTATTAGCCTGGTTGTTTGAAGTACCTTGACCCACGTTCACATAGTTTGGATCAACAGAGAACAGATTGGTAGAAGATCCGTGTAATATGCGTCCGTAATATTGTCTTTGCTCATAACCGGCCAAAACGTTCAGGTTATGCTTGCCAAAGCTTTGTTTATAATTCAAAGTGTTTGTCCAGTTATAATTGCTGATAAACTGACTTTGCTCAAAAAAGCTATTGGCGTTATTATGACCCTCATAATCCTGATAAGGGTTATATCCGGTAGCATATTGCCAATCATTTAATACGGTACCACCTATTAAGGTACGGGCGGTAAAATGTTTCAGGAAGTCAACTTCGGCATAAGCAGTACCCTGGATGTTCCAGGTTCTGTCAATATTATTTGCGGCTTCCTGCTGAATAGCTACAGGGTTCGAAGCATTACCAAGGGGTTCACCGCCTGGTCCGTCAAAGGTACCGCCATAATGCCCCTGAACGTCATATACGGGGATCTGCGGCATAATACGATAACTTTCGGTAATGGCATTATTTTCGGCCTGGTTGTTATAACCTGCATAGCCATAACTGTAATTACCGGTATAAGGAGTTTGCCTGTAAAACACATTGGCGGTTTCGCCTATACGAATATTATCTGTCAACGCAAACTCGCTGTTTATACGAGCCTGATACCTTTTAAGATAAGTATCAATAAGCGTACCCTGCTGATCGATATAGCCTATAGAGAAAAGGAAATGACTTTTATCGCTACCACCGGTTGCAGTTATAGTATGGCTTTGTGTAGGAGCCTGTTTAAATACCGCGTGGAACCAGTCTGTACCTGATTGATTAAACTGTTGTATCAAAAAGTCATTACTTGGGCTACTGGCATCAAAGTGATAGGTAGAAAGGTCAACCGTACTGCCCGCACCCGAACCTAAAGTACCGTTCCAGCCATAAGTTGGCACGGTGCCGGAACCACCCGGATAAATTTTGTTGTAGGTAGAAGCATCTCCTGCGACATAGCTTAACTTTGACATATCTTGTGGACTAAGAATATGCCAGACATTACCACCGGGAGGCACTTGTGTGCCATAGTAGGCATCATAAGAAATAGTGGTTTTACCGGCCTTACCTTTTTTAGTGGTGATTAGAATTACACCATTACCACCAGCAACACCATAGATAGCTGCAGAACCGGCGTCCTTCAACACGCTGATGCTTTCAATGTCATTAGGGTTAAGGTCTGACATGCTGTTGGTTTGTACCCCATCAATAACATACAGCGGCGTGGTATTACCGGCGTTAGCCAAACCACGTACAAATACGTTACTTGAGGCACCGGGAGCGCCCTGGGTAATTACGGTAACACCCGCAGCTTGGCCTTGCAGCAACTGGTCAGAGCTACTGGCCGGGATACTTTTAGCGTCAGTAACATTAACCGTTGCCACCGCACCGGAAATGTCTTTTTTCTGCTGGGTACCGTAACCCACAACAACCACTTCATTTAATGAGGTGCTTGCAGGTGAAAGAACAATAACATAATGTGTTTGTGAGCCAACAGGAACGTCTTTGTTCTGATAACCGATGTACGACACCTCCAGAACATCACCTGGTTTGGCGCTGAGGTTGAAATTACCGTTTACGTCGGTTTGCGTTCCCAGTGTTGTGCCTTTAATTTTAACAGAGGCACCAATCACGGGCTGCTTGTCGTCGGCTCCGGTTACTTTACCTGTAATCCGGTTCTGCGCCGATACTACCACTGAAGAGCATATGCAGCATAACAGCACGCATACTACCCTCCCATAATTGAGTAGAATTTTAAACATGAGACTGAGATTTAGTTGATTAATTTATTTTAATTGAGTTTTTTGCCGGATGGTGAGATAAGCAATAACAAACGCAATTAAGGGCCAGATTCAAAGGGCTCGGGCCGCTCTGCTCCTAATGCGTTACGAGGTGGTATGAATAAGTGTTTAAGTAAATATTTCCCCATAAATACTAATTATCCCTTCTTAATAATTATTTCTTCATTTTTGAGCTGTCCGCTCTTTGAAACAATGTTATAATAATATCAGTTCGGAAAAAATATCAGGTTGTTTACAATGGTTAGTCATGGACTTGAACTAATGTAAAGCCTGTGTATTAAATACACAAGCAACTTTTCACAATTATTAATTATTTATCAAAAGGCACTTTTTTATATTAATATTAAAAACAAACACAACAATAACACACTAAAAAGATAAAACGCATCACACTTTTTAACAATTCGGCAAAAAACAATTTACTTTGCTATAGGATTTAATTAAAAAAAATCAGAAAAACGCTTAAAATTTTTACCTATCAGAAACCTGTCAAAACGACAAATATTTAAAAAGTACCCTCTGTGCTTTTTTGCTGCAAGTAGCCGCATGTTAAAAATTCATCACTTTTGCGTTACTTTTAACCGAATTGCATCATATTCAAAAACCGTAAAATGATTGCAGAGCAACGAAGCGTTTTATTTTTTGAATAGTTCTATTTCAATTTATTTGTTACTTTAAACGCTATGCTTAATAAAACCGAATTTGAGGAGTATACCCGGAACGCCATTAAGAACTACCTGAAGCACATCTCAATAGACTGCGTTGTGTTTGGATCCCATGAGGGACAAATGAAAGTTTTACTGCTGAAGCTGAAGGGAGAAGAAGAATGGTACCTGCCGGGAGGTTTTTTATATAAAGAAGAACTGCTGGAACATGCAGCAGACCGCATACTGAGGGAAAGAACGGGTCTGGATAAAGTTTTTTTGCAGCAGTTTCATGTTTTTGGCGACCCTAATCGCTCCAAGCCCCATTTTGAGATGTACAAGGATATGGCGGATACCCAGGAGAACTGGTTTGCCAACCGTTTCCTTACTATCGGTTATTATGCCCTGGTAGATTTTAATGACACACGACCTGCACCGGATGACTTGTCTGAACTTTGTACCTGGCGCGACCTCAATGACCTGCCGCAGTTAAAACTGGATCACCTGGCTATTCTTCAAAAAGCATTAGAGACACTTCGTCTGCAATTAAATTATCAGCCCATTGGTTACAACCTCCTTCCGCGTGAGTTTACCATGCCGGAGCTGCAAAAGCTTTACGAAACCATACTGGATAAAAAGCTCGACCGCCGCAATTTTCAGCGAAAGATCCTGGGCTTTGGCATCCTCGACCGCCAGGCCAAACCCCGCCGCGGCGGCGCACACAAAGCCCCCTACCTATACTCGTTTAACCTCGAAAATTATCAGAACGCCCTGAAAGAAGGACTTAAGGGAGGATGGTAGTTTTTGGATTTCGGAATTTCGATTTTGGATTTAAGTAAATGCGAAGTTCGAAGTGTCAAAGTCGAAATAAAAGAGAACAAATGCTAAAATCAAAAATGAGTTTAATTTATTTCGCAGTTGGGACTTCGAAATTCGACTTAAATATTTTTCAAATAAATCCGAAATCCTTCTACACCTCAATTACCAGTCCGTCATAGGCCAGCTTGATGCCTGCAGGCAGCTCGGCTGAAATTTCTTGGTGGGTGCCGAGGCGGTGGCTGATGTGGGTAAAATAAGTTGTTTCGGCGCCTATTTCGTGGGCGAAAGCAATAGCCTCATCATAGGTAAAATGAGAAATGTGGCTTTGCTTCTGGAGTGCATTAATTACCAGTATTTTTGAACCCTTTATTTTTTGTTTTTCGTAGTGACTGACGGTCTTTGCATCGGTGATATAGGTAAAATCTTTGATGCGGAAACCTAATACCGGCAGTTTGTAATGCAACACCTCGATCGGTATAAATTTGAGGTTATCGATGTGAAACGGATCCGTACCGATAGTATGCATCTTCACTTCAGGAATGCCAGGATATTTTGTTTCGGCAAAAATATAGTGGAACTCACGCTCCAACGACCGCTGCACACGCTCGGTAGCATAAATATCTATTGCCGACTGCTGCCTGAAGTTAAACGCACGAATATCATCCATACCGGCAATATGGTCCTTATGCTCATGGGTAAAAACGATACCGTTAAGATGTTTAACACCGGCCCTTAACATCTGGTACCTAAAATCAGGCCCAGAATCAATAACAATGGTTTTTCCATCCGCCTCAATAAGGATTGATGCGCGGAGGCGATTATCATGCGGATCTGCAGAAGTACATACGTGACACCCGCAGGCTATAACAGGCACGCCCTGCGAGGTTCCGGTTCCCAAAAAAGTAATCTTCACAATTGCAACTCGGTTTGTTTAATTTGCTGCAAAAATGCAAGCTGTTTTTCATCAAGCAATTTATAGTCGGCTTCCAGTGTGCGTAACAACTCTAAAAGAGATTGAATTTTGCTCTCGAGGTTTGAGAATTTGTTAACCACCACCATGCGGCTGTTTTGCAGCAAACAGGCATTTGTTTTAAAATTGCCTTTTTCATAACGCACTTTATAACCCAAAGTTTTTAAAAGTGCTTCCAGTTTTTCGAGGGTATAATTTGTTATGGGAAGCATAAACCAAAAATAGCAAATCGTACGCTGATTTACTACAAAGCGGTTTATAAATTAAGTAGTAAAAGAGGTTTGAATAATATCAATAATCGGTGGGCAGATTGGGGATCCTGAACAACTCCGATGGTTCAACTTCTAGTGCTTTTCCCAGAGCAGCAATTGTACTTAGCTTTGCGTTTACTTTACCACGTTCAATTCTGTAAACTTGAGACATCTCAAGATCTGCAAGGTTAGCCAACTTTTGCATTGACATTTTTCTCTTCAGCCTCATTTTACGCAAATTACGACCAAAAACCTTGCTTACTTCTTCCTGGGGTAATAGAAAAAACATCGTTTTATAATTGATATATATAAAATAACAGCCTTTTGAGCAGAATATTTTATTAAATATAGGCTTTTTCCTTAAAAACCAACCAATTAGTTAACAACAAATGCTACAAAATCACTACAAACAAAAATCGATGCGACACTTTTATTTGAATATATTCAAAATAGGCATACAAAATTTTAACATCTCAAAATTTTCACCTTAAAACCCTAGTCTATTTTAATAACTTAACAAAAAAGCCAATTTGACAAACAAATTGGCTTTTTTACTGAATAACAGAAGTTTCTATTCATCGCAGATCTACCACTTCAGCACCAGGGTGCGTTTTGGCATCAAATGTAAATTCTTTGTCTGGAACTGGTGCGTTAGGCGTAAAAGATTTAACTACGTAACTGTAATGGGTACCATTTTTATCAAATAGCAGCGCGCTATAGATCTGTTTTGCTGCCTTATCAATCATCAGCCTTACTTTGAAGATGTTCTTTTTGGCATCAGTAGGTGTAAGGTCAATTACCTGATAAACCTTGCCATTTTGCTTCTGGTCACCGTTGTAAATATATTTAAAGCCGTGCTCGTAAATAGTAAATATCTGCGCCGGGTTAAGCCCTTCGCCACTATGGTCAACTTCATTAACCTGTACCTCGTTATCCTTACGGTTATAGGTCCACTGGGTTTTACCATCGCTAATGATTTCCTGGGCAACCACCCTGCCACCGCCTTTAGAATATAATACCACCTTAAACTTATTGGCTTTTGATTTAGCAATCAGCGCTCCGGTTTGCGTTTCTTTAATACCGGCTTGTGGGTTATCAAGGGTAAAAGTAAAATCAGACTTTACAACATCGTAAGACTTATATTTTTGACTTACCTGGTTTAAAATCTTTTTTGCCTCGGTATCCTTTTGGGCAAAAGCCTGGCTAGCGGCTGTAAGAATCAGGCAAGAAAATAAAATAGATTTTTTCATAAAATAATCGAATTCGTAGTATGGGGCATTTGAACAACAACTGTTCCTGGCCGCCCATTACCAGGGTTAGAGTGTCTGTTAATTTTAAAGTTTAATTCTTCACTTGTTTTTGTAGCTCTTCGAGGTGGCGCTCCAGGCTGTACTCATCAGGATACAACACTTCGCGGGCCTTACTGCCTTCAAACGGGCCTACTATACCGGCCGCCTCCAACTGATCAATAATACGACCTGCGCGGTTATAACCCAGTTTAAGTTTACGCTGTATTAATGAAGTTGAGCCCTGCTGGTGCAGTACTATTAAACGGGCTGCATCCTCAAACATCGGGTCACGGTCATCCGGGTCAAACTCCTTAGGCGCATTGGCCTCGCCATCTCCCACATATTCCGGCAGGAGCATTGCGGTGGCATAACCACGTTGTGAGCCAATAAAGTCTGATATCTTTTCAACCTCAGGTGTATCTACAAAGGCACATTGCAAACGAATAAGGTCGCTGCCGGTAGACAGCAGCATATCCCCTCTACCAATAAGCTGATCGGCGCCACCCGCATCAAGAATGGTACGGGAGTCTATCTTAGACAATACCCTAAAGGCAAGCCTGGCCGGGAAGTTGGCCTTAATGGTACCCGTGATAATGTTAACTGACGGACGCTGCGTTGCAATAACCAAGTGTATACCCACCGCACGGGCCAGCTGCGCCAAACGGGCAATCGGCATTTCCACCTCTTTACCAGCGGTCATCATCAAGTCGGCGAACTCGTCTACTACGAGCACGATGAACGGCAAATGCCGGTGCCCATCATTCGGATTGAGTTTGCGGTTGATGAATTTCACATTATATTCCTTCAGGTTACGTACCTGCGCGTCTTTGAGCAGGTCATACCGCTGATCCATCTCAATACATAGCGACTGCAGCGTATTGATTACCTTTTTGGTATCGGTAATAATAGCATCGGCCTCATCAGGTAGTTTTGCCAAAAAGTGTCTTTCTATTTTACGGAACAAGGTAAGCTCCACCTTCTTTGGATCGACCAAAACAAACTTCAATTCGGCTGGGTGGCGCTTGTACAAAAGGGAAACCAGGATAGCGTTTATACCAACAGATTTACCCTGACCGGTAGCACCTGCCACCAGTAAGTGCGGCATTTTAGCCAGATCGGCAATAAATACTTCGTTTGATATGGTTTTACCTAACGCAATAGGCAGATCCATGGTGGTGTTCTGGAACTTCTCGGTAGCCAGCACAGAACGCATGGACACCATTTCCGGATGCTGATTAGGCACCTCAATACCGATAGTACCCTTACCCGGCATAGGCGCAATGATACGAATACCAAGAGCTGCAAGGCTCAGGGCTATATCGTCTTCGAGGTTCTTGATCTTGGAAATACGAACACCGGGTGCGGGGATAATCTCATAGAGCGTTACTGTAGGGCCGATAGTAGCCTTGATCTTTTCGATCTCAATATTATAGTGATTAAGCGTTTCAACAATCTTATTCTTGTTGGCCTCCAATTCATCAGCATTAACCGTGATCTTATTAGAGCCATAATTCTCCAGCAGATCAAGCCCCGGATATTTGTAAGATGAAAGGTCGAGTTTGGGATCATAGGTACCAAATTGGCTTACCAGATCACTGGCTGTAACTTCGTCAGATTTTTCGACTGATAACTCTGCCGTTGGTCTTACATCCTCAACAGTAAGCGGTATATCATTTTCTAATACAGGCTCTTCGGGTACATCTTCTGTGGCTGATTCCACTTCCATTGCCGGTCCGGATGGCACACTAGGTTCCGGCGTTAAAATGATCGGCTCATGCATCAGCGTGTTATGCAGGTTAGCGGCTGCAACTGCATGCGGTACAATATCTGCCGCTTCCAAAGGCTCTACCGTAAGTGACGGCCTCGCCGGAAGGTTTTGTTGCATCCGCTCGCCACGACCAACAACTTCATCGTCGTCTACATCTTCAACCCTGGCCTTATTACCATTTCGCGACCATTCAACCGGCCTTGAAGGGTGCTCGTCCTCAATTTCAACGGGCTCAGGTATAATGCCGTTTCCACCAACTACATCAGGCATTAAACCCGCTTTGGTTTTACGCGCAGGCAGCTTAAAGTCGATGTTATAAGCGATAACCAATGCCGTGAGCGCCGCAAATACCAGCAAAAAGCCGGTACCCGCCTGCCCTATTTGGGCATCAAGCAAACGGTTGCTCCAAAACCCGAACTCGCCCTCCAGAAAATGCGGATAGTCACTTATAAAGCCATGAAAAAAGCCTATGGCGATGGAAAAAAATATGATTCCGAAAAACGAGTAAGCCAATGTTCGGCTAACGGGATATAACCTTACTTTGAATAATAAGCGGTAGCCAACCACAAAAAACACCAGCACAAACAGGTATGAGGATATACCAAACCACTCGTACATAAACTGATTGCTAAGCAGTGCTCCAAACTTACCCAGCCAGTTATCAACCACCGGACTTTTAATTCCGTTATCAATAAGCTCCTGTTGTGTTTTAAAGAGATTGTGCCAGCCGCCATTTGCCTTTGACACATAACTTTGATCATCCTGCCAGGTAAAAAGGTATGAGGTAAAGGCGATCAAAAAGTAGATGGAAAGTACCAGCGAAAACAGTCCAGCGATCTTAACCACCCGGCCGTCCTTGAGGTCAAAAGTAGGTAGTTTTTCAAGCTTTGGTTTGATTAACCGCTCCTTCTCACCTCTTCCCGCTGTAGCCTGTCTGGGCTTATTTTCGTCTCTAAAGCTATTTGATTTAAACTGATTTCCTTTTGCCGGCATCTATTAACAAATAAACATGCAAATATAAAGTTAATAGATTAAACAAGCATTTGTCATCATTTTTAATTTTTTTGTATTATTGGCTCAATGAGTACGGAAAAACTGGAAGAACTTATTGAATCGGGTAATTTACCGGGTATTGATGCCCTTTTAAAACAGAATCCGTCTCTGGCCAAAGACAAAACAAGCCACCAGGTTTCGCCCTTAATGCTCGCCTGCTATTACAAGAAACCACAGGTTGCCGAACTGATTTTAAAGTACTTACCAGAAATAAACCTATTTGAAGCGGCTGCAGTAGGTAAGTTTGATGCAGTAGCTTATCTGATTGCCACTCACCCCGAAATGGTGAACGCATATGCCGATGACGGTTTTACGCCCCTCGGGCTGGCCTGTTTTTTTGGACATGCTGAGGTGGCGCGCTTTCTTATTTTGAAGGGAGCAGATGTGAATCTACCCTCCAACAATGGTTTCCGGGTATTTCCGTTACATTCAGCAGCGGCCGGCAATTATTTAGACATAGCGAAATTATTGGTTGCCAATGGAGCATGGGTTAACATACAGCAGCAAGCCGGCGTAACGCCCTTACACTCTGCCGCACAACATGGCAACCTGGATATGCTCATTCTGCTGCTCGAAAATGGCGCTAATGTAAGTACCCGGATGGAAGGCGGCAAACTACCTGCAGATCTGGCCCGCGAAAAAGGATTTAAAGAGATTGCGGACATTCTGAGCTGATCAATTACACGCTGTTATTCGTCATACTCCACCTTTACCTGCACGGGCTTATCCTCATGTATTTTGGCGTATTGCTGCGGACTACGGGTAAACTCGGGATCAGTATCGAGATAAATATCAGTAACCTTTACAATTTCGGGATGATTATCGGATCCAATATTAAATTCAGGCATGCTGTTATGATCTACGCTGCTTTTTAATTCCTGGTATTTTCTACCAGTCATCATCACCATACGTTCAGTTTTCATTGTGAGTAGTTTTAAGATTTAACCATTAAATTGAAGACTTGGTTTTTATTAAAGTTGAAAGCCCGTATGCCTAAATACGAAAAGAAGGTGACAGCGACGCAAAAGTTACAAATACCAAAGGCGTCGCCTTATTCTACCACCGCTGCATAGGTTACTGTAACTTTGATATTAAAGATACAATATTTGACATATTTCACAGAAAAAACTTCGGCGGTTGGTTTTGCCCAGGTAGGCTTTGTGAAATGGCACATCATCCCTTGGGCATATCTTTTTGGTATGCGCCAGCCAATGCTTTTTCAATGTAAATTCCTTTTTCCAATGCAGAAACTCAAAACTATAATTTACGGTTTCTGCTACCATTTCCTGGAGCTTTTCAATTGGCATTGCTCCCAGCTTACTTGAGGGATGAACCCGAATCCGAAACAGCACTTCGTTTTTGATAATATTACCCGAGCCCGAAAAGATCTGCTGATCAAGCATAGCATCGCAGGCCAGCATATCCGGCTTTTGTTGAAGTTTGTGCAGCGCCTTGTCAGCGTCCCACACCGGGCTCATCACATCAGCCGACCAATCGTAGATGTCATCAAGCGATCCTTCAATAAGTTGCAATGAGCACGAATAAAAATTGATCTCGCCATTATTGAATGCTAAATGCAGACGAGGTGCAGGCTTAGCCTTAGCTTCATTGATAGTGTACGAACCAAACAGCAGAAAATGCACCCGCACGGCAAAATCCGGAAAACAAATTAAAAAATGCTTTCCCCAACTTTTAAAGTCAACAACCACCTCCCCGGTTAGCCTATCAATGTCAAGTTTCTGGGTACTTCCATGGGCGGCAATTACTTTTTTCCCTTTAAACTGAGCAACGGCTTCTTTTAAAATAACAATTGACGGTCCCTCCGGCATAATTTGAGTTTTAAGGTCATAATACAATTACACCGGTTGGGTTTTAAAGTTTCAAACACATATGGCATCTTAGTTTGTATATATGCACAGTAATTGTATAACCATGCAGGTCATTCAACATCATAACGTTATTATTCCATCACTCGGTTTGGGCACTTATCAGCTTACAGGTTTGGCCGGCCAGCAAGCCATAGCCACCGCACTTCAGCTGGGCTACCGTCACCTGGACACGGCACAGATGTACAACAATGAAACCGAGGTAGGCCGGGCCATTACTGAAAGTGGCCTGGACAGAGAAGAGGTTTTTGTTACCACCAAGGTTTGGCCCAGTAACCTTTCGAAAAGCAAATTTATTCCATCAGTTGAGGAAAGTCTGCGCAAGTTGAATACCGACCATGTTGATCTCCTGCTCATCCACTGGCCAAAGGACGAAGAAACCAACAAGCGGGCCGTAGATCTGCTCGCCGAGTGTCTGCAAAAACAATACACGCGGCTAATCGGCGTGAGCAATTTTTCAATTCCGCAAGTAGAACAGGCCATGTCGCAGGCTCCAATTAGCTGTAACCAGGTAGAATACCATCCCTACTACGGCCAAAAGCAAATGCTCGACTACACACACAAACATAACTTGTTTCTCACCGCCTATAGTCCATTCGGCACAGGCGAAGCGTTGGATGATAATATACTGATCGCAACGGCCGAGAAATACGACCGCACCGTAAGTCAGCTCATATTAAGATGGCTACTGCAGCAGGACGGTGTTATTGCCATACCTAAGGCATCCAGCCGCGAACATTTACAGGAAAACATGCGGGTGTTTGATTTTGAAATTGGGCCCGATGATATGACACAAATATTTCTGCTTACAAGAAATAATAAAAAATACTCCTGACGAGGGGCTTCAACCGGCATTTCTACCGCATGGGTTCTGTCAGATCTCCGGCAGTGCGATAAACACAATTATGGCTAAATATTAAAGCCATATTCTCGGTATTCCTCCATACAGAAACAGCAATGCACTTCACACTATAATTCACACTATGCCCCTAGTGTGATTTTAACAACAAGTTGTAGTAAAAGATAGGGTTATGAGCAAAAGACATTATTGCACAGACTTCACGCAAACGACTTTTATAACCATTTTATAACCAAGTTAACATTGTCTTAATTTTGTTGCATGAAGCATTGCTATTAAATCAAGAATTAAATTATATTTACCTAATTGATTTAATCTATTACAAAGATATGACAATATATTATCCCCTAATTTTTAAATCACACCTATCCTTATTTCACACTTTAATACACAAAATACTGTTACAAGCCCCCATAACGCAGGGCAGTGACTTATTATCAAATCTCTTTCAAGTATATTAGCACTATTAATAGGGAAGACATAACGAAAACACTTTTAACCAAAAGATTAAAAGCAAGGGAACGTTATGAAAACAAATGGCAAAAAGCAACAGAATTGACAGCTGTCAGTAAAGTTGCTTTAAATCTTTATAAACATAAATTTATTTTTTACCAGTCTTAGAATATTCTTATTCCTTTTTCAGTCTTCTTAACCAAATTGGCTAAATAGTAAATTTTCATAAAAATATATAGTAATAAATATGATCAACATTCTTCTGGCAGAAGACCATAATGTTGTTAGAAACGGGATTAGATCTCTCATTGAAAAAGAAACAGATATTAAAGTAAGCGCCGAAGCAATCAATGGTAAAAGAGCACTTGCCCTGTTATCAAACGCTACTGACATTAATATTGTCTTGACTGACCTTAATATGCCCGAAATGAACGGCATAGAACTGATCAACAAAATAAAACTCTCATACCCGGATATAAAGGTAGTTGTACTCTCTATGCTCGATCACGAGAAATACGTAATCGAGGCCTTCCGTGCAGGTGCCTGCGGATATATTTTAAAAAATGTAAGTTCAGAAGAACTGATATTTGCACTGAGGCACATCCACTCCACCAATGAGCGTTATTTGTGCAACGAAATATCGCTCAAGCTCCTGGACCGCCTGATCACCATGCCCGATACCATTGCCCTGGCCGATCATCTGAATATTGACCTTTCAAAACGGGAGCTTGAGGTATTGGCCCTTATTGCCGAGGGGTATACCAACCAGGAAATTGCAGAAAAGCTCTTTACCAGCAAGCGTACCGTGGAGGGACACAGGCAAAACCTTATAGATAAAACCGGCGCACGCAACACCGCCGCATTAATACGCTTTGCCATAATTAATGGCCTGATTAGTTAAAATTCTGTTAGCTCAAAATTAATTTCTAATTAACCAAAACACTTATAGCACCCCACGCGTATTATTTGTCAATATTACATAAATCGGGAAAACAAATCCCCAAACGGTGATTTTAGAGCCATATAGGTATTAAACACGTATTAATATTTTTAATTATAAGTATTTCTACTCGATGTGCGTAAAATTGAGTTAAGTAACTTTGTATTAACGAAAAAAGCAAGAGCAGTTTTTAAATCGATTCTACCTAATAATTTAAAGATTCTAGTTTTTTAAATCAGGTTCTGAGGCAGCTGTAGTAGAGCGGCTTATACCTGCAACGTTAAAGAAAACAAAGTAAACTATATGATTAAACGCGTATTAATTTTGGACAATGACCCAGACGTATTGGATGCAATGCAAGAAGTGCTCGTCTACTCAGGATTTGAAGTAAAAACCATAGAAGATACCGATAATATTTTTCCGATCATATACGATTTCAGACCCGATGTTCTATTGGTAGATTACATTCTGAATGGCATTAACGGCGGCGAAATTTGCCACCAGATCAAAACTAACCCCAGAACAAGCCATTTACCAGTTATAATTCTATCCGCCTATCCCCGTGTAATAAATTCTTTAGGTTTTTATGGCTGCGATTCATTCATCGCCAAACCTTTTGAACTGGACGACCTCGTTGGACAGGTAAGCTTTTTTACCATGAGGAAAGCCGTATAAAAACAAGTAATTAGCACATATAAAACGAGTATAAGTACTTATTATAATACCAACTAAATTTCCTAATATTGATTGGTATAAGTATAATACTTATCAATAATGGAGATATATTTTTTGACTATATATTTTAGTTTATGTTGAATAATTCGGGCATTAATAAGGTTTTTCTGGTTGGCCACATTGGAAAAGAACCCAGACTACATACCTTGAACGAGCAGGAGCAATTGTGTTTCCCATTGGTAACTAACGAGTTTATCAAGAAAAATGGTGAAACCATTGAACATATTGAGTGGCATCAAATTAAAATACCGCTGAACATATACCAGGCGGCCAATTGTAAACTGGCTAAAGGCAACCTTGTATATATTGAAGGTAAAATAAGCACCCGATCGTTTGTTGACGATACAGGAATTAAACGATATAAGTCAGAAATACTGGTAAACAAACTTGAATTGCTTACAGGGGCTGCAATGCCGGCTATAGAGGAGCAGCCGTCAGAAGAACAGTCATCACAGCAGCAAGCATTTGACTACCCTTTGGCTTCCTAAATGCCTGCACCTGGATTACAAATCGGTGATCCGGGTGCGGGTTCTTTTGATATAATTTCTTATATCAAGCACTATGCCTGCGAAAAAGTAAAATATAATAGGGAAACCAACGGCCAGAAAGGACGAGTATATAAAAAACAACCTTATCTTATTAATAGAAATATTAAACCGTTCGCCCAGATAGGTGCAAACCCCAAAGGAATAACGTTCAAAAAAGGTTAATATCCGTTGTAACATATCAGGCTAATTTTAATATCTTATTTCCAACGCTGCATTGCAGGCATTTCTTATAATCACAGTAGTTATTTTTTAATTCGAGTAGCGCTTGTGATTCAAAAGCTGTTTTGATCTTTACGCCAAGTTCACCAAAATCTTCAATTATTGAATTATCCTCGGCCGGCAAAAGCTCGAGCAATTTCATGCTGCGGTTAATATAATGCGGTATCTGGTGCTGCTTACCATAACAGAATAAAAACAGTGCCAAAGTATTAAGAAGGATCAGATCTATAGACGATTGTCCGAGATTTTTTGACGCTGGCTTTGATTCAGCATCAAATTTATAATGATTTTCCCAATAATCATTTACCTTCAATTCGGTAAAAAGTTTTCTTAGCTCTGCAATCTCTTTAATATCGAGCACTTTTGAGAACAAATGATTGGACTGTACCACTAGTGCAGCAAACTGTGCCAGCCTTACCGTTGGGAAATTTAGCGGCCGCAGGCGAAGAAACTTCCACAAATGTGCGTCGAGTGGAGTAAGGTTAAACTTCTTTCTCAAAAAGCTATACTCAGTTTTAAGTTTTAAAGGGTATTCGTCTTTAAAATCATCTTCCAGAAAACCAGCCTGACCAAATATCAGTGCCTCTATCTGCAAAGAACTGTTTTTATGCTTAGCCAAAATTACCTGCGGTAACGATTTAGCCAGCATTTCAAATGGCAGCGCATTTATTTTAAACCCAAAATTGGCCGCCAGAAACTGATAAAACGTTTCCTCCCAGTCGCCCCGGTTTAACTCCAGTGCTTTCAATACGATTTGAGATCGTTTCTCAAATCTTTCGATCAGTACACGGGTTAACCAGTTTCGCATGGTTAATTCATCCACGGTAGAAATACCTCCTTCGCAAGGTATAATTCTTCGCTCACCAAAGATGAGCTGATGATAGCGCCCATATAGATCTCCTGAGATTCGCTCCTTCAACTCCAAGGTTGGCACAGGCCGCCCCTCTGCAGTTGATACTTGCACATCATTTTGATACACCACATGGAGGATCACGTTATTGTAAGAAGCATCAGTTGTATGATTATGCTTATACCAGTCTGACGCGCAGAGGTGTATTTCTACATTGCCTGCCCATAGCGTATTGCCTATTTTTAGCCGGGCATTGCTAAAATCGGGGCCGGCATGTTGATTGTGCATGCCGGTAGCGTAAATCTCGATGCTTTCGCCGTCCGTGGTTTTGAGATCCGTTCTATCGAACAACCTAAACTTCCAAACGTAATGCAGAAAATCTTCTGTAAAAAGCATGAAAGCAATATACGAGTTAATTTTTGTTTCGGGGCGTTTGGGTTTCGTTAAGTACAATAAAGCCGCCGCCACTGTGGATTGCTGACGTATTCCTTCCGATAATTGGAGCAGCGAACCAAATGTATTACTTTAGTGACCTAATAAGTATTGTCAAAATACAACTAATCAAAATTCATTTACCTTTGCCCAAATGCCGGTGATACGGCAAACACAAAATGACCAATATAGATACATTATACCAGGAAGCACTGTCCCTACTGCGCCATCTTATTGCTACACCATCTTTCAGTAAAGAAGAGAATCATACAGCAGCAATTGTCAATGCCTTTTTAGATCAGCACGGCGTTGCAACTAACCGTAAAATAAACAACGTATGGGCACGCAACAAGCATTTTGATCCATCAAAACCTACTATCCTGCTCAATTCTCATCACGATACGGTAAAGCCTAACTCTGGTTATACGCGTGATCCATTTGAGGCCAGAATTGAAGACGGTAAGCTTTACGGACTGGGTAGTAATGATGCTGGAGGCTGCCTGGTGTCGCTGATTGCTACGTTCCTGTACTTTTATAACCGCGAGGGCCTCAAATATAATTTTTGCCTTGCAGCTACCGCAGAGGAAGAAATATCAGGCGTAAATGGCCTGGAGCTAATCATCCCCGATCTTGGCGAACTGGACTTTGGCATAGTAGGCGAGCCTACCCTAATGCAACTAGCCATAGCCGAAAAAGGCCTGATGGTATTAGATTGCACCGCACACGGCAAAGCCGGCCACGCGGCCCGCGAGGAAGGTGAAAATGCGCTTTATAAAGCTGTTGACGACATCAACTGGTTCCGTACCTTTAGATTCCCTAAAGAGTCGGACATCTTCGGTCCGATTAAAATGTCTGTTACTATTATCAATGCAGGCTCGCAGCATAACGTTGTACCTGCCACTTGCACCTTCACAGTAGATGTGAGGGTAACGGATGCCTACCGCAACGAGGAAGTGCTGGACATTATTAAAGAACATGTGGTAAGCGATGTAAAGCCCCGATCTATCAGGTTAAAACCATCCTCTATTGATAAAAACCATCCTATCGTGCAGGCCGGTATTTCACTTGGACGCACTACCTACGGCTCCCCTACCACTTCTGACCAATCTTTACTGGATATCCCATCGCTCAAAATAGGCCCCGGCGATTCCGCGAGGTCTCACACTGCCGACGAGTTTATCTATGTAAATGAGATAAGAGAGGGCATTGAGCTGTATATAAAGATGCTGGAACAGATCGTTTGATTTACGAGTTACGATTTACGAAGGACGATTTTTTAATTACGAGCTAAGAGCTACGATTTACAAGAACGAATTGGAGAATAGAAACTGCCTATTCATTCTTTCTCAAGGTATTAATTGCGGCAACAATAATTGAAAGCAGTTCGTTACCTTCTTTGTAAATAGTGTTTATTGATCCGGTAAAAGAAAGATTAAATTCGAGGAGGAGTTCCATGAAAAACAATGTTTCATCTAACTCCTCCTCCACTATTTTAAGCTTATTTAAAAAGCCGGCCTTTGATTTTGCCCTGCACGCCGCCCGGTAATTACCTCCAACAGAGCTGGAACTTCGCACTAACATTACAATAATTTTTATTGACAACATTATACGGAAGCTGGAGAATCAGTTTAGCATTCTCAATTGCATAACTTTTAGTTCGCCTTAAAAGCTCGCTTTTTGTCATTCCGGATATAAACTTAACAATCAATAAGCAAATGAATATCTTATAATGTCACCCTGGTCTTCCCCAAATCGTCCATCGTAATTCGTAAATCGCAATTCGACTCAGCTCATCAACCCGGAGATCACATTAATACTTAACGCCAGGATAGCAGTGTTAAAGGCAAAAGAAATAAGGCCGTGAAACCAGGCAAGCCGGCGGATGGCGCGTGAAGAAATCTCTACGTCTGATACCTGGAAGGTCATGCCGATCACAAAGGCGAAATAAACAAAGTCGAGATAATCAGGCTCCGTAGTAGTATCCGTCGTAGTATTACCAGGAAACTCAAGTCCACCTACTGTTCGCTGCTCACCCGCGTCTGTATCGGTATCATAGTACATATGCGCATAACGCAGGGTAAAAACCGTATGTACCAATATCCAGGAGATGATAACGGAAGCCATACTGATAATAATATGGCCGGTTACAATACCCGAGTGATGATCAGTTTTGGGTGCCCTTAACAGCATCAGTATTGCAAACAAACTAACAATGGCTGAGCAGACTACAAACAGGAAGATGATCCACCGGCTCAGATCTTCGAGGCTGGCCGCCTTCATCACCTGTCGCGGGTGAAGCGAAAGTATTACTATCCACTCCAAGATGATGGTACTAATGGCAAAGGAGCTCCAGGTCAACAAAATAACCGTGGGGGTCGTAAACTGATGCCTCATAATAAAGTAGGCAATTACACCTACCACAAAAGAAATATAGAGCCTGTATTGTGAATCAATATGTAAAAGCCTGCGCTTGGTCTTTTGTAATTCGTCCATGTTATTTTTAAGGGGTTATTATGTGTGATGAGTTATTCAAAGATTTCGGCTACGCGACCTACCTGTCCGTCCTCCAGCCGCACTTTGATGCCGCGCGAATGATAAGCTGCGCTGGTTAAAATATCCTTAACTACACCCCGGGTGAGCCTGCCGCTTCGCTGGTCCTTTTTGAGGATAATGTCAACCTCAAGCCCCGGATAAATATCTTTTCTGTTCTGACCGTTCATGCTACAAGTATAAATAGTTATTCCGTTTTTAGTTTGCTCTCCCAGTGCTTAATAAATACTTAACATTTTTTTCAGCATAAGGATCAAACACAAAGTTAAAATTGCTGTTCAAAGCAATAGTTAAAAAAAATCCAGTTATGCCTACCGATCAATACCACGAACCAGCAAACGAACTTACTTCAGAAACGCGTACTTTAGTTAGAATACTTACCTCATTAGGGGAAGAAGTGGAAGCCATTAACTGGTACGAACAGCGTATTTCTATAGAGACCGACAAAATGGCCAAAGCCATTATGAAAAATGCCCAGCAGGAAGAGTTTAAACACTTCGGCATGGACCTTGAATTTGTGCTTCGCAAAAAGCCCGACTTTAAGGCAACTTTACAAGAGATCCTTTTTAAAGACGGTGATATTGTAAAGCTTGGCGAAAAAGGCGAAGAAGCTGCCGAATAGTTAAATATGTTAAAAATTGTTAATCTTAAGTACCTGATAATTAAAGTGATTTAATTATAACGGATATTTACGTTATGACTAAAACCTTTACCCATGGCGTACAATAAGATTAACAATTTATTTGGCTGGCTGTGCTTCAGCATTGCTGCAATTACCTACATCCTAACCCTCGAAAGGTCTGTAAGCTTTTGGGATTGCGGAGAGTTTATATCTTGCGCTTACCTGCTGCAAGTGTCGCACCAGCCGGGTTATCCGATGTTTGCCTTACTGGGCAAGGCCTTCTCCCTGCTATCAATGGGCAACAGGGCCAAAGTTGCTTATTTTACTAACATGGGCTTTGCGTTGTGCAGCGCTACAGCCATTATGTTCCTTTTCTGGACGGTAACGGCTGTTGCCCGTAAGCTCGTGATAAAACGCGGAGAAATAGCAACCACCCAGCAACTGATCCTCATTATAGGAGCGGGACTGTCCGGTGCACTTACACTTGCATTTAGCGATACCTTTTGGTTCTCGGCCGTAGAAACCATTGTTTTCTCACCGGCTATGCTCTGCACCTCACTGGTTGTTTGGGCAATCATGAAATGGGATAATCATGCAGATGAGCCTGGTGCCGATAAGTGGCTGGTGTTTATTGCCTACATCATGGGGCTCTCCATTGGTATTCACCTGCTCAACCTGCTAACCATCCCCGCACTTACACTGATTTACTATTTCAGAAGATATAAGACCATCAGCACCCGCAATACCATTGTTGCCATATTGTTAGGCGTGGTTTTACTGGCAATAGTGCAATTTGGCATTATCCAGTATACGGTAAAGGCAGCGGCTTATGTTGATTTGTTTACCGTAAACTCTCTTGGTTTTGGCTTTAATGTAGGAGCACTGTTGTTTATAGCTTTACTGCTTGGCGCTTTGGCTTACGGCATCTATTACAGCATTAAACATCACAAACCGGCCTTGAACCTGGCTTTGGTTTGCCTGGTTTTTATCTACTTCGGTTATGGCTCTTTTGTAATGGTGCCGATACGGGCGCACGCCAATACGTATCTCAATAATACCCATCCTGATGATGCCTTTACGCTGAACATCTATCTAACGCGAATCCAGTATGAGCAGCCGCCTTTACTATACGGCAACTATTTTGATGGCAAACCGGTAGACCAGAAAGATGGTGTAACTATTTATCGGAAAGGCGATAAAAAATATGAGATTGCCGATAAACGGCAGGATATGGTTTATGACCACAACACCATTCTTCCGCGCATTTACAGTACTGATGCCAATAATGTTCAGTTTTATAAAGAATGGCTGCAACTGGGCGACAACCAAAGTCCGGCCTTTGGCGACAACCTGAAATTTATGTTTAGCTGGCAGTTGTACCAGATGTACTTCCGCTACTTTATGTGGAACTTTGCCGGTCGTTATAATGACGTGGATGGCCAGGCCAGCACCGCAAGTCTGGATGGTAACTGGACCACAGGCTGGTTTGATCATGTCAAACACCTGCCCAATTCGGTTTTACACAGTAATACTTATACGCCTTTATATGCACTTCCGCTCATTATTGGCTTGTTAGGGATGGCTTACCAGTACCGTCGTGACCGCAATGATGCACTAGTGATTACCCTGCTGTATTTCTTTATGGGGATTGCTATAGTGCTGTACGTAAACCAGCCGGGGCTACAGCCGCGAGAAAGGGATTATTCTTACATAGGCTCCTTTTATGCCTTTGCCATTTGGGTGGGCATAGGGGTAATTGGCCTGGCCGACGTGCTCATGAAAAAGCTGAATGGGCGTACCGCAGCCATAGTGGCAAGTGCTGCCTGCTTATTAGCGGCACCGGTATTAATGGCTGTGCAGGAATGGGGCGATCATGACCGCTCTACCAAGCTGGTAGCACATGATATGGCGTACAATTATCTCAATTCCTGCCCTAAAAATGCCATCCTTTTCACTTATGGCGATAATGAGACTTATCCGGTATGGTATGATCAGCAGGTTGAAGGTATCCGCCCGGATGTAAGGGTAGTGAATCTGAGCTTATTTGGTATGGACTGGAACATTCGCCAGATGCAGCGGCCTATGCTTAATGCAGCAGCGCTTCCTATCTCTATGCCTTTTGATAAATACAAAGAAGGTACAAGAGATGTGATCTATTATAACGATGCTAAGCTCTCCGATTCGGTTGAACTGAAAGAAGTATTTGATTTCATTACTTCTGATGACCCGCGGACTAAAGTACAATACGAAAGCGGCGAGACGGCCAATTATCTCCCTACCAAACGCTTTAAAATGGCTATCAATGCCGACGAAATCATCAAAGATGGCGTAGCGGCGCCCGATCAGAAAAACCGCATTGCCAATACCATGGAATGGCAGTTTCCGGGCAATTTCATCACGAAGGACTATCTGGCTTTGATGGATATTTTAGCACATAACAACTGGAAAAGGCCGATTTGTTTCACAACATCCTGTCCGCCTGCAAGTGTATTGGGGTTGAATGATTATCTCTACCGCGAAGGCATGGTTAACCATCTTATTCCTTTTAAACCGGATACCGCCGATAAACAGGTTGACCGTGTTAATACCCGCGTAATGTATGATCAGATACTTAATCAATTCCGCTTCGGTAATATGAAAAAGGCCCGGTATCTGGATGAACAGTCCAAACAGCTTTTCTATCCTATGCTGCTGAATAACTTTGTATCGCTCACTTATAACCTATTGAAGGAAAACCATCCGGAAATGGCCTTAAACACCCTGCACAAATTTGATGAGGTGATGCCTGATCTGAACCCTTATATTGATTTGGCTGGCCCTAAACTTTACCTCGCTGATACAGCCTTTAAACTAAAGGATGTTAACCTGGGCAGGCGATTGGTCAACAGCGTTCAAAACTTTGTAAAGGATCAGCTTGATTATAATTATCACCTGCTGCAAAACAGTGCAGACACGGTTGATCTGCATACGGTACAGGTTGGCATTTCGTCGCTCAACTCTATGGCAATGATAGCCAAAAGCAATAAGGACCAGGTGCTTTACGCTGCAATAGACAAGCAGTTGCAAGACTATGAAAGCAAGTTTGCTTCGGTGCTTAACCGGTAGAAGAACTTCTGTTTTATTTGTTTTATTTCCCCACACCTCCATGCTTGTATGAGCTGGAGGTTTTTTTATTCAGGCTATATTGCTTTACAAACAAACCCTATCTTTAATGTTTAATAAGAAAAAAATTTACCATGCCCGAATTACCCGACCTGCAAGTATTTAGCGCCAACCTGGATAAAAAACTTTCCGGCAAAACGGTTAAAGAAGTTATTGTCCACAACAGCAAAAAGCTTAACGTTAAGCCCGACGAATTAAACAAGACGTTACAGGGCCAAAAGCTAAAAGAGGTTTACCGCGACGGCAAGGAGCTGCACCTCAAATTCAGCAAAGGTGATGTATTGGCCCTGCACCTGATGTTACACGGTGGGCTCAACCTATTTGAAGGTAAGAACGACGCTAAATACACCGTTATAGAGATTGATTTCGAAGATGGAGCAGGCCTCGCTTTAACCGACTGGCAAAGCGCCGCCACCCCTACTCTAAACCCCGAAGAGAAACCAGGTGTTGATGCGCTGCAGGTAGATCAGAAATTTCTGCGGGAGAAATTGGGCAAGTCGCGCACTATTATTAAAACCCTGCTGATGGATCAAAAAGTGATCCGCGGTATTGGCAATGCTTATGCGGACGAGATCTTGTATGAGGCCGGTATATCCCCGTTTTCGGTAAGCAATAAGATACCTGAGAACAAGGTAAAGACACTGGCTAAGGCCATCAAAACAGTGCTTCAAGACGCCGAGAAACACATCCTCAAAGAAAAGCCTGATATTATCTCCGGCGAAGTTCGAAGCTTTTTAAAAGTCCACGCTACCAAGAAAAAAGAAACCCCAAATGGGGAAACCATACATGTAAAGGAAGGTACGCGGAAGACTTATTATACGGACGAACAGGAGTTGTATCAATAACCTCTCCCCGGCCCTCTCCCAATGTCATTAAGTTAAGGTAAATCATATAGCATCCCTTTGGTTTTTAGTAACTTTAGGTTTTATCCTGTGTTTGAATTGATCCGTATTTCTAATGTTGGACCGATTATTCCTTATAGGAATT
>Ga0157372_10000107_pt1 | contig 87545 bp, 61 predicted proteins | sample C55metaG_FD_115307 | JGI IMG/M metagenome (GOLD analysis project Ga0157372, IMG submission 115307) | Corn rhizosphere microbial communities from Kellogg Biological Station, Michigan, USA - C5-5 metaG | ecosystem: Host-associated > Plants > Roots > Rhizosphere > Soil | place: USA: Michigan... | reverse complement strand
TTCGTCGGCGCTCAATTCGATTTCCGCATCGCGCGGCGGTGCCAACGCGAACCACTGCAATGTCGAACGCAAGCCGTTGCCGCCGGAGGCGATGAGTGAAAGATCAAAATCCAGGCGCTCGCGCGGTTCGAGCATCAGGATGGTGCGACGACGGACGTGCATACAGGCGCCTGAGCGAAAGTGCCGCAGGCTAACGGGCTGCACTGCCGTTCGCAACGACTTGCTGATAAGCGGCGCCGGCAATCGCGCCCGTGCCTGTGCCCAATCGAGAGAAAAGATGAATGAATCGGCGGTATTCGCGTTGGCGCAACTGGTAGTGAGCGCTCGTATGCGTCCGCCGACTGTCCGATTGAGGACAGACTGAACTGGTTTGGCAAAACGAGGCCGTCGGCGCTTGGTCTCGTTTGGCTTGCGTCATTGCCAAAACGGAATTTCTGCTAGGCTTTATCTCTGCGGCTACATACGGGGGCCGCCAACCAGGGGATCCAAATGGCTGATACTTCTTTGACCAAAGAACAGGGTTTGCTGCTGCTGGGCAAACTCGCGCAGGACGATGCTTTCCGCAACAGCTTCGAGCAGAAGCCCGCCGAAGCGCTGTTTCGGCTGGGTATTCCTGCGGAACTCATTTGTTGCTTGCCGGCAAAATGCTTGTGCTCCATCAAGCTGGATTCGAAGGAAGCGATGGAACACGCAAGAAAACAATTGGCTAACGACGCCGATACCAGTGCGCTTCAGTTCATCATTCCGCAGCCGGGCTTCGCTTCCAGGAAGCCTTGAGCAGATCTATCGGCGAAGGACGTAGTCAGCGCGATTTGCGGGGAGATTCGCTTTCCCCGGTAAGCCGACGCTGACTTATGTCTGCAAGCGCGATATTCAGCGGCGCCAATCCCGAGGCCTCAGCATAGGCGCGGCCGCGATGCGCCGAGAGCCATTCTGATTCCTTGCGGGCAGATACCGTATCGCCCGCAGCAGCGGCCGCATCTTCCAGTACCGCGTGAACAAGGAAAAGCTCATTGCCATCGACCACCGGGCGAAGGCGCAGACGCGCCTCATCCGACTTGCTTGTTGCGAGCAAAATTTGCGCTTGGGCAATCGCCAGCATGTTCGTCAGCAGCGGGTAGTCTCCGCTCGCGGGTTCTGCCCCAACATTGCTCACCAGCTTGTTGGCTAACTCCAGCTGATCGCTGCGCGCTGCCAAATAGGCGGCCAAGAGCGCTTGGAACTGCAAGTCGGCGCGATAGGCGGTCTGTTTGGTGAGTGCCGATCGCAACCCGTTCGCGTAGTCGGCCAGAGCTGCCGAACGTACCTCGCTCGGCTGCAGTAGCACATGCAAGGCGAGCTCGAGGCCGGCGAATTGCGCAAGCATATGTGGATCGTTCTGGGCGGCGGACGCCCTCGCCTCAGCGAGCAGCTTCCACGCTTGTTCCATATCGCCGCGATCCACGGCAACAGCCGTCATTGTTTCGTATCTTTGCAGATCGGCCGCGGACCTCTCCGCTGGGCGTGTCTGCGCCAATACTTCGTCGGCTTTGTCTAATTCGCGCTTTGCGGCGTATGCCAGTGAAATCGCATAATGCTTCACGCCTGTCTTGCTGTCGATGTTGCTGAACTTCTTGATTGCCCGATCATATTGCTCGTTCGAGAGATAGAGCGCGCCGAGCAAAAAGTCGTTCGGTATCGGATGCGGATTTTGCGGAGCCGCCGCGCGCTCTGCCGCCGCAATAACGTCCGCATCGAAACGATTCGCCAGGTTGAAACTGAAGTAGGCGTACAGACTATCGCCGGTGAAATAATCCGGATACACCTTTGCAAGCAGCTTGAGCTTCTCCAGTGCATCGCGAGGCGTGCCGGTCAGTGTCAGATGCCACGCTTCAATGTATAGCGCCTCGCGCGGAGTCAGCCGATCGCGGTTCTTGGCGGCGATTTCCAGTTCGCGAATCGCCTCGTCTTTGTTGCCCAGCATGACCAGGGAGCGCGCCAGGTTTGCGCGCGCGAATGCGAAACCGGGGTCGACCGCCAAGGCCTGCTTGAACAAAGCGGCCGATTCCTGGAAACGTTCTGCGCCGTATGCTTGTTGTGCGACCGAATAGGCACGTAATGCGTCCAGATTCTTCGTCGCCGCTCTGTCTAGCGGCACCGATTCTTTCGACACCACGGCGAGCGCCTCGCCTAGGCGCAATCGAAGTTTCTGGCCCACCTGATCAAGCGACGGCAGCACCGAGTTGGCGCCGGTGCCGTCGGCGGATTCGGTGTAGACGGTCGCCTGCGTGTGCGGGTCGACGACTTCGACGGTGAAGCGCACGCGGCCGCCGATTTCGGCAAGCGTCGGCAGCACGAGCGCGCGTGCGCCGTCGCGGATTGCCACCTCGCTACCGATGGCGCGGTCCACGCGCGTGTTCGCGTCGCGTTGCATCAGTGCGAGCGTGTCGCGCGTTTTCAGATCCGACAACACGTTGACGTAGCGCGACTGTTCCAGGCCGATGCGGAATGCGCTCTGCACCGAATCGTTCAACGTCGCTTCGCCGGTGAGATTGTTCAGATCGCCGACGACGACCCAGTCGCGATTGGCGAACGCGATCGCCGGCGGACTGCGCACGAAAATGTAGGCGGGCACGGCGATCGCGGCAATGAGCACCGCCACTTCCAGCGCGAGCACGCCCGGGCGTCGCCACCATGGCACCTCGCGGTGCGCCTTGCCGGTGTAATGCGGACGATGCAGCGGCGCGATTCCCTTCTCGCCGACTTCGTACACGGTCATCGGCTCGGCCAGGCCCTTGAACAGATAACGGCCGTGCTCGCGCCATTCCGGCGGCGGCCGTTCTGCCCCGAGTTCACTCTGCGCGCGCAGGGCAAAGGTATACACGACGGCGGACAACAGAATCTGCCCCGGCAAGGCGAGGCTCATCAGGCGCGCGGCGACCGGTTTGACCAGACCTTCGACTTCGATCGCCTTGGCGCCGCGCGACACGTCTTCCATGCTGTTTTCCCACAGCACGACGTCGCCGACGTGGATGCCGATGCGCGCCTGCAGCGGCACGTGTTCGCGTTCCTGCTCCGCTCGCAACAGGCGCTGGTAGGCGAGTGCGAACGCGACCGCCTGGATCGGCCGTTCGAACATGACGAGGAAGCCGTCGGTCTTGTCGATTTCGCGGCCGCCGTGCGCATACAGCAGATCGCGCGTGAGGCGATCGAGCTTGTGCGCCAATTCGGCGGCGGCGCGGTCGCCGAGGGTCTCGGTCAGCGCCGTGCTGTCGACCAGATCGCACACCGCAAGCGTGCGCAACAGCGGCGTCGGCAAGCCCTGCGCGAGTGTTCCTTGTTGTTGTTGAACCGCGTTCATGATCCCCGTGCGCCGCGCGTTACGCGGTTTGCACGTTCCAGGAATTGCCGCCCGCGGCCTTGGCGCGGTAGAGCGCGGCGTCCGCGGCGCTGTACCACTCGGCCCAGTCGGTGTTTTCATCGCACAGGATCGCACCGATGCTCACCGCGGCGGAGAGTTGTTCCAGCGGCGCCGGAAAACGCAGCGCGCGAACGCCCGAGACGATGCGTGCGGCAAGCGCTTCCAGTTCGCCCGGTTCACTGAGCTGCACGAGCAGCGCGAACTCGTCGCCGCCGATACGGCAGGCAATGTCGCACGGCGCCGCCACCGCGTTCACTTCGGAGGCGATCGCGCACAGCACGCGGTCGCCGGGCATGTGGCCGAAGTCGTCGTTGATTTTCTTGAAGTGGTCCAGGTCGATCAGCAGCAGGCCCAGGTGCGTGCCGGCGACGCGATGATCGACGAGATGCTGCAGATGCTCGTACAAGCCGCGCCGATTGATCAGACCGGTGAGCTCGTCGGTGCGCACGAGCCGGTTGGCGGTGGACAATTCGTTCTGCGAATGACGCAGGTTGTCGAGCGTGACCATCAGGTCTTCGTTGCGGCGCTTGAGGAACGCGATCAGCTGCTGTTCGCTGGCGACGAGATAGGCGAACGAGCGGCGCATGAATTGCGCGAGCAGCCCTGGCTCGTTTTCGATCAGGTAATCGAACGCCGGATATTCGACGACGCGCAGGCTGCACGCGGTGTGCGCAATCGCACCGGCGACGCGCAGGTGGTTGCCGATGAACAGCGCGAGTTCGCCGAAGTATTCGCGCGGGCCGAGGACTTTCGACGGCAGGCCATCGCCGAAATCCAACCGCACCTCGCCGGTTTCGATGATGTACATGTTGTGGCCGAGCTCGCCCTTGCGGAACAGCACTTCGCCGGCCGGCACGCGCCGGCTCGGGCCGGCGCCGCGCAGCATGACAAATTCGGCGTCGGACAACTGCCGCGGCAGATGCGGCGCGGCGGCTTTCGGCGGCAACGACGCCGCGGCGGCCTCGCTGGCGAGCGCGGTGGGAGATACGGTGGACACGCCTTCGAGCCCCTCTTCCCTACAACGGGCTCAGTGTAGCTTAAGAGCCCGGCGGCGGCACCCGCACGGGAGCGCGGCTCATCGCGCCCCCGTGGCCGCTAGTCAGGAAAGCCGCGCGGCGTTCGCGCCGGATCGTTTCAGGCCGCTTCCTTCTTCTTCGCGCCGTGGAATTGCTCCTCCTCGGTCGAACCCTTGAGGGCGACAGTCGAGGCGCCGCTGCCCTGGATCGTCTGCGTGACCGTGTCGAAATAGCCGGTGCCGACTTCGCGCTGGTGCTTGACCGCGGTGAAGCCCTTGTCGGCGGCGGCGAATTCGGCTTCCTGCAGTTCGACGAACGCGCTCATCTGGCGGCGCGCGTAGCCGTGCGCGAGATGGAACATCGAATAATTGAGCGCATGGAAGCCGGCCAGCGTGATGAACTGGAATTTGTAACCGTAACCGGCAATTTCCCTCTGGAAGCGGGCGATCGTCGCGTCATCCAGATTCTTCTTCCAGTTGAACGACGGCGAGCAGTTGTAGGCGAGCAACTTGCCCGGATATTTCTTGTGAATCGCTTCGGCGAATTTGCGCGCGAAGGCCAGGTCCGGCTTGCCCGTTTCGCACCAGACGAGGTCCGCATACGGCGCATAGGCGAGGCCGCGGCTGATCGCCTGGTCCAGTCCGTTGCGCGTCTTGTAGAAGCCTTCGGCGGTGCGCTCGCCGGTGCAGAACGGCTGGTCGTTCGCGTCGATGTCGGAAGTGAGCAGGTCCGCGGCTTCGGCGTCGGTGCGCGCAACGAGCAACGTCGGTACGCCGCAGACGTCGGCGGCCAGGCGTGCGGCGACGAGCTTGTCGACCGCTTCGCGCGTGGGCACGAGCACCTTGCCGCCCATGTGCCCGCACTTCTTCACGCTGGCAAGCTGATCCTCGAAGTGCACGCCGGCGGCGCCCGCTTCGATCATCGCCTTCATGAGTTCGAACGCGTTGAGCACGCCGCCGAAACCGGCTTCGGCATCGGCCACGATCGGCTGCAGGAAATCGATGCTGTCGTCGCCTTCGGCATGATTGAGTTGATCGGCGCGCAGCAACGTGTTGTTGATGCGCTTGACCACTTGCGGCACCGAGTTGGCCGGATAGAGCGACTGATCCGGATACATCTCACCAGCGAGGTTGGCGTCGGCGGCGACCTGCCAGCCGGAGAGGTAAATCGCCTTCAACCCGGCCTTGACCTGCTGCATGGCCTGGTTGCCGGTCAGCGCGCCGAGCGCGTTGACGAAATCCTCGGTTTGCAGGTAACGCCACAATTTCTCCGCGCCGAGGCGCGCGAGTGAGTGTTCGATCGGCACCGTGCCGCGCAAGCGCGCGACGTCCTCGGCCTTGTACGGCCGGGTCACGCCATTCCAGCGCGGGTTGTTCTGCCAGTCGATCTTGATCTGTTCTGCGGTCGGGAGAGCGGCTTTCATCTTCGTTACCTCGATTGAATACGGGTCGAAACTCGCTACGCACCTAGCCAATAATCTTGTGCGTAGCAGCAGACTATGCGCTAGCGTACGTATTTGACAAACTGAATGTTTTAATCTATATATTTAAATTAGTTAAATTGACTGTATCTGTCTGTTTTACAATATAAATACGTTCGATTTCCGCATGAATCCGTCGAGAATGAGTACTGGTTCCGGGTCGAAAGTACCGTCGAGGTCCAAGCCGCGGCGCAAGCGCGAAAACGCCGTTGCTGCGACGCGTTTCTACTACAAAGGCAACCGCACCAAGCAATTGCGCGCGTTCTGCTATGCCGTGAAGTTCGGCACCGTGGCACGCGCGGCGGAAGCGTTGTTCCTGTCGGCCTCGTCGGTGAGCTTGCAGCTTTCGGCGCTGGAAAAGGAACTCGGCGCCCGTCTGCTCGAGCGCACGCGCCCGCGCCTGGCGCTCACGCGCGAAGGGCAGATGTTGTATGACCTTGCAAGACCGCTGATCGAAGGCGTGGAATCGCTCGATCAGCAGTTCCGCACGCAGCGCCAAGGGCTCGACGCCGGCGAAGTCACGATCGCCGCCGGCGCGTCGACGATTCAATATCTGCTGCCGACGCTCGTGCGCGATTTCCGCGAGCGCTTTCCCGATGTACGTCTGCAGCTGGCGAACGTCACCGGCAAGGACGGTCTTGCGCTGCTGCGCTCGGATCAGGTCGACTTCGCGTTCGGCTCGATGCTCGACGTGCCGCACGATCTTTCCTATGAACCGGTGCAATGGTTCGATCCGATGTTGATCCTGCCGCTCGAACATCCGCTCGCCGGAAAAAAGGAAATCGTGCTCGAGGATCTGTCACCGTTCGGCTTGATCCTGCCGCCACAGCGACTCACCACCTATCGGCTCGTCGACCTCGTTTTTCAGCAACGCCGGGTGCCGTATCGGGTCGCCATCGAAGTCGGCGGTTGGGAAGTGATCAAACAGTACGTGGCGATGGGACTCGGCATTTCGATCGTCACCGGCATCTGCATCAGCGAACACGACCGCGGTCGCCTGGCCGTGCGCAACATGCGCCGCTATTTCCCGCAGCGCAGCTACGGCGTCGTCGTGCGCAAGGGCAAGTACCTGTCGGCGCAGGCGCGCGCGTTCATCGATCGCATCAAGCCGGGTTTGTTCGCGCGCGGCGATTATTACGAATCCGGACATTCGGAACGCTGAGGATTCAAACGGTGCCGCGATTCTTGCCCTGCCACGGCCGATAGAATTCGCGGATTTTCGCCATGTCGGCGTCGAGATCGTCGCTCGGGTGGAACAATGGGCCGAAGCCGATCGTGCGCTGCGGGTAGTGGAAATACGCGGGCAGGATCGGCACGCCGGCGGCGCGCGCGATGTGCCAGAATCCACTTTTCCATTTTGTCACTTTCTTGCGCGTGCCCTCCGGCGCCAGCGCGAGCCACAGCCGCTCGTGCTGCGCGAACAAGCCGGCCATCTCGCCGACCACGCCGTGCGCGGCGCTGCGGTCGATCGGGATGCCGCCGAAGCCGCGCAGCAGCGGCCCCAGCGGCCAGAAGAACGCCTGGCGCTTGCCGATGAAGCGGATGTCCAGGCGGATACCGATCTTGAGCAGCAGGCCCCAGACCACGTCCCAGTTCGTCGAATGCGGCGCGACGATGACGACCAGCTTTGGCGCGTTCGGGATTTCGCCGGCGACTCGCCAGCCACAGCGCGTATAGACCCATCGGCACAGTGCGCCGGCCGCCCACGGCGCGAGTCGCGGCATGTTCGGCGGCGGCGCCGGGAACCGGGACGTCACTCGTGGCTCCAGGATTTGGCGCGCGTCTGTTTGTGTTGGGCGCGTTTCTTCTTCGACGCGATGCGGCGTTCCTTGGACGCACGCGTCGGCTTCGTCGCCACGCGTTTCTTCGGCACGTGCAACGCGGCGCGGAGAATTTCGGCCAGGCGTTCGCGCGCGTCTTCACGGTTGCGGGCCTGATCGCGGAAACGGCTGGCCTGGATCACGAGCACGCCGTCCGCGGTGAGGCGGCGATCGCGGCGCGCGAGCAAACGCGCGCGCAATGATTCCGGCAATGATGGTGACTGCGCAACATCGAAGCGCAATTCCACGGCACTGGCGACCTTGTTGACGTTCTGCCCGCCGGGGCCCGACGCACGCACGAAACTCTCGGCCAGTTCGCCGTCCGGAATCTGGATCGTTGGCGCAACCTGGATCATCAATCGCGAAAATTTTCGAATTGCAGCGGCAGTTTGATGTCCTGCGCCGAGCGCAACAGCGCGATCGCGGTCTGCAAATCGTCGCGTTTTTTTGCGCTCACACGCAGCTTGTCGCCCTGGATCTGCGCCTCGACCTTGAGCTTGGCGTCCTTGAGGCGCTTGATGATGTCCTTCGCCACCGGCTGGTCGATGCCCTGCTTGAGCGTGATTTTCTGCCGCGCGCTGGCCAGGTTGATTTCCGGATCCGCAATTTCCGCGCCGCGGATGTCGATGTGGCGGCTGGCCAGCCGCTGCTTGAAGATGTCGAGCATCTGTTTGAGCTGAAACTCGGCTTGCGCCTTCAACGTGACCACGGTTTCCTCGCTGCGCTCGAAGACGGCGTCGGTGCCCTTGAAATCGAAGCGGTTGGACAGCTCGCGATTGGCCTGATCGACGGCGTTGGTCAGTTCATGCAGATCGAGTTTGGAGACGATGTCGAACGATGGCATGGCGCAGCCCTGTGTTTTAGGGCGATTCTAGCAGGCGACTGCCGCTTGCCAGCCGAGTCGGGCCAGCACGCGATTCCAGGCCTCATCCAATGGCGCGCGCAACGTCAAAGCCGCGCCACCGAGCGGATGCATCAGCTCGAGCTGCCAGGCGTGCAGCAGCATTCGATGCATGCCGAAATGCATGCGCCACAGCCGATTGTGATCGCCGCGGCCGTGGCTCGTATCGCCGACCAGGTGATGCGAAACATGGTGCAGATGCTTGCGAATCTGGCGATAGCGCCCGGTTTCCGGCTGCGCCTCGATCAGAGCGTAACGCTGTTCGGGATATTTGCCGAGTGCGATCGGCACCGTCGCGGTCGCGAGTGTACGCCAGCGCGTGAGCGCGGCTTTGCGCGGGCTGCGTTCGCGCACGTCCGGTAGTGGATAGTCGATCAAGCCTTCGGCATCCGGCCAGCCGCGCACGACGGCGAGATAGCGTTTGCATATGTTGCGCGCCATGAACGCCTTGCCAAGTTCGCCGGCGATCTCGCGCGACTTGGCAAGCAGGACGACACCGGAAGTCGCGCGATCGAGCCGATGCGCAAGATACAGTGCCGTCGTTCCGACTTGTTGCTGCAGCCGATCGAGCAGGAAGTCGTTCTCATCGGCCGCGATCTGGCTGCGGTGTACGAGCAAGCCGGCGGGCTTGTTGACCGCGAGCAGCGCCTCGTCTTCGTAAACGATGTCGATCAACGCGTGTGCCGCCATGCGGCGATGAATGCGACGGCGCCGATGAGCGCCGCTGCGATCGGGCCGAGCGGTTGACCAGCGAGGCGCGGACCGGGCGCATGCAGCGCGTAAAGGAGCGCCGCCACGAGCAGCGCGGTCGCGCCGAACACGCTGAGCAGCCAGTCGCGCGCGCCGATGCGCGCGGCGTCGCGTTCGGATTGTGCCGCGCGCTCGATCGGTCCGGACGTGTCGAATTCACCCGCCGCGGACTTCTGCAGGAACGCATGCACGAGCTGCGGCATTTCCGGCGCCGCCGCAATCCATTCGGGCAGGCGCTTGCGCAGTTGGCCGAGCACGCGTCGCACGCTGTAGCGCTGACGCAGGATCTCCGCAAGCACCGGCTTGGCCGTAGCCCAGATGTCGATCTTGGGGTGGAGCGCCCGGCCTATGCCTTCGATGTTGAGCAGCGTTTTCTGCAGCAGGATCAGCTGCGGCTGCAACGTGAGTTCGTAGCGGCGCGCCACCGAGAACAGTTTGGCAACGACCTCGGCAAGCGAAATTTCCGCCAGCGGTCGCGTGAAGTACGGCTCGCACACGGTACGCACGGCCGCTTCCAGTTCGTCGAGCCGCGCCGATGCCGGAATCCAGCCCGCGGCAATGTGCAAATGCGCGATGCGCTGGTAATCGCGCTCGAACAAGGCCATGAAATTTTCGGCAAGCCAGAACTGGTCGCGTTCCGAGAGCGAACCCATGATGCCGAAATCCAGGGCAATGAAACGCGGGTTTTCTTTGCGCGCGGCATCGACCCAGATATTGCCCGGATGCGCATCGGCATGAAAGAAATTATCGCGGAACACCTGCGTGTAGAACAGGCGTACGCCTTTTTCCGCCAACGCCGGTCGATCGATGCCGGCGGCATCCAGCGCGCGCAGATCGTCGGCGGGTATGCCATGCACGCGCTGCAGCGTAAGTATCGACTGCGTCGTGTGCGACCAGTGCACTTCGGGCACGATGAGGTCTTCGCCGGTGGCGAAATTCCGGCGCAGCAGGCTTGCGTTCGCGCCTTCGCGCTGCAAGTCCAATTCGTGCAACAGCGTCGTTTCGATTTCCGCAACGATGTCGCGCGGACGGATCTTGTCGGCAGCCGGATGCCAACGCTGCGCGAGTTCGCCGAGCGCGCGCAGCAGGTCGATATCGGCGGCGATCCTGCCGTGTATGCCCGGACGCAGCACCTTGACCACCACATCGGAGCCATCGTGCAGTTGCGCGGCGTGCACCTGCGCGATCGAAGCCGAGGCCAGCGGCGTCTCGTCGAACGATTTATACAATGTCGCAATCGGCGCAGCCAGCGCGGTTTCGACCGCGGCCCGCGCCTGACCGCCGGGGAACGGCGGTACCTGGTCTTGAAGCAGCGCCAGCTCTTCGGCGACGTCGCTCGGCAACAGATCGCGGCGCGTCGACAAAATCTGCCCGAACTTGACGAAGATCGGTCCGAGCTCGATCAGCGCCAAGCGCAGGCGCACGCCGCGCGGCAGCTGAGCGATATCCGCACGCGGGCGTGGCAGCAGCGGCCGCAGCAGTTTCAGCGGTCGAAACAGGTGCGCGGCTTCGACCAGATCGTCAAGCCGATAACGCACCAGGATGGCGGCGATGCGCAACAGCCGCGGCGCTTGCCGCAGCGGCGTCAAACCGGGCCTCCGCGCGATTGCGCCGCGCGCTGCACGCGGGCGTCGAGCCGATCGGCACGCTCACGCAATGTATCGACGTCGTCGAGAAACTGTTCCATCTCCGCCGGCGCGATCAGGTCGCGGCTCTCCTCACGCAGGTATTCGGCGCTGTCTTGCGCGAGCGCCTGCGCGGTTTCGCGGGTCCAGGTGAACATGCGCTGGAACGTGCGTGCGATCGGCACACCGAGCACATCGCCGAAGGTTTGAGTGAACGCTTCTTCAATATCGGGACTGAAGCCACGCAGCAGTTTTTCCATGCGCCGCGCCAGTTCCGCGTCGCCGGAGATGTCGACCTTGGCGGGCGGCAATGGTGAATCTTCGCCGCGGCGCATCGCGAACGCGAGCAGGCTTGCCGGCGAGGCGTGCACGTTCAAATCCGCCGGCGTTTCCCAATGCGGGCCGACCACGAGCCTGCCGTCGCGCACGCTGATCGCCAGCGCCAGATTCGCCCCGCGCAATTCCACGCCGATGCGCCGGCCCGCGAGCGCGGCAACCGCGGCCTGCGTGTGAGCATCCAGGGCCAGCGCGCGGTTGAGCGCGGCTTCGAGCATCGCGCCCAGGCGCGCGCGCAGCGGATCGGGCCGGCGGGCGGGTTCGGCGCTCACGCTTTTTGCTGCATGCGGCTGCGCGTCAGATATTGGGCAAGACGTACCAAGCCTTCCTGCATGCTGACTTTCGGCGCATAACCCAGCTCGTTGCGCGCGGCATTGATGTTGAACCAATGCGAGGTCGACAACTGTTCGACCAGGAAATGCGTCAGCGGCGGCTCGCTTTTAATGCCCAGAGCGCTGTAGATATTCTCGCAAGCCGCGCCGAGGAATTTCGCCAGACCGAGCGGCATGCGCCGCGCTTCGGCCGGAAACCCGTCGGCGCGCAGCCAGGCGTTGATCAACCATTCGTGCGTGACCGGCTCGCCCTGGCTGATGAAATATTTTTTTCCCGCGATCGGCGCGCCGATGTCGAGCTTGTCCAATGCCAGCACGTGCGCCTCGGCGGCGTTGTCGACGTAGGTGCTGTCGATCTTCTTGTTTTCTCTGCCGATCAGACGCAAGCGGCCGCTGCGCGCCTGCTTGAGGATGCGCGGCAGCAGGTTCGGATCACCCGGCCCCCAGATGAAATGCGGCCGCAGTGCGACGGTGGCAAGCTTGGCGCCATTGGCGGCGAGCACGCGCTGTTCGGCCAGCGCCTTGGTCTGCTGATAAGCCGACAGATAATGATTGGAATAGGGCGTGGATTCGTCGACGCCTTCCAGATCAGAGCCGTTCTGCACCACGCTCGGGCTCGAGGTGAACACCAATTTGCGGATCTCGTGCATGTCGCAGGCGGCGAGCACGTTGTCGGTGCCGCGCACGTTCGCTTCGTAGTAGTCCTCGAGCTTGCCCCAGGCGCCGACCTTGCCGGCGCTATGCACGACCGCATCGACGTCCTTCGTTGCCGCGAGCACGCTGTCGAGATTGGCGACATCGCCGATGCATTGTCCAACCCCGGCTTCGTCCAGCGCCGGATAACGGTTGCGATTGAACGCGATCACATTGTGCCCGGCCGTGGCGAGCTGCTTGCAGATCGCCTGGCCGAGAAAGCCGCCACCGCCCGTGACCAAGATTCTCATGCGCAGAATTGTAGCGGTTTACTTTCGCTTAAGCCCGCGCGAGGTACTTTCCGGGGATGCCTCGAATCCTCCGCCTGCTTGCATTCGCCGCTCTGCTGCTGCCCGCTCTGGCGCAAGCCCAGCGCGTTCTCACCGGCACCACGCCTTCGGGCGCCTACTATCGCATCGCCGTCCCCGACAACTGGCACGACGGCGGCACGCTGATCCTGTTCCAGCACGGGCTCACATTTGCGCCTCCCGGTCCGAATCCGGATCTTGGCCCGATCGCGGATCTGCAGCTCAGCGAAGGATACGCAATCGCCGCATCGAGCTATCGGCAGCGCGCCTGGGCGCTGTTCACCGCAGCCGACGACAACGCCGAGTTGCTCGATACGTTCAAGGCGCAAGTCGGCACACCGGGCGCGATCATTCCGTACGGCGCCTCGCTCGGTGGGCTGATCGCGCTCAAGCTCGCCGAGGATCCGCGTTTCGCGCCGGTGCCCGGCGTGTATTCGGCGTGCCCGCCAGCGGCCGGATCGCGCGTATGGGATACCGCAATCGACGTGCGCCTGGCCTACGACGTCGTGTGCAGCGGCGCCGGCGATCTGCCCACCGGCGACGCGCCGTATCCGTGGGCCTACAACCTGGACGATATTCCCGACAATCTGTCCGACCTGTTCGACCAGGCGCAACTGCTGCAAACGCTGCTGCCGCTGAACCAGTGCACCGGCGTCAACCTGCCCGATTACCTGCGCAATGGCGCGATGCAGCGGCGCTTGTCGACGCTGATGAACCTTGTGCACATCACCGACGAAAAATTCTTCGTCACCAACTTCGGTTACGCAACGTACGCGCTCAGCGATCTTGTGCGCGCGCCCGACAAGCTCGACGATCTCTCGCCGTTCAGCAACATCGGCGTGGACTACAACGACGACGCGATCAATGCCGGTATCGCGCGTATCAGCGGCGATCCGTTCGCGTCGCTGTATTTCCGCTGGGCATCGGATTTCCGCGGCCGCGTCGACCCGGCGACGAAAGTCATTTCGATCCAGACCAACCACGACCAGCTCGTGATCCCGGCCAATCAATATGTGCTGCGCCAGACGCTGCCGGGGACGCAACTGACCAGTGCGCTCGTCAACGAATCGACGCCGAGCCATTGTGGCTTCACGCTGGCCGAAGGCGTCGCCGGCTGGGAAGCGTTGCGCGCGTGGATGTCCGGCAGCGCGCAGCCGACGGCGCAGACTCTGCAGTCCACGTGCGGCGCGGCGACCAATGCGGGCGCCGCGGGTCCCTGCCGGTACGACGCGAGCATCAGCGTGCCGACCTTCGACAGCCAGGTGCGGCCGCGTCAAGTGGCGGCCACGCCGCCGATCGATGGCCGGTTCAGCGGCCAGTGGTTCGATTCGGCGCGCAACGGCGAAGGCATTGCGCTCGAGGTGCTGCCGGACAATCGCGCGCTTCTATACTTTTTTACTTATCCACCCGCAGGCAGCGCGGGGCAACAGAGCTGGCTCTACGCGGTCGGCGACGTCATTGCCGGCGGCATCGAGTTTGCCGACGTGCAATCGCCGTCGCTCGACAGCACCGGCGCTTTTCAGAGCGAGCATTGGGGCCGTATCGGCCTGACTTTCACCGATTGCAATACGGCGGCAATGCGCTGGGACGGGCCGCCGGGCTGGGGCTCGCTGCAGGTACCTCTGTCGCGCATCACGGCATTGCAGGGCCTGGGCTGCGGCGCCGCCGGCGATCCTGCGCAGGCCAGCGGCGCCTGGTTCGATCCCGCACACAATGGCAGCGGCTTTGTGTTCGAGCAGACGGATCCGGGCACGATGGCAGCGATCTGGTTCGGCTTCGACGCCAATCGCAACCCGATCTGGCTGACCGGGCCATTGCATCGTGGCGTCGACGTGCCCGCCTACAGCGGCACGCTCGGTCAAGGTCTCGGACCCAGCTTCGGCAGCGCGTACGATCCGTCTCGCTTCCAATACGTCGAGGAGGGCAACCTCAGTGCGACATTTGACCATTGCGCGACGGGCACGGCGCATTTCGATGCGAGCGGCGCTACCGCATTGATTCCCTCCGCGCTGAATCTTGCACGCATCACGGTGCCGCTCGGCGTGCCCGGTTGCGCACCCTGATCCATTTTTTCCAACCCCTCTCGATCGTCGAGAGGGGTTGGCAGAGCGGCCACTATTTCGCCGGATTGCCGTTCGCGTCGAGCACCTGCAACGCACCGATGTTGAGTTCGCGCACGGGCTTCTCGATTTGCGCGCGATCGCCGACGACGACCCAGGTCAGCGCGTCGGGGCGCACGACTTCTTTCGCCGCGGCGTTCACTTGCTCGTCGGTCTGCGCTTCGACACGGCGCTTGTAGGTCTGCACGTAATCGTCGGGACGATGGTAGACGACGATCTGCTGCACGGCGCGCAGCACCGAGTCGGTGCTTTCGTATTCGCCGGGCATCGCGCGCACATTGCTGGCCTTGACCTTGGCGATTTCCTCGGTCGTCAGCGGCCGCGGCCCGATCAGGTCACGCGATTCGCGCAGGAGTTCGGCGAGCGCGGGCGCGGTCTTGTCGGTCTGCACCGGTGCGTAGAGCAGGAACAGGCGCTGGCCGACGGCGCCGGGCGAGAACGCATACGCGCCGTAGGCCCAGTGCTTGTCCTCGCGCAGGTTCATGTTCAGGCGCGCACTGAACAAGCCGCCGAACGCTTCTTCCATCGTGTTGATCTGCAGATTGTCCGGCGCCATCGTCGAGGGCGCAGCGAGACCGGCCAGGATCATCGACTGCTGCGAGCCCGGACGATCCATCAGGTACACGCGCGCCTTCTCCGGTGCGGCGGCCTTGGCCAGTTCGACTTTGGGCATCGGCTGCTCGGGCGCCTTCCAATCGCCGAACACGGTGTTGAGTTGCGCAATCGCGTCCGCCAGCGTGATGTCGCCGGCGACGATGATTTTTGCGTTGTCCGGACGCAGGAAGTCGCGCACGAATGCGCGCATGTCGTCCGCGCTCAACGCCTTGATCGACGCTTCGTCGCCGCTGCCCGTGAACGGAATCGAGTACGGATTGCCTTTACCGAATACCAGTGGCGGCAACGTGCGCAGCGCAAGACCCGTCGGCTCGGTTTTTTCCTGCGCGATGCCGGCCAGCCACTGGCCGCGGATGCGCGCGATGTCGGCGTCGCGGAACGCCGGGTGGCGCACCACGTCGGCCAGCAATGCCAGCGACGGCGCCAACTGCGATTTGAGCGCGTTCACGCTCGCACTGCACGTATCCAGGTCGCAACCGGTGGCCAGACCGGCGCCGAGGCGCTCGCGGCGACGGGCGATTTCGAGCGAATCCAGTGTGTCGGTACCTTCGTCGAGCATGCCGGCGGTGAAACTCGCGGTGCCAAGCTTGCGCCCATGGTCGGCCGCGTAGCCGCCGCTGAACAGCAATTTGATATCGGCGATCGGGATCGCGTGGCGCTCGGCGAGCACGACTTCGATGCCGTTCTTGAGCTTGCCGTGTTGCAGCGTGGGGAAGTTCAGGTCCGGGAACGAGGTCACGGCCGGCACCCCGGCGTTGCGGTCGATGCTGCTTTTTACCGTTTTGTACTCATGTGGCGGCGGCGTCACCGGCACCGGCTTGTTTTCGGCCGCCGGCAGGCCCGCGGTTTCGGCGACATCTTCTTCGGGATTCGGGTTGCCGGGTTTCACGGTCAACGTGAACTCGCCCTTGGCAATCCACTTGCGCGCGGCAGCGAGCACGCTCGCGGGCGTGGCCGCGTCCATGCGCGCGAAGTCGGTCTTGTACGCCGCCGGATCGTTGCGATAGGTCTGGCCTTCGGCGAGAATCCAGGCCTGGCGCACGACCTTCTCGACCGAGCGCACGAAACCGGCGTGACTGCGGATGCGCATGCGTTCCAGTTCCTCGACGGTCGGACCGTCGTTGAGGAATTTTTTCCATTCGTCCGCAATCGCCGCTTCGACTTTGGCCGGGTCCACACCCTGCTTTACATCGGCCTGCAGTTCGAACTGGCCCGCGAGCGCCAACGCATCGACATTAACCGAGACGTTGTCGGCAAGCTTGTCCTTGTAGACGAGGCGCTCGTACAAGCGCGACGTCTTGCCGCCGCCGAGCACGGAAGCGGCGAGCTGCAGCGGAACGACGTCGGCGTCGCCGAGCTGCGGCACGTTCCATTCCTTGTAGATGCGGATCTGCGCAACGTGATCGACCATCTCGCCGCGTGTCGACGTCGTGCGCGGGAACACCCACGCCTGCTGGCGCGCGACCGGCGGGCCGGCCGCGATATCGCCGAAGTACTCCTGCGCTTTCTGCTTCGCGGTCGCCGGCGTGATGTCGCCGGCGAGCACGAGCGTGGTGTTCGCCGCGCCGTAATGATCGGCGAACCATTGCTTGACGTCGCCGAGCGAAGCGGCATTGAGGTCCTTCATCGAGCCGATCACGTCGTGGTGATACGGGTGATTGGCCGGATACGCATTGGCCATGATCACCTCGTCGACACGGCCGTAGGGCTGGTCTTCGTCCTGACGTTTTTCGTTCTGCACGACGCCGCGCTGGGTGTCGAGTTCCTTCTGCCCGACCGCGCCGAGCAAATGACCCATGCGGTCCGATTCCATCCACAGCGCCATGTCGAGCGCGCTCGTCGGCACGCTCTCGAAATAATTCGTGCGATCTTGCGCGGTCGTGCCGTTCTGGTCGGTCGCGCCGGCCTGCTCGAACGGCTTGAAGAAGCTTGTTTTGTGATGTTCGGAGCCGGAGAACATCAGATGCTCGAACAAATGCGCGAAGCCGGTTTTGCCGGACGGCTCGTCGGCCGAGCCGATGTGATACCAAACGGCGACATTGACGACCGGCGCCTTGTGGTCTTCGTGCACGACGACGGTAAGGCCGTTGTCGAGCTGGAATTTCTCGAACGTCAGATCGACCGTGTCGATCTTCGCGGCAACCGGCGCGGTCGCGGGCTGGTCGGCAAATACGTTTGCCGCCGCCACCATCAGCGTCAGCGTGCAGATCGTGAGCAGGGATTTGTGGGACATGCGACGCTCCTGTCGTCAAAGTCGGGCGAGCAGACTAGCCAAGGGCCCAGCGCATTACAATCTGCCGATCGTCCTGGATGGCCCTTGGATCTAGGGTCTTCGAACAACCGGAAAGTTCCGCAAGGAGAGCACTCATGCAGCGCGTACTCGTTACCGGCAGCAACCGCGGCATCGGCCTGGAGTTCGTGCGCCAGCTGCTCGCGCGTGGCGATCGCGTCTACGCCGCGTGCCGACATCCCGGCCGCGCCCTGGCGTTGACGGAACTGGCCGGCGCCCATCCGGGACACCTGAACGTGCTGCCGCTGGAAGCCGACAAGGAGCGCTCGATCGCCGAACTGGTGCGCGAAACCACGGCGCTGACCGACAGCCTCGACGTGCTGATCAACAATGCGGGCATGCTCGTCTCCGGCGAGCGCTTCGGCGCGCTGACGGCCAAGCCGATGAGCGACACGTTCGCGACCAACGTTATCGGGCCGCTGTTGCTCACGCAGGCGTTGACGCCGCTGCTCGAAAAAGGCCGGCACGCGAAGGTGCTGAACATCACTTCGGAACTCGGTTCGATCGCCGAGACCGAAACCTTCGGCACGCCGAGTTATTCGATCAGCAAGGCCGCGCTGAACATGGCCACGCGTCAGCTCGCCGCGGCGCTGCGCGAGCGCGGTGTCACGGTGATCTGCGCGCATCCGGGTTGGGTGAAAACCGACATGGGCGGCGCCGGCGCGACGCTGACTCCGCAGGCCTCTGTCTGCGGACTGCTCAAGGTACTCGACACCATAAAACCGGCCGATACCGGCGCATTCTTCGAACATAGCGGCAAAAAGCTGCGCTGGTGATCAATGTCGTGCTTTACCAGCCGGAGATTCCACCGAACACCGGCAACGTGATTCGCCTGTGCGCGAACAGCGGCGCGCGCCTGCACCTGATCCGGCCGCTCGGCTTCGAACTCGATCACGCCAAACTGCGCCGCGCGGGTCTGGATTATCACGAGTTCGCCGCCGTCGACGTGCACGACACGCTCGACGCCTTCAGCGCCAGCGTGCAGCCGCGCCGGTTATTCGCGTTGTCCACGCGCGGACAGACACTGTATACGGACGCGCGATTTGCCGAAAACGATGCCGTGTTGTTCGGTCCGGAGACGCGCGGCTTGCCGCAATCCGTGCTGGATGCATTACCGGCCGGGCAACGGCTGCGTCTGCCGATGCGGCCGCACAATCGCAGTTTGAATCTTTCGAACGCGGTCGCGGTCGTGGTTTATGAAGCCTGGCGGCAGCGTGGTTTTGCAGGCAGCGTTTGAGAGCTGCCTGCCCGGCGAACGCATGCTTGCGTCCACGGACTTGCCCGTGGCGGTCCTGATTTCGCGGGCCGACTTCATCGCTCAGGCGGCGCCGCGGCGCGGCAAAACGCTGCGCGAATGAAACCCGAATGGCCTTGGCATGGAGGCCACGGCCGGCGCCCGCGATGATCGCGCGCCCGCGCCCTGCGGGTCACCTTGTCGGGGAGTTGACCAGTGCGAAAATCATTTTGCCGGAAGCGCATCTGCGCCGGCCTGTTGCTCGTATCCATCACCGTATTGACCACCGCAGCCGGGATCGCTGCGCCGACCGATGTGCAGCAGGTCCCGCTCTCGCCTTTCAAGGCGCGTGCCGACGCCAGTTCCGCCGGCGCGCATCCGCGCCGTCCCGGTGGCCTCAACCAGCAGATTCAGCCGGCTTCCGTGCGCGGCAAACTGGCTGCGGAAGCGCCGCGCAGCGGCACCGATATTTACATTGTCCGTCTGCGCGACTTGCCTGTCGCCACTTATGACGGCCGCGTCCACGGCTATGCCGCTACACATGGCGCGTTTCAGCATCGCGCGGGAACGCATGTATCGAGCAGCCCTGCCGCAACGGTGATCGCCTATCGAAAATATCTGCAGAGCCGTCATGAGGCTGTGCTGAAAGCGGCCCGCGCCAACGGCATTCACGCTCCTGCGCGGCGGCATTTTACCGATTCGCTCAACGCCTTCACGATCGAACTGACGCAGCAACAGGCGCAGAGCCTCGCAGAATTGCCGCAGGTCGCCTACGTGCAGCGCTCGCAGCTGCGTGCCTTGCAAACCGACCGTGGGCCGGAGTTCATCGGCGCCAAAACCGTGTGGAGCGGCGGTTCGAGCACGGGTCTGCCGTACCAAGGCGAAGGCATCATCGTCGGCGTGCTCGATTCGGGCGCCAATACCGATCACCCCTCGTTCGCCGCGCACGGTGGCGACGGCTATCAGCACACGAATCCGTTCGGCTCGGGACATTACCTGGGCGACTGCGTCAGCACTGCGTCGCTGTGCAACGACAAGCTCATCGGCGTGTGGAGCTGGCCGCTCATCACCGATGGTTATCAAGGCGTGCGCCCGCCCAATGGCGAAGACTACAACGGCCATGGAAGTCACACGGCGAGTACGGCTGCCGGCAATATCGTCAACAATGTACCGTTGCTCGGCTCCTCGCTCGGCGACGGCAACGGCACGCCGAGCGGCTTCTCGTTCGCGCAGGTGTCGGGCGTCGCGCCACACGCGAACATCATCGCCTACCAGGTCTGTTTCCCGACCGGGGGCTGTCCCGATGAAGCGATCCTGCTCGCGGTCGACCAGGCGATTCAGGATGGAGTCGACGTCATCAATTTCTCGATCGGCGGCAGCGAACGATTCCCGTGGACCGATCCACTCGCGCTCGCATTCCTGTCCGCGCGCGAGGCCGGCATTGCGATCGCGGCCGCGGCCGGCAACAACGGGCCGGACTTCTTCACGCTTTCGCATTCGGCGCCGTGGTATCTGCAGGTTGCCGCCAGCACGCACGACCGCGTGCTCGATATTCCGCAGAAACAGTTCGGATTGAGCGGCGCCACGACGCCGCCGGCGTTCGCGACGGATCCGTCGACCCTGTACGGCGGCATCTCCGCCAGCGGCACATCCGGACAACTCGTCGACGCGGCGGCGTTCGGCGACGAACTGTGCGCCAGCGCGTTCGCGCCGGCCACGTTCACCGCGAACCAGATTGTGGTCTGCAAACGCGGCAGCATCGCGCGCGTAGCCAAGGCGGCGAATGTCCAGGCCGGCGGCGCTGGCGGTTTCGTGTTGGTCAATGCGGGCTATCCGGATGACGACGACGACCTCGACAACGACGTGTATACGCTCGCCGCGATCCAGCTGCATTCCTGGGATGGCCAGGCACTGCTCGCCTGGATGGCCGACGCTGGCGCGACGCACGCGGCAACCATTTCCGCGACAACGATCACGCGCCGTATCGATGCGGCGGCTGGCGATCAGCTCGCGGACTTTTCCTCGCGCGGACCGAGCAGCACGTTCGAGGGCAGCCTCTCGCCCGGCATCAGCGCCCCGGGTGTCAATATTTTTGCCGCGTTTGCCGACGAGCATCCGTTCGATCCGCCAGGTTCCGCGCTTTCGCGCGATTGGGCGCTCGAGAGCGGCACCTCGATGGCCACGCCGCACGTGGCCGGATCGATGGCTCTCGTGCGTCAGGCGCACCCGCAATGGAGCGCGGCCGAAGTGCAATCGGCATTGCAGATGACTGCCGCGCAAACCGTGACGTACGGAGCGACCGATTGGAACCCGGCCAAGCCGGCCGGCACGTATCGCGCCGGCGCCGGTCGTGTCGACGTACTCGCGGCCGTGAACTCCGGACTGATCATGGACGAGTCGGCGGCGAATTTCGGCTGGGCCAATCCCGAGCAAGGCGGCGACGTGTTGCAGCTGAACTTGCCGCAATTGGTCGACAGCCACTGTCGCGACGTGTGCTCGTGGATGCGCACGGTTACCGCGACTCGCGACGGTACCTGGAATGTCGGCGTCGGCACCTGGACGTTCGACCGCTGGAGCACCGGCGAAGGCGAGATCGCGCAGAACGGCATCCGGTTCGCCGCGTTCCCTTCGACCTTCAGCTTGCGCGCCGGCGAGAGCAAGTCGATCCTGCTGCGCGCCGATCTGAGCGACGCACAATTCCGCTACGACGGCACCACGCATACGAGCGCGTCCGAACAGATCGAGTTGTGGAACCAGGTGAATTTCACGCCGACCGATCCAGCGATCCCGCCGGCGCATTGGCCGGTGTCGATCAATTTCGATCACGGCGTGCTGCCGAAAACGCTCGAGCTGAGCGCGCACCGCGATCAGGATTCTTATCGTTTGCAGCAGGTGAATCTGCCGGCGCTGGCGAGCACGAGTTACCGCAGCTACGGCCTGACCAGACCCAACGTTCAGGATCTGGCGCTCAATCAGGATAGCGATCACGTGCCGCCGCAATACGATGGCGACTACACGCACAACAACACCAAGACACTGTTGCTCGACGTACCGGCCGGCAGCGCACGTCTGGTCGTCGAGAATCTGAAAAATCTGGCCACGACCGCCGACGTGCGCTGGAAAGCCGGTTGGGCGACGATCTACGTCGGCCTCGACAGCAATCACAACGGCGTGCCGGATTTCGACGACGAAACGCTGTGCGTTTCCAATACCGAAGTGGAGCTCAACTACTGCAGCATTAGCCATCCGGATGCCGGAACGTATTGGGTCTTCATCAACAACGTGCGCACTGGCTTGGCCGATGACGATCCGCAGATCGTGCTCGATACCTATCGCATCGCGACGGCGGTCGTGGCCGATGCGCCGAGCGCGGGTCTGCAGATCGGCGGACCCGCCACCACCACGGGCGCGCCGGTCGATCTGGATCTGAATTGGGATTTACCGACGATGCCGACGGACGATGTCGTCTATGGCGCGTTCGATGTCGGCGCGGGCAATGCAGCGGGCAGCGTCGGCTTCGTCCCGCTGAAGATCACGCGCGCTGCCGACGACGTCAGCATGACCGTCAGTCAGACGCGCGCGCGCCCCGGCGACATCCTCGACGTCAACGTGCATGTCCGCGAGAACGACAGCGGCATGAACCGCGCGTTCGATTTGCGATCGGTCCTGCCGCCGGGCCTGACGCTGGTGCCGGGGTCTGCCAGGATCAACAACGCGCAGCAACAAGCGAATTTGCAGATCGGCAGCAACGCGTTGGAAATCGCCGGCGCACAAACCGACTCGGAAAACTGGCCGCGCGATTACCTCGTCAGCACGAGCGACGACAATACGCTGTGCCGCACACCGGTATTTTCGGCGAATGGGCATTCCAGCAGCGGCGGTTTCGTCGGCCTGGTCGGCACGCTCGGCCTGCAACCCGAATTCGGTGGCCATGCCGACGCGTACGCAACCGATTCGGTCACCTTGCCGTTATCGAATTTCTGGGACGGCGGCTATGCGCTATACAACAATACCGACTTCTACTCCTATCCCGACCTGCAGCTGTCGCCGCAAGGCTGGGTGATCATGGAGCCGTATTTTGGCGACACGATGTTCGTGCAGCAGAAATTTCCGTACCTCACATTCCCGTACACGCCGATGATCGGCGTGTTGTGGAAAGGCGCTCCGAGCGGGGCAGGAGGCTTCGGGCCGAGCGCGATCGACGCGCTCGCCACGCCGCTCAATGTCGATTACTTCGATCCGGGCCAGACCAGCGGCATGACCGTCGCGTACGGCACCCATACGCATGATTTGATCATGGAGTGGACGGGTGCACGCAGCGAGCACATCGACTTCGACGCCGGCGTCACGACCACGCTCGACGACAAGTACGACTTCGAATTGCTGCTCAATCGCGACTACCGCTTCGGCGACGGCGAGTTCGAGATGATCATGGCCTACGACCATCTCGATTTCGGCACGCAAGGCGGACTCGGCTCGATCGGCGTGCAGGGTTATCACGGTCCGCTGACGTCGTTCGGTCCGCTCGACGGCGATCTCGCGGTCTCGTACGCCTACAATGACCTGCAAACCAAGCTGCACAACGACCTGCTGGTCTGCTACGACTATCGCGGTCCGGAATCGACGCAGTTCGATCTTGCGTTCAAGGTGCGCGTCAGCGAAACGGCCGCGGGCACCGATCAGCTGCTGCGCTGGGTCAGCCACATCGAGGGCATGAGCGATCGCAACATCGATGCCGTGGTCACCGTCAATGCGAACCTCGCGGTCGCGGCGATCTCGGATCAGACCACCGTTGCGAATGTCCCGCTCATGGATATTCCGCTCGTCTACCACGATAACGATGCCGGACCGAACACCGTCACGGTGAGCGGCGCACACGTCACGGCCATCGTGCACGGCAATGCACCGGGCGACGGCTTCGATCTCGTGCCGGAGCCGGATTTCGTCGGCAGCACGACCGTCACCGTAACGGTCGCCGACCAGATCAACCCGGCGGATCAGGTGTCGACGACATTCCAATTGACCGTGCTCAGCGAAACCATCTTCGCTGACGGCTTCGACTAGTCTTGGAAAAGTGACGGGCGTCGCGTCGCGACGTCCGTCATCTGCCGGCAGATCAACGATTGAGTTCGCCGTCGCTCGACGGCGCCGTTGCGGGTCGCCGCGCCAGACGCGCTTCGCGTTGCGCGATGTACACATTCGCGGCAAAGATCACCGCCGACCCGACGGCCGTGCCGACATCGAGCGTCTCGCCGAAACATAAAAAGGCCAGGACGCTGACCACCGGCAACTGCACGAAACTGATGGGCGCGATCAGCGAGGCGTCCGCGCCTTGCAACGCGCGCGTCCAGCACATGTGCGCCGTGGTGCCCAGCAGCCCGCACAGAATGGCCCAAACCCAGGTTACGCCGTGCGGCCACTGCCAGACCAACAACGCCGCCGGCAGCGACAGCGGCACCCACAGCAATTGCGTCAGCAACACGATGCGATCGGCCGGTTCCGTGCGCGCGAGATATTTGATGCTGATCGTCACACCGCCGCTGAGTGCCGCCGCGCCGATCGCAATCAGACTCGCGCCGGAAAATCCGCTCGTACCGGGCCGCACGATGATCAACACGCCGAGGAAGCCGACGAGCACCGCGCTCCAGCGGCGCAGGCGCACGACTTCGCCGAGCACGAGCACGGCGCCGATCGTCACGAACAGCGGGGTCGCGTAGTACAACGATACCGCTTGCGCCAGCGGCAGATGCACCATCGCCCAGAATCCGGCCAGCATCGAGGCGATGCCGACCGTGCAGCGCACCACGTAGAAAGCCAGCATCGGCGTGCGCACAATCTGCGTGCCGCCGCGAAAGACGAGCGGTAATGTAAACAACGCACCGAACAAGCTGCGAAAAAACGCGATCTCGAACGGATGCAGTTGATGCGAGGCGTACCGTATCGCGATCGCCATCGTGCCGAACAGCACCGCGCTCAGCGTCATCAGCAAAGCCGGGCGCAGTAACGAGCTTTCTACCCGGACGGGAACAGAAACGGGAGTGGCCACCGGCGCAGTTTAGCAGCGCGTGCCGGCGCTCCGAGTCCGATCATCGATGGCGCCGGAACGCGTCGCGCACCTGCTCACGCAGCAAATCGTCATCCCACGGCTTGGTCAGAAACTTGAACACCGCGCCGCGATTGACCGATTCGGTAACCACCTCGATATCCGTGTAGCCCGACAGGATGATGCGCACGGTGTCGGGGTACAGCTCCTTGACGACGTTGAGAAACTCCGTGCCGGACATGCCGGGCATGCGCTGGTCGGAAATGATGACCTGCACCGGGTTGACCGCCAGTACCTCGAGCCCTTCCGCGCCATTGCTCGCAGTCAATATCCGATAACCATCCCCGCGCAGCATGCGCGTCAGCGCGGCGCGGATGCCGGACTCGTCGTCCACGAGCAGCAACGTGCGCTGATCCGCCGACGGCGGCTCGGGAACGGACATGTGCTTGTTGTCACGCAGCTGGGATTCGAAGGTTTCCTTGGCCACGGCGGGACTGAAAAAATTGCCCTGCATCTCGTCGCAGCCCTGCGCACGCAAATAGTTGAACTGTCCTTGCGTCTCGATGCCCTCGGCGACCACCTTCAAATTCAGACGATGGGCCATGGCGATGATCGCGGTGGCGATGGCCGCGTCTTCGGCATTGCGCGTGATATCGACGACGAAGCTCTGGTCGATCTTGACCGAACGAAACGGAAACCGCTTCAACAACGCCAGCGAAGAATAGCCGGTGCCGAAATCGTCCAGCGCCAGGTTCACGCCGGCTTTGCGCAGCGCTTGCAGCGTCTTTATCGCCGCCGCCGAATCGTTCATCACCGTGCTCTCGGTCAGCTCGAGCTCGAGGTGATGGGCGTCCAACCGATGCCGCGCGAGTGCGTCGCTTACGCTCTTGAGCAAATCGTCTTTGTCAAACTGCACCGGCGACAGATTGACGGCAATCGGCACGGTGTTGATGCCCGCGGCGATCCAGGCCGCCTGCTGTGCACAGACCGCGTCGATCGCCCAGGCGCCGATCGGGACGATCAGGCCGGTTTCCTCGGCTACCGTGATGAAATTCGACGGCGCGACGAGACCTTTGTCGGGGTGTTGCCAGCGGATCAGCGCTTCGGCTCCGACCAGCTCGCCACTGATCATGTCCACACGCGGCTGGTAGTGCAGAACGAATTGTTGCTTGGCGACGGCGATGCGCAGCTGCTCCTCGAACGCAATGCGTTTGGCGATGCGCACGTTCATTTCAGCCGAGTAGTACAGATAGTGCTTGCCCGACGACTTGGCGAGCTTGAGTGCCGCTTCGGCATTCTTGAACACGTTGTGGCCGTTGTCGCCATCGGCGGGATAGACCGCGATACCGGCCTGCGCCGTGATGCGCACCTCGCGACCATCGATATCGAACGGTTGCTTCAGCGCGTCGAACATCCGCTCACGCAGGGTCGTAACGACGGATCGGGAGTCGTTCGGAGTCGCTGCCGCAAAGGTATCCGCGGCGACGCGTCCGAGCGTGTACGGTTCAATGAGGAATTCGCCAAAACGCGCCGCTACTTGACGCAGGAGTTCGTCGCCCGCGCTGCGCCCAAGAGAATCGTTGATCTGCGTGAATCGTTCCAGATCCAGCACCACCACACAAACCGGAGCGCGCTCCGCTCGCGAAGCGTTGACGAACTGTTCCAGCCGATCGCCGAACAGGCGCACGTTGGGCAACCCGGTCAGTGTGTCGTAAGAGGCGAGATAGTCCAGGCGTTCCGATTTGTCGATGTAGTCGAGCGCGTAGGACAGATCGGCGGCCAAGGACTCGAGCAGCGCGATTTCTTCCGCGTCAAAGAAATCGCGCTCGCTTGCCAGCAGCACCAGGACCGCGACCACGTTGCCATCGACGAACAGCGGGAACGCGGCGGATGAACGGAAGGCGCCGACCAGCATTTCATCGCGCACCGCCGCCATGGTCGGATCGGAGGCGACATCATTGACGACCACGCAACGTCGGGCGCGCACCGCGCGCACGGACGGCCGGTCCTCCTCAGCCCAGCCTTGGGGTTGACCGAGCTTGGCGATGAGAGCAACGGCGCGCTCGTCGCCATGCCACGCAATCATCTCGCCGCGGTTGCCGTGCGCGTCGATCGCATTGACCCAAGCCAGCGGGAATACGCCTTCGATCGTGGCGACGCGACAGGCCTCCTGCAGCAGTTCGTTGCGATCGCGCAAGCGCAACGTGGCCGAGCTGATTCCGCTCGTGACCGCGCGCACGCGACTCAAACGCGCGATCTTGCGTTCCTGTTCGACGCGGTCGGTCACATCGTTGGCCAGCACCAATTTTGCGCGATGTCCCGAGAAATCGATCGGGTGAGACGTAATCTCGACTTTGATGATCGTGCCGTCGCTCTTGCGGTGCCTCCAGATGCCGGCATGCGTGAATCCGGCCTGGCCTTTCTTGGCGTTGGCAATTTCCTGAACCGCCAGGACATCCGAATCCGGCCGGATGTCGGTAATCGACATCGTCAAAAACTGTTCCTGCGAGTAACCGTAGTGCTCGGTGGCCGCCTCGTTGACGGCGAGGAATTTCAGGCTGTCCAGATCGTAAACCCACATCGGCAGCGGGTTCGCATCGAACAGATGGCGGTAGCGGGTTTCACTGTCGCGCAAGTATTCGGCGATGCGCCGGTGTTCGACGACTTCGGCGGCGAGCGACTCGGCACGACGCTGCAGGTCTTCGAATTGCTTGAGGACGCTCATGCCCGATCAATTCCGCGGCGCTGCTTGTCCGAGAATCGACACGATCGCCTGATGCAGATCGTCGTCATTCCAGGGTTTTTCGAGAAACCGCGTCAAGTGCACCTCGTTCACGGCAGCAATAATCGCCTCGCGATCCGCGTAGCCGGAAATGATCATGCGCGGCACCGCGGGCTGCATTTCCATTACCCGCGAGAGAAACTCGACACCGTTCATCGACGGCATTCGATAGTCGCTGATCACGAGGTCGAAATCCTGCTCGTCACAGCGACCGAGCGCCGCTTGCGGAGACGTGAACGTTTCGAAATGCAGCGCTTCTCCGTCCAGTTTGCGGGCATCGATCGTGGCCAACGAGCGACGCAACGCGCTCAGAATGTTGGGCTCGTCGTCGACTAGCAGAACTCGGTACATGGCGTATCCATTGCTGGTTATCTGGGCTGCTCGATCGGCAGTTCGATGCGTACGAGCGTACCCTGCTCCGGAACGCTGGTGATTTCGATATTGCCGTGATGCTTGATGACGATGCCGTAGGAGATCGACAAGCCCAGGCCCGTGCCGCTGCCGACCGGCTTCGTCGTGAAGAACGGATCGAAGATGCGCGGCAAGACGTCTTCGGGAATGCCTTCGCCGTCGTCGCCGACCGCAACCCAGATCTTGTCACCGCTTTGTCCGGTGCTGACGGTGATCATGCCGCGCTCCTTGATCGCTTGACCGGCATTCATCAGAACGTTCAGGAATACTTGATTGAGTTCCGAGGGCAGGCATTCAATCAGCGGCAGATCGGCGAACGTCTTGACGATTCCTGCTTTGTACTTGAGCTGGTTCGAGACGATGTTCAGTGTGGATTCGAGCAGCTGGTGCACGTCGACGGGCGCCCAGGCTTCGCCGCGGTCGCGTCGGGAAAAATCCTTGAGATCGCGGATGATCTTGCACACGCGGTCGATGCCGTCGCGCGACTCGGTGATGAGCATCGGTACGTCGACGGCCAGATAGTCGAGGTCGATGCGCCGGCGAATCTCTTCGGATTGGGCCGCCATCGCCGCGCCGCTCTGGCGCGCGACCGCGGCATACGCTCCGATCGCGCCGAGCAACTTGGAAACATAACCCTGCAACGTGACCAGATTTGAATTGACGTAGCCGATCGGATTGTTGATTTCGTGGGCCACACCGGCGGCCAGTTGTCCGATCGACGCCAGTTTTTCCGATTGGATTGCCTGCTCCTGCGCGTTTTTCAATTTCGCGTAAGCGATTTCCAACTCCGCGTTTCTCGTGTGCAGCTCGCGCGTTCGATCCTCGATGCGCTGCTTGAGCAGCGCGTAGGCTTCACGCAGACCTTCGGCGGAGCGGCGCCGGCGCAGGCTATTGGCCACCTGCGTGGCGACGAAGCTCAACAGTTCCTGGTCAGCGGGTCCGTAGACGACATTTTCTTCGTAGCTTTGCACGACGATCAGGCCGATGCTTTTCTCGTCAGCCATCAGTGGCACGCCGAGCCAGCAGGTCGCGACGGGGCCCACGGTTTCCAAGTCGATCTGCCCGCGCCGTGCGAGCTCCAGGATATCGGCTTTGCGCAGCAACGCGGCTCCCTCGCGCAACACGTACTCGCTCAGGCCCGCGCCGACCGGGCGCGATGGATGCTCTTGTTCGGTCTTGTCGATGAAGTAGGCGAACTCGATCGACGCGCGATCGTCCGCAAGCAGCGCGATATAGAAATTTTCCGCGTCGATCAGACCGCCGATGACCGCGTGCACGCGCCGGCAGAACTCCGTCTGGTCGATGTCGACGGTGGCCAGCTGGGCGAGCTGGAACAACGCGGCCTGCAAACATTCGGCGCGCTGGCGCTCGGCGATTTCCCGCTGCAACACCTGATTGGCTGCGGCAAGCTCCAGCGTGCGCTGGCGAACCTGATCTTCGAGATCTTGCTTGCTGCGCTTGCGTTCCAGCGCGACGAGAATGTGGCTGCCGACGAATTCCAGCAGCGCGCGATCATCGGCCGAGTAGCGGCCTCGATGTTCGTAGCTTTGTACGACGACGGCGCCGCGTGCACGACCGGCGCTCAACATCGGCACGCCGAGCCAATCCTGACTGTGCGATCCCCAGATCGACAGCGGCCCGGATACCTGGCTTTGCAGCTGCGCGGTATTGCCCATCAGTGGCTTGGCGCCACGCAGCAGGTGCCAGGTGAGCGAGTGCTCTATCGTGCTCAGCGGAATCTCGACGTCGCCGGGAGCCTCCGGGTCGGCAACGTCGACGTAATACAAAAACCGGATGCTGTCGCGCTCGATCTCGTGCCAAACGATGTAGAAGTTTTCGGCGTACATCAGCTCGCCGACGATCGCATGTATTCCGCGCAGCATGTCGCGCATGTCGCGATCGGACCCGGCCAGGTCGGAGATCGCAAAGAGTGCGCGTTGCAAGCTCTCCGAACGTTCCAGACGCTGCAACTTGACGCGCAGGTCGGACGATTCTGGCGCGCAACTCGGCGAGGCGATCCGGCGTTCGTTGTTTTTCATGTCTCAGCCAGTAACCAGGCGGCTTCCGGCCATCCCTTACCGATCGTTTTTAGCGCTGTTGCTGAACTTCGCAAACTGTCAATGTTGACAGTCCGTATCGTCCGCCCGTCACGGCGTGGCATTTGCATGGCGCGCGCATGGAAATCGTCACCACGCTCGGCGAACTGCACACGTTGCGTGCGCGATGGAACGCGCTTTGGCACGCCGACACGAGGGCCACCGCGTTCCAGTCTCCGGCGTGGCTGCTGCCGTGGGCACAGCACTTCGCGCCCGAGCGCACCGGCGCCGTCGCGCTGCACGCGCAAGACGCGCTCGTCGCGCTGATTCCTTTTTTTTCCTGGCAAGGCAAATTGCTGCTCGCCGGCACCGGACCTTCGGACTACGGCGATGGCCTGTTCGCTGGCGCGCACGTCGACGCCGCTGCTGTGTTGCAGGCGCTATGCGCCGTCGCGCGGGATTTGCATTGCGATTGCGTGGATCTGCAGCAGTTACGCGAGATTTCGCCGTTGTTGCAGGCGCCGGCTCCGTCCGGTTGGCAGTCCGCGATCAGTGCCGGCGATACCTGTCCGGTCGCCATGCTCACTGGCGGTGACGGCCTCGACGGTATTCCCGTACGGCGCAAGAAGAAGCTCGCCTACGCCGCGCGATCGTTGCAACGCCGCGCCGATCACGTCGTGCGTCTCGTCGCCGTCGACGAACTCGAGCACGCCACGGCAGCCACGGCGTATATGCACGCGCAACGCTGGGGAGCGCGCGAGGAATCCGGCATCTTCAGCGACACGCGGATGCGGGCATTCATCGCCGACGCGCTGCCGGAACTGGCCGCCGACGAGGTCCTGCGTTTGCACGTTTTGCAGATCGGCGCAGAGATCGCCGCGGCCGCGCTCGTCTTACGCAACCGGAGCGCGGCGTGTCTGTACCTGTGCACCTTTGCCGAGCGCTGGTCGCGCTACAGCCCCGGCCTCCTGACGATTGCCGGCGCGATGCGGCATGCGGCAAACGAGGGTGCGCAGCAATTCCATTTTCTGCGCGGTGGCGAGACGTACAAATATGACCTCGGCGCCGTCGACACGCCGACTTATCGCCGTCGCTTGTGGCGACACTCAGCATCCGGCCGGTTTGACTAGCTCAGCCCGACGCGACCCTCGTCGGCTCGCGCTCCGCCGAAGAGGACCTTTCCGTCGAGTACATTTCGCGAAGGCTGCCGATTCGAGCAAGTTTCTGCCGGGTGCGCTCGGTGCTGGCGCGCCAGGATTCGGTGCCGGTCTCGACCACGAGGCAGCGACTCGCAAAACGATCGACCAGGGCGCTGGTCATGTCCGCGTCCAGGAACACCCGCGTCCACTGCTGCATCGGCAAGTGTGAAGTCACGATGACGGATGTCTGCTCATCGAGCCTGGCGAACAGGTGGTACAGCAGCGCGCGGCCGGTCGGTGGAATCGGAACGTAACCGAGTTCGTCGACGACGACGAAATCCGCTTGCGCAAGGTCGAACATGAAGTTGCCGGCGCCGCCCTGAAATTCTTGTTCGAGTTTTTTGACGAGATCGAATGCGGTGAAGACGTAACCGTGTTTTCCCAGGCGCATCGCCGCGCCGGCCACAGACAGGGCCAGATGGGTCTTGCCGGTACCCGTGGCCCCGGTAAAAAGAATATTGCATGCCGTATCGAGAAATCCTCCGCTGTGGATTTCGCGCACCAGGCGTTCGTCGACGTGCGCGTCGCTGAACTGGAACGCATCCAGCGTCTTGGTCGCCGTCCTCTTTTCCAGCGCGACGCCATTCGTGTGTGGGCGCGGTTCGGTCGCGGTCTGCAGCGTGGTTTCGGGAAGAGGCGCGCTGTGACGGGGCTCAGCGACGGCCATCACCGGCTGCGCAATGGTCTGCTGCTCGCGGCTTGGATCCCAGATCACGAGTTCGCGGTCAGGATTGTCGTGAACCGGGCAATGCGGCTCGATCGCGAAGATCGGCATCCCGCTTCGGGTGACCAGCGGCTTACCGCGACGCCGCGCGACGGCGCAAGGACAGCCGCACGCCCGCGCTTCCGGTGATTCTGGATACGGTCGCAAATCCCTGATCGTAGGTACCAACTCGTCCATTACGTCGTCGACTTTCTGCCCCCAAACGCAGCGGACGCCAACGTTTGATCTGGCGGCCTGCTCGATGTCTGCCAGTATGAGCCGGGCGCAGCCGGCTCAATACTGTCAACGTTTACAGTCGGGATTCAGGGCCCGAACCCATCGGCGAATATGCGCTCATCGATCGTCGTCGAGTCGGTGGCGGTGTCGTTGCTGGTGACGATCTCACCGCCACCGGAAACGCTGGCGCTGTTGACCACATTGGCCGGCGCATTCGCGGCCACGCCCACAGTCAAGGTCAGCGGCGAATAGGATGCCCCCGGACCGAGCACATTGTTGTTGGTGCAGCTCACGGTCGCCGGATTGCACAGCCAGGACGCGCCACTGATAAAGGTCGCGGTGAGTCCGGCCGGCACATTGTCGACGACGCTTACCGTGCCGGCCGTCGATGCGGTGCCGGAGTTGGTCACCGTGATCGTGTAAGTGTCCGCGGCATCGCGCTGCACAAAGTTGCCGCTGTGCGTGCTGGTTAGGGTCAAGTCCGGCGCCGATCCGGCTGCGCCTACCGGGTTGGTCACGCTGCCGCTGTCGTTGGACGTATCGATTTCGCCGCCGCCCGACACCGTCGCCGTGTTCGTCACGCTTGGCGGTGCGTCGCCGGCGACGGCGACGATCATGATGATGGACGGATATTGTGAACCCGCCGGCAGTACGTCGCTGCGCGTACAAGTGAGCGTCGCCAAAGTGCAGGTCCAGCCGGCGCCGTTGAGCGTCTTGGCGCTCAAGCCGGCCGGCAGCGCGTCGACCAGGGTAACCGGACCGCTGCTCGGTCCAGTGCCGGTATTCTTGACGTTGATCAGATAACAGCAGGCACTGGCCTGACCCTGCACCAGCGGCGGGCCCGAATGCGATTTGCTGACGGTAAGGTCCGCCTGCACGATCGTGGTCGGATCGCTGGCGCCATCGTTGGACGTATTGAGCTCGCCGCCACCGGCGACCGTCGCCGTGTTCGTCACATGCGGCGTGGCATTGTTCGCCACGTTTGCCGTCACCGTAATGGCGGCGTAACTGGCACCGGCTACCAGCACATCATTGCGCGTGCACGTCAGCGAGCCCAGCATGCAAGTCCAGCCCGCGCCGGCGATTGCGGTGGCAGTCAGGCCGGCCGGCAGCGTATCGACGACGGTAACGACGGAGCCGTCCGTCGGCGCCGCACCGACATTGGAAACGGTGAGCGCATAGGTCTTGCCGGTATCGCCCGGATTCCAATTGCCGCTGTGCGTCTTGGCCAGCACCAGATCGATCTGCATCGTCTTGGTGGGATCACTGGCCGTGTCGTTGGCGGTGTCGATTTCGCCGCCGCCCGATACCGTGGCCGTGTTCGTCAGGTTTGCCGGCGCGTTGTTCGCCACGTCCACCGTCACGGTGATCGGCGCGTAAGTTCCCGCGGCCGCGAGCGCATCGGCGCGCGTGCAGGTGAACGTCGCCGGCGTGCAGCTCCAGCCGGGTCCGGCGAGCCCGGTGAGCGAGAGTCCACTCGGCAACGTGTCCACGACCGTCACCGTCGAACCATCCGTTGCAATTCCGCCCACATTGGAAACGCTCAATGTGTAGGTCATGCCGACTGCGCCGAGATTCCAGATCCCGACATGCGACTTGGTGAGCGTCAAATCCGGCTTCTGCACGATGTCGGTCGCGTCGCCCCAGCTGTTGTTGGCAGGGTTGGTGTCGCCGCCGCCGGACACGGTCGCCGAGTTGGTGAGCGGCGTGGGCGCATTCTTCGCCACGTTCACGGTCACGGTGATCCACGGATAGGTGGTGAAATTGGCCAGCACGTCCGAACGCGTGCAGGTCAATGTGGCGAGCACGCAGGTCCAGCCGGGCCCGGCAATCGCCGTGGCGGTGAGACCAGCGGGCAAGCTGTCGACCACGGTCACCGTGGTGCCATCGGTGGACGCGCCGTAGATATTGGAATTGTCGACGCGCAGGTTGTAGGTCTTGCCGACGTCGCCCTCGGTCCAGGTGCCGCTATGAAACACATCGATCGACAGGTCCGGCGCTTTCTGGTTGATCGTGGTCGGGTCGCTGGCGCCATCGTTTCCCGTATTCGTCTCGCCGCCGCCGGAAACGCTCGCGGTATTGACCACGCTGGCCGGCGCATTGTTGGCGACGTTCACCGTTACCACGATGGCCGCATAGCTGGAACCGGCCGCGAGCGGGTCGCTGCGCGTGCAGGTCAGGTTGCCGAGCGTACAAGTCCAGCCGGTGCCGCTGATCGCGGTGCCAGTCAGTCCGGTCGGCAACGTATCCACCACGGTCACCGTGCCGCTCGACGACTTGTTGCCGGAATTGGTCACGAACAGGCTGTAGGTGTCGCCAGTGTCGCCGGTCGTGAAATTGCCGCTGTGGCCCTTGGTGATCGTCATGTCCGCGGCCGGCGGCGCCGCAATGGCGAGCCGCGCCAGCACAGCGAGCGCAAACAATACGGTCAATGGCAATTTCAACGGCATGCGTGAGGAGGACGCTGCGTGGCGCGCAAACCGAACATGATTTTGGCTGGCTGGCCGAATCCGACCGCTACGCGTCCCATTCCGGTCTGGCCGAACTTCCGGCCGGATCGTCACAATCCGCTTCCCACGCGCGCACGAAAGAGGACACGATGCTGAACACATTGTTTTCGATTGCGATGAGTTTGAGCACGGGCGTCACGCTGGCCGAAGCGCCCGCCCAGGCAGCGCCGCCGGTGCATCGCACGCCCGGCTGCGCGGAACCCGAGCGCCACCAGCTCGACTTCTGGCTCGGCGATTGGGACACGTTCGAGCCGGAAGGCGCACCCGGCGAGTCGCAAGCGCGCACGCATGTGGATGCGATCCTCGGCGGCTGCGCCGTGCACGAGCTCTACGAACAGACCGATGGCCTCGTCGGCGACAGCTTCCTGAGCTACGACGCGATCACGAGGAAATGGCAGCAGACCTGGCTGACCAATTTCGGCGCCTACATGTTCCTCACCGGAACGTTCGACCACGGCGTGCTGACGCTCGAAGGAACCTCGCACACGAAAAGCCGCGACATTCCGCACCGCATCACCTGGAAAGCCGAAAAAGGCGGCGTACGCGAAACCGGCGTGATGTCGATGGACGGCGGCAAGACCTGGACGCCGGCGTTTGATGTGCTGTTTCTCAGCCATAGCGGCCAACGCCGGCCTTGACGCGGCAGGCATCCGCGGCAAAAAAACTATTGCACGCTCGACTGGATTCGACGCGCCTGTGATTTGGAAACGCGAAAGGCTTCGCGAATCTGCACGCGCAAGTCCTCGTCGTTCCACGGCTTGGTCAGGAATTTGTAGATCGCGCCGCGATTGATGGCATCGGTGACGACGCTCAGATCGGTGTATCCGCTGAGAACGATGCGTACGGTATCCGGATGCATTTCCTTCACCTTGCTCAGAAATTCCGTGCCGCTGATGCCCGGCATGCGCTGATCGGAAATGATGACCTGCACCTCGTTTTTGGCGAGGATTTCGAAGGCGTCCGGTGCGCCCGTGGCGGTAAGGATGCGATAGCCCTCGCGGCGCAGCGCACGCGTGAGGGCGCGCAGGATGTTCTCCTCGTCGTCGACGAGGAGCAGCGCGTGGTCGTGCTGCGGCTGCAGTAACTCCTCTTGCGTCATGTAACGCTGACTCAACATTTCCAGCGCTTTTGCCGCGTTCACCGGCGGACTGAAGTAGAAGCCCTGGAAGGCGTCGCATTCGTTGCGCAACAGGTAACCGACCTGTGCGGCCGTTTCGACGCCTTCCGCCAACACACTCATGCCGAGTTGATGACCGAGCGAGATGATCGCGCGGCAGATTCCCGCGGAACTCGCATCTGTCGTGATGTCGCGCACGAACGCCTGGTCGATCTTGAGCTGGTCGGTCGGAAAGTTGCGCAGATAATTGAGGCTGGAGTAACCGGTGCCGAAATCGTCGAGCGAAATGCGCACGCCGAGAATCTTCAGCGCGCGCATCGTGCTGACGACTTTTTCGGTGCTGTGCGTCATGACGGTCTCGGTGATTTCCAGCTCGATGAAGCCGGGCGGTATCTGGAACTTGGCCAGTGCGGCGCGAACGACATCGACGAAGTTGGGCCGTTGCAGCTGCAACGCGGCGACGTTGACCGATACGATGAAGTCGCTGATGCCGGCATCCAGCCAATCGCGGATCTGCCGGCATGCCGATTCGATGACGAAGCTGCCGATCTCGACGATGAGACCGAGCTCTTCGGCCACCGGAATGAAGCGGCTCGGTTCGAGCAGGCCGCGTTCCGGATGATGCCAGCGCACCAGCGCTTCGAACCCGGTGATCTGCCAGTTCTGGCCGTTGACTTGCGGCTGATAGCGCAACGACAGCTGGTTTTTGGCAATCGCATCGCGCAGCTGCATGCCGAGCGAGCGTTTGTCTTCGAGATCCTGTTTCTGCTCATTGGAAAACGCACTGACCGTATTGCGGCCTTCGCGTTTGGCGCGCAGCATCGCCGCTTCGGCCTCGCGCAACAGTTCCTGCGGCGTGACGCCATTGTCGGGATAGCAGCTCACCCCGATGCTGCAGGTAATGAAGATGAGTTCGCGCCCGTGCTCGACGGGTTCCTCGAGCAGGACGCGCATCGCTTCGCCGACTTGGAGTTGATCGTGCGTATCGGTCGTGTCGATCAGCACGGCGGCAAATTCGTCGCCGGCGACGTGGGCAATGCTGCCGCGCGCACCGATCATCGTGCTCAGACGCCGGGCAACGGTACGCAAGACGTGATCGCCGGTGCTGCGGCCACGCGTTTCGTTGATGATATGGAAGCGATCGATGTCCGCGTACAGCACGATGATGCGGCGGCCTCGCGCCGACGCGCCGAGCATCGCCGCTTGCAGATATTCTTCGATCAGCACGAGGCGCGGCAAACCCGTGGTCTGATCATGGGTCATGCGATACGCCAGTTCCTCCTGCGCACGCCGGCGCTCGGCGACTTCGATCTCGAGCATCGCCGCACGTTGCTGGATTTCCTCGTACAACATGAGATTGCCGTAAGCCAGCGCCAGCTGTGCGGCGAGCGTGACGGCGAACTGTTCGTCTTTGGCATCGAACGCATCGGCGTTGCGTCTGCCGGCGAAATAGATCCAACCCGAGAGCGGAAACACCGTGAGCACCGGCATCGGCACCGCGAGCAACGCGTTGACGCGCGGATGGAACGCCGGCAAGTCGAGTGTCGTCGCGGCGGTCTGCACGCGCAGCGGCTTGCCGGAAGCCACGACGTCGCCGAGTACGCCGGCGCGCGAGTCGAGTGCGGCAAAAAGGGTTTGCGTGGTGTCATCGAGGCCACTCGCGCCGAAGTGCCGCAACGTGTTGCCGTCGACCGCGAGCATTCCCGCCACGGCGAATTCGCAGTTCATGACCTCCTGGGCGGCACGACAGAAAAGCACGAGAATTTCGTCGGGATTGCGCTCGGATGACAGCTTCAATTCCAGTTCGAGCAGCCGCGTCAGGCGCAAGCTCAAATCATGGAATGAGCGCTGCGCGACTTCCGCTTGGCTCGTCTCGTCCGCATCCAGCCCGGCACGTTCGATCGTACCGTCGAGCGCGCGGCGCAAATTGTTCTGCAGATCGGCCAGTTCGCGCAGAGATTCCGGCAGCTTGGCGCTGAGGAAGCTCGGGTACGTCGTGACCGTCTGCGGAATCAATGCGGGCGCAGGTTCCAGCCCGAGAGCCGCCGCCACCGCATCCAGAATCGCTTGTGGTTCGGCCGGCTTGACGAGCACCGCGGCGACCTGGCACGCATCGGCCAGCGTGCGGGCCTGGGTCGCGCGATAGGTTGCCGTGTAGAAAATAATCGGAATGTTCGCCGTCATCGGATTGCCATGCATGCGATCGGCGAGTTCGATGCCGCCCATCTTCGGCATCAGCACATCGGAGATGACGAGGTCCGGCAACTGACCGCGCATGATCTCGAGCGCGTCGGCGCCGTCCGCCGCCTGCAGCACGTCGTGACCGACGTAGCCGAGCAGCGTCGCGAGGAACTCCACGTTGGCCGCGCGATCGTCAACGACGAGAATCGTCGCCATGCGCGGTCTCCATGACGGAAGCAAGGCAACGCGAGACTTCGTCGATCAGGGCCTGCGGCTCGAGTGGACGGAACAGGAAGCGCATGACGCCGAGGGCGGCCGCGGTTTCGCGATCGCGGACGCCCCACAGCGAAGAGCTGACGAGGATCACCGGCAGATTCGTCAGGCGCGGGTCCGCGCGCAGGCGACGAATCAGGTCGAAGCCATCCTCGTCCGGCATATGCAGGTCCGACAGGACCAGATCCGGCATATCGGTGACGGCCAGCTCAAAGCCGGCGGCGACCGTCGATGCCAGACGCACGTCGTAACCGAACGGTGTCAGCGTCTGCTGGATCAGCTCGCGATTGGTCGGCGAATCATCGACGACGAGTACGCTGCCGCAGGTCTTTGCGCGCGGCGCGGCCGATGCAGCAGCCGCCTCTGCGGACTGGCAGGGCGCCGATCCGCGTTGCTCGGCGCTGAGAAAGCGCTCGATTTGTCCGACGAAACGTTCCGGATCGATCGGTTTGGCGATGTAGCCGTCAAAACCGATCGCGAGTCCCTTCTCGCGATCGCCGACCATCGCCAGGGCGGTTACCGCGACGACCGGAATCGCGCTCAGCGACGGCTCTTGTTTGAGAGCGCGCACGACCGCGTAACCGTCGAGTCCCGGCAGCTGCACATCGCAGACGATGAGATCGGGACGCTGCCGCCGCGCCGTCGCGATCCCGGATTCGCCATGGTCTGCCGTGGCGACGACGTGCCCGAACGACACGAGCAGATACGCCATGAGTTCGAGATTGGCAGGGTTGTCTTCAATGACCAGAATTTGTGCCACCGCGCCCCGCCGTCGATCAGCCTTGCCCGTACGCTATTGGAATCCTTTGTGTTCGGCCGCGGAAACTGTAAACACTGACAGTGGATAGCTGGAGCCGTAGTACCGGACTTGTCGGGCGGCCACGAATGTCAGGCGTGCCGTGAGCCACTACCGGGGATGCGCAGCGTGAATATGCTGCCTTTGCCGAATTCGCTGTGGAACGTAATCTTCGCGCCGAGCAGCTCGGCGAGCTTCTGCGACAGGTGCAGGCCCAGACCGGTACCTTCGTGGCGGCGCGTCGAGGAAGAGTCGACCTGCGAAAAAGCCTGGAACAGCCTGGCCTGATCTTCCGGGCGGATCCCGCAACCGGTGTCGCTGATCACGAATTCAGTGAACGCGCTGCCGTCTTCGTCCTGGCGTTGGCGCAGACCGACCGCCACTTCTCCGCCGTCGGTGTATTTGATCGCATTGTTGGTCAGGTTGATGACGATCTGGCTCAGAGCTCGCCGATCGGTCTGGATGACGATGTCGGCGGCCGGGATCGAAGTTTTCAACGGCAGGTTTTTCCGCTCGGCCAGCGGGCGCAACGCTCCGGCCACCTCTTCGACGAGCGCGGCACACGAGATCGCCTCGAACTTGAGCTCGATTTTTCCCGACTCGATTTTCGCCACATCGAGCAGATCGTTGATCAGCGACAGCAGATGGCGCGCGCTGTTTTGAATCGTTCGCAGCTGTTTGTCCTGATCGCCGGTGAGCGGGCCGGGCAATCGCATCAACATCGTTCCGGTGAAGCCGATGATCGCGTTGAGCGGTGTGCGCAATTCATGGCTCATGTTGGCGAGGAACTCGGACTTGAGCCGGTCGCTGGACTCGGCTTTGTCCTTGGCGGCCTGCAGTTCCCGCGTGCGCTCGCGGACTTTGTGCTCGAGACCGGCTTTGGCTTCCAGCAGCGCCGCTTCGCGTTCCTCGATCGCGGCGAGCATTGTGTTGAATCCTTCGGTCAGACGACCGATTTCGTCGCGGCCATAGGACTTGGCGCGCAGCGAAAAATCCGGATTGCAGGAAATGCGCGCGGCAGTCTGGGCGAGTTCGCGAATCGGCCGCGAAATCTGCTGCTGCAGAAGGCGAGAAAGCAGATAGGCGACCAGCAGGCCCAGGACGATGACCGTGACTCCGGCGCGCAGCGAAGCCCGGCGCCATTGGTCGATCGCGCCACTCATGTCGAAACGCAGATACAACGTGCCGACGCGACGCTCGTGCTCCGATATCGGCTGGAATCCGGTCAACTGCGTTTGTTGGAAAACGTAACCGTCGGCCGCGGGGCCGGCCGGAAATTCCTGTGTCGGCAATGAGCGCGGATAACGCGAGAACAGCCGGCCATCGCGATTGTAGATGGCCGCGGCAACGATCGCAGGCTCAGCGCTGAGCGCCAGCAGGATTTCTTCGGCGTCCTGCGGGTTGTCAAACGCGAGCACGGCTGTCGAGTTCGCAGCCGTGATTTTGGCGAGCATCTCTACTTGCTGCGCAATGCTGTTGCGCAGCGCGAGAAAGCCGTAGATGAAATAGGCTCCCTCCATCAACAGCATCACGGCCAAACTGGTCAGCAGCAGACTGATCATCAGCTTCTGGCGGATCGGCCGATCGCGAAAGGCAAGCATCGCTACTCTCCGTCGCCGCCGATGATGTCCGCGGCGCGCAGCAGCTTGGAGCTGATCGTCAGGCCAGCCGCTTTTGCCGCGCGCACGTCGATTTGCAATCGCACATGATTGTTCTCGGTGACGAACCGAATGATGCCGCCGGCTTGGCCGGCATCGCCGGCGTCGGTGACCGTCAGCACAGGACGTTGCCGAAGGCGCGCGAAGATGTCCTGAAACCGCCGCGCCTCCGAGCTGCTGATGAACAGCACCTGGCAGGCGGCGATGTCGTCGACACTGCGGTAGCGCTCGACGACGAGCGCACGGCCGCCGACTTTTTCTCCGCGCACCGTTTCATCGAGATAATTCCCGTACGGGTCGCTGCCGAGTATGCCGATGACCAGGGGCGCGTGGTCATCCGCGAATTGTTCCGGCGGCCAGACCACGAATTGCGTGAAATTGAACAGGAACACGGCTTTGATCTGATATTCGCGAGCCGCCGTCGCCGACGTGAAACCGGGCGCCAGGCCCGTCAGCAAAAGGCCGATGCATAACCAGCGGCGCCATTTTCCGATCCGCATCACGGCAATCGCGTCGCCCGTCGCATCGCAACGCGGCGCGACACGGCCTGCGGAAATCCGGCACGAGGTTTCAGAACTGCCACGTGATCTTGCCGTAGACACTGCGTTCGATCTGCACCTGCCCGGGGCCCGGAAACCCGTATTCAGCATGATGGTTGTGCAGAAGGTTCTGACCGGTGATCGAAAGCGAGATGCGCTCGCGCGGATGCCAGCCCAAACGCAGGTCCATCTCCCAGTAGCTCGGCACGGTGCCGAGCTGCGGCCCGCTATTGAGCGAGCGATCGTCGACCCAGCGCAACGCCGCATCCAATTCGATCCGCGCCGGCAGGTCCATCGACGAGCGCACCGCGAAGCGCTGCCGCGGATCAGCGGTTTCATTGTGCGCGGCGTTGAGATCGACCTGCCCGGGCTTTACACGCAAGGCCTCGCGCAGCGGGTCATAGCCGATGTGCAGGCGCCACCCATCCAGCACCTGATAATCGGCACTGAGTTCGATGCCGTGGGTCGCGCCCTCGAGATTGTTCTGAAAAACGAACGGGATCAGCGTCGACGGCGTAATGCCAAGACTGCGCACATCATCGTAATCGTTATAAAACGCGGCGACCGAGACGGCCAGCCGCGGTCCCATTTGCGCGCGGTAGCCGAGTTCGTAGGCGATCAGCGTCTCGGAAATGAAGTCGCTCGAGCCGCGCAGCACGAGCGGCGAGTACGGCGGTGCCGGTTCGAGCAGATCGCGATCGATGCGCGACGGTGTGCGCACGGCGCGCGATATTGCCGCCCAGAGCGTCTGCGCCTCAGCCAGGTCCCAGCGCAGCCGCGCACTCGGTTCGATTTCGAAACCGGTGTAATCGTTGTGTTCGATCTTGGTGCCGAGCGTCAGATACAGCGCGTCGCGCAGACGCATCTCATCTTGCGCATACGCGCTATATAGATTGTGTTCGAGCACGGCCGGCACGAAGCCGAGGCCGGGGGCGTTCGCCACGGCGTCATGGGTGAACCGATAAGCGGCGCCCCACTGAATATTGTTGCGCTCGTTGGCCGCGAAGCGGTACTGAAAATCGATATCGTAGGTATCCAGATCATCGCGCAGCAGTCCCGGAGGCGCCAACAATGTCGAACCGAGAACCAGTGCGCGCACGGGGTCGGTCAGATGCGTACGGTCGTAATAGAACTGCACGACCACATCGGAACTTTCTGACAGGAGGTGCGACCAGCGGCCGAGCAGATTGCCGCCATGGACTTGGGCGACGCCCGCCGACAGCGCGTCCTCATCGCCGACGTAGTAATCGCCCTGCACGGTAAGCAGGTTCTGCGCAGAGGTGTTCGCATCGAGACGAAACCCGGCGCGACTCTGATGCCAGGCATCGCCGGCGTCGGCACCGTTGGCCAGGGTTTCGTCGGCGCGGTCGAAATACTGGGCGTACACACGCACAAAGACGTCCGGCGCAACGGCCGTGCCATAGCGTGCGCCAGCGAAGCCGCGCAGTTGCGTACCGCCGCCGGATTCCAGATACGCCCCCTGGGTTTCCTTCGCACTCTTGGTGATGATGTTGATGACACCATTGACCGCATTGGCGCCCCACAGCGCGCCGCCGGGACCACTGATGACCTCGATGCGTTCGATGTCCTCGAGCGGATAGTTCTGCACGTCCCAGAACACGCCGGAGAACAGCGGCGTGTAGACGGTGCGGCCGTCCATGAGGACCAGCAGCTTGTTGGCGAGGGACGTATTGAAGCCGCGCGCCGTGATGGCCCAGTCGTGGGCGCTTTGCTGCGCGACATCGAGATTGTCGGCGAGCCGCAACGCTTCGGCGATGCTCGTTGCACCGGAGCGCCGAATGTCCTCTGCCGAAATGACCTGAATCGCGGACGCCGTGTGCGCGAGCTTTTCCGGATGCCTGGATACCGAAGTCACTTCGACATCCATAAGATCTTCCAGGCTCAGACTTTTCAGCGCACTCGGCGCAGCGCTCGCTGGCGCGGACTGCGCGTCCGCTTGCCCGGCGACGAGCTGCGCGAGCGCAAACGCCAAGACGTGCGCTCGTTTGCAGGTCAACGTGTGCGGCATGGCCTCCCCAGTGGCTGACGCGGCCTCGTCCGCGCAGACAGCCCGGCCGAGTGCATTCCATGTACCCCGCGCGCGCGCAATCGTCCACTGTCATGGTTGACAGTTCGGCCGAACGGCGCCAACGATCGACCGCGCCGGTTGGCGATGCGCGGGCCGCGTTTGCCCTTACACTGACGCTCTGTCAAACATCAGTCAGGACGGATTCGCATGTTCAAACAACTGCTGCTCGTCACGGCCTGCTCCGCCCTCGCAACCGGTGCGGCGATGGCCACGGATATGCCCGCGTCGACGACGATGCAAGCGCCGCAGACCTGGGTCACAAAAAGCAACGAGGATGCACAGGCACTGCTCAAGGCGATTGCGCAATTCGCGCCCGAGTTTGCTTCTTACGTCGGCCTTGCGGACTACGACGACAAAACCGCGGACCTGAACCCCGGCGTCGAGCAACGCCAACGCGCCGCACTGCAGACCGCGCGCAGCGAGCTGCAAAGAAAACTCGACGCCGAAACGGATGCGAACGTAAGACAGGATCTCGTCATCCTGATCAAGTCTGCCGACCGCCGCATCGAAACCAGCAAGCTCGACGAAAAATACCTGTTGCCGTACCGCGATGTCGGCGAGTTGATCTTCCAGGGCGAGTTCCTGCTGCTGCAAGACCAGATCGCGCCTGAACGCCGCGGCAAAGCGCTCGCACGCCTGAATTGCTACGTCGGCTTGGCCGCAGGCTGTACGCCGTTGACGAAACTGGCCGAAGCGCGTTTCGAGGAAAAGCTCGGCGACAAACAGTTGCTCGGTCCGTTCAAGGACGAAGTGGACCAGCATTTGGCGAACACCGCGCGCTACGCCGACGGCGTGCGCCAGCTGTACGCCAAGTACAAGATCGACGGCGCCGACGCCGCACTCGAGCAATTGAAAAAACAATTGCAGGATCACGACGCCTGGGTCAGATCGACGGTCTTGCCGCACGCCCGCGCCGACTTCCGCCTGCCGCCGGAGCTGTACGCGAACAACCTGAAAAATGTCGGCATCGACATCGATCCGCACGAGCTGGTGCGCCGGGCGCAACTCGAGTTCGTCGAGACGCGTGCGCAGATGCAGGTGCTCGCGCCGACCGTCGCAAAAACGATCGGCAGCAGTGCCACCGATTATCGTGACGTGCTCAAGGCGCTGAAAAGCAAGCAACTCGACAAAGATTCGATCGAGTCGTACTACCACGGCGTGATTGGCAAGATCGAAGCCATCATCCGTGAGCACAACATCGTCAGTCTGCCGCAGCGAGAGATGATCATGCGCCTGGCCTCCGAAGCGGAGACGGCGCAGCAACCCGCACCGCACATGATGCCGCCGCCATTGTTGAACAATCATGGCGAGCGCGGCAGCTTCATCCTCCCGCTCGGCAATCCGGGCAAGTCCGGCGACGAGAGTTCGGCGTACGACGATTTCACCTGCGAAGCCTGCGCATGGACGCTCACCGCACACGAGGGGCGGCCCGGCCACGAACTGCAATTTTCCGCGATGGTCGAACACGGCGTATCGCTGGCGCGCTCGTTGTTTGCGTTCAACAGCGTCAACGTCGAGGGCTGGGCGCTGTATGCCGAATTCATGATGGTGCCGTACGAACCGGCCGGCGGACAGATGATCGCGCTGCAGCTGCGCCTGCAACGCGCCGCGCGCGCGATGCTCGACCCGCTGCTCAATCTCGGCGAGATCAGCTACACGCGCGCGCACGAAATTCTGATCAACGATGTCGGCTTGTCCGAAGCGTTCGCCAAGGAGGAGCTCGACCGCTTCACGTTCCGCTCACCGGGCCAGGCCAATGCCTACTTTTACGGGTATGCGCACCTGCTGCAATTGCGCGAACACGTCGAGATCGTCGCCGGCAAAAAGTTCGACCTGAAGGCGCTGAACGATTTCATTCTCGAGCAAGGACTGTTGCCGCCGGAACAACTGGCCGACGCGGTCGAGAAGCAGTTCCTGCCCCGGTACGCGGCGGGAACCCTGAAATCGGCACCGTGATCGGGTGCCCACGGCGCAAATCGATCGGCGGCGTGCAGGACCTGTCTTATTGCGATTTGCGGTTCTGCACGGTCAGCGTCAACGGCTGCGCATTGCCGTCCTGGGTGAATGTGCCGGCAATCGTCGTCTCATCGGCGTTCGGCTTGCCAGCGAATGTGGCGCGATGACCAGGGATATCGAATGCGAGCGTTACGCTGCCGTCGTGCGCATCCAACGTTGCGGGAATGCCCGAGGCTTTTTGCGCCGGGATGTCCGCGCTGAACTTCGGGCTCGCGCCGTACGTGACCATATGCACGACGAGTGCTGAACCCGACCGCAGTTTCCCGCTCCAGTCCTGCCGCGTTACCGGCGTCGGAAACTCGGCCGCGAGCTCTTTGGTCTTCCACGCGGTTCCCGTGTACTCCATGTAGTCCGCGGTGTTCTGCGCGACGTCCTGGCCGAAGCGTTCGGCGACGACGTGCAGCGCGAGGTCCACGCCGGACGTGAGCCCGCCTGCGGTAAACGTTGTCGGGTCGGCCTGTACGTAGCGCACTTGATGCACGAGCTTGACGTTGGGGAACTGCTGCTCGAAGTTGCCGAAATACCAGTGATGCGTCGTCGCCTGCTTGCCGTCGAGCAGGCCCGCTTTGGCGAGCTTGAACGCGCCCGTGCAGACCGACATGACGAGCTTGTTGTCGGCATGCATCTTCTGCAGCCACTCGCTCAAGCCGTCGCCGCCGGATTGCGCGCCGATCACAACGATGTCGGGCGCGGGCGCGTCGGCGAAGCTGTAATCCGGAGTGACGGTCATGCCGTTGCGGCCGCCGCCCGAGGTATGGATCGGCGCTTTCGACGGCGCCACCGTGTAGAGCTCGAACGGCATGATCATGTTGCCGTCGCGGTCGTACAGCATGACGTCCTGGAACACTTCCCACGGACCGGCGAAGTCGATCATCGTCGCACGCTCGCTCAGCACGATGGCCACTTTGACCGAGGCGTCTTTCGGCAGCGTCGCGGCCGTTTCGGCGGCGCCGGCGCCGAATGAAAACAATGCAAGCGCAACAGCGAATGGCAGTGACTTCATGGCGGCGTCTCCGCGCAGAATGGAGTGAGAAATGCTAGGCAATCCGCGCGCAGCGCAAATGCCAATCACCCCACGAATCCTGCCAATGCTTCATCCCTGCCGCGTGCTGCGAAAGCGCTCGCGGTAGTCGCGCGGCGACACGCCGAGCTCCGCCACGAACGTGCGCCGCAATGACTCCGCGCTGCCGAAGCCGCAGTGCTGCGCAACTTGCGAAATGCGCAGATCGCCTTCCTCGAGCTTGCGCCGCGCCGCGTCGAAACGCGCACTGGCGACATAACGCGCGGGCGTCGTGCCAAGACTTTCCGCGAACCGGCGCGCGAAATTGCGTTCGCTCATCGCCGCGCGCTCGGCGAGGATCGCGATCGAAAGATCGCTCTCGAGATGGGCCAGAATCCAAAGCTGCAGCTCGCGCAGCTTGTCGTCCTCGCAGAACTGCGCGGCCAGATGGCTGCTGAACTGCGATTGCCCGCCCGGACGTTTGAGAAACATCACGAGCTCCTGCGCAACGGCGAGTGCGATCGGCTGGCCCCAGTCCTCTTCCACCATCGCGAGCGCCATGTCGATTCCCGCGGTGACTCCTGCCGATGTGTAGATGGTGCCGTCGCGCACATAGATGGCATCCGGTTGCACGTCGGTCGAGGGGCTGACTCGGCGCAGCTCGCCGACATAGCCCCAATGCGTCGTCGCCGGGCGATTTTCGAGCAATCCGGCGCGCGCGAGGATCAGCGAACCGGTGCATACGGAGCCGACGCGCGATGCCTTCGGGGCAAAATCGCGCAGCCACTGCAACAGCGCACGATCCGCCATGGCCTCACGGCAACCGATGCCGCCGGCGATCAGCAACGTGTCGGCCTTGGCAACGCGCCGATACGGGCGCGTCGCAAAGAGCTGCAATCCCGACGACGTGACGATCGGACCGTCCCGCTCCGCGACGAGCTCGATCGTGTATCGATTTCGACCGAAACGCAATCAAGGTCGAGCGATCGCATTCCCGCAACGGTGATGGTGAACTGAAAACCGAATCATCTCGGCGCGAGATCCCGATGGTTGCACCTGTGCGTGCCGCGCTGATCGCGCAGCAGTCGCGCGCGATCAATGGATGCCCGTGGGTGTTCCACTCGATGCATGGCCATCCCATCGATGGCGTCAACTTCACCAATCGAGTGTGGTATCCGTTGTTGCGGCATCTCGGGCTGGCAGTTCGCCCGCCATACCAGATGCGCCACACCGCGGCGACGCTGATGCTCGCGTCCGGCGAAAACCCCGAATGGGTCGCCATGGTGCTTGGCCATACGACCACGGAGATGCTCTTCCGTATCTATTCTCGTTTCGTGCCGAACCTAACTCGCCAAGACGGCCGCGCGTTCGCCGGATTGATCAACAGCCATTCTGCGGAACCCAAACACTCACCGACATCAAAGGACGTCGATTCGATGGATACCGAGTCGTTGCGGCGCGAACTCAAGGCAGCACTGCTCGCGCGCAATCGCGAGGAACACGCCAACACCACGCGCCACTGATTTCTAACGACAGTGATTTCACAAGGAGAAGTGCGATGGAACTGATTGGCAGCTACCACTCATCCGGTTTCACCGTAGAAGCTTATTTTCCGGAAGCCGATGCTCCGGCCACATGGACGATCTGGGTTGTCAGGGACGGCAAGGTTGTCGGGGAGTTCACCACGTGGATCGTGGTGGACTCAGTCTACGGAATGGACCACCGGGTGATGGTGTTGCTGGAAGCGGCAGCGGAAGCCGCGATCGAAGATGTTCTGCGCATGGAAGCGTATCGCGAATTCAAGGACGAACTCGCGAACGCGGCGTAGCAAGGAAGCACGCCAGGGATGGCGAGTGGACGGCGGCCCAAGGAATGAGCGATTCAGGACCGTTGAAAACCGATCGGGACGATCGGCCGGCAGGACGCTGGAAAAAAGGGATGGCCGACATGGATGTTGGCCGGCCGCCGCAATGACGGGACAAGGAGCGCCTATGGCATACGACTTGGAAAAGATGAATCGCATCTGGAAGGAAGCGATTGCGCACATCGCGAAGGACGGCTGGCCGACTCGCGATATCGATGAAGCCATCGCTGATCGGATCTATTCGCTGTGGCTCCGTGAAACGGAAGAGATCTGGAAACTGTCCGGACACCGCGACCGTGATCCATTGCGCTACGCCCTGGAGGAAACATTCGAGCAGCACTACGGAGAAGAAGACGGGGCGGCAAGAATAGTGATCTTCACGCTCCTTCTGGAATGTCGCGCGCGACGTGAAGGCCAGGTTCGTCGTGGAAGGCCAGAAGCGTAGCAACGGAATCTCAGTTGCGAGAACGGGCAATCGCCGCCGATTCAATTAACGCCCAACAACATCATGGAGGATGTATGAACACAGCAAATATCCCCGCCCCGATCTCCTACGAGACCCGGGTGCGGACAATCAACGACGAAGAAATCCACCTTCCCGGTTCCCGGGCCGGCGATACCTGCAACCTGTCCACGGGCGAGGTCAACGTCGCGCGGATGGTCGACGGCGTTCGATATGACACTGCACACGCGACCCTGATCATCGGCGCCGGCGAATACTTCGGCAATGGCTCCTATGGGCTGTGCCGCCTGTACCGGACGGATGACGGCAAGTTCTTCCATCTGCTGATGGTATGGACGCTTGCGGGGACTGCCGTCGATCTTACCGTAATTACCGCGAACGACGATCTGGGTGTTCTGCAAATCGCCCAAGTGCTTCTGCCGGACCGCGATGTCGTCGGCTTCCTGCGCGACTGGTACTGCGCAGGACTGTTGCCCATCGACGATGACTTCGTTAAGGAGTGGGCGGAGTCGGCATTGCCGGCGGACGAATGTCAGGAGGTCATGGTTGCTTTGGGCAACCGGTACTCGCCACGCGCAGACGTACCTCCTGCGGCCGACGCTTGATCGCAAGGCGCGAGACGCCGCTGTGCAAGATTTCTCACAACTCAAGGAAGATGCTATGAACGCAACCCACACCAAGGTCCCCGAGCCCATCATCAACGAGTACTACCTGCGCAACGGCAATGGCAGCCACATGACTGTTGGCGTGCCGTTCCGCGGCGATCATTTCAACCTCAGCACCGGCGAGTGCACCGTTGCCCGTGTCATCGGCGGCATTCGCTATGACACCGTGCGGGCCGCCCTGATCGCCAGTGTGTCCGCTGTGGACGAAGACACCGGCATCTATCGGCTCAAGCGGCTGTACCGGGCAACTCACGGTGCCTACTTCGTTTTGAACATGCAGTGGTCGGACGAATACGGATTTCCTGACCCTGATTTCATTCAGCCGATCTCCAATGAAAGCGTTATGAACGTGGCCCGCTTCATCATTCCCCCGCAAGATTGCTTTCGGTTTCTGAATGACTGGTACTGCGCGGGCTGGATTCCGCGTAACGACATTGACGCTCAGAAGTGGGCGGAGTCCTGCCTGTCCGCGGACGATTGCGAAACTGTGATGGTGGAGTTCACCAATAGCATACGGCGGACGTAATTGGGACGGTGCCAGTTACTGTCAAACAAAGCGAGCCCGGCGACTGCCGGGCCACGAGCACATATATATCGAGCAGACATATATAAGGAGCACCCAATGCTTTGCATTATGCTGCGCAAGGTCGACCAATTCCTGAGAGAACATCAAGATCCACGCTATCGGACCCAGCCTTGGATTCTGCCGCGCGCATGGCACGGAAGCGGAAGCGGTCCACTGGCCAAAGAGCAATTGGCTCGCTTCAATGTGAAAGACATGGGGTTGGATCCGAAGGTGGTCGCCAATCAGCCGCTCAACAAAGCTCTGCGGGCATTATTTCGGGGGAAGCGCTGATGTCCGACCTTTCAAGTTCCGTACGGCTGAATTCCAAGCTGGCTCAAGAAATGACGCTCGCGGCCGCGGAGTTTTCCCAGCACCTAAGATCCTTGCGCGATGAGAATGAGCGGCGCCGAACACTCCGCGTGAGCGTTGCCGTCTTTTTCGCCGCCTTGCTTACAAGTGCCATGATCACGCATAGGGTGACCCGCAATGTCGCGGGCCATAAGCTACACCGTCAGAACGTCATCACTTTAACGTCCTTCTGAACGTCAAATCCTCAATGGCCGATTCACGAGATCAATAACTCGTGAATCGGCACATCAAGGGCCGTCGCGATCTTCTCGATGTTATCTAGCGAGATGTTGCGCCTCAGCCGCTCCACGTGGGCAATAAACGTTCGATCCAATCCCGCTTCAAGCGCCAGCGTGTCTTGCGACCAGCCATGCTGAGCGCGCAAACGTTTCATGTTAAGCGCCAGCAGTGTGCGTGCATTTTGCCGTTGGGGTGATCGTCTGGGCACCCATCAACTTTCGCGACATATGGTATATATGTCACCGGCTTATACGTCACAATCACCAACACCGAATGAGTCTGTGACGAGGCAACAATATCTCGTCAAGACCTATTGCAACCTATTTTCGTCGGAGAACAAAGTATGAAAAACTTGAGAATGATTCTTGGCGCCGCTGCGGCTCTTGGAGGCTGTGCGTCCATGACGCCGACACATGAAGAGCGCGCGAGCTATGCCATTTACGACGTCCATGCGGCCGATGGGCTCGCACCCTCGCACATCGCCGATGCGATTAAGGTCGGCCTGCAGAAACAAACGAGTCAAGTACAGATCACCCAGGGAATTCCCCCTTCCCCACTTCCGGAGAAACCGGGACGTTTCAAGCTGGTCAATCCCTTTGGTCCAAACTTGACCGCTCTTGCAGGACAGTCACTGCAAATGCCCACCTGTGACGACGCTCTACTGACTGCACGTGCTGGTGACACCAGCATGGCCAAATACGGCGAGAGCACGCTGTTCTTTCTCTGTGTGCTGCCGTACCAGGGTGGCTACCACTTGGACGTGTACACGAAATTCTCAATGGCGTCCGGCGGCTTCAATCCTCAAGTCCTCGGCGCCACGCTGGCACGGAACGTCGTTGGCGATTCGAGCCAATTTGTTCCACGCACGATCGCCAGTGTAATAGACAACATCAAGCAAGCCGGCGCGACGGTTGATCTTGTCGAAGCCTATCCATAACGGCTGTGTGGCCTGTAATACGGTACTGTTAAAGTTGACAGTCGCCGCAAGGCGGTAATAGACAATATAGTTGTTTGTTGGCTTGAGGGGTTACTCACATGGCGTGGTGCAAAGGAGGGCTCTGCGCACGTGCAGCGGCCCAGGTATGCGGTAGTTCACTGTTTCTGGCTATTCTCCTGATTGTCGGTTCCGCGATACCGCTGCAGGTTCATGCCAGTGCTTCGCTGACCGGCTTCGGCGTCACCCAGACTCCGCCGCCACCCGCTAATGAACCGGTACCCTCCGCTTCGCCGGCGATGACTTCGGCATCCCCGGCGACGGCGGCGGCGATGGCATTGCCCACACACGATGCGACGGTGGGCACGATGGCCGGCGAAGCCGCCACATCTGGAGGTGCTGCGACGTACAGCACCCCCATTGCGGTCCCGCCGGGTCGCGCCGGCATGCAGCCTTCCTTGTCGATCAATTACAACAGCCGCAGTGGCAACGGCGTTCTGGGCATGGGTTGGACAATTGGTGGATTGACCTCCATCCATCGCTGTCCTCAGACGCCCGAACAAGACGGCCAAACCATGGGCGTGTCATACGCCAGCACCGACCGCCTGTGTCTCGATGGCCAGCGTCTTGTGGCAGTGAGTGGCGGCTACGGTGCCGCGAATACCGTTTATCGCACCGAAGTGGACAGCTATGCACGTATTACCCAATTCGGTGGCGGGCTGACAGGGACGGCAACCTGCTTCAAGGTCGAACAAAAGGACGGCCGAGTTTTCCACTACGGCGCTGTCGTGAACGGATCGACCTGTTCTGCTTCCACCGCCCACTCCCGCGTGCAGCCCGGCGGTGCGTCGGCCACTTCGAGTTGGCTCGTCGAGAAGATCGAAGACCGCGTCGGCAATTACCAGTCGTATGCCTATGTTGACTACGGTAATGGTGAAGTTCTGCCGAGCACCGTCACGTATACAGGTTTCAGCGGCACTGCGGGCGATCGTACCGTAACGTTTGCGTACCAAGCCCGTACTGCGACACCGACAGGATGTTCGGGCAGTTCTTGCGGCAGTGATGTGTCATCCACTTATCAGGCAGGCGGCCTGACGATGCAGACGAAAGTGCTGCAATCGATCACGACCAAGGTCGGCACGTCGACGATCCGCACGTACACGCCGACCTACTTTGCCTCGCAATACAACGGTCGCCTTTTCATGATCGACATGCAGGAGTGTGCTACCAATACGAGTGGTACCGCATGTCATCCGGCAACACATTTCGCCTACAACGATGACGCGATCAACACGACCGGCAATTTCCCAATCGTGTCGCTCCAGGGGTTTGGATTCAGCCCGTCGACAACATTCAGCGATGTCCCGTTCGAATTCAACGTTATCGGTGACCTGGACGGGGACGGGACCAAAGAAACACTTGTGACCGTCACCCAATCCGACGGCCGACACTTGTACTTGGCGCAAATGACGGGCGATCGCCAGATCCACACGGGAGTCGACATATCAAGCACCGGTTTTGGCTCGCTATCCGGTCTGTCTTCGGATATCGATGGAAGCGGTCGTGCGGCGATGGTCAAGCTGCCGACGAGCGGAACTTCGACAATACAGTTCGGCATCTGGAATTTGAATCGCGGTGCGATTGCCACGACCAATCCATTCTTGACGGTCTCATCGAACGTCCCTTTCAACGCCGACTTGGTGCGCTACGGGCAGAATCAAAACATACTTGCCGCTGACCTTGATGGCGATGGCAAGACTGATCTTCTCTTGGTCGAAGCCGACAGCACGTGCGGCGGCAACGACGCGCTTGGCCCACAGTTGGCGTTATTCTTTTACCGAAACACGACTGTTGGGCAGTTGGGTCCCAGCAATACCATGGCCAATTTCACCAAGCAGAACTCGCATCTGTTTTGCTTGAATCGTGTGGGCGCCGTTCACGCGGGTGATGCTTGGTACGCGCCAACTATCGATCACATTGCGGACTTCAATGGCGACGGGCTGCCCGATATCTTTATGGTCTATTCGGGCTACAACTATACGACGATAGGATCCTTCGCTGGCATCTGGCAGACCTCGCAGTCTGCAGGAACTGTGACGAGTACGCTGAAACCTGCGTCGACCGTACTCACATGCGATAGCTCCTCAAGGACCAGCGCGACCGACGAGTGCAACTGGCAAAACGGCTATTTCGCGCATTGGCTCGACATTAACGGAGATGGGCTCGAGGACTTTGTCATCGCGCGGCCTTATCAGAGTCTTTGGCAAGTCCGCCTCAACAAAGGCGGAACTCTTGCCCCCGCCGCAACCGCTACGGCACCGTCTTACGCAGGCCTTGCCTCGTATCAGACCAACAGTGCTGAAGGCTCCGGATGGGCATTCGCCTATCTCAACCGCTTGCCAACGATGGATGCAGACGGCGATGGCAAGCCGGACATCCTGATACCGCAGTCTTCATTGAACAACACCGCTCAGGACAATCACGGTTTCGCCCTGAAGATGTGCGTGGCTCAGGTGCAGACGATTGACACAACGGAAAGTTGTCCTGCGGGCTCGCCGACGAATGCTCCGATCACTGGCGGAGTGACCTCGTCCATACATCATTGCGTCATCTATTTCTGTCCGCCAGATCCGGGCACCGGCGCCTTGAATCTTCCGGACAACATATATCATCAAAACGTCCCGCCCGAAGGTCCACCCAAGGAATGGAACGATCTTCCCGCCTACCCCGAATTCTCGGCGGGTCCAGGCGGCGGTACGACGCCGAATACCGCCGACCTGAGCGTTTACCATTTGGCGGCGCTCAAATTTACGCAAGACTCGACTGGCGCATTCACCGTTTCTGTGGTCAACACGCCGCTTGTTTCCCGACTGGATGATTCCTATGGTCGTACCGAAGATCTGTTCGGTGACGGTCTGGCCGATCTGACCACCGCCGTGGGTTGTTCTAACACCACCGTCACTGGAGATCAGGGCACCTATGCTCATTGTGCTGTCGTGGACACATACAACGGGACCAACTACGGACCGACGACATTTCCGGACGGCACGGCGAACACAACGTTCGCGAACACCTGGGCGATGTACGGAAACATCAACCAGGGCGTGATAGGGGCTGGCGGAACGCCAGCAACGATGGTGCAGTCGAGCAGCTCCAAGCTCAAGGTCAAAATGACCAGTGGAACGACGCTCAATCTGCCCGTGCCTACATTGCCCGGATTGCTCAACGATGCCGTTAACGGGCTGGGCGACATTGCAGCCTGGGGTTACGCGCCGCTTTCAGTGCCCGGAACGCAAGACGGCATTCCGTACTATTCCGTTCCGGCAACAGGCGGCTACGTCGATAGCCACCACTACTATTTTCAAAGCTCGATGCCTGCGGTCGCTGGCATGACCTTGAGCAACGGAACCGGTGGTTTATTCGGTTTTCGTTCGGCGGTTTATGGCTATGGGCAGGCGATATACAACGCCATGGGCCGGGGCTTCCAGGGTTTCCAGACGATCGTCAGCGAAATGGCCGTGGACTCCAATTACACGGCGATGTGGCCGCGCCGCACTCGCACGACAATAACCTACAACCAGAAATTCCCGTTGGCTGGAAGAGTCGCATCCGTAACTCAGATGTCGCCAGACAGCGGCAAGACGTTCCAATCCGAAACCGACACCTATGTGTGCACGCTGGCAAGCCGCGGAGCGTGTCCTGATTACATCACGGCTACACCAGCTGCGGGTACCGTGTATACGCCAGTACTGGACACCCAAACTGTTTCCACATCCGATTTGGCAACCGGAACTCAGTTCGGCCAGGTCTCGACAGTTAATGCGTCGGGTACGGCGTCGGGCTGGGACGCATACGGCAATCTGACGCAACAAGTGGTTACGCGCCTGGACAAGGGCACACCTTTGTTTCTTGACAGTGTGGCGGGTCACAAGACAACGACGACCAACACGTTCGACACATCCGATACGACAAACTGGTGGGTGAACAAGCTGACCAACAGCTCGGTCACGAGCAGCATCACCTACGCCAGTACCTATACTTTGCCTGGAACGGCAACGGCACCAAACCAGACGCTATCTACCGCGTTTACCTGGAACGCGGATCGCACGCCGGCCACGAAGAGCGTGCAGTCCGGAACGGTAGACCAGCAGTCAACGATGGCGTACTGCTATCCGCAAGCCACTGCGACGACTCTGTGCCCCAACACCACAGCGATGACAAGCTATGGCTTGCCTACGCTCACCAAAATTTGCCTTGGCAGCTACGACGCTAACGGCAACTGTTCCGGCGCCGCAGGCACCGGCAACGGCGATGACGGTCTTGCGCGAAGTCCTGAGCGCATCACGAAGTACTCCTATACCAAAGATGGTATCTCGGCCGCCAATGACGGGTATTTCGTACTGAGCACGACTAATCCGCTCAATCAGGTCACGCAGACCACGCACGAAACCAACGACGGCCAGGTGCTCACTGCGACTGATCCGAACAGCATAAAAGTCGTTACAACCTACGATCCATTTGGTCGAGTGACGAAAATTGATCATCTGGGTAACACCGGCTCAGCATTCGAGTCCGCTATACAGAGCGCCTATACCTCCTGTCTGGACGCCAATAGTCCACCCAACCCCGGCAACTGTCCGGCTGGAAATGACGGCGAAGACAGCAACGAAGCAAATGCAGCGTTTCGCGTCACCACCGTCCAAGCGGGCTATCCAACTCAGGTGACATGGTTCGATTTGCTGGGCAGGAAAATAAAAACCGCGCACACCGGCTTCAACGGCACGTATATCGCCACGCTGACGGACTTCGATGTGCTGGGAACCAAGAGCGATCAGAGTACGCCGTACTACCTCGGCGATTCGCCGTTCTTCACGGGCTGGACCTACGACGCACTCGGAAGGCCGACGAAGAAAATCGCCGATGTGAGCGAACTCGGCGGGGGTGATCTGCAGACCGACTACACCTACGTCGGGCGCAAGACCAACCTCACCCAGCACGACAGCACGGTATCGTTGCTCGCCGGCAACGCATGTCCTACAACTGCCGGCAACAAGTGCCTGCAACTGTCGCGCAGCACGAATGTGCTGGGCCAACTGATGCAGACCACCGAATCGCCCATCTTGTCGGGCACGACCACGGTGCACACAACCAGCTACTGGACTGAGCCGCTCGGAAACGTGGTAGCTGTCAAGGATGCTGAGGGCAATATTACGCAGGCCAGCTACAACGCGCTGGGCCAGCGCACGCAGAGTAAAGACCCTGATCAGGGCACCTGGAATTTCACGTACGACGCCCAGGGTGAATTGCTCACGCAAACCGATGCGCGTGGCGTAGTCACCACGGTCAATTCCCGCGACGCGCTTGGTCGCACAACGGAACAGCAGCAGGTGCCACCCAGCGTGGTGCCTACAGGTCTCCAAAACGAAACCGTTCTGGACGACTGGACGTTCGATCCGGCCAATGGCATCGGTGAACTCAACACCGTCACGCGCAAGCGCGGTACCAATCGAACAACGCCGTCAGCCAACCCGCAGGTCTGGAAGGAAGCTTACGGTTACGAGAGCGCGACCGCACGCCCATCGACGATCACGACCACGATCAACGAATCGGGAACTGTCACGCTAAACAGCTCGATGGACTACGACACCTATGGTCGTCCAAACACGCATACGTATCCGAGCGGATTCGTCGTCAAGAATGGCTACACCGCGTATGGGCAACTCAATTCGCTGAGCAATAACGCCACCAGTGCGGTGTACTGGACAGCGACGGCGCAGAACGAGTGGGATCATGTCACGGGCGAAACTTTCACCGGCAGCATCACCGGTACTCACGCGGATTACCACAGCACCGGGCAGGCTTCGTCTCTGAACTGGACGGGCGGTGTTGCGAACGACAAGTTCGTCTATGGATACGATGCTTTCAGCAATCTGACGAGTCAGGCGCGAACAGGTAAGACCGCCAATACCGAGCATTACACCTACGATCCGCTGCAACGATTGACTCAGGCCAGCCGAACGGGCGGAACGGTCAACTATGGCTATTCGAAGAGCGGCAATCTGACGAAGAAAGACGATTTCAGCGTTGCCAGCGCGAACGCCTATAGCTATGCAGCGGTGAATACGACGATGAACGGCTGCGGTCCACACGCGGCCAACAGTGTTGCGCTGCCGAACGGATTGGTCGCCAACTACAACTGCGACGCCAATGGCAATGTCATCGGCGGCAATACACTCACCGTGACATTCGATGCGGACAATCATCCGCGCACGACCTCGCGCATCTTTGTCGCTGGCAGCAGCGACACGATCTTCTGCAATGGCTTCGACAGCATCACCACGTGCGGCAAACCCGGCACTGCCACGGGCGGTGCGACCTGGGCGTATGCATCAACCGGGCAGCGCTACTATGAGTCGTCGAACGGCACCACTCGATACTTCGGGCCGGACGGCTACGAGCAGGCCAACACTGTGGGCAAGGTGGAACTCGGGCCGATCGTGGTAACCGGAAACGCATCGAGCGTCACGGTGGTATTGCGCGATCGACTGGGTTCCACTCTCGATGTCATCGATGGCTCGCTGGTCACGCAGCGTGCGTTCGATGCATTCGGTGCAGCGAGAAACGGCGACATGAGCAGCCGCCCCAACGGCACGCTCAATCTCACGCCCGATACGATCCACGGCTTCACGAGCCACACGCACGAAGACGATGTGGCGCTGGTGCATATGAATGGACGTGTGTTCGATCCGATACTCGCCAGGTTCCTAAGCGTGGACCCGGTTGTACAGGGAATCCACTCGCAAGCACTCAATCCATATTCCTACCTCGCCAACCGGCCGTTTGTCGGCACGGATCCGACCGGTTATGCCTGTGCCGGCACCATAGAAGGAAGCGATGCGTGCACAGGCGCGCAGGGAAATGAGCCGGCGACTTTGACCGGCAGCCATATTCCGGGCGTGAACACTGGCGCGCGGATCAATCTCGTCAATCCATCGCCTGAAGGTATGTCGGCATTGGCTATGACGATCGGCAATGGTCATACCTCTCAAAGTTTGAATGGCCCGGGCGGTGCGAAGGTTGGACAGCCGAACAACCCTGACCAGATGAATCTGACGAACGCACCGTTGAACCCGTTGGGGCAGCCGTCGGCGACGACTGAGAAGCTTTCGTGGGATGGCCTCGTTGATTTAGGAGTAATGGGCCAATACTGGAATGGTAAGCCAGCCGATATCGCCAAGGTGGGCGAAGACCCCTACACGGGCGAGAATCTTGATCAACGTACCGCTGGAATGCTCCCAGGCGTGGGCTTGATCCGAGAAGCTGCGCAATGCATCAGTGGCAATGGCTGTAGCGCTAGTGGAATTGGGGTTAATGCCGCGGCGGTTATGTTGCCGGAAGCGAAGGCCCTAGCACCTACGTTAAAGACAGAAGCACTCGTTGTAGGGCAGGCGGGAAGATTTTCTGATCTTAAGGGTGTTGTGGGCGATGCGTTGACTCCACATCACATGCCTCAAGCAGCGTTGAATTTTACAAGACGAGCCGATGGAGGAGCATTAGTTTTGCCGGAGGCCGAGCACCAACTAACTCGCACGTACGGTGCCAAGGGTGCGGCGACTGCACGTGGCGATTCGGGAATACCCTTCCGCGATGTGATGGCGAAAGACATACGCGACATCCGTTCTTTTTCCGGATCGAAATACAATCAAGGCCTATTCGATCTATTGGATTATTACAGGAGCAATTTTCCTGAATTAATGCAGAAGTGAGGAAAATTCAATATGCGTCCACAAATCAAACAATTGATCGCGCTAGGTATTATGCCCAGTGAAGCTGGTGCAGACGCCTCAGTGGTAGAAAAGTATCAAAATATCCTTCGCTCTTTAAGCGCCCCCCTTACTGATGAGGAAGCGTGCGCTCTTACGAACATTTTTGGAGACGATGATTGTTTTGGTCTCTCATGGACGCTTGTACATTTGATCGAATCGTCTCCTTCATGGCCGATTGCGGCGTGTCTTACCCGTAGCGATAACGAGTGGATCGAGCTTCTCAGATCGCGCGTAAGTCCATAGAGCTGTTGAGTTTGATCGAATAACCGTGCTCACATGCCGGGAATTGGGGCAATCCCGGCGGTGGAATCGAAGCGGTTGTACCCCGCGGCGGCGTCGAGATGCAATGGTTCAGCTACGGGATTCCAGAAAAATGAGCCACACGAAAGTCGATTATCACAAGGAAGCAATGACTCTCATCGAGTCGCTCAAGCGGGAGGGAAGGTCTGCTTCTGCGCTGATTTTGCAAGAAGCTTTAGATGAAGCTGGCACCGGAACGGAGATGGCTATGGCATTGCGTTGGCAACTGAGGCGTATGTCAGGTGAGATGCCAGAGTGGAGCGAGACGACACGTTCGCGCGCGGTGCGGCTGCTCGCCCATTTGGACCATTTATTGTCTGCTTGAAACGTTCCGAATTGATGCATGAATGTATCTGTGTTTGACAATCAGATTCAATTTTCAGATCGAACGATCACGCTTCCACATACGGTTAAGAAGGCGTTCCTTCTCAAGGGGAAGATTGTCGTTCTATTTGACCCCGATGCGAATCTCGGCAAGACAGAACAGTTCCGCAATCTCGTGGCGATATCCACGGTCGGGGTCCGCTTGTGGGAGGCGGAGTTGCCGACCAACATGTCGAGTGATGTTTATTATGACGTCACGCCCGCTTCTCCCATCATTGCGTACTCGTTTCGTTCATATACGTGCACCATTGATCCAGACACAGGTTTGATCATCAGCAAGGAATTTACTAAGTAGCCGTCTTCTCGCGTATATACCCGGGATCGACCGCGTGGACACAACGATGAATCCTCGGAATGGAAGAAATTCTTGGATTGAAACCGCCTAGCGGGTATTGCATGAACGACACGCGTATTATTCTCTACTGTGCAAATAGCCCCTCCTTCCTTACTCCTTGAAATATCCAAGGACTACGCCGACCATCGATCACGTCGTGAGGACAGTTGGTACGGCTATACAGAAGGAAAAACGTGGGGTGCAATCCCACTTGCTGTCTCCAGCCTCTACAGGGGGCAAAATACCCGCCACTTACCTTTGCTCCCATCAATCGCTAGGGGCTTGCAGTCGACTGAGATCGGAGAACTATGGAGAAGCTCGATCTCGGATCAAGCAAAGATAGTTTTTCGACTAGCCCAATCATGGTGGTTCTCCCATGAATTGGAACACCATCCAATCTCGCATCATGCCGCTCAGCAGCATCTGAGTCTGGATCCAATTGCTCTCGCTCAGCACTATGGCATTCCGACGGGATACCTTGACCTTACAGATGACTTCAACGTCAGTGCGTTCTTCGCAACTTGCCGCAAAACCAAGAATGGCTGGCAGCCTGTCGATACCGGCATAGGTGTTGTTTACCGAGTAAACCTCAATAGGTTACAAACCCCTTTTGGTCGCTACATGCAACTTGGGCCGCAACAATTGCCAAGGCCAAGCGAGCAGTGTGCATGGGTTACCGAGCTCCCGCTCTGTCACGCATTCGAGGGCTGGCCAAATGTCGGCATGTTGCAATTTCAGCATGACCGGCACGTCGGCGAACATTTTCTAGAAATGTACTCAGGTGGGGAACGACTGTTTCCGCTTGATCCTCTTGCCGATGTTGCTGCGGAAATCCTTGCTTGTCGTGAGATCCCGGTGGATATTGTCGAAGCAGCTCTCGACTCATTCGCAAACGATCCGATCGGAATTCTAAGGGAGCACCTGTCAGCCGTGCGCAAGGAGGTCTCCATGCAGGCAAATCAAATAAGCTACAGGAGGCTGCTGACAGATCAACGCGTCGCTCCTCTTCTTGCCGACCAACAGTGGCGCGAAAAGATGCTTGCGGATGTAAAAGTCCGCTGGCGCGCGGTACGCGGCGCAGCAATTTCGCAGGTAGAAAATGACCCAAAATTTCCCGTTTCCTGATACCCATGCGATAGGACAAGATTGCTGGTCCAACTCGCGTCGAAGGAGTCACTTTTACTATTCAAAGCCCGAACCGAATATCCTGTCCGACAGATAGAGATAGTAGCGATAGATACCAATAGAGCCGCCGACGCCAATCCGCCAAACACCTTGCGTCAGTTTTTCGACAGCGAGCTGATTGGGCATGCCCATGTGATCACCCAGGTAGGGTGTTGAGGTCAATACATTGCCGGTACCGTCGACCAGGTGCAGCGCACCTCCGCTCGAGACCAGGAGTTGGTCGAAGCGGCCATCCAGTGGTGTGATGGCATCAATGCTGTCGCCCAAAGTGATTTGGCGGAGGTAGTTACGTGTTGCGGCATCGTAAAACGTAATGGTAGATCCGTTTTCAATGGCGATCTCGGCTCCGCCAGCTCCATATGGGACCACGACGGCTCCATTGTTCGCGACATCGAGCGTCCATGTTTCCAAGTGCGACAACCTGTCGAATGCGCGCAGGCTGTCAGGCAGCACGGCCACGACAACGTCGCCGGCACCGCTGTCTGGCGAGAGTGCAAGTACTCCGTTGATTGCATAGGAGGACGTGCCCATTCCAATCGAGTTCCAGATGGGTTGCCCGGACATCGTGAACGCCTGCAGCATTGCACCATCTACCCAGCCCAGATCCGGTTGGCTCGCGACCAAAATATCCTTCGCCCCGTCGCCGTCCATGTCGATCAGGATTGCGTCAGAGATGTAGCGCGACGCAAATGGTCCAGTCGAATAAGCGCCCAGTTGCAGTACGACGGCCTCGGTCTTGCCATCAATGACGACAACGCGGCCATCGTATATGGCGGTTCCCGCCAGCACGATTTGCGGCGATTGGGGCAGCTCATTGTCAATAAGGATTCTGCTTGGTACGACCTGCAGGGCGTCGTTGGCATTTCCTGTGTCGGTAAGGTCCGCGAGGACCTTACCGCTTGCCATGTCGCTGATTTCGAGGCCCGCCGCGCCTTGACCCCAAACATTCACACCGGATCCCGTGAGCAGCTCTGAGGTGCCATCGGCATTGATATCTCCGACGGCTGCAACATTGAACTGAGAAACTCTGCTGGTAGCCTGCCAGATGACGGCGCCGGTCTGGGCGCTCGCTACACCTACGTTCGATTCATCCGCAAACAGGATAGCGTTCGTGCCTGTTCCATCGACGTCGGCGAGCGCTAGATACTTCGATGGAAAATTTGCATTGGGCAGGGGCGTTACCAGCCCCGTGCTGCCATCGATGGCCTGCACGCCGCCATTGGAGCCTGCGAACAAGACTTGGTTGTGACCGTCGCTGAAGACGTCGCCTGCAGTCAACGCGGTGACATTAAAGTAAAGACCATCGGTGTACGCAAATAACGGTGAATAGGGAGCGCCAGAAAAAAAGGCCACCTGGTAGCTGCCACCGACGAACTCATTCGCATTGCCTGGGCCAAGCGCTCCACTCGTCAGAAGGTAACCGAACGAATCCGGGTATTGCCAATCGACGAGCCCGGTTGCCCCGTCCAGCACCAAACCGGGAGCGCTGTCGGCGAGCACAATCTCGAGCGCCGGATCGGCGTCGAGCTGCGCCAACGTAATATCGCCGCTGCCGCTAGACGGTTGTAGCCAGTTCTGAGTGCCCGTCGTGACGTCATAAACCCCAATCTGCGAATCCGTACGGACGACCACCCGCGGCACGCCATCACCTAAGACGTTGCCGACTGCCGCACCAGTCGGCGAAGCGAGCGTGGTGAACTGATGAATCGGCGCCAACGGCCAACCGCCGTACTCACGTGTGATACCGTCATATCCTATGGTCAGGACATGCGCTGCGCCGGCGACCTGGGGGACAGCCAGCACGCGAAATACTCCCATATCAGGGATAAGCGTTTGTTGCTTGAAGACGAACTCACCGCTGGAGTTCTTGCCCGCGACGAACAGAGCCCAGATGTTGCTCGCACCGGTTTCGCCCACAAACGCAAAGTCGTCCCTGCCATCCTGGTCAAAATCAGCGACGGCGAATTGCCCGCGGTCGGCTTGTTCGAAACCCGGGTAGTCGTGACCCAGTTCGCTGAATTGAGGTGGAAGAGGCGGGTCTGCAAATGCCGATAGCGGCGAGGCAAACAAAGTAAGCACTGGCAGTGCCGTGAGGCCATGCAATACCTTCATCAAAGTCTCCTCAGCGGCGTTCTACGCAAGTATAACGTTTGCGCTCATATTGAGCCGCGGGCAACAACGTCCGCAGTTCAGAGGCGTAATGGACCCGATTTTCATTGGCTACTGTCAACGTTGACAGTAGCCAATCTGCGCCGTAGTGGTATAGGTAGGTTCGTCGGAGGGCGCGCTGGACGCGCCGGGGCGCACGAGGGGGATTCGATACCGTTCTTGGTCCGACGCATCGACCACCGGTAATCGGAACTGTCGGAGGGCATGGCTTGTTGGGTCGCCAACTAGCCACGCTGATCTACGACTAAAGACACCATCCATATGAGCTCGACAGCTTCTGAACGCTGGTTCGAAACTTGTGCGCGCGCAATCCGCGGAGTCAGGACGAAAAGGGGGCACTCATGTCAGTGGTCAAAGGCACCATCAAGGCGAAGGGAAAGTACGTCTACGCTCAATGCTGGGTCATGCGTAATGGTAAGCACGTGACCCTCACCCCGCAGGGCGTAGATCTACCGGGCGGGAAGTATGAACTCCAATGGGAGTTCCGTGCAGACGTCGGTGCAACGATCAACTGCACTGTCAATGCGCCTGACGTCGTCACCGGCAAGGATTGCACAACCGGCGATCAAACGCTGGCCCACGGTCAGTCTCATATTGGCAGCGGCGGCGACAAGCCACCAGGTTATACGGCGAAGATCTTCAAAGTGTCTTAGTGCTGCCGAGTGCTGTGCAGCGTTGGTGCATCGATCACGCGAAAAGGGGGCAAGCAATGCGAAGGATACTGATGCTCGCGGCCGCTGCGATTATCCTGGCAGTGTTCGGATTTCGATCGACAATCGTACATAGCGCGGAACAAGTCACATTACCTCCAGACGACATCGAGCAGGCATGGCAACGGGCTGAGGACGCTGCAAAACGCGCAGAGGTCGCAGCTTGGAATGCAGAGGACGCCGCACGAGTCGCACGACAAGCGGCCGATCACGCCAAAGCTTTGCTTGTCTCAAGTGGAAGAACGCCGAGTCATGGCCCCTCGACTGCGAGCGATCACTCACCCCCTCAGGTCGCAAGTGCGCAAGCGCCAACTCCCAGAACGCAAGCCTCGGGAACGCCGCGCGTACTCCAAACGGGATCAAACCCAGGTTCGGTAGGGTTTCAGTCCGCTTTTCAGCTTAGTGCAAATCAAACGGGTGGAAACGCGACAGTCAAGCTCTCTCAGCCAGATTCGGCTCAACAGCAAGGCATCCTCTACGGGCTAACGCTAAGTTCGCCGATCGCGAAAAACTCAGACGCACCTACCCACGTGGCAACACTGGACGGCTTAGTCAACGCCGGAAGCGCTGCGTTTACACTGGCCAAGTACAGTTTGTTGGACGACAACAAACCTGATGCGTCTCCATCAATCGTTTACGGCGCCACTGCCAAGATCGGGTATCAGCAGTTCACCTACTTCGATCATTCGACACTGGCAAAGAACCAAACTTCCAAGACCCCGACATCGGGTTCGGTCTTCGCTGGCACGACGCTCGGTCCTGACCAACGGATGTTGCTGCTCGCGAAATTCGAGTACCAAAATGCCTACAAGGACGCCACTTCAAACGTACTTTGTCCGGCGCCGTCTTCCGCACCTACCAAATGTATCAACGGTCCGATTGGCGCCCCGCCAAGGACTACGGGCCATATCTATTCACTGGAAGGTCGCTATACCGCCAGCCGTTTTGATCTTGACCCCGTGTTGAGCTACGACAGTGTGTCGCACGTCAAGGGAGTGAACTTTCCGATCTATTTCATCGGTGGAGTATCCGATGACGGGAAGCCGTCCGCCTTCAACGCCGGAATAGATCTGGGCTGGCGGAGCGATACGCATGTAGCGATGCTGGGGATTTTTGTCGGATCGCCGTTCTCGTTTTGGGACGTGCAATAAGTGCTGGTGATACGTCTCTTGCTCGAATCTACACATAGGGGGCAATTATGCTCAGGCGACAATTCGGTGTCACGACGCTGACGCTTATTGCTTCGGCATTTGCGCGCGTATCGTTTGCTAAGCCTCCAAAGAAGGCAGCGGCCGTTGTAATCGGGATCGATCACGTAGGTAATCTGCCCGTACTGCGAGCGGCCAAATCCGGAGCAGAGTCCGTCGCAGATTGGCTAAAGGGGGAACACTTCGATGTTGCTCTTTTAACCGATGCAAAACATCCGGTCAAAACCAGCGAAGTATTCGACGCGATCGCAGCCTACGTCAATCGCGGAAATATCGATCAGTTGGTCGTTTACTTTGCTGGTCACGGGTTTATCAATGCATACGCCGAATATTGGCTTCTATCGGGCGCTCCAGAGAACCCCAATGAAGCAATCAGTGTGGTTGAAAGCACCTATTTGGCGAAGCAATCCGGTATTCCAAACGTAGTCATCATTTCCGATTGTTGTCGCTCCCGCTCCGACAGTATTCAGACAGAACGTGTGCGCGGAAGTCTCGCGTTCCCCGCGCCGCCCACCCCTCCGGTCATGGTCTGTGACGTCGACGTGCTCTATGCGACTCTTGTCGGAGACCCGGCTTGGGAAGTTCCCGTTGAAAAGAGCGTTCCTGCATATAGCGGTGTATTTACCACGACCTTGCTCGATGCATACAAGCACCCCGACGAGGATATGGTGAGCGAAGTCGATGGCGAAAAGAACGTCATTGCCAACTCGAGACTAAAGCGCTTTCTAGTTCGTGAGGTACCAAAGAGAGCGCAAGCGCCCTCGATCTCAATTGTTCAGAGACCAGATATTCAAGTTGTGTCAGGCGATGAAACATATATTGCGCACTCCGCAAAGCCACGGACAGGACCGCCACTCGGCAAAGACGATCCGGCAGTCTCCCTCACCGATCTCGCTGTCTATACTGTTTCAAAGATTAATCGGCCTGTCGAATATGATCGACCTGGACCACCACCTCCTGAGGAAGTCGTTGCAAAAGAACTAGATGAGAAAGTGGGCTTCTCGAAATCAGCGGGAGAAATCTTTCGCGCGCGAGGCGTTGCAGACGAATTTGCGGGCAAATCCGGTTTTATTTTGTCAGGCAACCGCGTAACTCGAGTACTCGCGCCCCAAGGGGTAGTAACGGATCTGCATGAAGACCTTAAGGGTCATATCACACTCATAGCGGATTTGGGCAAGCAGAATGCAGTCCCCGTGTCAGTTCGCTTTTCAGATGGAACCGGCACCGTACTGGCGGTTCTGAAAGATTTCTTTGCCAATGTAGTCACTGGCGAACGTAGCGTGTCCAGTGTCGCATATGAGCCATCCCCAGGAACCGAGCTAAGTGCAATTTACCGAAGCGATGGTCCAAGAATTGCTGAATTGCACGCGGCCGTTGCTACTGCAAGTCGCTTTGGCATCTTTAGGATTCGAGGGGGAAAAAAGAATACCTTCGAGGCGCGGCAAATGGGGGACCTTATACGCGTTCTAAAATCAGTCGACGCAACGCTCGGGATCTATGCCGCATACGCATACGCGTCAGCCGATCTTATCCAAGACGTCAGATCGGTTGAGGAAAATCTTTTTCGCGAGTATAGAACAAAATTCTTTGACGTCGAGCTTCTGGCCGGGAGTCTTTCGCGAAAAGGCGGCTCAGTTGATGCAATCAAATCCTGCGTTCCGTATTTTCCGATGCTTTCTCAAGGCTGGAGTCTATTGCGGGTAAAGGGTGTAGAGATTTCGTCAGACCTGCAGGCTTTAGGAGATTATCTCCTACCTTCCTTATGGACCTGCTTTTCTCCAAAAGGTATGGACATAGTAGAAGCGAAACTGTTCGGAGCAACCGTTCCTCGTCCTTTGCCGAGTTAACCATGACTAGTCGCCGCGAATTTCTAAAGTTTGCTTCTGCTGCAGCCGCCAGCTACCCGCTTGCCGGGAGAAGTGCGCCGCTGGGCGAAAAGATAGAGAGGCTAGTTTTTGTCCATGGCAGAGGCCAACAGGGACTTGATCCGAAGAACCTAAAGCAGGACTGGATCGCATCACTGAAACGCGGCGCAGCCTCTATCAATCGATCAATCCCAGATTGGGCGACCATGGAGTTTCCGTACTACGGTGACTTGTTGGAGAAGTTCGTCCACGCGGCGTCCATACCACTTACCTCGGAAGTTCATGCGCGCGGCAGTGCGGGGGACGAGGCGTTCTTAGCTTTTCAAGCCAGTGTTGCACAAGATATAAGCCGCAAGGCTGGAATCAGCGAGCAGCAGATTGACGAAGAGTATGGCAACAACCCGGAGCCTAGAGGGCCACTGAATTGGAAGTGGGTCCAAGCCATTCTTAGGACGCTAGACAGGCACAACGGCGGCGGCATGAACAGCAGCGTACTCGAATTGTTTACGCGCGATGTATATATATATTGTACTAACCCGGCAGCAAGGGTCGCCGTGGATAGAACGGTACAGGCTCTACTGACGAAAGAGCCGACCGTCATCGTTGCTCACTCGCTAGGTACCGTCGTTGCCTATAGTGTTCTTAAAAATGCTACCGAGTACAACGTCCCGCTTCTCGTCACTGTGGGTTGCCCGCTCGGGATTCGGGCGGTGAGAGATCTAAATCGCCCTATTCATTGGCCCGAAACCGTCGGTCAGTGGTACAACGCCTTCGATACACGCGACGTGGTCGCTCTGTACCCGCTTGACGAAGAAAATTTCGACGTCGGTCGTGGAATTCAAAACAACCCGAATGTTAGGAACCATACCGATAATCGGCATGGGATTGATGGATATCTAGACGATATGGAGGTCGCAAAACGAATTCTGGATGCGATTGGGTAAGACCGATCGAATCGGATCATTCAATTCGAAGCCGAGAGTCGCCCTCCTCCGATAAGGTCCCTAATCAGTCGGATGACAACCCTCAGCGTGGCGACCCTTGTTGAGACGCCATGAAAGAGTCACAGTGGCCGGTTGCTGCTCTTAAACGCGAACACATGTCTGCCTACCTCATTGCACAGTCGGTTTGGTCTGAGAGACCTGAGCCGGCCCCACCTTCATATTCTCGATCAATTCGAGAATGGTTCTTGCCATAGCCTCGGCCATGTGAGTTGGCATTGCGATCCGGCCGACGACAACGTTGTTAATCGGACCGGGTATCGTCGAATGGTTTACGCGGCCGTTGATCAGCGTCACCCTAAGAACGCCGTTATGCACGAAACAGCCAGCGCATGCATCCGCGAACACATCCGGTGCCAGCGGGTTATCCACGAATGTAACCGTTACCTCTCCAGACATGACGCTGTACCCCTATTTCCGTTTTGCCCGCTTCGCTCTGTTACGTGCGGTCTTGTTGCGTTTTCGAGCTGTTGTGGTTGCGGCTTTCGGAGCTTTTTCACTTAGCCTTCTGTGAGCGTCGCGTTTGCCCAGGCTGCGAAGTTCGATGATTGCCGCAAACGCGTCTTTGCGTGGCGTCGCCTTCTTCGTTTCCCAGTTGTAGATCGACTGTTCGCTAACTCCGATCAGCCGGCCTAATTGTGCGGCAGATAGCCCAAGGCGTCTGCGCATCGTGACTAGCCCTTTCGCCACAAATCGCACTGGGCGTCCAGGCATTTCGGCTGATGCTGAACCGCTTGCCGACCGCGCCCGTTTGACAAGCAGCATGCTCTTCTGCTCAAGCGCTGCAACTTGTCGCTTTAGCGCAGCTATGTTGTGCCGGTGCGCAACATTGGTCTTCTTTACGGACGCAAGTTCCCTCTTTATCTCACGACGCGCCAAGCGCGTGATCTCAACTTTCAGTAGTGTGGAAATGTTTGGCATCGCAGTAGTCCCTTGCATTGGGGCCGCTTAGCTTAGGGGAAGCGGAGCCCATGACCAAGTTCCAATGGTCGTTTACTCGTCCAATCTAGGAGCGTTTCGGCGCGCGCGAATATCGAATGGACGGTCACGACCCAGAGCGGCCCTTAGGGAACGTCTGCTCCTGAGCCACTCGATCGCCGCGACCACGCTTGCCCGCTTGTCGCCCGCCGGACCCTAAGCGACCGATCGCGACCAGTAGCTTTAAGAGCCCGAAATCCTAAGTCGATGGAATCAATTCCGACCAAGCTGGTCGCAGGTCTTGCGCTTTTTTTTCACTCAGGGATCAAAATCATCGGCATAGATCTGATCCATTCTGAAAAGACTGACGATGTTTTCCGCCGGACGACCGACGATCAGTTGCTGTTGGGTTGCGTCATAGTCGAACACCATGCTGGCGCCGCCACTGGCTGCTGCACCAAGGACGCTGTTCCAGGCTTGGATCGTCCCCTTCAAGCGGAATCGACCATTGGCCAGGGTGACCGCGCCCGCCTGGTTGATGGCTCCATTGTTCCAGTTCGGGCTGATCACGATGTAATTTCCATCGCTCAATTTCCTGACGCCTTCGCCGACATTGTCGTTCGACATTTTTCCTACCAATGAATTCGCCGCGGAGACTGGTCCGACGAGGCGACGCATATCACGTGTCCAGGTCGAAGCGCCTGCGGCTGTTGCCGAACCGTTGTTCCAGAACTGGCTTCGGACGACGCAAGCGCCACCGCTCAGTGGCGTCGCTGTGCCGTCTCCGACGAAGTCGTTCGTCGTGGATCCGACCAGGGAATTTCCCGTAGAGATCGATCCTGTCGTGCCCGTGCTGCCGTTGCCCCAACTGGCCGCGCCGGCGGAACTCGTGGCCCCATTGGTCCAGAATGGACTGCCGACTACATAGTTGCCGTCGGCTAACGCTCCTATGCCGCCTGATCCGACCGAGTCGCCACTGGTTGCGCCGATCAGCGAGTTGCCCGCTGCGATCCCACCCGATACCCCGACGCTGCCGTCGCCCCATGTCACGGCGCCAGCGTTGGGAACGACTCCACCGTTGCTCAGGTTTGGACTCGACACCACATAATTGCCGTTTGTGAGCGCGACGGCTCCGCCGTTACCCACAGGATAGGGCGCTCCGCCTACGGTTCCGACCAAGGAGTTGCTGCTGGAAATGGAGCCAGTAATACCCGAACTGCCATTACCCCAAGTTGCCGCACCTTTACCGCCGCTCCAAACAGGACTGATGACGACGTAGTTGCCGTTGGTCAGGGCCGTCACGCCGTAATAACCCACCTCATCGCCGCTCGTGGTGCCGACCAGGGAATTGCTCGACGACACGGGACCTGCAATACCCGTCGCACCGTTTCCCCACGTCACCGCGCCTGCCACCAGCGCAGAAGCCAATGTATTGCGCCATTTGAAGCTGATGACAACATAGTTGCCGTTTTCCAATGCGACGATGCCTGCGCCGCCGCCGATGGAAAAATTCGTCCCGTAGCCGACTTGGTCATTCGAACTAGTGCCGACGAGAGAATTGCCCGGACCCACCGCGGCGGAGAAGGCTGCCGTTCCATTCGCCCAGGTGACTGCGCCGGCGCCGGCTGTCGTGCCGTTGTGCCAGTTTGAACTGGCCACGACGTAGTTGCCGTTGGTGAGGGCGACGATTCCGGCGCTGCCGACACGGTCCCCGACCGCCGTCCCGACGAGCGAGTTGGCGGTCGTTACCGGACCGCTGCTGCCCGCCGCTCCGTTCCCCCACGTCACGGCTCCATAATTTGTGTTTGTTCCGCCGTTGTTCCACCTTGGACTGGCGACAACGTAGTTGCCATTGCCTAGCGCAATGACGCTATCTCCGACAAAGTCCATCGTTGTCGTACCGTAGAGCGAATTGCTCGTGGAAACGGCGCCAATGATTCCCGAGTTTCCATTGGCCCAGGTGACGGCACCGAAGTAGGAGTTCGCGGTTCCGTTGTTCCAGGCGGCGGAGCTCACCACGTAGTTGCCGTTGCTGAGCACCGTCACGCCGCCCACCGAATCCAGTGCCGTCGTACCAACGAGCGAGTTGCCGGAACCCACAACACCGCTCAGGCCCGTGCTGCCATTGACCCAGGTGACGGCGCCGGCCTGACCATTCCATTGCGGACTGAGCACGACGAAATTACCGCTGCCAACCACCTTGACCCCACCGCTGCCGACCTGATCGTTTGCCGTGCCTCCCGTCAACGTGCTGATCAGGGCACCTGTCGAACTGAAAAGGTATATCGCTCCTATATTGGAGGGGGCGGCGCTCGGGTCGGTCACTACGATATTGCCGTTGGGCAACGCCGTGACCGAGGTACCGAAAGCAACGCTTACGGGCGGACCATGTATATCGATCTGTGCGCCCAACCCGACCAGCGGGAATGCCATTCCCGCGACCAATATGAAGAGCCAACGCATTCGCATCACCTCCCTCGGAAGTACACATCGCAAATCTCTCTTGCGAGAAGCCGTTCTATCCACGTGTGAGACCTTGGGCGAAAAGAAAACTGCAATCATTGGAGTCAAGGCCGCACACTGTCCTGTACGGATGGGAATGATATTGCGCTCACAAGCAAGTGGTAATACAAGAGATGCTGCGAACGATTACTAAAGCGGGATTGGATAAGTGACGATCGTCTCCTGCGCAGACGCCATCCGGAGTTGCGGACTTCGTCCGAATCGGTTGGCGATCGAAAGATCCGTCTCGACCCGTTCCAGACAGTCGCAACAGTCTGCTATCGAGAAGATTGAAGATGGGTTCGACCACTGCAAAGAGAGACCGACCTCTGCGCGCGCAAGTGCTTATGTCACGGAGTTTCGCAACGCGTGATGCTCCAGAAACTGTTCGAACTCTTCCTGCGACATGGGCTTGCAATACCAGAATCCCTGCGCCTGATCGCAGCCCATGACTTTGAGTTGTCGATGCTGAAGTTCGGTTTCAACGCCTTCGGCGACCACACGTAACTTCAAGTTGTGCGCCATCGCGATGATGGCCGCGCATAGCGTATCTGCGCTCTCACTGGTGCCAACGCCATCGATGAAGGCCTTGTCGATCTTCAGTTTGTCGACTGGCAATTTCGATAACGCCGCAAAAGAAGAGTAGCCGGTGCCGAAGTCGTCTATGGCGACACCCATCCCGATCGAACGCAGTTCGTGAAGGGCCGTACTCGTTTGCTGCACGTTTTCCATCAGGGCCGTTTCTGTCAGTTCCAATTCGAGCGAATGTCGCGGAAGTGCCAGCATCGCCGACAACTGCGCCAGTCGTTCGCACAGGTCCCCTCGAATCAGCTGATGCACGGATACGTTGACCGCCACGCAGACCGATGCGCGTCCTTCGTTCTGCCCCTGCCGTAATCGACCGCACACCTGCTCCAGCACCCACAGGCCGACCTCGTGGATCATGCCGGTATCTTCAAGAATCGGAATGAACTCTGCCGGAGTCACGTTTCCGTGTTCGGCGCTTTGCCACCGCAGCAGCACCTCGACGCTACATACCTGGTCGCTACCCAGGTCCATCTGCGCTTGATAGGCCAGATGCAACTCGCCATTGGTCAGCGCTTGGCGAAGGCTCGTCTCCAAAGCCAGGCGACGTGAAACCTGGGCAACCATTTCCTGCTGGAAGACACGGAAAGCGTTGCGTCCACTTTGTTTTGCGTAGTACATCGCCGAGTCTGCGTATTGGATCAGCAGCGAGGGGTCCGTCGCATGCGTCGGGCTCAAACTGATCCCCAACGACAAAGTGACGACGACGTCCGAAGCTTCGACATGCAGCGGTGTCGCAAACGCATCGAGCAGCAATTGGGCAGTTCTCACTACCTCGGCGTCGTGCTGCAACCGAGGCAGTATCACGGTGAACTCATCGCCTCCCAACCGCGCGACGCTGGCTTCCGCCGGCAGTACCTTGCGCAAGCGCTTGGCAGCTTTGATCAAGACCAGATCGCCGAAACGGTGTCCAAGCGAATCGTTGATGTTCTTGAAACGATCCAGGTCGATGAAGAAAAGCGCCACTTTGTCTCCAGCGCGCAGCTGTTCGATCGCGGCGGCCAGTTCCTTCTCGAAGCGAGTGCGATTCGGCAACGCGGTCAAAGCGTCGTAGTTGGCCAAGCGATGCAACTCTTTGAGATGCTGCAATTGGCTCATTCGTTTTTGACGGTAGGCAATAGCCATCAAGAGCAGCATAACGAATGCGGCGGTTGCATAGAGCGCATAAGCCGGTCGAGTTCGCCACGGTGGCGGCGACACGGTCAACGGAATCGACATTGCCACGGGAAGCCAATCGCCATCGCCGTTCATCTGCCGCGCCTGGAAATGGTATTTGCCCGGCGGAAGCGGCTCGTAGCCGACAGAAAGATTCGCCGGCATGTCCTGCCATTGCGCTTGCAATCCCTCAAGGCGGTAGGAAATGGGACGATGATTGCCGAAAGCAGCGAGGTTGAAGCGTGCGCGTGCTTCGGTGTAGTCCGTCTCGAGCGACTCCGCACCAGGGCCGCGCAGGTTGATTCGGCTGTTGGCGCCTACCTCGTAACTGCTAAGCATCACGGGCTGCGGTTCGGCCACGCGAAGGCGCTCCGGGAATATGCGCAAAAGTCCGGACACGCTGCCGAAGTAGACACTGCCGTCCGCAGCAACCGAAGCCGTTCGCCAGTTGATCTCGTTATCGGGGACGCCATCCGCGGCGGCAAACGCAACGAAGCGATCACGCTTGGGATCAAGATTGGCGATGCCACGATTGGTGCCAATCCACAAGATGCCTTTGGCGTCGTCAGCAATAGTGTCGATCGTCTGATCGGGCAATCCGTCGGCGAGCCCGTAGCGTTTGAACCACGGCGTGCCGTCAGCGAACGACGCGCGGTTGAGGCCCGCTTGTGTGCCGACCCACAGCGTGCCGGAAGAATCGACGTGCGTGACGATGACCAGATTGTCCGAAAGGCTGCGCTTGTCATTCGCGTCGTGGCTAAAGCGCTGCGCCTGTCCGGTTGCCGGGTTGAACAGGACGAGACCTTGCGTGGTGCCGAGCCATAACTTTCCGTCTGCCGTTGCACTCAAGCTGAGGACACCGCCCGTCAGCAGTTTGCCGGGCTGTGCGCCAGGGTCGAGCAAATGCAGCGCCGCGTCGCCGGGCGCAAGTGTGGCCAAGCCGATACTACAACCGACCCAAAGGCTTCCAGCCCGATCCAACGCTGCGTCGTTCATATACGAATCGGGAAGTACCTTGCCGTCTGATGTGACCAGCGGATAGCGCTTCGCGCGATGCAGGTCCGGTTGCCACAACAAGAGCCCGTTATTGTTTGTCGGCAGCCAGTAGCCACCGTGCGTGTCAGGAACGATCGCGTGACTGGATAGCGTCGGCTGCGCAAACGACAGCGCTTGGTCGATCTCGGCGTTGCGGTCCTCGATTTGGCCGCTGATTGGGTCGAAAATTCCCACGCTGCCACCGCAGAATGCGACAAGCAGGCGACCGTCGGACAACTCGCGCAGTGCACAGAAGCTATTGCTGCGTCCATCTTGCGCGCGATAGCGAGTCGCACCGTGCTGAGCGACACGCAGACGACTGGCGCCTTCGCTCTGCAGCCCGATCCAAAGATTGTCGCGATGATCCAGGGCCAGTGCCGCGACGCGGTCCGACGGCAAGCTGTATGGGTCGTCGGGATGATGTCGATAAACCGCGCTTTCACCTGTAGCTGGATCGAACCGCAGCAGGCCTATGTGGTGCGCGCCGCCTATCCACAGCGCACCATCGCCGCTGACAGCCAATGCATCGATTCTCCCGTGTGTCCAATCCGGCGGAACGCCTTCCTGGTCGACACGTCGGGTTGCGAGTTCGTAGCGGAACAATCCTTGGACGGTTCCCAGCCACAATTGCTGTTTCGTCGGAGCGATCGCCAGAGCCACCGCTTGCCGCATCGACGCGATCTGATCCGCGTGTGATGCCCCGTCGACGTCAAGAACAAAGATGCGGCCATCTACACAGCCGACGAACAACTGCCGGCCGTCCTCACTGAGAGCCAGTGCAGTGACTCTTGGCTGGGCGCCATTGTCGAGATCCACGGGAGTTGCGTTGCGTGTTTGCGGATCGAACCGGAACAGTCCTAGGTCGGTACTGATCCATAGCCTTTCGTTGCGATCGGCGAGGATGTGGGTACCACGACCGACGTGATCGCTGCCGCGCGCCAGCACGAACGCCTCGACATCTCCCGTGGCCGTATCCAAGCGCTGCAGTATGCCGGCAAAGCTCAGGATCCACATCGCATCGTGAGTCTGCGCAATATCGGCGTTGGTCCGACTGACAAGAGTATTGCGCTGGGCGGGGTCGCGATCGATCGTGCGCACGTTCTGCCCGTCATAGCGGTGTATGCCATTGTCGCCGGCAAACCAGACGAAGCCGTAACGATCGACGAAGGCTGCGTGGATAGGACTGCTCGCCATGCCTTGGCGGACGCCGACGGACTCGAAAGCCGGCTCAGGCATCGATGCAACTAGCGCAGGTTCTCGTGCGGCACCATCCGTTATTGACAGTGCCGTGAGAGCTGCCGCCACCAATGCTCGCGCGCAGCACAAAAACGGATTCATGTTGATTGGGCTACTCGCTCTTCGCAGAGTCCGAGCCTCTAGAGTATCGCGATTGCGCAACAGAGATTAGGGAACCGGCTCGAAAGGACAATGATGGGTGACATCTTCGCGATATCTACCGCTTCCGACCCAAAGCAGACACTCTCCAGTGACTAACAGCACTGAGCTGTATTCGAAACATTGGGCAAGCTATTGGGTACCCCGTTAGGCGCGCTGCCAGCGCACAGGGCGGGCAGGCATACCTCAGGCGTACGCGAAGGAGGATGTATGTTTAAGCCAGGTGTCGCAATCCTGTCCGTAACGTTGTCGTTGGCGGCGAGCATGGTATGCGCGTCGGGGAATCCCTTTGTGGGCAAGTGGAAACTCGTGGCATCAAAGAGCCGCATGCCAGACGAGATGAAGGTGCAACTCAAGGACGGCAACACGTACGCGTTCGATTTCGGCGGGGGCGTCGAAACGATCGTGGTGGATGGGAGCGACCAACCGGGCGTCGAAGGATCGCTCCTTTCGGTCAATGCCCAAGCGCCCGACACTTGGATCGTGAAGCGCAAGATAGGCGGTCGGATATCGATCAACGCAACGTGGAAGCTCTCGAGCGACGGCAGCACGCTCAAGGACTATTTCCGCCAGTTCGAGGCCGACGGTTCCACGACCAGCATCGATTACGTCTACCGGCGCACTGGCGAAGGATGGGGCTTTGCAGGCGACTGGCAGAGCATCACGGAGACGGTCAACTCACCGTATGTTTTAGAGTTGCAGGAGTTTCAGGGTGACGGCCTATCCATCGTTGATCCAGTGGAGCGTCGGACGAGAAGCGCAAAGGTCGAAGGCCAAGTTGAACCCAGTGGCAGCGCCAATGCCACATCGAACGCGGACCAAGGTCGTTCTTCCTCATTCCGGCACGTGGACGAGCACACTATGGTGGTCACCGACAAGACCCACGGAAAGGTGACGGTTACCGAAGAGTTTGTGCTCTCGGCCGACTTGAAGGTATTGACCATGACGGTACACGCTGTTTCTCTCGTCAGGCCTTACGTGCTGGTGTTCCGGCGGACATAGGGCATCGCTGCTCGCGCCCGACGAGATACGACAGATTCAGCGGCCGCTTTCCGGCAATGGCCAGCAATTGCGCAATGACCAGTGTTGGCCGAACGCTGACGAACTCGACCTGCAACTCTCGACCCGAACGCGCCGTTCGCAAACGACAGCTTTCGGGTAGCCGCTGTCGTTTTTTACGAATATCGTTTCTACGGGAGCTTGGCAAAAGCAGCGAGAATGGCGCGCGCTTGGTTAGCACAATCGCGGGGAACCACGATTCGGCGAATGTTATTGATCTCTATTCGAACGCCTGGGAGCGCGCCGCCAACGCTGCCGTCCTGTACAAAAGCAGGAATGTCGTTCTCGTTAAGTAGGCTGAGCATCGCGGACAGTTCAGATTCAGACCGAGGCTCGACCACTGAGATTAGACTCATTCGACACCTAACGCTTTATCTGTTGAGATTTGCGTAGTCTAAGTGCCGAGAGCCCGGTGTGCACGCCGTTTGGGACCGATTCTTCACCGCGCCAAGCTGTAGGCTGCCCATCGTCGCATTTGGCGATGGACGCGTCGCGACCCCAACCGGACCATCGCAAACGGCCGCTTTCAGGAACCCCATTACGTTGTTTTGCCAATCGTTCCATGCTAGTGGGAACATAGAATAGGCTGGGGATTTGTGGCAGGTCATAAAGGGTTCCGAGACAGTCATGACCGAGTCTCACTTCTCACGACGAGGAATTACGCGTACTGCTATTACCAGCTCCCGCGATCCGGAGCCTAAGAAAATCTTTGACGACACCGCGCAGAGGGCCTGTGCTAAATTCGAGTCACAGATGCGGATTGATAGGGCGCTTTGAGTGATGCACGGGAGCGAACGTCTCCTCGACGTGCTCTACCGATCGGTATTGCATCCGGAGAATATCGGCGAGTTTGTCACTGAATTACAGCAGGTGACCAAGGCCCATAGCGCCGCCGTGGTTGTTCACGACTATGCAACTGGCAACGGCCACGTACCGGTATTGCTCGGTCTGCCTGTGGGTGCAGCTATGGCCTACGAACAACGCTATGCGGCGCAGAATCTCTGGTTCGAGCGCAACGCTTCGCAAACGCAAACAGGCAGCACGCACCTTTCAGATGACTACGTCAGCCTGAGAGAACTCAAACAAACGGAGTATTGGCGCGAATTTTTGAGTCTCATTGACATCGATCACTGCGTTGACAGCTGCGGAATCCGCGACCACGGAAAGGTCGTAATGCTCAATGTCTTTCATTCACATCGCAATAAGCACCTTATTCCGAGCAGCTTGGCATTGTTCAAGCAGTTGACGCCGCACTGGGTCAACGCCTGTGCGATCCAGCGCAAGCTTGGCTTGCTCGAAGAAACGCTGACCAGAATGCAGCAGGCGCTGAACAAGGTCGCGCTCGCGGTCGTGCTGCTCGATTCGACTGGCGCGATCTGCCGCATGAACGAAGGCGCGGAGCGGCTGCTGCGCAGTGCAGCGCTGGTGGGACAACGCGCGCGCCGCCTGGCCGCTCGCCAGCCACAGGATGCACAGGCCCTCGATCATGCCGTGGCCGCCGCATTGACGACCGGCACGGAATTGGGCGCAAATCCGAATGTCACCTCGCAATTGGTGTTGCACGACGCACAGGGTCAGCCTGCGGCATTCGTCAGCGTGCATGCGCTGATCGTGCCGCGCGCACCGGATCCGGAAACGCGCCAGGCCAGAGCGCTGGTGTTTATTCGTCCCCTCAACGGCAGCGACGCGAATGGATTGTCCGAAGCGCTGATTGCGCTGTACAGGCTCACGGCTTCCGAAGCGCGATTCGCTGTTGCGCTACAAGCGTGTGGTGATCTCGCCAAGGCTAGCGCGGACGTTGGTATCCGTGTCGATACTGCGCGGACGAAAATGAAGCAAATCTACGACAAGATCGGCCTGCACAACCAGGCGGGGTTGGCGAAATTGATATCCGACCTTGGTTTTACCCTCGGCTGAAAAAACCCAGGTCAATTCCAGATACCATATTTAGCCGCCGAGCACGCTGTTCAGTTCGCTGATCAACCTCACGAGAACCGGCTGGCCATGCGCGCCGGTTTTGTCGAATACCAGTTTCAAGCACGATCGTGCAGCATCCGCGGTTTGGCCGACTTGTTGCGCCGCGGCGGCCAGGTCTCCCGCCGAGTACAAGGCAACGGCGAGCCGTGCTTCGGCATTGGTGAGGCCGAACAATTCCACCAGTACCTCGCCGAGGGTTGCGGACGCATTGCCAAGCGTACAGCGGATGAAGACCGCTGCCACCGGCGTCGCATCGCCCAATTCGGACGTTCGCGTTGTCAGCGGATGCACGTTGACGAACGCTGCGGGAATCCCGTGAGCATCGTGTAGCACCAAGCGCGCGGTCATCCGCGGCGCATCCGCGAGAGAGCCAGTCGCGTGTGTGGCCCCCGCGATCGCATTGCTCAGACGACGCCCGCCCGCAGCATCGCGCGCCACGAGTCGATTGTTGCGCAGCGCGACGACATCGCCGCGACTGAGCAGGCGCTCGGCACTCTGGTTGACGCGTCGCACGCAGCCATTCGCATCGACGAACGCAACGGCTAGCGCGACGCGGTCTAGTGCCGATTGCAGCGACACCACCGTGTTGTGCAGCGTACCGAGCTGCCGGCGAATCTGACAGGCGTTGACCCAGTGCGGTGTGAGCGCACGACATAGCTCCAGCTCCGCGTCGTTGTAGAGGCCCACGCGATGCGAGCGGCACAGTGAAAGCTGGGCGGCATTTTGCGCATCCAGCGCCCCGGTGATGCCGATGCAATGGTCGATGTCGACGAGGCTCAGGTATTCGCGCCAGAAAGTCGTCGTGCGCAGTTCGGCCAGCGGCATGAACGCATCCGAACAATTGAAACTGCCTACGCTCAGGGAAGGAGCAATGCGTTCCATCCATACGTTATCGGCGCTGTAGCGCTGTTCGTAAGCCATGATGGCGTCGGCTTGCATGCCGACGATCGCTGGCAACGATCCGCGGCCGCTCGAGTAATCATGCATCAGCACCATGCCCGCATGGCTGCGCGTGGCGATGCTGAGTTGCTCGAGAAACTCAGTAAGCGCGTCGGTTGCGGAAACGGAGTGATACAGCGTTTCGAGCAGCGCTTCGGTCGGGATTCGCTGTTTCACGGTCTTGACCCCCTGTCAAGCCCCAAATGGGGGGTGCGTTCTGCGCGACCTTTGTCGCACAGTTTGCTCACGCTCGCAAGGACGCCCCGGTGGCGCGTAACGAGGTTTTTCCGAGTTGTATTCGAATAACAGTGTCTGCGCCGAAAACATGGCGCCTAAATACGTCCAGTGAGCAGGCGCACTTATGCACAAGATGAGAATAGCCGCAGCAAGACAGCTGCGTGCGACGGACGGGCGGGTCAGGAAGCCAGACATTTCGGCTACTTCAAGTAGGCCATGTTCAAAAAGCGTCCTGCTGATATGTGTTACAGCGTATTCCGCGCTATTTGGCATGGACGTCGAGGCACTCCAGCCTCTCGGGAAAGTCGTAACGTCTCATGGCGAAGAACTGCAAGTACAACAATCAATTTCGGGTCATCGCTATGTTCATCTGGGTGATATCTACGTCCCAGTAGAGCAAATCGAAACACCCGTACCCATCACACCTGACGCACTGTTCGCCCTGGTTTCTCAGTGGCCGGGGGGTGTGGTTTACCTAGCTTTCGATGCAAGTGTCTCGACAGATCAGCAAACAACATTTCTTCAGACCGTCCAGCAGTGGAGCGATGCCTCGGCTGTGCAATTCGGCCAATACACGCCCAGCAATCCGTATTCGAGCAATTACATCCTCGTTGAAAGTGGAGGCAGCAATGGTGGTGGCTCGCAGATTGGTTACGAAGGAGTTCCAGCCCAGCCCCTGACTTTGAATAGGTGGGACAGTGTGGCGATCCTTCACGAGATGGGGCATGCCTTGGGCATGTATCACGAACAGCAACGTAAGGACCGTGACACTTACATTACTCTCAACGATGTCAGCAATCTTCAGGGAAATTGCCCAAGCGTTTGGGATGCAAACTATGGAATCAAGTCAGGGTCATTGGTCACAGCATACGACTTCGCATCGGTAATGCACTACCCCGACAATGGCGGCTTAGCGTGTGGCGCAGTAAACGATACAGTCTATCTTTCGGCCAAGTTGCCGGAACCATCAGGCCCTCCCTCGGGGTCGGAAAATATCTGCACCACCCCCAGCGTATGCGATTCAATTATGGGCTATGGAGAGAGCGGAAATCTTTCTGAACGCGACAAATACGGAATGGCGCAGATATATGGGTTTAGGCTTGTAGGGACACCGACTGACGGGAATGGATCGGGCAGTGTTTCAGTCTCAGGTCATATCGATTCTTGTGGCGCTACCTGTTACCGAGTTGGATACGGTAGCACCGTAACAATCCATGCAACTGCGAATACGGATTCCATTGGCTATATATCAGGCGCTTGCTCGGGACATGCAATCTGCTCGGCAACAATGTTGAGCAACCAAACCTTTCACGTGCGATTCCTCTTGCGCAAAACCGTGGTTGGGCTGATTGCCGCGAAGGTTTTTAGGGATCAAATATTTGCTAATGGATTTGACAGATGAAGTACCAATTCACAAATTGACTTTATAGATTTAGTGCAACTCCAGAAATTTCACCGTGAGGAAGTTTTATGAACCGCTTTCTACTTAGCACTATGGTCGCGGTACTGGCGCTTACTTCGAACAGTAATGCATGGGCCGGTCATCTAGTCGCCCCAATCGGTCAACTGTTGGCAGTAACCTCCGCTTCCGGCAAGTCGGTTCTTCGAGTAGAGCTGGTATCTGCTCCGCCTTACTCCGGACAGCCTTCTTGCGTAACTGGCGCACAAGGGGCCGCTTTTTTTCTGATCGACCTAAGCACTACGGTTGGTCAACAGCAGGCAAGTCTTGCGCAGCTTTTTTTTGCGTTGGGAGTAACAGTTGGGATCGATGGGGACGGCACATGCGGTTTGGGTGTGGTGGATGGTGCGGCGGAGGAGAGCGTCTTTCAAATATATAATTAAGGTAATTCGCGTTCGACAGCCGTGCGTGGCCTGACGGAGCTTGGTGTACAACGGCTCTGGCGGTCCGGACGTTGAGTTACCAATTCCGACGCGGCGAACAAGGGTCTTGGTGGCAAGATCAATCTTCAGCGCCCGGCGTTGGAGTTTCCGGACAGCACCGGCCTGAGCGTCAGGTGACGCCAGCGGAGTGGTCAGACTAAACCAGCGCGACCGGCAAAGTCTTCAAGAATACGCACCATGTAATGACCGCTTTTCGGACAGATAGCTACCCGGCTGCACGACTGCAATTGGCCGCATGTTGTCAGCTGCATGTTTGCTGTGGACGAGCTGGTGCTATCGACCCTGAGGGCAAATCACGCGAACGACGGCTTCGCGGAATCGAAATGGAGAGCGAAATCGGCGCGACGTTCGGATGGGCTGCGGTAAACTCCGACTCTTCGCGGCTGTGACCACTTAACCCAGCGTTTCAAGGAGGTGACCTATGGGCTACTGGGTTAATACGACCTACATAAATCGCGGGAACGTTGGGGATGTGGCGCAGGCGGTGAAAGCACTTTGCCGGGCCGAAGGAATGGAGGAAATTCCGGCGCCGCTGCAGCGTGAAAGACTAGCCGTTGAGCCGATGCAGTACGACAGCGCTCTGTGCAACGACCTTTGGGGCATCGCTATCTTTCCCGGTGCTCCTTCCTGGAGCGTGATCCACACCGCACCGCTGGAGTTGCTCGCAGAGCGTGCCCCTGGCTCGACGCGCATGCGCCTTGCCGATCTTTGCATTCAACTGTCCGCTCAAGCCTTCCAACTCAACGTTTACGACAGCACTGGGACAATACTTTCTGAAATATCGAAGACGGGAGAAGTGTTAGTGTCTGGATTTAACATGCAGAGCGGAGCCAGTGACCCGTTTGAGTGGCACGGTGAACGACTACGCGAAGAGCTATTCGAGGCGAAGTTCAGGCTACATCCGTTTCAGGACCTCATCGCAGATGCGAGGTTAGGAGACGATAAGGCAGACATCATCGCCCGGCATTTTGGTGCTCAGAATTCAGCGTTCTGCGACAACGGCGTTTCCGTTGATACGCTGATAAATCACAAACCGTTCACTGCACCGGGAGGCCAGGCGCTCTATTTCAGGTGGCCCGGTCGAACCCGCCAGCGCTACTCGGCATGTGCGTCTTGGGCCGAGTATCAAGCAGCAACCGATCGTAAGTGAACCCTTGTTGCGTTTGGCGGCGATTGTACATCGACGAGCCGGAACCGGGGCAATACGTCCATGTCAAAAAACGTTGTGTCACGGAATGGCCCGCGGAATTTCTCGCCAGACCCCGCCGGACGGGAGAAACAATTCCAGCCTTCTTGGCGCCGGATCCGGATGCGCCGGCAAATCGCCTCGACATCCTCCGTGGGCTCGCTTGATGGCACCTCCGAAAATGACTGAGAAGCACATTCTGAAATGGGTTAAGTCTGGTGTACTAGATGACACCCTATGGGTGAGTCTCGGATTCGCATCAAAGCTCGAGCGTCTCGATCGCCTTCATGTCGTATGTGCCATGACGCATGACGAACAGGAAGCGAAGCTCCGCATGGACACGATTTATCTGGAACGCTTTGACCAAGCCTACAGTTGTTATCATGGTGTTCGCCGTATCGATGTGGAGCCCGATGGCGTAAGAGTTACGCTCAACGCGCATGGGCGGAAGGCGCTCGACTTCCGTGAGCAACTTTATTTTGTCTTACCCAAGGGCTTGCGAGGGTGGAAAGCGGCACAGAGGGTCTTTGCACGAATGCCCAAGTACAAGTGCGGAGAGGTGATAGAAATTGCCAAGTTACAACCTTTGACTAATGATTTAGGAAGCCCATGGCCACGTCCGACTGGGAAGAGGTAGCAAGCCAGGCCTACGAAGCCTTCGACGCCGGCAATCTAAAAGAAGCGGCGACTTGCTTCCCCCATTCATCCCATGAGCCTTGGAACAAGGGCAAGCTCGTCGGACAGAAGGCTCCGCTTCGGCTACGCGACATCTGGGCGATACGCATTCGCTTACAACTTCGCAACAAGAAGCGAGACCTTGCTCTCTTCAACTTGGCCATCGACAGCAAGCTGCGAGCTTGCGACTTGGTGAAGTTGCGAGTGCGCGACGTCGCCCACGGTGCATGCATCGCGCGACGCTCGATCGTGCTGCAACAGAAAACTCAGCGTCCCGTACAGTTCGAAATCACCGAGCAAACGCGAATCGCCGTTTCCGACTGGATAGCGCGAGCATCGCTGCATTCGGACTCCTTCCTGTTTCCGAGCAGACTGCATGATTCGCCACATCTGTCGACGCGGCAATACGCTCGCATCGTGGATGGCTGGATCACCGCCATTGGTCTGGACGCGGCTGCTTATGGAACGCACACGTTGCGACGGACGAAAGCCTCGATGATCTACCGCCGCACGAAGAACCTTAGGGCGGTGCAACTGCTGCTGGGGCACAGCAAACTCGAAAGCACGATTCGCTATCTCGGCATTGAGGTAGATGATGCCCTCGAAATGGCAGAACAAACGGAAGTGTAGCCTTCCGCATGTCCGACAGCGGCCCTTCGATACGGTCGCTGTTCGGCCAACTGCAGACAGACATCTTGACGACCTCGCCGCCGCAAAGCGGACCCGTGAGAGGTGAAGAAAACCCGACCTCTCATCGACGGTAGCGTCGCCGGCACATTCATAATCGCGGATTTGGGCGCGTGCAGGGGGAGTGCTAGGAGTCCGCCCTCGCGCAATCGTTTATTGCGCCTGCTTCAGGGGAAGCATCATGCGTCCAGCAGCGCTGGGCGAACCTAGCTCGGATCTGCTGTTACGGTGCTGTACGATAAGCTTAGCGCAAGCAAATGCGCCCAGCGTGCCAAGCAGCAATACCATTACGTAAGCCGCGTAAGGTCCAGTTCTTAAACCATCAAGGAAGATTGGTGAAGGAGCACATCTTGTCGAAACTGTGGCGCCGCCCTCCGATGAACGCCATCACGGCCGGGTTTTTTCTCGCATTTGCTTCGAACAACGCAGCTCACGCCGCGACTGACTGCAAAGTTTCCGACTTCGGCACGCTGCCGGTTGAGATGACTGGCGAGCAGGCAACGACCGTCGTCAAAGTCAACGGCGAGAACACGCGATTCATTCTCGACACTGGGGCCTTTTTCAACAGCATGTCCAAGGCCAATGCCGATGCTCTGCAATTGAGACGCGAAGCGGCCCCGTTTGGTCTGCGCGGGAGCGGGATCGGCGGCGAGTTCTCTCTGCAAGTCGCGAAGATAAAAGAATTCGGAATCCTTGGAACCAGCTTGCGCGATATCGAATTTCTCGTTGGAGGATCGGATATCGGGATGCCGTTGATCGGCGCGAATCTGCTTGATTTCGCCGATCTCGATATCGACCTGGCACGCGGCAAATTGCGAATGATGAAGGCGCAAGGGAGGGACTGCGACCGGGCTTCGATGGCCTATTGGGCCAAGAACGGTGACTATGAGGTCGTTGAGTTGCGTCGTCTGGACAATCCAAACGACCGTCGCAGTTTCGTCACGGTCTTCATTAACGGCAAGCCTGTAAAAGCGTTGCTGGACACCGGAGCTTACGCGACGTTGCTTACCCGCAAAGCCGCTAATTCAGCGGGCATCGACTTCGACGCGCCAGGCGTCGAGAGCAGCTACATCACGTATGGCCTCGGTGCGAAAGGTTACAAAACGTGGACCGCCCCCGTCGACACGTTTACGGTAGGAACCGAAACGATTCAGCACAGCAAAATGCAGGTCTTTGACGGAACCATCTCGGATGACTATACCGAGATGCTGCTCGGAGTCGATTTCTTCCTTGCACATCATTTGTTCATCGCCAACAGCCAGCATAAAGTATACTTTACATACAACGGCGGGCGTGTCTTCACGTTGGGCAAGCCGCCCGGGCAAAGCGCTTCGCCGCAGACCTCGCCGGGTGACGATAAGGACACGCCGAAAAGCGCTGACGACTTGGCGCGTCGCGGTCAAGCGCACCTGTCGCGGGGCGAGTCAGCAGCGGCTTTGGCCGATCTTGACGAAGCGATCCGTCTTGCGCCAAATGTTGCAAATTATTTGGCACGCTCGCGTGCGCATCTGATTCTCGATCAACCCGATGCCGCACTAGCCGATCTCGACAAGTCAGTGGAGCTTGATCCCACGAACGTCGAGGCCCTGCTGTTGAGAGCGCAGCAGCGCCTTACGCGTGAGGATGTAACCGGCGCCAAGGGGGACATCGAAGTCGCGCGGCATCTCGTAACGACAGCGTCAGAGCAAGCGCGTGCCGTCGCCACGCTTTACATTGCAGCCGATCAGCCCGTTCAGGCGTTGCCGCTGCTTGATGACTGGATACGCGCGCATGGAAACGACGCATCTCTCGGCTCGGCGCTGAACCAACGCTGTTGGGCACGCGGTCTGGCTGACCAGATGCTCGATCGCGCGCTCGACGACTGCAATACGGCGATCAAACGCGATGGCCCGAACGCAGCCTATCTTGACAGCCTGGGCCTGATCGAACTGCGATTGAAGAACTACGCCGCCGCCATTAATGCTTACGAACAGGCGCTTGCGAAAAGCCCCCGCGCGGTATGGTCGCGTTATGGTCTAGGGCTTGCGAAAATTCGTAGCGGTCGAGTCGATGACGGAAATGCCGATCTCGCTGCCGCCAAAACCTTGGAACCCAAAATCGAAGAGCGCTTCGCGCGATTCAATCTCTGATAACTTGGGCCGCCCAACTGCGTCGATCCCAGTGGAATGGTCAGTTACTTCACCCTTCCCTCAACCACTTACGTTGCCGGTTCAGATTCGCATTTCGCTGTCGGCCCGGTTCACAACCTGTGGTTCTCGAACCGAGAGCTGCCGATCACGATGTCGCCTTAGGGTCGGTTTCGCCCTCTTGCGCCCCAAAGTAAAAGCATCCACGCGTTTTCACCGCTGCAGGTCAACTGACAACATTGCGAGGTATTACCCAGATGCATCGTCATTACCTTGCGGCGAGCATCGGGCGTAAACTCTGCGCGTTCAAAGTCGAGGCGGAACTTGTGCCGAACACTATTCCTGATCTTGCTGGGTTAGTGCGATGCCTATGCCGGGGACGGGGCATTGGATGTTCGTTCGGTAACGCCGGCGAGATCGTCTTGGCGCCGAACGATTCGAGCGACGGAGCCGCCGATTTCCCACTTGTACTACGCACGAAGACGTTTGATCCACGCCACGAGATTCTGGTGATCGTAGGGTTTACGCAGGTGCGGACCTTCTTCGCAAACGTCGGCCGCCAGCTTGGCGGTTTTTTCTATCGTCGCCGCCATTAA
>Ga0157372_10000106_pt1 | contig 87935 bp, 91 predicted proteins | sample C55metaG_FD_115307 | JGI IMG/M metagenome (GOLD analysis project Ga0157372, IMG submission 115307) | Corn rhizosphere microbial communities from Kellogg Biological Station, Michigan, USA - C5-5 metaG | ecosystem: Host-associated > Plants > Roots > Rhizosphere > Soil | place: USA: Michigan... | reverse complement strand
GCACCTAGGCTCACAGTGGTCGTAGCAGCCGGCTGTGCGCTTGGCTGAACAGTTGTGGTCACTTCTGTTTTTTCGACATCAACTGTACCATTGTCGGATTCAATCGCAACAATATCACTTTTCAACTCATCAGGTAATACGGCTGGGGTCGGAGGAGCAACAGGCTGCTGCTCGGGTTGCGTCGTTTCATCAGAAGCCGACGGCTGGTCAGAGGTAGTTGGTGGTGCGGCAAACGTATCAACCGCAACATTTGGAGCTGCCGCGAAAGCACCAAGCGGACGCTTGTCAACTTTTGCACCTGACAAGAATGGCGTTTGTAATAAGTCCTCTTGATCATTTGATTGAGCCGGAGCTGAAGCGCTCGGCGCTACTGATTCAGCGACAGGCTCAGGAGACGGTGCATTTGCGTGAAAATCGATCGGGTCAGGCCAGCTTGGTACGGTTGGCTCCACTTGGTTTGCATCAGAAACGCTTTGTGGTTCGGGAGCAGCGACAGGTTCAGGAAGCGTAGCCATGGGCGCTGATGGGGCTGCGATCGAAACTCCTTCTCGTGATGCGCGATTTGGTGCCGAGGGTGCAGTATTTGACACGGGACGGACAACATCCATAAAGCGGCCGCCACGCCTGGCGGCTGGCGAAACAGATTGCTGTACAGTTTTCACAGGAGTTGCTACGGGCGGTTGAGTCGCGGTAGGGGACGACGTGGCTGTGCTTGAAACTTGAAGCGCACGTTGCGTATCAGATGTCGTTGGAATCGTCACTACCTTTTCCTTCGGCTCATCCTGTGTGTCGGAGCCGGCGTTCGACATGAGTGAGTTGACTGCCCGATCAAGTTCATCAAAATCCAAATCTTTCATACCACCCCTATTTCTTTACCACGCTACTGGCGTGCGCTTTCTTAATAATTTCGTTAAAACTATACGCATCGAGACTGGCGCCACCAATCAGCAGTCCATCAACACCCGGCAACGCCAAATAATCAGCTGCACTATCAGCTGTCACACTGCCGCCGTACAGCACCTGAATCGTCTCGGCAGCTTGTTTACCATAAAGGTGTGCGATTTGACTGCGAATCGCCTTCACGGCGGCTGTCACGTCACCTGGCAAAGCATTATCACCGGTACCAATCGCCCAAACCGGTTCGTAGGCAACGACAACCCGCTCCAGCTCTTCACTCGTCACATTCGCCAGGCCGCCAACCAGTTGGTCGTGGAGTGTGTCGAGCATTTCACCAGCCGCACGCTCGCTGGCCGTCTCGCCGATGCAGAGAACCGGGCGAATATCATTACGGATGGCCGCTTGCACTTTATTCCGAATATCTTTGTCGCTTTCATGAAACACGTGGCGGCGTTCCGAGTGTCCCACCAAGCCATAATCGATAATGCCGCGCAGTTGCGTGGCTGACACCTCACCCGTGTAGGCACCGTGATCGCGCCAGTAGAAATTTTGCGCCGCCAGTTTAAATTGCCGACGGTCAACCTGCAGACTGAGTGATTGCAAGGTACAAATAGTCGGCGCCAGCACGACTTCAACATCGCGGCGAACCTTTACTATACCGGCAAGCGTGTGAACATATAAACTCGCCTCATGCATATTGAGGTTCATCTTCCAGTTGCCGATGATGAGTTTTCTATCGCGCGCCATTATCCTTATGCTTTCGCTTTTCCTTTAGTGTATACGATTTATCGGTGGGCGTCTAGCAAACTTTCTACCCCGGGGAGCTTTTCACCCGCCATCAGCTCCAGCGCCGCCCCGCCACCAGTGGAAACATGTGTGAAACTATCGCCATGCTTCGTGTCCCATTTAAGGGCAAAATCAGCTGTATCGCCACCACCGATAATCGACGTGCGCGTTGCATCGGCCGTAATCGCCGTGGCGACAGCAGCTGAGCCAACCGCAAAAGCGGGAATTTCGCTATAGCCCACCGGACCGTTCCAAATCACCGTGCCAGCTTCGCGAATCACATTACTAAACTGCTCAATCGTCTGATCGCCAATATCAAGTGCTAACTCAGTAGCGTGCACTGATCGTACATCGACCACCTGCCGCTCCGCGTCCGGCTGCATGCTCGTTGCGACAGCGACATCTTGGGGTAGGATAATAAATTCGTCGGCGTTCCCGCCGGTTTTCTCATTGGCTTTTTCGTAGAGGTGATCAAGCGTCTCAGATTGGCCGTCCTCCACCTTGCTGGCACCCATCGAGATACCTTTGTATCCGAGGATTGTATTGGCCATTGCCCCACCAATCAAGATGTGATCGGCGTTTGCAATAAAGCGCTCAATGACACCGATCTTGTCACTCACTTTGGCGCCACCCATGATCGTCACCAGCGGCCGTTTCGGATTTTCGAGCGCCGCCGTAATTGACGTTACTTCTTTTTCCAGCAGTAAACCAGCAACCGACGGAAGACACAACGTAATCGCCTGCGTACTGGCGTGGGCGCGGTGAACGACACCAAAGCCATCCTGCACGAAATAGCGCGCGCCGGTATCATGCGTGATCCGCTTGGCAAAACTATGGCTATTTGCCTCTTCTTCCTTGTAAAAACGCAGGTTTTCCAGCAGTATGACGCTGTTCGTCGGCGCTTTTTTCACTGCTTGATGCACTCGGTCGCCAATACAATCATTAACGAAATGGACCGACTGACCCAACAGCTTCGCCAACCGTTCACCAACCGGCTCCAGGCTCAGCGCTGCATCGCGACCCTCCGGGCGGCCAAGGTGACTGATAATCACGACTTTGCAGCCGTGTCTCAATAGATAGCGAAGTGTCGGCAAACTCGCCCGAATACGTAGATCGTCGCTAATCGTGCCGTCACTACTGAGCGGCACGTTATAATCAGCCCGCACCAGCACGGTTTTATGTTCGATTGGTACATCACGAATTGTCTGCTTAAAGAATCCCACCAGGGCCCACCTTTTCTATTTGGCTCTATTCTAGCACACGAACTTTGATTGTGTCAGTCATACCGACAACACCTGGTTGGCGACCGCTGACGATAATGACGGTTGTTTTGCCATCGCCGAAGAACTTCTCAGCTTGCAACTCTTTGGCGAGATCATAACCGGCTTCAGGAGCGTCTGGTCGAACGTAGCTGCGGTTGGCGTAACTAAGCGCCAATTGCTGTGCCGAGCGCGGCAAACTGGTCACGCTGATAATCGGTAAGTTTGGCCGGTGACCAGCGATATTGGCGGCCGTCGCACCGGATTTGGTTTCTGCGATAATTGCGTCAACCTTAAGCTGTTCCGCCAGTTCAACAGCAGCGGTACTAATCGCGTCGCGCTGCATGTGTTTTTCAACGACATAATCATGCACAGGCGCAACTGGTTCGTGATCCTGTGTATAAAGAATGACGCGCTTCATAGCGGCGACAGTCTCCAGTGGGAAATTACCGTTAGCCGTCTCGTCACTGAGCATAACAGTATCGGCACCCTGAACAACAGCGTTCGACACGTCACTCACTTCAGCCCGGGTTGGCTCGGGATTATCGACCATACTGGCCATCATTTGCGTTGCGACAATACTTAACTTGCCGTGTTTGCGACAGAGCGAAATAATCCGGCGCTGCACAATTGGCACCACTTCCGCACCAGCTTCCACCGCCAGGTCACCACGGGCAACCATAACGCCGTCACTGGCTTTGACGATGGCTTCGAGCACGTCGTCTTTAATCGCGGCTTTGGTTTCAATTTTTGAAATAATTTGCGCGTCTGAACCGAGTCCAACCAGCATTTGACGCAGGTTATTGATGTCGTCTGGGCTCTGGACGAAACTCAACGCAACGTAATCAATATCTTTGGTGGCGCCGTATTCGACGTCTTTGATATCTTTTGGCGTCAAAATATCACCGCCAAAGTCAGTGTCTGGCAGGTTGATGCCCTTGCGACTCATCAGCGTGCCGTCGTTTTCCACCCGCAGCTTAATGGCTGTTTCAGAGGTGATTTCAAGCACGGTCGTACGAATTTTGCCATCAAAAATGTAAATCGGCTCGCCGACTTTGACCTTTTCAGCCAAGTTGTACTGGACCGGGTAGACATTGTCATGGTGCTCGGCCGCGTGATCCAGGATAATTTCATCGCCTTTTTTGACCACCACGTTTTCGTTCAAGATACCAAGACGAATTTTTGGTCCCTGCAAATCTTGCAAGATAGCAACTGGTTTACCGATTTTAGTACTAGCCTGGCGAATCCAGGTGATTTGATCGTCACGCTCAGCGTAATCACCGTGACTAAAATTGAGTCGAAACCCATTCACGCCAGCAAGCGCCAGTTGTTCAATCATTTCAGGGGTGCTTGTAATTGGCCCAAGCGTGGCCAGGATTTTGGTACGTTTAAAAATAACACTCATGGATTCCATTGTATCACCGCTGATCTGTCAGTGCAGTAAAAAAGCCATTTTCAACGAGATACCGAAAGTTCCAACCACCAGATTGCTCCGTTTTGTAATTCCAAAAGAACCAACCAGCAGCGGCTGAAAACGCCTCTAGCTGCGCCTTGGCAAACTGACGTTCCGCCTGCTGACGGTTGTCGCCATGGAGCGATGCACCGTCAAGCCCCAAGCTCCACTCGCCAATAATCACCGGTTGATCGTGCTGCCAGCGCTGAATTCGCACCTGTATTGCCCGCACCTTTTTCACATGGCCGGCAATCGGTAGCTTTTTATCCTCATCAGAAAAGCATTGATAGTGATGTACGTCCATCACGGCCTGTACATAATTCATTTTTCCCGTCCAAGCATCGGGCCGAAAAGCGTCACTATAGACGAGCTTGCACCGAGCCGGCAGTTGCCGACTCAGCACAGTCATCGTCCGCCGCGTCCACCGCTTCAGCAACAGAGTCCGCCACCAGTACAGACGGAGCGGCTCATTGAGCAACTCAATCCCCCACAACGCCTCGTCCTGACCATAACGTGCCGCCAATTTCTGCAAACAGCGCTGCGTTGCCTGACGATGACCACCTCTATACCACCGTAGCGGCCCAGTTTTTCCACTGTGATCCTGCCCGTTTTGCGAACCATAGGCGCCGTGCAAACAGAGGAGCACCTGGAGATTGTATTTCTTCCCCATTTCGAGTGTCCAATCAATATATGTTGTCGCCTCCATGAGCTGTCCGTGCGGTTCAATCGCCCAAAAACCAATCGGTAGCCGCACTGCATTAATCCCCTGCGCCTGCAACCACGCAAAATCTTCCTCGGTAATGAACGTATCCCAATGGCGTGTCAGCTTAGCCGCCGCACCTTCAGTTCGCATGAACGTATACTCATCAACGGCGTCCGTTCCCGCAAACAGCGACGGCGTCATCCACTTTTCGAGCACCAGCCAGCCACCTAAGTTCACACCACGAAGCTTTTGCGTATCTTGCGTCATATTCTTATTATATAAAAATGAAAGCCAATGACGCGACTTATTATCAATAGTCTCGCACCCGAAACCATGAACAATCGCGTTCATACCTTGGGGTGCGAGGACAGAGAAATGAGTCTGACCTCACACGGGCCGCAGATCACACCAGCGGAGCGGCGTACTAGCCTGCATGCCTAACGCGAACCATCGGATAATCGCGCTTCATGGGAACTTCGTCGTCTTACGACTGTACCAACTCCCGTTGCACGATCATGTCGAGCACACACCGTGCGCTCTGCGCAACCTTCTGAGACAGCCACGCGATGAACTGTGCGCGAGCCTCCTCAGTGTCGAGCACCGTGATCCACTCATCGTTCCACTCTCCCGACCGGTAGGGCTCAAGGCCGAAGTCGGCGAGGGAATGATCACGGCGGAATCCATCTGCATCGACGTAGTGCTTGGTATACATCCAGTGCACGCTCCCGCTGAACTCGCTTCTCACGAACGGGTTGCTCTCACATATGTCGCAGGCGACCCAGCCGGTCTTCATGTTGTAGATGATGATCGGTACGCCAGGCCACACGTCGCCGATGGTGGCGGCGCCGTCGTAGAACGGATTGCGTTCGAGCTTCGGCTGTCTGCTCCTCATCTCAGCCTTGATGGCGTCGAGTCTGGCGTTGTTCTGCTCCTCAGTGACGTTGCCGCGGAACTTGTCAGACGACTTGAAGACGACCTCGTCGACGGTGGTGTCGAGTAGCTCGAAAACCTCCGTGAAGACGTCAGCCATCACCTTTGTGAAGTTGAAATCTGCATCGACACGCACAGTGATGATGTCGTCGGTACCCACTGTCAACCAGTCGATACCCTCCAGCCTGGTGATGTTCATCACGCAGTCTTCGTAGTCTTTCGTGATGCGCCGCCCGGAAAGACTCATTCGAACACACACCTGACCACCATCGACCAAGACGGCAGCGGCAATAGTTTGCCTGACCATGGTTCAACTCTTTTCTCTGTCCAAATTTTTGTCACCGGGGGATAGCCGGGACGCTTCAGAGACGGCGTCTATGAAGTTGGTATGAATAATGGCATAAATATTATAAAAAGTCTATCTAAAATAAAAGTTAGAAGGCAAGGCCGCCGACGAATCCATACCAGTTTGCGCCATCCGCACAGATGAATGAAATAACATCAGCTTTTGAAGCGGTTGTCGTCAGTGTCGGTGCGGTTCCGCCAGGCCACTTAACGTTTCCCGGCCAGGTCGCGGTTCGACTGCCCGTTGCATCCTGTTTCAAGACAAGCATAAAACTTTTCCCGGCAGCGGCAGTAGGAAACGTGAACGTACAGTTCGCAGTCAAGGTGAGCACGGAAATTGTGTAGGCCGTGACATCATTAATCGTTTCGGCAGAACCGGTCGCGCTGTTCGTAAACACAGTTTCTTGCAGCACGGCAGGTCGGGGGAAATTCTGCCACTTCGCGAGGCCAGCGTCATAACCCAGGTAGTGACCCTGGAGCGGGTTTGACAGCGAGACGTCGCTCGAACCCGCTACCGAACCACCGCTTCCGTTTCCTGTTGAATAGCTCATACTTGCCCCCTATTACCTACTTTTTGATACTGTCCATGTTTTTTGATTGAGTGATATATGAAACATCTCTAAATACCTGTCCACGTCACATAGTTCGACTGAGTCTGGAGAGCACCGCCGATATAGACATTAATGACAGTCGACTTTGACAAGCCATAGCTGACACTACTTGGGTTAGAAACGGCCGTAATTTTTTTGTTCGTGCGATTAGCGATAAATGTGTTCCAAGCGCTTATACTACTAAAGTAAAAGTTCAGCTCTCCCCCCGTCCAGCCTGATTCATACGTTGGGTTCACATCGAAGTGACCGCTCATAGGATCGTCCCAAAGTGGATCATAAAAATTCACCTGACCCGCTAGACGCTCCGCATTAAAGGCCCGCGCGCCATTTTTCATGACAAAGCCATGAAAATTCATGATACCGCTATGCTCCCATGATGCCCAGCCCGCGCTATACGGGTGATCGTGCGTGTACAGGTTCGTAATGTTATACGTTGCCCCCGAATTATTTGAGCCCATGGCGGTAGCTCCCACACCCCCGCCGTCAACTGTCACATTTGTCACCGTCACCGTACCGGTACTGGCATAGAAATTCACGCCAAATGTCTCTCCAGGAGGCGTGCCATCATCACCGGGAATATTAGCGATAGTGGAATTGGTGAGTGTAGGGTTGGCGATAGCATTGAAACGAAGGCCCTCGTACAAATGTCCTTGCGGCGTGCCAAGGATCTTGACGCCATCAACCGTAAACCCACTTGATGCCGAGAAGACATATTGCAATTGGTTCGGCTGGCCAGAGCCTGGAGCCGGCACGTAACTCGCCTTGGTCGAGGTATTGGGTATCATCTCGATGGTCGTGTAATTTGAACCGGCTCCGAGGAGGCCCTTCGCGGTAATATCCGCCCCAAACCAAAACTGATTTGGAGGCGTCCCGCCGCCGTTATAGGCAAAATCACTAAACGTATATGTACCAGCTGGCAAACTACACATCGCACTGGCACCGACGGTATTAACGCGCATCGAGAAATCTCCAGAGCCGGAAGAGTAGGCGGTAATGCCGCTGCCACTTTGCTGGACCCCATTGCCGCCATTATCTCCCAGACCGCTTGGCGGCGTGACTTTCCATCCTGCAGCAGCGATAACCGTATGAGCGGCGCTAGGCATCAGTCGTTCTCTCCCTATTGTCCTTGTGCTCATTCATCAACCGCATCCCCCTATGAAAGTTTTCGCACCGATGAGTCTGTGACCGCATTTAAACCAGAAACAACGGGTAAATCAGTCCACGAACCACCTCGTGTACATGTCCGCACATGTTCGACCTCAAGTTTGGCGGATGATTCGACACGAAACAACGGCACATCTTGCCCAACATTGGCGCTTCTGTCGTAGGTGACGCCGTCAAAGATTGCGTCACCCGATCCACTCACCTGTATGACTGCAGCATCCGTCGCATCGGTATACGCGCTTGGGTTTGACATAGCGTACGCAATCCAAGAATCTCGGAACATGACGTTTGATGAGACGATTTTTACGAGCGACCCATACGACGGGTCGGTCGGGTTACGCCCCTCAATCCTGAAGCCATTGAGGACTAACGCCGGCCCATAGTTGGTTGAACCACTAATCTTCAAGGCGCGCCAGCCCGCGTCGGCCGTAAAGAACATACCTCCAACATTTGATTTACCCATTGACGTAAACATACATAAATACTTACCCGCACCATTTGAGTTGCTATCTGGCCCAAAGTTACACGACCCGTCGGTCCACAAATCGCAGTCAGAGCCGCCAATATTCACTTGTGTATCGGAGCCTCCGACAATCGTCCATCGCCCAGAAATCGTGGTGGCCGTGATCGCTAAGCTATCGGTCGGATTGCCAAGCACATGTTTAAAACCTTGAAACGAAAGGTTATGAAACGCCCAACAATAGAGCGAGTTTGGCAGTGGGCAGGAAAAAAACTGACTATTCCCGTTAGTAGAAACAAAGCCAATATTGGCAATATAGCCGTCAAACGTTGTACTGGTTGCATTAAACCACGCCGATGTCCCTATGCCGACATTTAAGGTAACCATGGCAGGAACAAGCTTGCCGCCGCCCTGTTCTGGGTTGAGCCAGCCAACTTCAGAAGGCCCCGAAATTTTCATTCCTGAAAAAACAGCCCTGCCTCCTTGGTTGAAGGTATAATTATGACCGCTCAACATAATAGTCGGAATGTTCGACTGAGCTGCGGCATACGACAACGCAGCCGTGAGCCTTGCATCATCGTCAGCTCCCGAAAATGAATCAAGATACACGATACCAGCCGTCGCTGTCCCACCCGTATCTACAGCCGCCAATTCTTGCTTCGTCGCATATATCGTTGCTGCATCGCTTTGTGCGAGATAAGTGGAGCTCGTCGCTGCAATGGCCGCAGCTTGCGCGGTTGATACCGGCTTATTTGCATCACTCGTATTATCGACGTTACCGAGGCCAATACTTGCCTTGTTCGGATATGGCAAATTTTTCCATTTAGCAGTTGCACTATCATATGCTAAGAGATTCAAGTCGGCAGGGCTGCTCAACATGACATCTGAACTCTCTGAAAGTGCCGATTTGCCCGATCCGGTACCAAATGTCATGTTGATATCCCCCTTGTTCACTTCATAGCAGCGACATTACATGCCTATACAATAGCATAAAAGGAATCTTGACAATATACTTTCTGAGGTAACATCACAGGAAATATTAAGTATTTTGGTGTAGCGAGTTCGCTGGGAATACTAAAGTACAGCTGCGTCTTGGTGGTCTCACCGGGAATACTACGGTATATCTACGTCGCGCTCGGAAGAACTAAGAGGTAGTTCTTTCGCTCTGCTCCTTGCTATCGTACCCGCCTTGTGTTTTGCCATTCTGGCAAAACCAATTCGGGTTCGACCCCGCGGGAGTTACCAAGAAAAAAGACCCATCCGAGGATGAGTCTTTTTTCTTGGTGATCTCACCGGGAATCGAACCCGAATTGCCAGGATGAAAACCTGGTGTCCTAACCGTTAGACGATGAGACCTAGCAATGAGTGAAATACGAGCGAAAATCAGCTTGCTTATTTTCGTCGATGTTTCCGAAGCGCGACGGGCTCATACCTTAGTATGAGACCGTTTACCTTCGCAAATAGGTATGATCATTTCCGAAGAATTGAAGTCTTATCTCGAAGAGATGAGATTTGTGCTAATTTTGCAAAGAACAATTCCGAGGAATTTGTGGCTCATATGGTTCGAAGAATCCATATGGAGCTTTTCCGTGAATGAAATATGTTTCAATTTCATTTCCCAAGCATCGAAGCCTTATCTCAAAAAGATGAGACTTGAACTGTGAAAGGTGCATTTACGCCTGTCGATAATAACAAAAAAATCCCTCTTTGACTAGAGGGTGGCGAAGTTTTACTTCCTGAGAGGAGGTGCTGTTGGCGAGGAGAGTTACCGTGATATGGCTTCTCATCTGCACTTTTGCTAACTTTCGTTATTCAGCACCCCCTATCAGGTTTGTCAGGCAGCCCTCGAAGTTCCCCTGTTGGGACGGTTGCGGTACCTCTGCTGGCGCGCGACTCTCCAGGCCTTGAGCCGGATCGTCACTTCTCCAGCGTGGTTCGAGAACTCGAACTTCCCGTCCCGGATCCCACGTCGCAGCGCATGGAGTAATGTCGCCTCGAACTCCCACCGGCCCCGGCCCAGCTCATTCCCCCTACTGTGAATGTAGGGGACAAGTTGGTTGGCGGCCCTCCGCAGCGCCTCCTCCTGTAAAGCGGCCTCGCTATTACAGGCGTAGTCGGAGGTAAACACTTCGGTGTGATGTGAGCCCTTCGGACAGTTTTTCAACCTGCCCTCAATTCGATCGACTGCCGTAAGTTCTTGCTGCTCAGTTGGAACAAAGTCCTCCCGAGCTTCTTTTCCCTTCCTAACTCTCTTCGACGGTTTCGTCTGAAACTGCGCGAAACCCCACTGATAATGCGGATATGCCGCCGGATGGGTCATGAGACTCCTGACTGTTTGTGGATGGATCAATAGCAAGGCCAATATTCGACCTTCTATCTTCAACCTTTATAACCTCAATTGCTAGTCATGTCAACAAAAGCGCTCCACTAGGGTCGGTATACGCTGTATGTAGCGCCTCCATAGTGCTTGTGTTTATCTTTACTATATTATATAAAGTATTGACATTTTAGGCATTTTGTGGTAAATTCAGGACATCAGTTGGATGTGGTGTGAGGACCCCGTGTAACAGAGGTGCATTAACAAGTCAGATCATTATAGTGTATGTCTGTTGAGGTCTGACTGCAAAGCAGCACGCTTCTCGTAAACCCGGTTTGCGCGCGGCGTGCTGCTTTTGCAGTGGGATAAAATCGAGTGTTTACACGCTCTTTTGTCTCTCAGACACGTAACTGTATAGAAAAATATGAATTTCCCTCTTTTTTGGGTGACACATTGGTGACGAATATCGTCATCGGCGTGTCCCCCAAAAAAAACGGGAGACACACTACGAGAAAGCCTCGCTAGTGGTTTTTCCCGGTGAAAGGGGAAATTCTCAATGTCCACATCAACCAGCACCACGTCCGCGGCAACCGCCCCGGTGACACCGATCATGTCTGAGTCGAAGTCGACATCTCACACGGAGACGACCGAGACCAAGACCGGATCCACATCACCCAAGCGGCGTTCACGCCAGACTTCATCGAGCACGCAGCCGCCCGCGTCCAAGCCCTCCAAGGCAACCGACCAGACCAAGGCGTCGCCCGAGGAGGTTGAGAAGGTTCTTCAGGAGTCCGGTCCCGTTCTCCTGAGCGCCAACCAGCAGAAGTCGCGCATCGAAGATCTCTCCGGCCTCCAAGCCGGCGCCGTCAGCAAGACGGTCGACGAGCATCAACGACTGCGAGACCTGTTTCTCGACCCGAATGGCGCCATTTCACAAGCCGATTTGGACGCCCACAAGGCGACCATCGACCAGATCAAGTCGGCACTCGACGTGGTCGAGACGTTCGTTCTCGACGGGGATCATCAGACCCTCGTCGCTGCGAACGCTCACACCGACGAGCGAGTCGAGACACTCCACCGCAACACGGCCCTTGGGTTCGAACAGACAACAGCGACTCTCGTTGCCGTTGAGGCACACGCGACCAGCAACACAGCCCGGCTCGACAACATCGAGCCACGACTCACCAACGTCGAACGTCTCGTCACCCCCAAGCCACCCGTATGGACCTACGTCGTCGCCCTCATCGGCGGCTTCGTGGTCTGGTACCTGTTCTGGGCGCCAACCTGGTCTACGAGCACCAAGCTCAAGGATGGCCAAGTTCTCACGCAGTACAACCACCTGGATGATTGGGAGATCCCCGTCATCTTCGGCGTGTTGGCTGCTCTCATCGTGTGGGGAATAGCGATGGCATTCGTGCTGTTGTTCCGCAAGGTTCCCGTTCCCGACCGCCCGACGGTCGAGACGGAGCATGAGACCATCGTCCTACCCGCCCAATCCGACGCCGAACCGGCACGTCCCAACGCACCCACCAAGGCCTTGAAGGCCGACGCGGGTGCCACGCAGACGCCCGCCTAACGCAAGGAGAAAACGATGAACACCGTTCGCCGGGCAGTATTACTCATACTGTCATGCGCTGTCGCGTTCGGACTGCTCTTGGCGGTAATGGTAATACCGGGAGTCACATCCTGGTCGCCACCGACCAAGGCAGCCGCCGCAGCAGCCGACGACAGCCAAACCTGCACAATCCACCATTACGCGCTCGACAGCGGGAAAGAAAGCCCCTTGGCTTTCGGTCCCCCCGTCGAGGTGAGCAGTCCCGTCACGACGGCCGACGAACCGGCTATCATGGCGCAGCTTCACGCCACGCGTGCATGTGATGTGGCCGCCGGTCATCTGACCGGCGACCCTTCCATACTCGCCGCGCATTACGCGTCGTGGTCCGAAGCAGGTCAAGCCGCTCACCTGAAGTTGACGACCTACACCGTCAACTACAGCGACATCGATGCTTTCGCAGCATCGCTCGCCGCTGACTACCCAAAGTGGCAGGCTGCCGAGAAGGAGCTGGAGAAGCTTGAAAACGGCTCCAGCTTCAGTCTCGCGCCTGTCCCAGCGGGTACGTGGACGCTTTACATGGTCCCCGATGGCCATGGTGGAGTTACAACCCACCAGGGATACACCATCGGCAACGGTACGAATGTCGTGTTCACACATGGCACCGTCACCGTGCGCTACCGCCTGGACTGCAGGTTCCAACCGAACGTCCCAGGCACAAGTGGATTCGGAGTTCCGAACGTACCTCCGGGTACGCCAGAGTTCCCCACCTGCGCCGCGCACAACCTGAGCGGCACGTGGCCGAACTGCTACACGCCCTGCGAGTGGAACGCATCAATTCCGTCAAACTCGCTGAGCTGTCAGCCCCCAACCTGCGCCATGGAGCACAAGGCCGGCACGTGGCCGAACTGCTACGTCCCAACCTGTACAACCTGCCTCACAGGGAAAGGTCCGTACCACCCGAACCCCGGCTGGGTACCGCGACCGATCGGTGGAGACGATACGCTGACCGACGGTCAGGCGTCGGCTCGCCAGAAGGCGGCAGGTCAGACCAGTGGCAATGTGACTGACAAGAAGGTCGCCTCTGGGACTACGTCGGGAAGCACCACGTCCGATCTAGGAGGTGGTACCACCACGGCAACATCGGGGACTACCGCAACGTCACCAGGCGCCAAGTCTGGCGGCGATGACCGTTCCAACGATGTCACCGACACCACCACAACCAAGCAGGACGACGGTGGTACCAGTGGCGCCACTTGCGTGACAAACCCCTTCACAGGGGTGAATAGCTGCAAGTGACACTGAGTGGGCGCCGCAGCCTCAAAAACTGCGCGCCCACTCGGAAAGGTTTTTTTATTCATGAAACGGCACCCACCGAGAATTTATTCCTGCTTTATGCAGTTGAGTAGATCCCTTGTGAATCGTTGATTCGACGTACACGTTGTAATGATCTGATTTGTTGTACAGTTAACAATTTGGCACCAAGAACCATTTGTTCAATAATTTATTAATTTGATTTAATCTGCGAGATAAATCAAGGAACGGAGACTTTACATGAGTAAATTACTTACCCTTGTACGACGTGCTCCTAAGCGAACCGGTGCATTGCTGGCGATGATTGCAGCTGTAATTATCGTACCAGCAACACTATTGGCTTGGGGACCAGATCGTCCTACATACACCCAGGAACACCCTGCGGATCACGTTACCTTTGACTCAATCACGAACAACCCAGAAGTTGGCGATGAGCGAAACTTCGTTCGTATCAAGGAAGACGGCGCAAGCACCTACGAAACAAGTACTAACCTTGAACCAGGTAAGGTATATGATGTATCGGTGTTTTATCACAACAATGCGGCATCAAACCTCGGTTTGGTTGCACACAATACCACTCTGAAAATGGAGATCCCCGGAGTTGTAAAAGCTGGCGTTAACGCCGCTTTCACTGGTACGATCTCAGCTTCTAACGCAACGCCCGGTTCAGTCTGGGATGAGGCATACGGTAAGAATACTACGAACGGCGATATCGCGCTTCGTTATGTAGCAGATTCTGCAACTGTCGTCAGTAACGGTCCTGTTAATGGCCAAAAGCTACCAGACAGTTTGTTTACAACAGGCGCGCTACTTGGTTACTACCATCTTGACGGCGACCTACCTGGCTGTAATCAATATGCAGGTTTTGTAAACTTCAAGATACGTGTTGATCAGCCTAATTTTACCGTTCAGAAACAAGTAAGCGTTGACGGCGGTAAAACCTGGGCAAAAAACGCGCAGGCACAGCCTGGTAGTACTGTTCAGTATGCTATTTCATACCAAAACACGGGCACAACTCAGCAAGATGACGTTTCTGTTCGCGATATATTACCAACCGGTGTCAGTTATGTACCTGGTAGTACCTACATTGACAACTCAGTGACAGGTGGCCAATTTAAATCTACCGTCGATGGTATTACAACTGTCGGTTACAATGCTGGCTCCTACCAACCGCAAGGTAATGTGTTCTTTAAATTCAGTGCAAAACTTCCTACCGTTGATAAGCTCCAGTGTGGTACGAATACGTTTCTAAACACCGCTCGTGTTACTACTAGTACGGGCTACAAGGAAGATACCGCAACCGTCACTGTCAACAAAGAATGTCAGACGCCACCTGTTTACACTTGTGACGCATTGACGAAAAACCTTATTAGCGGTACAAAGTACAGCTTTGAAGGTAAAGCTTCCGCAAGTAACGGCGCTTCAATCGTTAGTTACACGTACGACTTTGGCGACGGTCAAGCACAGACCGTTCCAACTTCCGGTACAAGCTCAAGTGCAACACACGAGTACCCAACCACTGGTGGTACATACAATGTCAAACTCAGCGTTACCTTCAATGTGAACGGTACAAGCAAGACCGTTTCAGGCGACAACTGTGCAACCACAGTGACGATTCCAAAGCCTACCCCACCCGTATATACCTGTGACGCATTGACGAAAACACTCGTCAGCGACACAACGTACAAGTTTGACGGTAAGGCTTCAGCAAGTAACGGCGCCACAATCGTCAGCTACGGCTTCGACTTTGGCGACGGCAAAAACCAAACTGTCACAACAGCAAATGGTACAGCGAGCGCAACACACACGTACCCAACTACGGGCGGTGTATACAACGCAGTACTAACTGTCACATTCGCCGTTAACGGTGGAACCAAAACTGCGACAAGCACTGCTTGTGCAACGACAGTTACTATTACGCCACCAGCCTCACCTGTTTACACATGTGACGCGCTGACGAAGACACTCGTAAGCTCAAAGGATTCTACAACAGATACCTACAGCTTCAACGGCAGTGCTTCGGCAAGTAACGGCGCAACGATTACCGGCTACACGCTGGACTTCGGTGACGGCAAAAGCTTCACCGGCGCAACCGTTGCAAATGTTACCCACGATTACGCGCAAGGTGGTAAAACCTACACTGCAAAATTGACGGCGACAGTACTTGTCAACGGTCAAACAAAAACAGTCACCAGTGATGACTGTGCAGTGAGCCTGACGACGACGCCACCTGTTCAAGAATGTAAACCAGGTATCCCAATGGGTGATACTCGTTGTAACGAGACACCTGAATGTAAACCTGGCATTCCAATGGGCGACACCCGTTGTAACGAAACACCTACGACTCCTCCAGTTCTTCCTCAAACTGGTGCGAGTGATTCAATCGCTCCTATCCTAGGTGCAGGTTCATTGATCGCAGCGATTAGCTACTATGTAGCCAGCCGCCGCGGCCTTCTTGGTGCCTTTAACAAATAAGAGTCTGACCGCTCCAACCATCTAGCGATCTCGCTCGACGAATAACCCCTGTTTCACGACAGGGGTTATTTTTGGTATACTGAGGTTACTATGGCAAAGCAGAAAAAGAAGCGAACCAAGAAGTATCATGGAGCAGACGCGGCTCTTACCAAGCCAGCAATTACCCGTGTCACTGCTGTCAATCGCAGCAAGCCTGGTCAGTATTGGTATGAACACAAGCGAATACTCAAACCGGTCTTAACTGTTGCCGGTATTGTCGTTGTCGTTATTGTGCTAATTATCGAGATTATCCGCGTCGTCAGCGGGGGCACGCTCTAATTTCGCAATCGGCAGCGTGAAGCCAAATGTACTTCCCTTGCCTTCTTCTGAGGTGAAAATCATCGAACCACCGTGCGCATCGATCACTTTTTTGGCCAGGAATAATCCCACGCCCGTACCGTCTGGCCGTTGTTTGCGGGCGTTGCTCGCTCGATAAAACTTGGTGAACAAATGTGCCTGTTCACTTTCGGGCACGCCAATACCCGTATCTTTTACGATAAGTGCCACGTTGCCATCTTCAACTTTGAGCTCAATCGCAATCGTTGTACTGGCCGCCGAATAATACAGGGCGTTGTCAATAAAGTTCATAATCACCTGGCGGATTTTGTTTTCATCGAGATAAAGCGACGGGATACGAGCCTGAGTTTTGAGCTTTAGAGTAAGTTGGCGCTGTTTTGCCGTCGTGCGCAGGCTCTCCACCTCTTGCTCGGTAATCGTTTTGAGATTGATAAGCCGACGATCAATCACGAACTTACCTGTTTGTAGGCGCGATACGTTCAAAAAGTCATCAATGAGATGCACCATCCGCTCACTACTGGTAAACGCCTCACTCAGAAAGTGCTTCTGAGTGTCGTTAATCTGCCCAGCATCGCCCTCGAGCAACATACTGATATAACCTTTCACACTAGTGAGCGGCGTACGCAATTGGTGAGATGCCATACTAACAAATTCATCCTTGGCTTCATCCAACCGCTGCAGCTGCGCATTCGTCGCGCGGAGCTCCCTTGTCGCTTCATCGATGCGTTGCTGGAGCGTATCGTTCAATTCACGAACTGCCTGAATTGATAGTGCATTCTGGATTGCAATCACCAGCTCATCCGCTAACGTTTCAAGCACGCGGACATCACGAGTATTGTAGCCCCTCGTCTGTTGGTCGCCGAGACATAGATATCCCAAAATAGTACCACTCCGCACGAGTGGCAAAACTAAACCTAGTCTATGACTAATCATCAATCGTCGTTGAGTAGTGTCTTCTGGCAGTAACTCAGTAATAATAGCGCGACTACCTTGGGTTTTTACATAACTATCAAGCGCACGAGCGTCCTTAAGCGGTAGTCGACTGTGCTGTTTTGTACCAGTAGTCACATAATAATACTCATTAGAGTAGACGAAGAAAAAGCCCTGCTTCGCCTTCAATGTGCTAGCCACTTCAATTGCTGCCCGCTGCAAGAGCCCTCGAAGATCAATCGTTGAAGTAAGCGTATGGTTAATACTCCTAAAAAAATCATCACTATTATAATTGTCACGATAAAAAACATGGTTCGTTAATTGATCAAAGAAACGCTTAATTGGTTGAAAAATAAAGGCTAACAATAGGGCCAGGCCAATATTCAACGCTGTTTGTGTGGCCGGTAGCTCATGCCCTAGGAGCCACAATGACGAGAGGTACGCTAAAACTGCATAGGTCAATGCAAGTGTTCCGAGTGACAACACATAGACTACAGTACGAATGACATACAACTTAATATCAAGGAGTCCGCCTTGGAAAATACTTATCGCAAAACCAACGGCGAAAATAATCACCGTCACCATACCAAAACCAATCAACGCCTGAGATCCAGACAAGAGTGGAATGAGTATATTTACGATCACACCATAGACCATCGCCATGATAACGGTCAGAAATACAATATATAAGGCTTGTCTCTCTTGCCGGCTTTTCTGACTATTAATAAGTCCGGCGATGAGTGCCACGATAACAACCAAAAAACCGAGAACAAGCCCGACAATATACACGTAGTACGCAATTCCGCGCGTAAATTCATGGATACCATTTTGATAAACAACAGACTCGAAAATATGAGTTGAAATCCATGCTCCAAGCTGTAAACCCGTGGCGAGAACCAAAAATGTTGTCAAAATATGACGAATTTTCACCACGACAGTAGGTAATTTTCGTCTACTTGTTTCCAAATAGTAAATAAACATATAAAAACTAACGATAGACAGCGTTGGCCATAAAAATACAAGGTTATTCCACCTTATAAGGTTGCTCGTCATGTGGTCGGCAATATAAATTGTGTCTTGCCATAATAACAAGCACATGATCGTCGCCACAAGCGTCGCTCGTAAAGGACGACTGACTGTATGCGCTAAAATAATCACTAAAACCATGCACAAGGCGATGAAGTTCGTAAATATCAAAAGCGGAAGCTCATAAGACATAAGCATGATTAGAGTATACAAGTTTTCGGTACAAAATATCTAATAAATTTATTGTTTTTTGTTACTATCCTTCGGTTCACGTAGATACTGCTGAATTTTTCGTTCTTGCCGCATTTTACGTACCTCGAGTAACGATGCTGTGCCGATAAGACCAGCTACAATGGCGTTCACATATGGGGGATAGCCCTCTCCCTCAGCCCAGAAATAAGCATAGGGGCTGACAAAACATCCCGCTGCCACGGCTGCCCCTACTGTACGCCGACCCCTTGACTTTCCCCCAACCGTCTCGAGTAACCCCCAAGTGTATGGAAGAGCAGTCGCCACATCAATTCCCCATAAGAGTGGGACACTACCATCAAATTCTTGTATGCCAGTGACTGGGAGAGCTCGTGCTGACGAGTAGCCGAGTATGGCAGCGTACGCAAGCGCTCGGCGATCTGTGATGAGTCGTTTGAAATGCGACTGTTTCTCATATGCAATATCATTATTATCAAGTAGCTCGGTAATATCCTTCGGAAGTCGTTTGCTATCCATACCAGTCAAAGCTTTACGCAAATATGCCTGTTTCATCTGACCATGTTCAGAGTTATCAGCAAAAGCGGACCGCACGACCTGCTGAGGATTAATAGCGATCGGAATAGTAGGTGGGCCCATATACTCCCTCGCCTCGCCCAACGTGTATACCTGCTCCTTGCCAACTAAAGCCTCGAGGGATCGTACGAGAAGAGGATCTGTGTTAAGTAACCAAAGCTTATTACCATGTTCAAGCGAATCACGCACCAATGAGGCATATAGTAGTTTTGTCGCCCCTAGATCACCCGTCCGCGGCTTCCCTTCCGCTTTTGGTACCGATCCCAACCCAGACACCTCTACTACTTCAGATGGTTTGATATCCACCAACCGTTTTACCCCAGCAGCCTGTTTGAGAGCCTCTGAATCCAATGAGAAATAACGTGCCGTCGGTAATGACATTACACCTTCTTTTTTATTTGCTTCGATCAAACTACAGGCCGCTATACGTGCTTCATTTTCTTCAACAAAATAGCGGGACCGAGCGCTATATTCATTAACAAAAAGCCCTTCCTCATTGAGGTCAGTATTGTCGATATAATTCTTCTCTAAATATACAGCTGTATGGATTGCCCGAGCTTGCTGTGCAATAGAGTCCTCTGCCTCGCGCTCCGGCGCCACGGCCACATCTAAAAATATCTGCGGAGGTACATCAGATAACTCCACGGATGCGGGTGGCAAAAAATTGGCAGCAAAACTATCCATTGCCCTCTATCATACGCTCTTTTTGAGTAATTACCACAAAATATGGTATACTAACCATACTATATGACCAAAATAGCCATCATTGAAGACGACGCCACCATTAATCAGATGTACCGCATGAAGTTTGAGGCGGATGGGTTCGATGTGCAACTGGCCGATAATGGCAAGCATGGTGTGGCTATGGTTGAAAGTTTTCAGCCTGATTTGATCTTACTTGATTTGCAGATGCCCGAGATGGACGGCGCTGAGGCGCTCAAGATTATCCGCCAGCATGATTGGGGTAAAGATATTCCTGTTATTATCCTCACCAACCTCGGCGAAGAAGAATCGCCCAAGGAGCTGCGTGCCCTGGGTATTCATAGCTACATCGTGAAGGCAGATCTCACGCCGCGTCAAGTGGTCACTCGTGCCAAAGAAGCCCTTGGCATCGCCTAGAAATCTACAAATCTTTTTGACCCTGACTATCCGCCACGCGCCGAGCGGCGGTGATGACATTATCGATGAGCGCCGCAATTGTTAACGGACCGACGCCACCTTTGAGCGGTGTGATCGTGACGTCATCCCGCTGCCGTACACTCTCGTCGACGTCACCGACAATCACACCCCGTTCCGACGCCGTCCCGGCATCGATAACCACCGCGCCAATCTGCACCATCTCACTAGTGATAAGATGCGGCACACCCGTCGCCGTCACGACAACTGGGAACGTCCGCAACGTAACGGCGAGATCCTCGGTCGTATCATCAAATACGGTGACATCATAGCCACTCGCCCGCCACATACGTTCCAGCGGAGCGCCAACTAGTCGGCCGCGGCCGACAATTGCAAGTGGTCGCCCCTCAAGCTCGACGTTATACGCAGCCAGTAGCCAATTGATTGCAAGCGGTGTTGCCGCGTCAAAAAATTCCGTGCTTCCGAGGCCATCGACATCTTTTTCGGGCGCAACTGCCTGCACTAATTCGTCCGTCTGCGCGGGGTCAGCCAGTGGTAGCTGTACAATTATGCCGTGCACGCTTGCGTCTTCGTTTAATTGGGCAATCTGCGCCAGCGCATCTGCTTGCGCCACCTTATAATGCACAACTTCCACGAGAATGTCGTCGGCATAGCGCGTTTTCATGCGCACATACGCATCAATCACCGGATCATCAACCGTCTGCACGACCGCCAGCTTCGGGAATACTTTCCACGACTGCCGTAGCGCCCGGACCTGCTTAGCTTGCCGTTCTTTGACGAAATCTGCAATTTCTTTGCCGTTTAATTCTCTCATTACTCTCTAGCGTACCATCCCGAGGGGCTGTACGCTAGGCGTCGAGCTGTCTGTAAAGTATTTCACTGATAACCACCTGCCATCCTTCTATACTTTGAGTATCAACGTAGTTTGAAAGGAGGACGTACATGGCAGACGACACGTTACAACGTGACCCTGATGATTGGAAGACAGGCGACGATCCCATGACACCCGCCCAAAAGGTTTATGCTGAAACCCTCACCCAGCAAGCCGGCGAACCGCCTTTTCCCGATAATCTTACCAAAGCGGAGGCAGCCGAGAGGATCGAAGACCTGCGCAAGAAGCTGGGACTCGAAGAAGATGATCCGCATGATAATGACATTGACACCGAGGGCGACCCTGACCTCGGAAGTGAAGAGGAGGTAACGTAATGGCAAAAGTAAATCCCATTCAAGTACAAAAATTTTTATCGGGCGTTGACTACCCGGCGAAAAAGCAGGACCTCATCGACTGCGCCAAGTCCCAAGGCGCCGACGAGAATGTCCTGAAAACGCTGGAGCACATGCCCGATGATGACTTCGAGACGCCGGCCGACGTCAGCCAAGCCATCGGTAAAGTAGAAGATTAACTAATATAAGAAGGAGCATACATATGCAAGATGATGACAACGTAAATGACACACAAGATGACGATGTTGAGAGCGACGAACTTCCCACTCTTCCCTTAGAAGAAGACGAAGATGGTACTATCACCGAGGTCGATGAAACCGAAGAAGATTAAGGACTATCACTTAACGATTTATTCACTCATATAAAAACTAGCGTATGCTTGTGAGTCCTCACTTCCGAGCACATCTTTGAGCAACCAGACTTTATTGAGAACATAGTCGCGGTTTGCGTACTGCTCCGCGTCGATAACATCCTTGCCGTCATATTCCGCCGTGATGTGCGGATAGTAATGCTCACCGTCTCGTTCAGGATAACGCGACACCAGGTGATCGCCAAATGCCTTGATGAAATCGGCGTGAAATTGCAACACATCATCGCTCGGCTCAACCTCGAGAACATGTACTGGCATGTGCTCAGGTTTGATACGTCCACCGACTTTGATGCGTAAGGGCGTTCGCTGTGAGCAGAAATTCGCCACGGTTTGCATTAACGCTTCTTCGGACATGTCCCGAACAGTGAAGCGGCGCTTCAAAGCTAGCTGCACATACCAGCCTTTGTCGCTGTTATAGGCCGACTCGCCAACAGCCGGCTCTCGGTCCAAAAAACCAACGAGTTGATAGGGAAACATATCTGCCATGCGGCCATCATACCACCCCGTCCGTCAAACCTCTAGTTCTGGCGATATACCCGCCCTGGCCGCGTGTCGCAATGAGACTATTCTGTTTGGTCGGATGGAGTCGTGAATTGTACCTTTTTAGACGGAATAAACTTTGTAATGCCATAGGCAATAACAGCGCCAATGAGCCCCACAACCAGGCCGCCGAGGATATCGAGCGGATAGTGAATACCGACGAAAACACGTGCAAAGCCAATCACACATGCCGCAAGTAGTATGAGTACACCAGTCTTTTTGAATCTCGTAAAGAATAGGAAGGCAAAGGCAATGCCAGCCGTGACGGTTGTGTGATCACTGGGGAATGATTTACCCGAGGCGTGCGCTACCAATTGCGTCAAATGGTGATCCATAAACGGCCGATGATCCAGATTGAGTAGTCCAGCAAGTTTCAGAAATATGAACGTAACGACAAGTGATAAAAAGACATACGCTACGGTCCGCCATTGTCGCTTGTAGAGCCAATACACCACGAACATTGCGACCACAACGAAGACGATATACACCAGGTATTTGGCGCAAAAAATCATTATCGTATCAAGAAGCTGGCTTTTAGCCGCCCAGCCGTTAATGAGGAGAAGAATGGAGTTGTTCATAGTATTTGATTATAGCAAAATAACAATAAGTAGTATGCATAAAACGTAGCTATTATGTAAAGATGGGTTCATCATACTCCCACGCCAGCACACATCGAAGTGGCCTAACCTCGTTCTCTATTGGAGGTCGCGCGGGCTCTATTCTGTTATAATAACTCCTATGCATAGCAACTGGTTGCATAAAAATACCGGGCACAAGAAGCATAGCCATAACATTACTACCTCAGTAAAACACTCGTGTATACTGCGGACGCTTAAGGCGCAGGCTCCTACGATTGTCGCCATTCTTGTGTCTGAATTACTGATGCGCTACAGCTCTGGTAGCGGTAATGTCGTCATTATTTTACTACTGGCCCTTACTATCTATACGGCACTTTTTATTGGTCAAAAGCAAGGCCTGATCAGCGCGTTACTCGTCGTCTTCTACGACTACTACGTCATCCTCGCCTCAAGTGTCAGCCCGTGGTTCAGTTGGCAAACATTGCAACGTGGAGTTGTGATTGCCATCGCGTTTCCACTGCTGGCGCTGGTGATCGGCCGACTCAAAGAGCGCAATGACGCGCTGCTTGCCCGCGAGAAAGCAGCCCGAAAAGCAGCCGAAGCAAGCGAGAGGCAGCTACGCTTCATGGCCGAATCAATGCCGCAAAAAATATTTACCATCAAACCCAACGGTGAAGCCGATTACGCAAACCCTCAGTGGCAAGAATACACGGGTAGCTTGTCGCCGCAGGAAGCAAAGAAGAACTGGTTATCGGTCATTCACCCGGCCGACAACAAGGAAAACATGGAGTTGTGGCAGCACTCGCTTGAAACCGGCGAGCCGTTCCAGTTTGAGCATCGCCTGAAACGAAACGACGGGAAATATATCTGGCACATCACCCGGGCTCATGCCCTGCGCGATGAAACTGGTGCGATTACGACCTGGATTGGTTCAACAACCGACATTGAAGACGTGCGGAAGACACGCAAACTTGAAGCAAATACCGCCCGCTTGATTAAGCAGCGGGCGCAGCTACTGGAACTCAACAACGCTAAAGACGAATTTATTTCTCTTGCTTCGCACCAGCTACGTACACCAGCGACCGGCGTGAAACAGTACGTCAATATGGCGCTCGATGGCTATGGCGGTAAGGTCTCACCCAAGTTACGAACCTTTTTAGAGAAAGCCAACGATAGTAATGAGCGCCAGCTTTCGGTTATTAATGATCTGCTGCGCGTGGCACAAATCGACGCCGGAAAAGTGGTTCTCAATAAAGAAGATACCGATGCGGTCAAACTTATCGCCGACATTGTCCGTGAGCAAAGCTCAAAATTCTCGAGTCGCGATCAAACCGTGACATTCAAAAAACCCAAGAGCAAGCTGCGCATCCACACAGATGCTACAAAACTTCGCATGGTGATTGAAAACGTTATCGATAACGCCAGTAAATACACACCAACAGGCAAAAATATTACTATACAACTCACCCGATCCCACGGCATGGCGAAAATCGCCATCAAAGATGAAGGTGTCGGCATTGCTGAGAAAGATATCAAAAAAATCTTCCAAAAGTTCCTCCGCCTCGATAATCCAATGTCCATGGAAGTCGGTGGCACAGGCCTTGGGTTATACTGGGTGAAAAAAGTAGTTGAGCTGCACGGCGGCAGCGTGTCAGTTACGTCAAAAGTTGGTGAAGGCTCGACATTTACGATTGTGTTGCCCCTGTCGTAATGGCAAGATGAAATTTTTTGTTACAAAATAAAAACACCGACCGGTAGCGAAAAGGCCGATGTTCTTATTTTGGTGAGCCAGCTGAGACTTGAACTCAGGACACCCTGCTTAAGAGGCAGGTGCTCTAACCAGCTGAGCTACTGGCCCACGTCGGAACTGGCAGCTCTGCTTCGTTTTGCCGACAAGCGGCAAAAGCTTCAGCTTAAGCCTGTGTTCCTCCTTTCAAAATTGCATTCAGTCGCCCTATAGGTCTCCTTGGATTGCAATTTTGGGCAAGAACTTTCAGTTCTCAAAAAGCCTTTAAAACTATAGCAGATAGAGGTGGGGCTGTAAATACCAGGGGCTTATCGAAACAGATCACATAGCGCAGCAAAATCTCGTTTGAGCGACGCACTGTCGGCACTTACCTGTGCAATATAGCTTTGCTTGCGCGGTATCACGACGTCGCGAGCGACACGAAATAACAAAATAACTTTTGGTGTGTGAATAACATCCGAAACGCGCTGTAACTTATCGACAAATGCTTTGGTTTGCGTGCGCTGCAGCTTGGTTTGAGTAGGCGCAATTGATCGAACGATCCTTTTCACAATCAGCAGCGCGACAACAATGACGAGTCCGACAAGCGCAATAATAATCATCAGCAGCCACCACCACTGACTGAGCAATGTGAGCAAAAGTGCACCCACCAGCGCGCAGGCCATGATGATGACGAGCGTCCATACAACAGGGCGAATCAACCGTGCGATAAACTCCGCAGCGATTGAACGTATGGCTTGAAATGGCGCTTTCATACCTCTAGTATACGCTCGCCTATGTAACATTATCGACTGACGTATGATGGAGGCCAACTGGCCTACGCGGTGGTTCGAGATGTTTTCTCACTACAGAGTAATCTGTTCCCACAAAAATAATGTCTTCCAGCGATGTCACTTCATGGCCACGGGCAACAATAAACGACTTGCTGTCTCGATGAATTTTATTGTACTCGTTTAAACTGATCTTCAGACGTTGCTTACAGTTTTCATCAGAACACTCACAGTAAAAATAGAGCGACTCATCGCCGTTGATAAACACCGGTTCATCGCCTTCTTCAAGTGCGATCTTGTTCACCGCGTCAAGCCCCACCTGCAAACGCTGGTTCAATTCGCGAAAGACTGCTTCGTTTTCCACCATTCGCCGCTCCGAAGATGTATTATTCATAGACATAGTATAGCATTCAATTGAAAAAACGTACTATCTCCCCCGTCGCTATCTAGCGCTCTGCGCACATTATGCATAGCCAGAGAAATAATCCGTCTTTATAGCCTTCCGTTTCACTCCCATCCCAAGCAGCATGTTACGAACGGAGCGCACCATGGGTTGCGGGCCAGATACATAGAAGAGTCGTTCAAGATAATCCGGCACCTCCGCCCGAATCAAATCTGGCGTGATACGGCCAGTTGTAACATGCGCGAGCTTTTGCACGCTTTGTTCATCCACAACGTAGGTTGTCTGAACGCCGACTTCCGTGCGAGCGGCTTCAAAGATATCACTATAGGCAATGTCACGCAGGCTGCGCTCGCCATATAAAACCGTGACCGAGCGACTGTCATGCGTATCAATCAAGTATTTCACCATACTGCGAAACGGCGTAATGCCGATACCGCCAGCGATAAAGGCTAGTTTTTGATGTGGATCACCAGGGAGCGTAAAATCTCCCCCCAGCTGTCCGGCCGATACAAACAAATCCCTATCAGCTGTTTGCAGTACCTGTTTAAAGCTACTCCCCTGATCATAGTAACGAATCCCCACCCGCAGCATGTCCTCAGTTGGTGACGAGGCGATCGTAAAGTACCGCCGGCTGCCGCGGTTATCTGCCTGGGAGTGTGGCAACGTCAACTCGATATATTGTCCCGGTTTGTAGGCGAACTTTTTTTCCGGCACAAATAATACATCTTCAGAATTACTACCGTATGTTATGCGATCTCGTAGCCGAAGTAATGTCTTCACGCGCGGCGTCATCAAAAACGACAGCAGGTTGCCAATCACTAAGGCAAGTTCTGGCGTCGAATAAAGGCTGCCGATATGAAGCTGGGGCGCAAAACACAAGCCGACAACTAGAGCGTACCAGCGTTGCTTCGCCCAGATTGACGGCGACGTGAGCGGTTCAGTCAACATGACAAAGCCAAGGAAGAGCAGTGAGGAACTGAAGATGGTCGTTTGGATAGTACTGCCAATAGCTTTATGCGTCACGAGTGCAAGCAGTACCGCTACGGCGAGCGCCACTCCGAAGAACAAGCTAACCATCTTGACTCGTCGTATCTTTCGGACGACAAGCAGGCCGCCAATCACGACAAACGGCATGAGCACTGCCGTTCCCACCCACCAACTGGCCGTTTCCTGTGGACCAAATGCCGTTAGAACAACAGCAATAGCGACCGGGTTGAAAATGTGCTTATGATCTATAGCGAGAAGATATTTAGACGCAATGGCGAGGCCAGCCGCTGCAATCAAAAATGGCACAACTGTTAGCGATGCTGGTGGCGTAATAATCAGCGCCAAAATCAGCCCCGTTATAATTGACGATTCCGGATTGCTCGGCGCCCGGTAGACTTTTGCAAATATATAATTGGTAAGCCAACAAACTACGACGAGCACCGTCACCGAACCTGCAATTTGAAATGGATTATAGGCGAGCCCGCCAAAAGCGCCAAACACCATCGCCGCGCCAAGCAGGACTAGCAAATAATACTCAAGCAACCGGTACATCGTCATGCGATCGAGAAACGCGTCAATATACTTCATGTGGCCCGTACCTCATAGTCTTGCCAGTGCGTGGTCATCGTCACACGCCACTCGCGGTCGACCATGTAACCTTCATAACCTGGCAGTGATTCAATGAACTGAATCCCCACCGCTCCCATCGCAAATGCAGCCGTCGCCATACGATCGGCATCAATAATATTCGCGGCAATGACCGTCAGCGATACAATGTCGTCGAGTCTATATTGGTCGTTTAAAGGATTATATATGTGGTGGCCACGAATCGCGGTTCCAGACGTGGCAATCCCTCCTTTTTCTAGTTGCACGATCGCAATATTTTCCATTCGATTAAAGGGATTTCGTACGCCGATCGTCCACGGGTTTTTCGCCGTCGACTGGCCCGCTACTTCGATGTCGCCGCCCACTTCAACGTAAAAATTATCAGTTTCCGTCGCCAGTAGCTTGGCCGCTTCTTGAATTGCCCAGCCTTTGACAATTCCCGACGGATCAAACACACCGTTATGCCAGACATTAAAATACCCATCGGTTTCTCGGGTCGTTTGTTCGGCCAGGGCTATAATATGACGCATTTCGTTGCTATACGCGTGCTCTTGCAGCTCCTCGCGGTTGATTTTACTAACCTCGCTCGTCGCAACAAACGGGCTGTAGGTCGCATCAATATCTCGAAAACGATCAAACGCGCGTTCGATAATCGCGCTGTCCTGCAAATCGTCGGTCCACATAATCGTGACGGGCATGCCCATAATCTGCTGCGTCTCTTTCATCATGCCTGCGCCTGTTGCAACGCGCTCCCAAGTGACTCCATAAAGGCCTGCGATGTGTCAGATGCGCCCGATACACCGTCAACGTGGGCTGACTGAACTTGCAAAGCCTGCTGTTTGAGTAGTGGCATAGCCTGTGAATTAATCTCAATCGACGTACCCCTGTCATTGGGATACTGCAAAAATTCAACGTCAGTTAATTTGCCGCCCGAAATGATTGCTTTAACTTGAATGTAGCCATAATACGCATCAGCTGTACTCCCCGTATAGCTACCATCTTTGTAGGAAACAGTTGAAGCGCTCGACGAGTTAGTTGCCGATGGCGTCTGGGTTGCTGGCGCTGTATTACTCGTAATGTGTGCTACCGCGCTCCCATCGCCACCACGTTGATGCAAGCTATAAATAACAAAAGTTATGACAACAAATGCCGCTAGTATAATCTTTTTTATCATGAGTTTATGGTAATTGGCGCAACTGATAATAGGCTTATCGTCGCGCCCGCCCCACTTCGTTAATCAATACATATAACAAACTTGGTACACCCGACAGGATTTGAACCTGTGGCCTTTGGTTCCGGAAACCAACGCTCTATCCAGCTGAGCTACGGGTGCATATTGCATCCGTAGCATAATAGGCTGGATAGAGCGTCGCGAATACATGAAACAGCTTCGCCTTGGCCAGCTGAGCTACGGGTGCGTACAAGATATTATAGCAGGCGGCAAGTAGCACTCCACGTCGCAAGTTTGACTCTGCAAAATCTACCAAGAAAATAAGGCTAACTTTCGTTAGTCTTATTTCCTTGGTACACCCGGCAAGATTCGAACTTGCGACACCTGGTTCCGAAGACCAGTGCTCTAATCCGCTGAGCTACGGGTGCTCGTCGACGTCCACTTGGAGTTCTCATTTCCGACCATAGGTCGAAAACTGCCACTCCTCCGTTACGTCTCCTCTCAAAATCCCAAACAGCGACAAGTCGCTTGGTTTGATATTTTGGGATCGTTTCCGTACGTAAAGTACAGAGGTAATTATAGCATAATTGTGTCGATGTGGGCTATAATGAGCAGCAATGGAAATTCATACCAATATTCCACTCAAAAACTACACAACCATGAAACTCGGTGGCAACGCTCGGTTTATGACCGAGGTCCACACCCCAGAAGATATTGCTGAAATTTATCGTAATGCCAAAGGCCAAAACCTTCCGCTGTTTGTGCTCGGTGGCGGCAGCAATACGATCGTCCATGACGAAGGCTTTGCTGGCATCGTGATTCGCAACCGGATTCCCGGCTTTAACGTGCTAGCTGAAGATACCGATTCATTGACGCTAAAAATTGGTGCGGGCGAATCATGGGATAATGTCGTCAAACGAGCCGTCGACATGAAACTGAGCGGCATTGAAACATTATCTGCCATCCCTGGGACGGCTGGCGCTGCTCCGGTGCAAAATATTGGGGCCTATGGACAGGAAGTAGCCGACACACTGCTCTCACTCGAAGCGTATGACAGTACCACTGACACCTTTGTAACACTGCAAAATGCCGATTGCGACTTTTCGTATCGCCATAGTATCTTTCGCGGCGAAGCGCAGGGCCGGTATGTCATTACCTCTATTACCCTCCGACTTTATAAAACAACATTACAACCGCCATTTTACGCGGCGCTCCAATCATACCTCGACGCAAAAGGCATTACTTTTTATACACCTGATGTGATTCGGCAGGCCATTATCGACATTCGTCGCGACAAACTTCCTGACCCTGCTGAGAAGCCAAATGCCGGTTCATTTTTCAAAAATGCCATCATCGAAGAGTGGCAACTGACTGACCTCAAGGCCAACTATCCAGACGCCCCGACCTACGACATGGGAAATGGTACCTACAAAGTGCCGACCGGTTGGCTGATTGAACAGACCGGTTTAAAGGGCCAGCTTCTCCATGGCATGCGTGTCCATGACAAAAATGCACTCGTTCTCATCAACGAATCAGCCAGTAGCTACGCCGACCTCGCCGCCTCCCGTGATGAAATTATCACGAAAGTCCGCGACCAATTTCGCATTACCATCGAGCAAGAGCCGCTCGAGCTCTAGCCTCTTGTAGTTTTACCCTAAACCCCTTATGCTAGATGTATGAATCGCCGGGCAGGGTTTACGATCGTGGAGCTTATTATTGTAATCGTTATTATGGCGATCCTTCTCGTGCTCGCTGTCGTCAATCTCGGCAGCAGCCAAATCAGCTCGCGGGATGATGAACGCAAAACTGACGTCGCCAATATCGCTCGCGCTCTCGAACAATTTTATACCTCCGGTACCGACGGTAGTACGAGTACGGGCTTTTATCCACTGACTGGTTTTATTGCCAGTCCCACGACCGATCTGCGTGATATTGATCCAGTCTCCTTACGATCACCAGGCAATGACGACGCCGGCTCCAACCTCATTCTCGCCACCACGAACGTCGACGAAACGATAACTGGCGCTTCCCAACAGCCAACCATCAGCCAATATATTTACCAGCCGCTCGATAGTTCGGGCAATATCTGCACAACTGAGTCTGCGTGCCGAAGTTTCAACCTGTATTATCGTCTCGAAGCGGACAATACTGTATATAAAGTAACGAGTAAAAATCAATGATAGCCACCCCCCGCCAAGAAGGCTTCACGGCCGTTGAACTCCTCATCACGCTTTTTGTCGCCGCCGCCTTCCTTGGGACTGGCTTTCAACTCTATTCTGCCATTATTCAAAGAGGTAGTGACGCTCGCCAAATGGCCGTAGCAAGTAATTATGCCTATTCAAGCCTGCGCAGCTTGGCGTCGACAACTCCCACATGTAGCACCACCCCGGCTGTTACCACGACCACACCAACCATAACCGGCCTCGCTAGTCCAACCGTCACGCAGACTATTTCAGCACCCCATGGTTGCCCCTGGACAAACGATGTCATGCAAGTAGAGGTTGATGTAACCTACGGGCCGACCAATAATCGTCAGGAAGTTAGCCATGCGCTCTATGTCCAAGAATAAAAACACCCCAAAGACCAACGGTTTTACACTCGTCGAGATGCTCATCATCGCACCTATTGTCATTCTCGCTATTGGTGCGTTTATAGCTATGATGGTATCGATGACCGGCGAAGTCATCGCTACGCGTTCTGAAAACGTGACTGCATACGATACGCAAAACGCCCTGGATACTATTGAGCAAGACGTCAAACTGAGCGGCGCCTTCCTTGCAAATAACGACTTCGCGCTCCAAAGCCCTCAAGGATATACTGATAGTTCTGGTACTACTGCCAGTTTTGAAAATGCGAACACCGACGCGACGAGGGGAACTATGCTCATTCTGCGCTCCTTTACGACCGATAAAAATCCACTCGACCCTACCAGAGGCATTGTGTATACCAATCAACCAGCTGCCAGCTGTGACGCAAGTGTCGTCACTACCAATCAGCCCTTTACGCAGAATATCGTGTACTTTGTTAAAAATAACACATTGTGGCGTCGGACATTGATTGAACAAGGTGCTTCCACGCCAACCCTCTGTAGCACCCCATGGCAGCTACCAAGTTGTACACCAGGCGTAACACGTGGAAGTTATTGCAAAGTTGATGACGAGCGTCTGCTCGACAACGTCAGTTCCTTCACGGTTCAATATTTTGACAATCCATCTGACACAACACCTGACGCCGCCGCTTCTAATGCCAGCTCTTCCGATGGTACACGAGCCACTGCTCTTAGTGGCGACACTTCAGTGAACGTCATACTCAGTACCTCACAAACCACCGCCGGTCGAACCGTTACCTACAGTGGATCACTACGAGCCACCAAGCTCAATACAACATCTGCTTCAAGCTAAACAGATAGTGACGATAGCACTTGCATCGATATATAATACATAGTATATTACAAGCATAACCAAAATAATTAGGGGGCTCCAAGAGAATGACTCTTCCGAATATTAAAAAACTGAATAACCAAAGAGGTTTCACGATCGTTGAACTCTTGATCGTTATCGTGATCATCGGTATCCTCGCAGCAATTACGATCATTGCGTATAACGGTATTACTCAACGCGCTAACACTGCAAGCGCAAAATCTGCTGCAAACAGCGCTATTGCAAAAATGGAAGCATATAACGCCGATGCTAACAATAACGCCGGTGGCTATCCACAAACAACATCTGCAATGACAGGTGCGCCCGCAACAGCAACCTACGCGCTCAATGGCGTGACGTTTTCAACGACTCAATTCACAACGACTGCTCCTTCAGCACCTTCTGTCCTTAACTTCTACACCTGTACAACAGGTGCGCAGGTTGGTTACTACGACTACACTGCAAAAGCAGAAGTTTTGATGGGAACTGGTGGCGCCGCAACTTGCACCTATAAAGCTGCTTCATAAGCAAATATGTAACGGTTTTCAGATACTAAATAGAACCCCCTCGGGGGTTCTATTTAGTATCAATAGGAGCAGCCGCGCCTTACTATCGTTCCGACGGCAACGGGAATTGTGCTGCAAACGTGCGCACGTCACTACGGAGGCGCGTAAGCGCGGCTTCATCATCACGGTTGTCTATAGCCTGTTTCATCCACTCGGCAATCTGCGCCATATGTTCTTCCCTCAGTCCGCGAGTCGTCAGAGCCGGCGTACCCAGGCGGATTCCGCTAGGGCGAAACGGCGGCAACGGATCATCCGGTACGACGTTAGCATTGAGCGTCAAGCCGATTTTATCGAGCGTTTTCTCTACTTCCTTACCATCGATCCCAAAACTTTTGTAAACATCAGCCAGTATGAGATGATTGCTCGTCCCACCTGTGACGAGCTGGAAGCCACGCTGTTGCAGTTCATCCGCCAGCACGGCGGCATTTTTCACCACTTGAGCAGCATAGTCTTTAAATTCCGGCTGCAAGGCTTCATAAAACGCCACAGCCTTCGCCGCGATCACATGCATATGCGGGCCACCCTGCATACCCGGGAAGATCGCCCGGTCGATCAGCGTGGGGATGTTTTCAATGGTTTTCTCTGGCGCTTTGAGCGGATTACTGACGATGCCTTTACTCAGGATCAACCCACCACGTGGACCGCGCAAAGTTTTGTGCGTCGTCGTGGTAATGACATGAAAGCCATCGTCAAACGGATTGCGTGCCATGCCGCCCGCGATCAACCCGGCAATGTGCGCCATATCGGCCACAAGCAGCGCGCCAACTTCGTTACCAATAGCAGCAAACTTGGCGTAGTCGAGCTCCCGTGGATACGAGCTAAAGCCAGCTAAGATGATTTTTGGTTTGTGCTCGAGCGCCAAGGCACGCAGTTCGTCGTAATCAATCTCACCCGTTTCAACGTTTTTCATCTTATAGCGAATGAAATTATAGAGATGGGCGCTGCGCGTCACGGGCGACCCGTGCGTCAGGTGACCGCCATGCGACAAATCCATGGCGAGAACCGTATCGCCCGGTTCCAGCCAGGCACTATAAACTGCCTCATTGGCCGGCGCGCCCGAATGTGGCTGTACATTGGCATGATCAGCTCTAAAAAGCTGCTTCGCGCGGTCAATCGCGAGCTGCTCGATCTGGTCGGTAAACTCCTGACCACCGTAGTAGCGATGACCCGGGTAGCCTTCAGAGTATTTATTCGTGAGTACGCTCCCAAGCGCCTCGAGCACTTCGCGGCTGACATAATTTTCGCTCGGAATCAGTTCCAGTCCATCACGCTGCCGCGCTTCCTCAGCGGCAATCAAATCAGCAATTGCAGTATCATTCATGGGGGATTTTCTCCTTTTTTCTAGTATAACACCGTTGTTCTTATATCATATGTGATATATAATTATGGTTATGGAAACTGAAACATATCTCGCAAAAATCGGAACACTCATTCAAGAAACGCGCCAAGCCAAAAACTTCACTCAGGCCCAGCTGGCTGAAGCCCTCGGCACCAGTCAAAGCGCGATTAATCGCATCGAAAAAGGCGGACAGAACATCAGCCTGGAAATGATTGCCCGAATCAGCGAGGTACTTTCTAGTGAAATCGTGACGTTGAACGAATCGGGTAAAATTAACTTCCGCGTCAACGGCGGCAAAAAACTGTCGGGTACGATTGAGGTAAAGACTAGCAAAAACGCTGCCGTCGGTCTGCTCTGTGCCTCTTTGCTCAATAAAGGCAAAACTACCTTACGCCGCGTCGCCCGGATCGAGGAAGTCAATCGCATCATCGAAGTGCTGAATAGCATCGGCGTAAAAACCAAGTGGCTCCCCAATAATGACCTGGAGATTACCCCGCCAAAACGTCTCAAACTTGAGGAGATGGACATTGCCGCTGCCAAACGTACCCGAACCGTCATCATGTTCCTCGGCCCGCTGCTTCATCAGTATAACGACTTCAAACTGCCGTTTGCTGGCGGCTGCAACCTCGGCACGCGAACGGTTGAACCACACATGGTCGGCCTGGCGCCGTTCGGCCTCACCGTTGAAGCCAAGCCAAACACCGATTACTACCATGCGACCGTCAAACCTCAGGCACCCACGCGCACGATTCTTCTTACCGAGCGTGGCGATACCGTGACCGAAAACGTTATTATGGCGGCAGCCCTCTATAACGGCGAGACAACAATTCGTAACGCCAGCCCGAACTATATGGTACAAGACGTCTGCTTCTTCTTGCAAAAGCTTGGCGTCAAAATTACTGGCATTGGCACCACCACACTCAAGATTCACGGCGTCAGCCACATTGATAAAGATGTCGAGTATTTCCCTAGCGAGGATCCGATCGAGGCGATGAGCTTCATAGCCGCCGCACTCGTAACCGATTCAGAAATTACCATTTCCCGCGCACCGATCGAATTCATCGAACTCGAACTTGCCGTCCTAGAGGGCATGGGTCTCAACTATGAACGCAGTGAAGAATATGCCGCCCGTAATGGCTCGACTCGACTGGTTGATGTCACGATCAAATCGTCTAAGCTCGTTGCGCCGAAAGACAAACTGCATGCCCTACCTTTCCCAGGTATCAACATGGACAACCTACCATTCCTCGGTCTCATTGCCACTGCTGCGAAAGGGCGCACGCTCGTACATGACTGGTCCTACGAAAACCGCGCCATTTATTTCACGGAGCTCACCAAGCTCAACGCTACCGTCGAACTGGTTGATCCACACCGCGTCTACATTACTGGCCCCACCAAATGGAAACCAGCCGACGTCGTCGCGCCACCAGCTTTACGCCCATCAGTTGTCATCTTGCTCGCCATGCTGGCCGCACCAGGCAAATCAATTCTCCGCGACGTCTACTCAATCAATCGCGGCTATGAAGATTTCGCCAACCGCCTCAACACGCTCGGCGCGGATATTGAAACTATTCGCGAAATCTAAATCTAACATAAAAGCCGCATCCTATTGATAATACTCTTACCTTGGAGCCTCTTACCGACTCACTGTGGTAATATGTTACAATCATCCATATGGTAAGAAAAAACAAAAACGATCTAGCAAATAAGCTACTCATAGGACTCTTGGGATTGTACGTCTTCGTTACATCGCTTGTCATGATTACAAAACAGAACCTGCTTATCTTTTGGCCGCTTATCTTATTCGTTGGTACTGCAGGCTTTTCAGTATATATCTTTTATCGAATACGCCGAGACGATATGAGCAGGAGCCTTTCCATTGGTATTATAATCGAAGCGCTCTTAACTACATGTGTATTGTGTTCGAAACTTCTCGGTAACCTTGCAGATTCACTTGGACTACATTGCGATGGTTTATTCGGAACAGTAACTCAATGCTCTGATAGTCTCATGTTCTCACCTGAAGGCATAGGCGTAATCATGATAATTCCGATGCTAGTTGTTGCTGCCTTGTCCTTCCATTTACGCTCAAGATAAACAAGCCTATGACATGAAGAACCCCTCAAGCTTCCTTGAGGGGCGTTGTTCTTCAGTAGGTAGAATTAGTTAGCTTCGATTTCTCCCATCACTATATTGTAATATTCATGCTGACCATAGACATTAGGGTGAAAAAGCTTTGCTCTATACCCATTGCCTAGTACATCATTAGGCGTGACGTTATAGAAGTAGGAGTCTTCCCCCTGACAAACGTCATGACCATCAAAGGTTCCATCGACACTATTGTTGGGATCGATGAATGTAAAAGCGGTACTACTTGCAGTATTTACAAAATCATTTACAGCATCTCCTAACACGCCGTTGAGCTCGGTAACTACAGCTCTTGCAGCAACAGAATCCTGCCCCGAACCTGATGAAGAGTCTAGGTAACTACACTGGACAGGCAGACTATCTAGACTCGTATCAGGCGTAATGTAAGGATAGCCGATGACATAGACGTCCGCATGATCGGTCCGTTCAGATATTGCTTCCAGAACACCGTCAATCTTACTCGGAAGATCACCATCGATACTGGCCATCGTGTTCGTGTATATGTTTGTACTCGAGTCACAATCACCAACTACACAAGCTGTTGCAAAATCAGAGAATCCTATGTCATTACCGCCGATGGTGATGGTTACGACTTGAGTTTCATCTGATAGCGCGTCAACCTGTGCGGGCTCATTCCATATACCTGTTGGATTGTCCGCCTCAGTCACTCCCAATACGTCATTTGTTGTTGCTCCTGAGCATGCAACAGACAAATAATTTCCCATATCTAGGGATGGTGTTTGAGAAAGCCATTCGGGATATGCGTCAGGACTCCGATGGCATTCATTCACACCACTTTCATCCGTACCGCTCTCAAATGGATCGTTTCCCTCACCGCTCGAGAACGAGTCGCCCATAGCGATGTACGTTGGCGAGGGAAGCGAATATCCTGAAGGGATCATCTCACCTTCATAGCCGGATGGGTAGGTGATGGGCATATTGATAAAGACCGGTCTCAAATGAAGCAAGCCCGACCACATCGTTGCATCTGTATCTTCATTCGCGAACGGAATGTCTAGACCGTTTTGCATACCTGCATTCCATACCTTAAGAGTACAGGGCGACTGTTGATTATCCCAGACAAACTGCACCACCCAGAAAGGCACATCAGTGCCCATCAAGCTGTAAGAATAGGTGTTGCTATACTTGAAGCTAACGCCTACGGGTTGCCACGGTGCCTGTGGGTTGATTACAGCTGTGTAGATAAGCCGAATGATCGATGTGCCAGCAACCAGGTGCGTGCCGTCTGGTGTGACGTTAGAAAACGACCCCTTATACTCTTGCTTTACAACAGCCCAACCAGAGCCCTCGTTCAGGACGTCTTGGAAGTCAGCGTATGCACTAGCTTGGTTTGTTGAGTCTAGCCAATTGGATGGATCGCTCAAAAGGCCTGCATACGAAGATCCTATGTCGCCAGAGCATGAGCCCTGGTTCATCGTCATACTACTTACCGAAATTACTCCGTCATACACACTTGCTGCGGACGCAGACTGTGGCGGAACTACACCAAACAGAACCATACACATCACACTTAACAATCCGAGCAAAGAAAAACGCATGCGTTTCATTGCCTTCTCCCATCTTTCAATGTTAATGAACGAAAGTTATAGGATTTTTCCTACAACTTTTTTACTCTACTGAAGAACTGTTCCATCATATCAATCAATAATCACGCAGACAAGTTTTATGAGCAGGTGGTCGCTCCGCTTCCTATATCCGCTTGTTCATAAAAATATGTAAACACATTTTTATTTCACTACGCTTCACGCACCCACTCTCGTGTCAGCTAAAGCTGCCACCATGGGTTCAATCCGCGAGTCATGCCAAATGAAAAACGAGACCAGCCGATCTCGTTCTTCATTTGGGGCGAATGATGGGGATCGAACCCACTACCTTCGGAGCCACAACCCGACGCTCTAACCAGATGAGCTACATTCGCCATAATCTTTGGACTTAGTAATTGTAACAGATTGGGACGTATATGAAAATATGCTATAATGGGCAAGTTATGCGGGCGTCGTATAATGGCTAATATGTCTGCCTTCCAAGCAAACGATGAGAGTTCGATTCTCTCCGCCCGCACCAAAGAAAAAGGAGATCCAACGCGATCTCCTTTTTCTTTGGTATTCAGCCGAGCGGACCGAACTCTCATCAGCGAGCAAAGCGAGTCAGATGAGAGTTCGATAAAGCGACGATGCGAGAGAAAAATCAGCTTGCTTATTTTTCCGAGTGAGGATGGTTTATACCTTAGTATTCTCCACCCGCACCAAAAGATAGATCATCGAAGACGGCACAGCTAATGCCTTTTGTTATACTAAAGATATGAATAAGGATATTCCAAATCACGCAGTAAAGGCCGTCATTAGAGATGCTGAAGGTAAGATACTATTTCTCCAGCGAAATCCTGCAAAGGGCGCAGTGGCGAATTGGGATCTTCCGGGTGGAATTGTTGAAGCTGGTGAAAGTGATAGAATTGCGCTCAAACGTGAAATTCAAGAAGAACTAGGTCTGGATACTACGGTTAATGATGAACTTGGTACGTGGACATTCTATCGACCTTTTGACGGCAAGACAGTCGCAGTAACGAATTATAGCGTTAATTTGGCAGATGGGAACATTAAGTTGAGCGATGAACATATTGGTTTTGCGTGGTTTGATTCTGATCAAATTAAAGGCTTACCCGTCAAAGATCCTAGTCTACATAACGCATTAGACGTATAGCGCCATGGTCTTCTAAATTTCTAAGCTATACTAAAATCATGAAATATAGCACAAAAAGACACGAAGAGAGGAATTGGCCGCTCGTGTTCGTCAGTTCGGTTCTCATACTGATCGGCCTCATCTTGATGACACTTGCGATTGTATACGTTGGCACTTTCGGCTGGTGGAGTCTCACCGTTGGCCTCGTTGGCTTCACCGCCACAGGCGCCGCCATTATGTCTATTATTAAAAATGACCCAAGCTGGATTATGCTGGATCTTATTTTACCGTAGCTGTAGCGAGTTCGTTCACTTGTAGTTTGCATACGGAGAGAAAGAACAGGCAAATCCCACTCTCAGACTTTGCTATAATGACAAAGGTATGCCCCGGTAGCTCAGATGGACAGCCTTGAGCGATAAATATTCGCAGAGCTTCTCTATCCATCTACTTATAGCTAGCGCGGGTAGTACCAACAATCAATCTTGCCCCGGTAGCTCAGATGGATAGAGCAGAGGACTTCTAAGCCTAAGGTCGCTGGTTCAAGCCCAGCCCGGGGTACCAAAATCTGTGCCACATAAAGACTATTTTGCTATAGTTAACTCATGAGACAAAAGGACATTATCGGGTGGATCGGCGTACTGTTAATCTTAGTTGCGTTCACTCTGACGACATTTAGCATAATTAACGCAAAAGACGTCATGTACGGTATGCTGAATTTAGCCGGCGCACTTGGCATTATAATCTCGTCATATACCAAGAAAGATTTTCAACCTGTTATTCTCAATGTTATTTGGTTACTTATTGCAGCGGCAGGAATCATTAGAAGCCTAATACACTTCTAATTTTCTGTGTCGTACAGTAGCTACAATCTATACAATTAATTGTTTCATGATGTCGCGATAAAATCTCTGCATATCGCGACGAGCTTATCCGGCTGCGTATAGTGCACAAGGTGCGGTGCGCCCACAATTTCTGCCGCTTTACTATGTGGCGTTGTACCTTCTAAAAAATTAATCCAATCCCGTGGCACGATCTTATCCTTTGTGCCCCGCACGATTAAGATGGGTAGCTTATTTTGCACGAGCACGTCTTCGATATGATCGTCAATCATATACTCCGCGCTCACGATGAATCGTCCGACACCCATACGTAGGTAGTCGCGAAACACAGTCATGTTTGCGTTCAATGGTTCATGAAATGTGTCTTGCCATAACTGTAAGCCTTGCATAACTAGGTTCCGCTCGTTCCGATTAACAGTTGGCGCCAAGAGAATGGCTTTTTGAAACAGTCTAGGTTTTTGCGCAGTAGCATGTGCGACAATTTGACAGCCCATGGACTGCCCGACAATAACCACATGTTCAAGCTGCATATACATAACAAACTCTAACACCACGTCAGCCAGCTGCTCCACCGTCAGAGCTTTTTTTGGCTTTGGCGTTTTCCCATAACCAGGTAAGTCGATCATATAGACGTCATAGGAATCCGACAATGCTTTTGCAAACGGTACAAAATAATCACTTGACGTCCCCAACCCATGAACGAGCACGATGACCGTTCCTTTTCCCGCTCCACATCGCCGCAGATGAATGACATGCGAACCTAATTGTATTGGCATTCGTACCATAGCTCGCGGCCTTTGCATATGTTTATATGACTTCTCTACCTAGTATACAGTTGTTTATATGATGAGACACTGGCTAGTCATCGTCTTAAGAGTACACGTACATCGTCACCCAGGCGTTGATATAAGCAGGGTCGTAAGTTCTGTGCTACATTAAAGTAATGAGAAGAGTTGAAGGCGAAGCATTTCAGGCCATAAAGCCATACTTCGAAAAAGCCGCGGACGTTGCCCGCAACGCCACCTGCCTACGCGCCAAATGTGGCTCAATCATCGTCAAAAATGCCGTCATTATAGGCGCAGGCTTTAACTGCCCTGCCGGAAACGACGAAGGTCAGCGACTATGCGAAGCCGATATCGATACGACCATTAAGCCAAAATACGACAAAACCTGTTGCATTCACGCTGAATGGCGGGCCGTGCTAGAAGCTTGCAAAACGAATGCTGATAAGGTGGCGGATTCTGTTTTATACTTCATGCGCATCAATGAAGCCGGTGAATTTACCGATGCCGGCGATCCATTCTGCACCGTGTGCAGCCGGCTGACACTCGAAGCTGGCGTGGGTGAATTTGCACTGTACAATAACGACGGTGCGGATATCTATCCGCTGGATGAGTATAATCAAAAATCATACAAACCCTACATCCGATCGGTAAAAGCCGCCTGAACCTTTCATTCCCGCTCCTTCTCGTGTATCCTAAGCATAACCATGTCATGGCAACTCCTCACTCTCATTAGCGTTCTCGGTTTGTCGATTTCCGTCATCCTCCAACGCACGTTGATGCACAAAGACAAGACCGATCCATTTGCATATGCAGTGGTATTTCAAGGTATCGTCGGTGTACTATTGATGGCCTTCACCGTTGTCTATGGATTCAAGCTCCCGGGCATCCAAACGGTCATTGTGCCAGCAATTATTTCCGTCCTTTTTTACGGGGCGGGGCACATCATTTACGCCAAAACACTCCAACGTGTTGAAGCATCGGCTTTTTCTGTGTTGTTTGCCACTCAAGCCGTCTGGATCATGCTCCTTGGCATTCTACTACTCAACGAACACCTTACTGTGGTGCAAATCATCGGCGCAATCTTTATCTTTATCGGCGTCAGCCTGCTGATCAAAAATATTCGGTCCGTCTTTCATGACAAAGGTACTTTACTGGGATTACTAACTGGTTTCATGTTCGGTATCGCCATCACGGCTTGGTCATATGTTGGTAGATACACCGACACACTTTCATGGGCGGCAATTAGCTTTATCGCAACGGCATTTGTGGCGTTTTGTATACGGCCACAATCCGTTCAAAAAATGAAACCATTACTCAAACCGGTGGTTCTGCTCCGACTCACTCTACTCGGAATATTTTACGCGATCGGCAGCCTCGCGATGTTACTCGCCTACAAAGAAGGCTCCTTCGCCATCATCTCACCGCTGCGCCAAACAAGTATCATCGTCACCGTTCTACTGGCGCTCATATTCTTACCCAAAGAACGAAGTAATATCACGAAGAAGATTGTAGCAGCTGTTATTTGCGTCATTGGCGTCGTGCTAATCGTCGCGTAATAACTATTTAATCTATATAGGTTACTGCGACAAGCTGGCAAGCGTGTTGATCGTCGTGGCGATGATAACCGTACCAAAGAGAAATGAGAGGAGCGCGTGTTTGAGCGCAGTTGCGCGGATTTGTTTTGTCATCAGATTCGTATCAGACACTTGGTAGGTCATGCCCAGTGTAAATGAAAGATACAAAAAGTCGGTGTACTGCGGCAATTCCTTCTCATTAAAATCCACTGCTCCACCTGCTTTACGGTAAAAAAGTCGGGCATAATTAAGGGCGTACGTCGTATGTACGAGCATCCACGACACAATAATACTACTAAGTCCTAGCGCAATATCAATGACCTTTTGAATCCCTGCAGCTTGTGAGGCGTGCAAAAGAAGCGCCAACACGGCAACCAAGCTTGCAACACTGGCAATCAGCAGTAGCACGTCGGTAATAGCGCGGCCTGGATCTTCGCGGACCGCATGCGTCTTGGTTTTAGCAGAATCCATGGGCCAGATGGTACAAAAAACCCATATGATATAGACTGCCATGGCAATATCCCAACCACCTAATAGTGCATATTTTTGATAGCCGAGAAGCACCATCAATACACCCGCTAGGATACCCGCGAGGACAGCGACAAGAAATTTTTTATAGGTGGCGTGTAGTTTCAACTTAAATGGAAATGACATGGTAATAATATCCTCTTTATACAAAGTATACCCTACCTGGGGGCATTCAGTTACAATATGGCGTGGTAAGCTGTTAGCCGTTGGTGGTAAATGATAATCCCGGGTTATTTCAGCTCGTCTGCCAGTTGTTGAGCGTGGTGCTGACTCCCAAGGATTGCCTGCACCTGCCCGAGATCTATAGTCACGACAGTACCCGGCGCAACTAAACCACCGAGCATTTGTTTGGCAACCGTGTTTTCGACAGCTTTTTGGACGACCCGGCGCATGGGTCGCGCACCGAGACGCGGATCGTACCCTTGCTCTACCAGGTAGTGCTTAGCTTCATCACTAACGGTTACGGAGACTCTCTGGAGCGACAAGTTCTTATTGATACCAGCCAAGATCAGGTCAACGACTTGAATCAACTCGGCTTTATCGAGCGGGCGGAACGTCACAATTTCATCAAAACGGTTGAGGAATTCGGGACGGAATTGGTTAGAATTAATCAGCTCGTCGATAAACTGTTGCTCAAACTGCTCCAGCTGATAACCCCGTTCAATGTATTCGCGGATCCGATCAGCACCAGCGTTACTGGTAGCAATGACAATCGCATCACGGAAGCTGACTTCACGGTTTTTTTCATCGCGAAGAATCCCTTCGTCGAGCAGTTGCAGCAACGTTGAGAGCACCTGCGGATGGGCTTTTTCAATCTCATCGAGCAGCACTACACTAAAGGGCTGCTTCATCGCCTGAGCGGTAAGACTATTTGGATCATTGGCGCCATCGGCGATCAAACGCGAGACATCTTCCGGACGGACAAACTCATTCATATCAAGCCGAATCATGCGATTTTCACCACCAAAGTACACATCAGCCAAGGCTTTCGCGAGCTCAGTTTTACCGACACCAGTCGGGCCAAGAAATAGAAATGTGCCGATCGGCCGATCTTGGTTGCGAACGCCTGCCCGGGCACGGCGAAGCGCATCGCTCACCACCGACACGGCGCGGCTTTGATTAATCATTCGCCGATGAATAAGTTCCTCCAGGTGCAATAATCTGTCACGCTCCTGCTCGCTGTCAGCCACGCCCACTTTGATGCCAACTGTCTGTTCAATCGCCTGCTGCACGGATTTGGCGCTGACCAGGCCCGATTCCGCATACCCAGCTGCTGCTTCAAGTAATTTCAGTGCACGGCCCGGCATAGCGAGATCATGAATATAACGCTCGCTGAGCCGATATGCTTCTTGCAGCGATTGATACATATAGGTCACATGCTGGCGAAACTCCGTTACAATCAGTTGATCTTGCATAACTGCCATCGTCTCGTCACGACTGGCCGCACCGACATTCACGCGGTTAAGAGCATTGGCAAGCGCGGGATTACGACTGCTAATTTGCAGCAAGCGCTGCTCTTCCATGGTGAGGATGAGTCGCAAACGGCCAGCTTCGAGTATCGGTAGCAGCACATTGCTCACGTCAACCGAACCGATACCTTCTTCAAAAAAGAGCTGCGCGTTATCGAGACAAACAATGATATTTTTGGCACTGTAGGCTTCGCCCAGCACTCGCATAATCAGTTGCTCCAACTCACCACGACCAGGTGCCGCTGCAATCAGCGACGCGGCATCGAGCATGAAGACTTGACGGAACTTGAGGCTCTCGGGAATGTTCGCCTTGGCGTCGAGCAACTTCCGAGCAAAAGCCTGTACAATAGTCGTTTTACCGACGCCGGCCGGACCCACCAGCGCAACATTTTGCCGGCCACCATGACCAAATAGTTCAACCATCTGCTCCAGCGCTTTGGTGTGCGCCTCGAGTTCAGCCGTAAGTAATCCGCCCCCCGATAGCTGCGCACTGATATTTTGGCCAAATCGCGTAAGTAAAGGAATATAGCCAAACGACCAATCACGAGCAATACCGCCCGTTCGCTGTGGCGCACCGTGGCGATCGATCAACTGCCGCACATGGTCGTACCAGCGAATGCCCGCATACAAATCCTCACTGCTCAACTGCAAATGCGCCAATAACGTCTCGTACTGTGGGAATTGTTTGATCAGCGCCACCACCACGATCGCACCAGGTATACTGGGACTTCCAACTTGTTCGCGAATTGCCAGTGTCTCACGCCAGACAGCTTCCGTTGTTGTCGGATCATCACTGGTAATGTCTTGTAAAAAACGGCCGCCAATACCAAAGCGAGCAGCCAAAAACTGTCCACTGGGTACGCTCGCTGCGATCGTCGCAATTTGTCGCGGTGATGGATTCTTTGGTATTCGACCGAGCACATTACCCTCGAGTAGATCATCAATTGTTGTCGGTTGTGGCGCGAGCGCGAGCTGCTTCAATTTACCCTGCCACCACTCAAGTACGAGTACAGGCACGACCGCAAGGCCCGAGACGAGCCAGCCAATCGGCACAGCGAGAAATAACAGGACGATTCCTGCAATAAAAGCGCCAACAGCTACAAATCCGAGCAGGAACCGCCAACTCGGCGACAGCCAAACGCTGACTCGCGCTTCTTCCGCGCGTCGACTGTCATAGTGAAAAAGCGTGTCGCTCATTGCGGTAACCACCCTATGCAAAATAACACCAGCCCGACGATCGGCAAGACCGGCACCACAAGCCAAAAGCCAAGCACAATCGCTCCCCAGATAAGCTGCAAGCCAATCGTCACGAGGCCGACGATGACGACGATACCCCGCATAAAGGCACCGATGAACCGTGAAATGAGCTTGTCAAAAAAAGCTTGTAGCCGCGCCTGCAACGGGCCGCTGGCGCCACCGGCTGAGATCTGCCGAAACGGCGAAAATAACGTCTTGAGCAGTAGATTGATTGAGAAAAAATCAAGCGTGCGAGCGAGTCGTTCCCGGACGAAACCAGCGCGTTGCTGCCACCCCTCCGTGTACCACCATTGAACCACACCCGTTAAAAACATATCCTTATTGTAACGCACCGACGCCCGCTTATACATAGTATAATAAAGCTATGTCAAAGCAGTATGTCACTATTCTCGGCAAAGCCGTTCGCCACGTCGCTCGTCTGCGGGGCGGTGGCTCAGCGCTACCGGGACTTTTTGTTGAAAAAATCGACCCAGATTTTATCGCCCATACGCTCGCTCAACTACCACAAGGCGTCGTGGTTATCAGTGGTACCAACGGCAAAACCACGACCACGAAAATGGTCGTCGAGCTGCTCGAAAGCCAAGGACTGACCGTGTTTACCAACCGCACCGGGAGTAATTTTACCCGCGGCGTGGCGGCGGCACTGCTTGGTGACATCGATATGCAAGGCAATCTTCATGCTGATATTGCCGTCCTCGAGCTCGATGAAGCTCATGCCGTGCATTTCGTCGCTAAGATTCAGCCCCGCTATAGTCTGCTGCTCAACGTTATGCGCGACCAGCTCGACCGATTTGGTGAAATCGACGCTACCGCCCGACTCCTCCAAAAAATTGCCGATGCTACCACCGACACCGTCGTGCTCAACCGCGAAGATCCGCGCGTTGCGTCAATCACCGCCGCCCAAACGGTTTTCTTCGGTCTCAGTACTAAAACGCGTCATCTTTTCCCGAATGATGACACGATGCGCAGCGCTGCCACCACTAAAACAGCGACTTTACCAGATGCCTTAGTAACGCTCGAGGAGCTCCAAGACAACACCGCAACCTTCCAAAATAGTCACGGCATTTTCAAAACCACGTTGCAACTACAAGGCATTTATAATATCTACAACGCCGCGGCGGCAATTGCCGTAGTCGAAGTTATCGTCGGTGATGGCATTGACCGCGCCGCCCTCACCTCAACCCTGGCTCATGTCACGCCAGCCTTTGGTCGCGGTGAAACCCTGCAGGTCAACGGCCAACCGCTCGAACTCGTGCTGGTCAAAAACCCAAGCGGTTTTCGCCTCGGTTTACAATCATTCTCGCCCGCCAGATACGCCACCATGATTGCCATTAACGATAATTACGCCGACGGTCGCGACATGAGCTGGCTGTGGGACGTTGATTTTGACAGCCTGAAAGCCGGTGGCGTCGATGAAATTAGTGGCATTCGCGCCTACGATATGGCACTCCGCCTCCAATACGACGAAGTCACGATGGCACACGTCGAACCCAATTTACAAAAGGCTTTACGCCACTTTATTGACAAAAACGCGTCACGTCCTAAGCGCATTTATTGCACCTATACCGCCATGCTAACGCTGCGGCGTGAGCTCGCCAAAATCACGAAAGTAGAGGCCATTTCATGAATGATACCCGCGAAATTACCATCCTCCACCTCTATCCGCGCGATATGAATATTTACGGGGACTGGGGAAATATTTTGACGCTCAAACGCCGCCTGGAATGGCACGGCTACCAAGCGCATGTGGTTGATTACAATCCCGGCGACGCCTTCCCCGACGACGTCGATATTATCGTTGGCGGTGGCGGCCAAGATAACGGCCAAGATATTATTCAGGCAGATCTACAAGCGATCGGTCCCCGGCTCCATGAACTTGCCCGCGAGGATACGCCGATGCTGGTCATCTGCGGCCTTTACCAACTGTTTGGTAAGTTTTTTACAACCCAAGACGGCCGCGAAATCGAAGGGATTGGCCTGCTTGATATCGAAACGGTCGCCGGACAAGAACGCCTGATTGGCAATATTACGACCAAAAGCGATGAGTTTGGCTACATTGTCGGCTACGAAAATCATAGCGGCGAAACGACTCTCGGGAGAGGTGTTCACCCGCTCGCGGGAGTTATTAAAGGTGCCGGCAACAACGGTAAAGACGCCACCGAAGGCGCCCGCTATCGCAATGTTATCGGCAGCTACTTGCACGGTTCGTTACTTCCCAAAAACCCACAAATCGCCGACTTTTTACTCAAAAAAGCCGTCATGAAAAAATACGGTGACTTCACCGAAAACGTCATCGACGATCGCTTCGCCGATCTCGCCCGCACCATTGCGATGCAACGACCCCGGTAAGCGCTGCACGGCTTACATAATAGCCCAAACTAGATATTGACCCAGTAAAACAATTGCGATGATAGCGTGAGATAACCAGAACCGGCTTTTTTGTACCTAAGGTACTTTTTGGTGCGTTAGTACCCCCAGGGACGCCTAAATCTCTCTATGTATATATTGTGGTCCATACTAAGTAGGGAGCTGTACAAAGACCTCCAATCGTTATAAAGTATACGTACAAGTTGATTGAACACGTGTGGGGTTTGTGAACAGATCAAGTCACTTTGCCGTTCTCAACTTCGTACACTCCCACAACCCATTCTCAATCGGAAGGAACCCATAATGCGTCGCATCATGGTTACACTGCTCGGAACGCTCATGCTGGTATTCGGGATCACTGTTGGGACGGCAGTCGCCGCTCAAGCGCAGATGCAGACTCAGGTCTGTCCGGCATATCCCGCGGCAGACTATAGTTTCAACGATAACTGCCCTCAATCATTGTACAAGCCAGACTTGTACAACGCCAAACCCAACGTTGAAGGTCTGTTGAACGACGACTACATGAATCAAAATTCAATAATCGACCTGCAAAACCAAGTCGACAAATTGGAGCAAGGAGAATCGGCAGCGATCACGTTCGCCTTTGTCTTTGTCCTGATCGCATTGGCCTTCGCGTTCATCATGGTCGCGATGTGGTTTCATCTCCGATCCGAAATGAGGGCAATAGTCGGCTCTATCAAGTCGACTTCTAGCGGTGAGTGAATCCCCGGGCCGACAAGTGAAAGCTTGCGGCCCGGGCACACCCTGAATTGAATTTGAAGTAATACCAGTGAGTCTAAGTTGAAGATCAACACAAACATGGTCCATAGAAAAGATCCGGCATGAATGCCGGATCTTTTCTATGGTCGGGGTGAGAGGAATTGAACCTCCGACCTCACCGTCCCGAACGGTGCGCGCTACCCCTGCGCTACACCCCGTCGTCGAAGTTTACGCACCTATCTCGTTTTGGCTAAAAGCCAAAAGCTTCGATCTAGTGCGAGACTTCTCCTCTCAAAATTCCAAACAGCCGCAAGCGGCTTGGTTTGAAATTTTGTGCAAATAACTGCCTGCAGAGCCTGCGCTTATTCTACGCTTTTTGTTGCAGTTTTTTAAGTGTTTCTATCACCTGGTCGCCGTGGCCAAGCGGAGTTACACGGCCAAATACTTTTACAACGTCTCCATCTGGATTAATGATAAAAGTTTTGCGCAAGATTCCTTCGCGGCCAAATTGCTTTTTACCCCACGCGCCGTACGCCTCAATCACTGTACCTTCGGGATCAGACAGAAGCGTAAAGTTCAGCAGGTGTTTCGCTTTAAATTTGTCGTGACTACTGGCGTCGTCTTTGCTAATGCCGATGATTTCTGCGCCAAACTCCGCAATATCATCGCGCGCATCGCGCAGACTACAGGCTTCAACCGTACAGCCCGGCGTATCATCCTTGGGGTAGAAATATAACGCCACCCATTGGCCACGGTAGTCTTTTAGAGAACGAGCGGCATGTTGCTCGTCTTGTAGCGTAAAATCTGGTGCGGCGTATGGTGGTTGCTTCATACACTTAGTATACGCGCTCCCCACTAGAAATATCAGATACGATGCGCTATAATCTCTCAAGGTAACACCTATCGGGGTGTGGCGCAGTTGATAGCGCGCTCGGTTTGGGACCGAGAGGTCGAAGGTTTGAGTCCTTTCACCCCGACCAAATAAAAAGACCGTCTTGTACGGTCTCTTTATTTGGTCAAGTGCAGGTCTAAACCTTCGACTTTTTGTGAAACACAAAAATAGTCGAAGGTTTGGTGAGTGAGTGAAGCAAAAGAAAGCACCGTAGGTATTCTCTTTTGTAAACGAACGGAGGAGCGCAGCGATCCTTTCACTCTCATTATGAATAACTGACCGACTTACCTCACGTCCATTTATGCTCATGCTTGCAAAATACGGTAGTATTACCTACTATCCTTACATGTCTAAAATATACGCTCGCGCCTACAGCAGACAGGAATATGACCGCCAGGAATCATCCCGGCTTCCCGGCGAGGCACTTGAGGATGGCCCGTTATATAACCTCATGACCCGAAATAACGGAACGGTTCCCGAGGCATACCTTATGCCCGTTTATCTTAAAGATGTGCGACGATCCATAGCCGGTCTATCATTGAAAGTATTCTTTACAGACGCTGATTTACGTCCAATAACGACAGGCCTTCCTAGTACCGCACACGATAACTTTTGGCGACCTAAACGCCCATTGCCGTTATCTTCAAAAAAGGGAAACGGAGAGACGCATATAGGATATTTCTTGCCGTACGCCGACGTATTCGATGACGAATTGCTTACCGCCGAGAGTTCACTTTCGCAGCTCGTTTAGATAGCCGGCGATACACCTCAACTTTCCTTACTCCCTCCTCATGCGTTACACTACCCATATGGAAAAATTTGAATCGACAATACCAATTCTTAATGCCGACGATATCTGCGTCATCCCAACCGATACGGTTTACGGCGTTGTTGGCAAGCTCAGCTCGAAGCGGGCAGTTGCTCGTATCTATGAGGTCAAACAACGTGATCCGCAAAAACCCGTCGGTACGATCCTCGCCGCCTCGCTGGAGCAAGTCGCCAGTATTACAACCTCGTCCGCCCTTGATGTTGCGGCGCAGTATTGGCCCGGACCGGTCAGTGTCATCTTGCCCGCGAGCGATGAGTACTTCTATGCGCACAAAGGTGAAATGAGCTTCGCCGTACGTATCCCGGACGACGAGCCACTGCGTGCACTGCTTGAACAGACCGGCCCACTCGCCAGCTCGAGCGCCAATGTCCAAGCTGAGCCGCCCGCCACGACCATTGAGGAAGCCAAAGCGTATTTTGGCTCTGAAGTGCCACTCTATATTGATGGCGGCGACTTATCTGGCCACGCACCATCTCGAATTATCCGGATTGATGATGACGGCACGGTTATCGTCATTCGCGCATAACATCTTTCGTTAACTCCTCACCGCGTGGCCTTTTCAAGCCGTTTATGGTATATTTTTGATAGAAATCCTCAAAAAACAAACATGACAGCCACCCAAAAAGCTCGCACTATTAGCCTCCTTGGTATCGTCACAATTATCTGTGGTGTGGTTGTTTGGTTGCGTTACAGCGCTGTGCAACCGATTGCCATGCAACCCGAGACACGCGCGCCGGCTATTGCCTATGATACTCAGGGTCAGCCGCACATTACTGCAACCCCTCACCCAAAAACTACCACTCAAACATCACCGGCAGCACCATCGCCGACTACCACGCCGAGCCCGACCCGGACTGACAATGCACCCAAGCAAACCGCAGTTCGTAGCGACGTCGAACAGGAACACGTTTATTATCCGTTAATGACTGCAAACGATCCCGGGTACGCCAGCGATTGGGCCGTGCAAAAAGTAAACGCACCCGCCGCGTGGGATATCTCGACTGGCAACGGTCAGACGATTGTCGCTGATATCGATACTGGCTTTGCGCTCAATCACGAAGATCTTACAAATAGCTGGTATATCAATCCGGGCGAGAACGGCATGACAACACAAAGTGATCGTTGTTGGACTGGTATATCACAAGATAAAAGCACGAATAATTGCGATGACGATAACAATGGCTACGTGGATGATTGGCGCGGCTGGAATTTTTATCTGGGCGACAATAATCCGCAAGCAGGTCGGATAGACCCAGCCGGTGAAGCGGCAGGTCATGGTACCGAAACGGCTGGTCTAATTGGCGCGGGTGGCAACAACGGAACCGGCATCGCGACTATCAATTGGCATACGAAAATTATGCCGCTTCAGGTCCTGAGCGATGATGGCCCGGGCTACACCAGTGACGTGGTAGCAGCGATTTACTACGCCGTTGATAATGGCGCCGATGTGATCAATATGAGCCTCGGCGGCAGTACTTTCGATCAATCCCTCAAAGATGCAACCGATTATGCCTATGCGCATAATGTGGTCGTCGTGGCCGCTGCCGGCAACTGCGGCACCGGTACCGAAAGTGGCTGTAGCGGCAGCCCGGCTGGCGCCATGAGCTACCCGGCCCTCAACGATCATGTTATTTCCGCTGGCGCCACAACCAGTGACGATCAACGTGCTAGTTTCAGTAGTTACGGCCCAGGTCTCGACGTTTCAGCACCTGGATCAGGCTCAATTGTCTCACCAACCTGGACGTCAACAAATGGCACCAACCTCTACGCCAGTGGCCTCTATGGCACCTCGTTTGCTTCACCGCAAGTCGCCAGCCTCGCCTCGCTCATCAAAGCCATCCGTCCGACCACATCCGTCGATGATATAACAGCCCTGCTACTTGGCACCGCTACGAAGCTAGCCGTGATGAATGGCCAACCTTACACGAACGAACTGGGCCATGGCGTCATTAATGCCGGTGCCGCACTGACTGTCGCCTCGTCACTTAACACTACGAGCGCAACACCAACCCTATTTCAGGCTGGCGACGCCAGCAGTGAACATCAATTTGATCTTACAAGTAAGCTTGGCAGTGGCTGCCAAGTAGCCGTAGGGAGTTATTGTACGATTTGGCTCCGCGATGACCAGACTGGCTATGAACGCTATCTACCCTTTAAGCAAGCTTCATCATCGCTCACACCTGGCTGGACATGGAATGGCTCAATCTTGACGAGTGGCGACTGGCAAGTGCGGGCATCTCAGGGCGATTTCCACTCCAGCAGCTATCCGCTCAGTACGAAGTAAACCTCACCTCTTTACTGAGCCGACGTACCACTCCCGCCACTCGTGCCGGTACTTGTGTTCGAGGACGCTGCTGGCGTATTAATAGTCGTATTCGTCGTGGAGCCGCCGCCATTGCCGGTCAGTAGATGCCAACCACCGAATAAGAAGAAGAGGACAATAATAGCCAAAATAATAATGAGGGTAATAAGGCCCGCGTGACTATGCGTATCTCGATCTGTGTTATCAACGACCACGGTTTCTCTATCTTGTTCTACCATAATAATCTCCTGTTACGATTGGTAGGCTTAGTATACTAACGGGGTTATTTCTATTCTGTAATAATTGTTACTATTTCAAATTTTAGAGAGAAAATCACCAACCGCTTATTTTTCATGTATTGATATGGTCGGTAGCGGCATTGCGCACCTAAACCTGCTACACTAAACCTATGAAATTATCCACCCTCAATCTATTCGGACGATTCGATAACTGGCCGACGCGTCGTAAAAAAATCATACACTACCTATCTGATATTGATGCCGATGTCGTCTTTTTTCAAGAAGTCGTGTACCTGCCAGACGAGTCGCCCTACACGCAGGTCACCGAACTGAACGATACGCTCGCCTATCCGTACGAACATACTGCCGTCACACGTTTGCAGACGAGTGAAGTCTACAGCGAGCACCGCGAAGGGCAAGGAATTCTGAGTAAATTCCCGATCGTGAAGAGTGAAACGCTCGTGCTGCGCCAACACCCCCACGATCACCTCCAGCGCATCGTCCAGCTCGTTGATATTCAAGTGAATGATCAAATCGTGAAGTTTGCGAACGTCCAATTTGCCGAACTACCGATTCATGCCGGTATTCACTTTGATGAACTGCTCGATATTCTTCGTTCTCGGCACGAACAGCGCATCATCGTTGGTGATTTCAATATACCAAATATAGATTTACCTCTCTATACGAAGTTGTGGCAGAAAGACTATACATCATCGTCTGCCACGCCGTATATTAGCTATCCGCTGTTTGAAACCTGTATCGACTACATCCTGATACCGAAACTATATACCTTCGATGACATTACTGTCTCACCCGATGGGCTGTCTGATCATCGGGCAGTAACTGCCAATATTACTCTTAGAAATGAGGCTTAACCTCACGGTAAACCTTACTCTGTTGCAGCAGATTAAGAGTCTGTTTCGTATCTCGGATCATCTTCCCAAATAATCTGCGTTTCGTTCTGTGGGTGACTCGTGATATGAATTGCTTCAAAACCAGCAAAACTATCATATATAGCTACACTCACTGCTGTGACCACTTTCCCATACCAAGTGACCGCAAACTTTACCATTATCAAATTCTATCCCATCAAGGATATGTCCCGTACCCGACACTCCTCCCTGATCATTAACGCGTATCATTTTAAATTTTCTGCTCATCACATATCACCTTTCTCGTAATGCTACTTGGCAAATTCAATCGCGCGGGTTTCGCGGATGACGTTGACTTTGATCGTACCAGGATATTGCATCGTGCTTTCGATTTTAACAGCGATGTCGCGAGCGAGTTTGATCGCCGAGAGGTCATCAACATGTTTTGGACTGACAATCACCCGAATTTCACGGCCGGCTGAAATAGCGTAGGCTTTGTCGATACCGTCAAAGCTGAGCGCGACATTCTCAAGATCACGCATGCGCTCGCCAAAGTTCTCAGCGCTAATATTTCGAGCGCCGGGACGAGCCGCCGATAGCGCGTCACACACACGGACGATCAAGGCTTCTGGCGTGGTTGCTTCAATGTCATCATGGTGCGCTTCGATAGCATGCACAATCCGCTCATCCATACCGTACTTACGCGCTAGCTCAGCGCCAATATGGTGATGCTTGCCTTCAATTTTGTGCGTGACCGCTTTACCAATATCGTGGAGTAGGGTAGCGGTCTTGGTAATCCGCACGTCAGCACCAATTTCTTCAGCGATGAGGCCGGCCATGTGCGCCATTTCGGTGCTATGCATCAAGACATTTTGACCGTAACTGGTACGGTATTTCAGCTCGCCAAGCAAACGCAGCATTTCTTTTGGAATACCGATCACGCCAACCTCGCGGGCAGCGTCTTCACCGGCCCGAGCAACTTCTTTCTCAATTTCTTTTTCGGCTTTGGCAACAACTTCTTCGATGCGGCCCGGGTGAATCCGGCCGTCTTTCATTAGCATTTCTAGACTAATCCGTGCCACTTGGCGGCGAATCGGATCAAAACTCGAGAGAATAATCATGCCTGGCGTATCATCCACCAAAATATCAACACCAGTCGCACGCTGCAGTGCCTGGATATTGCGGCCCTCTTTACCGATGATCCGGCCCTTCATCTCATCATCAGTTAGCTTCACAGCCGTGACGGTACGCTCGGCCGTTACTTCTGAGCTCATGCGCTCCATAGCGGTCACAAGAATCGTTTGTGCCTGATCTTCGGCCTCTTCCATAGCATCGTGTTGCAATTTAGCAACCAGGCCAACGAGATCATTTTTGATGTCGCGCTCAGTCATCTGCATCAACTTTTCGGCCGCCTCTTTCTTCTTCAGACCGGCAATTTTTTCCAACTTTTCCTGCTGGCGCGTGCGAATCTCACGAATCTCGTCTTTGAGCGTTTCAACTTCATCTTCTTGAACACGCAATTTTTCACTGCGCTTATCAAGTTCGTCAAGCTTTTTGTCGAGCGTGGTTTCTCGATCCGCCAGACGATTTTCCGTTTTTTTCCACTCACGGCGACGTTCATTGTCGAGTTCCAACGCCTCATCTTTGGCCTTTAAAATAATATCGCTGGCTTTAATTTTGGCAGCGGCAATTTCTTTTTCGGCCTGCGTTTTACTGCTCGAGACGCGGCGTTTTTCGTAACCGATTGTCCCGCCAATACCAGCAAGTACCCCAATTACTGCGGCTATTATTCCCTCTATCATAGGTGTTCCTTTCTTCGTAGGATCCCTGGTTATGAACAGTGCATGGAGCGGCCGAGCACAAGACTATAAGGCTGCTCGAAAGTAACATCAGGGATCATGCGTGAATTTCAAAAATTTTCAGAGCCTAAACTTTTATAAGCTAATTCTATTGTAGCGCTTTTTACATACGCTTCGCAAGCTTATTTACGCGGCTGTGTGATATGGGCGTCACTGCCATAAAACGGCATAACCAGCCGGTCGTTTTCGCCGGCCTGGAGCCTGGCCAGTACATCGGCCTGCCAATCCTCGGCCGTACTGCCGACGATCGGAATCGCTTCGCTATCCGCGAGCGTATTCATCACTGTCAGGCCAATGCGTAGTCCCGTAAAACTGCCCGGTCCCGCAAACACACCGATACCGGTGATGTCTGACCAGGTCTTATCGTGTGCCTGCAAGCTTGTCTGCAGATATTGTAAGAGGCCTTTTGCCAGTGTCCGATTGGCTTGCCATTCATCATCCATGCGCCACTCACCGTCGATCAAACTCAGCTTGCAAGTAGGGGTTGATGTATCGAGTAATAAAATCATACTTTCTCCAAAAGTTCGTTATCGCCACTCAGCGTCAGTTGCCGCGTAGTCTCTGTGGGGGTTGTAATCTGAATTGTCAGGCGCTTTTCGGGCAACACCCCCTCCACGACATTCGCCCATTCAAGGATTGTCACCGACCGGGGATCATGGATCGTTTCACGCAGTTCGTCGGCCATGATGCCGGCGTCGTGTAACCGGTAAAAATCATAATGCGCCAAACGCAGCTCATCGCGAGCATCGTATACCCGGCTAATCGTGAAGCTTGGACTCTGTACATCCTCCTCGATCCCCAGACCAACCGCAATGCCTTTCGTGAGCGTCGTTTTACCGGCACCGACATCGCCAACCAGCTCAATCACCTCACCGCCAGATAATTTTGAACCAAGCCGCTTGCCAAACGCTTTCATTTCGTCCTCGTGTGTCACCTCAATAATCATTGCGTCTTATTATACCACTACGAGATGGCGACGATCTTTCTTGCAACAACATACACATGACCATATACCACCTGGCGATTTTTGCGTCTGTCCGCTATAGTATACGTAAGCAGTATGCGTATTTCAGATGTTACCATCGAAAAATTGCTCGAGCGCAGCGGTGCGGCTACTAAAGAGCAGATCGACACCCTCAAGGAAGAGGGTGAGCGTTCGCGTCGTCCCTTGCAAGACCTCGTCATTCAAAACGGCCTCACTACACCCGACGATCTCGTGAAGGCATTTGCTACGTATACCGATATCCCCTATGTTGAGGTTGACCCGCGCGCGATTAGCACCGAGACTCTTAATAAAATTCCCGAACGTATCGCCCGGCAGTACAATGTCGTGCTCTACCAAATTGATGCAGACGGCTTGCAACACCTCGCCATGGAAGATCCGGACGACGTCCAAGCACTGAACTTCATCCAAAAACAAATTGGCGACAACATCAAGGTGCATATCGCGACGCACGAAAACATCCTAGCCTGTCTCGAAAATTACCGGGGTGACGTCAACGAAGAGCTTAATGAAGTCATCGATATCCAACGTGAAACCTCCGATGACAACCAACATATTACCGAAGAAGATGTTGCCGAAGATTCACCGATTGCTCAAACCGTTAACTTGCTGCTCGAGTATGCTATTCGGTCTGGTGCCAGCGATATTCATATCGAGCCGCGCGAAGAGTACGTTCAGATTCGCTACCGCATTGATGGCGTCCTCAAAGAGGTTAACCGCCTGCCACGCAATGTGCAAAATGCTCTCGTCAGTCGTATTAAGATTCTGTCTAACCTCAAAATCGACGAACGCCGCGTCCCGCAAGACGGTCGCTTTAAAATCAAAGTTGCTGGTAAACAGTACGCTCTGCGTGTCAGTTCGCTGCCGATTGCTGATGGCGAAAAAATTGTGATGCGTATTCTCGATGAGTCAAACCAAGCCGTCACTCTGCAACAACTCGGCTATTGGGGTCATTCGTTAGAAGTGATGAGCGCCGCCATGACCGAGCCCGATGGCATGATTCTCGTCACGGGACCAACCGGTTCGGGTAAATCAACCAGTCTCTTTAGCGTCCTCACTACCCTCAATACACCAAACGTTAATATTTCCACTATTGAAGATCCAGTTGAATACAAAATCCCCGGCGTTAACCAAACTCAGACCAATGGCAAAGCCGGCATGACGTTTGCCAACGGCCTGCGAGCCTTGCTCCGTCAAGATCCAAACATCATCATGATCGGGGAGATTCGTGACGGGGAAACGGCTAACCTTGGCGTCCAGGCAGCCCTCACCGGACACCTCGTCTTCAGTACCCTTCACACCAATAACGCCGCAACCGCCCTCCCGCGTCTACTCGATATGGATATTGAGCCGTTCCTAATCGCCAGTACCGTCAAAGCTATCGTTGGGCAACGTCTCGTCCGGCGTCTCAGTCCTTTGACACGTCAAAGTTTCACGCCGAGTGACGAGGAAAAACAAGCCGTCATGCGACTCTTTAACCTCCCTGCTGGTAAAGATTTTCGTTATATCCATGAGCTTGAAAAAAAGGCTGCGAGTGAAGGCATCGGGGGAGATGCACCACTGAGCACCGATGAGAATGGTATCAATACCCTCTGGAAGGCAGTTGCGAGCGGCCAAAGCGAGGATGGTACTACTGATGGTTACAAGGGGCGCATTGGTATTTATGAGGTGCTTGATAATTCCGTACCCATCCAAAAACTCATTATGAGTAACGCCAGTAGTAATCAAATTCAAGACCAAGCCATTAGTGAAGGTATGATCACCATGCAAACTGACGGACTGATTAAAGCCCTCCGTGGCGAAACCACGGTTGAAGAAATTCTGCGAGTAACAAGGGAGTAGCTATGCCAAAGTTTTTATATATCGCCACCAATGCTCAAGGTCGTTCTGTATCTGGCTCTCTTGAGGCGGCAGATCGTAGCGCGGTTATCGCGAGTCTTACGAAGCAAGAACTCCGACCAATTAGCATCAAGGAAGGTATCGCCAGCAGCCATAGCTTTAGTTTCGGTGATTTTCTTGGGGGCAACAAGGTTAAAAGCAATGACCTCGTCATGTTTACGCGCCAACTAAGCGCCATGGTTGGCGCTGGCGTCCCGCTACTGCGTGCGCTTTCGTCACTCTCAGACCATGCGGAGAGTCCAGCCTTAAAAAAGATTCTCGGCGGTATCATCAAAGACGTCGAAGGGGGTGCACAACTTGGTGACGCACTGGGAAAATACCCCAACACATTTAGTGATGTCTACGTCAACATGGTACGTGCCGGGGAGGCAGCTGGTATTCTTGATGAAATCTTGAAACGACTTGCCCTACAGCAAGAAAAAAACGCCACCATCCGCAAAAAAATTAAAAGTGCGATGTCCTACCCAATGGTACTGATTGGCATTACAATTATCGCCTTCTTTGGCCTGATGTTCTTCGTGATTCCACAAATTGGTAACATCCTTACAAACCTCGCTGGTCCTGACGCCAAACTGCCTGCTCTGACCCTCGGTATGCTCGCTATCAGCGGCTTTCTACGATCGTGGTGGTTTGTGATCATCCCGCTTCTCGTCGGCCTGGTCGTCATAACGCTACGTTACATCAAAACACCTACCGGCAAAGAGCAGTTTCACCGACTCATCCTCAAAATTCCCGCTATCAATACGATCATTCGTAAAGTTGCCGTGGCTCGTTTTGCTCGAACCTTCTCGGCTCTGATGGGTGCTGGTGTCCCTGTCCTTGAAGCACTACACGTAACCGGTCGCGCCGTCGGTAATGTCGTTTACGAGAAGGCGCTAACCGATGCGGCAGAACAAGTCAAGAATGGTAAAACATTCTCAAAAGTGATTGAATCGAACGACCTCTTTCCGTCGATCGTATCGCAAATGCTCGCCGTTGGTGAAGAGACTGGTCAAACCGATACAGTACTCGTGAAGGTGGCCGACTTCTACGAGGAAGAAGTCGATGTCGCCATTGATGGACTCAGCTCAATCATTGAACCAGTCATGATCGTCATCATGGGTAGTATGGTGGGGTTAATTGCCGCCAGTGTTATGATGCCGATTGCCGGCCTCGCAAATCAAATTAAGGGGTAGGAATATAAACTGCTCATGGTATACTAAAGTAAAGTATTGTAGTGGGCATCAATGGCAAAATTATTTTATAAAGACCGGCCAATCGTAGGACTTGATATCAGCCAGACTGGTATCAAGGTGATGGCTATTGATCAAAAAAAATGGCTGGTGCTCGGTTATGGATCAGTTGATCTTGACCCTGTCAAAGTACAAGCCTCGCTTGATGGCGACGACACATATTTGTTAGAAAATCTCCAGCAACTCCTTAACAAGAAACTGATCGGGAGCTTACCAAGCAATCACGTCACCATCGGCGTCCCAACCGCAAAGACTTTCGCCCGCACCTTTACGATTCCAATTAGCGCTGAGAAAAACCTTCACGACGCCGTTGAACTTGAAGTGGATCAATACATTCCAATCCCGATGTCACTGCTCTATGTTGACTATGAGATTATCAAACGCTCCAAAACCGACCTGACGGTAATGATGTGCGCCGTACCCAAGGCACTCGTCGATAGCTCTATCCGCACTGCCGAAGCGGCCGGTTTAGAAGTTGTCGCCATTGAACCCGGCATCAGTGCCGTCGCGCGCGTGCTCGAGGCAACCGAAGAGGGTCATCTACCAACCGTCATCGTCGATATCGGTCCAGCCACAACTGATATCGCTATCCTCGATGGTTCGATTCGCGTTACCGGCGGGCTCGGTATTGGCAGCAACACCTTTACCCTTGATATCGCCCGTAAACTTAATATTGCACTCGAAAACGCCCACCAAATCAAAGTTCTCAACGGCCTCAGCGCCGGCCCCCGGCAAGAAAAGATCACTGCCGCCTTGAAGCCTAACCTACAGCGGATTATCAGCGAGACTCGCAAAGTCATGCGTTATTACAATGAACGCCTCAACGATGACCGCAAACTCGAGCAAGTCCTTGTTGTCGGTGGCGGTAGTAATATTCCAGGTATTGGCGACTACTTTACCAATGAACTGATTATGCCGGCCCGGGTCGCGAGTCCTTGGCAAAAGCTTGACTTCGGTAAGCTCCCGCAGCCGAGTAAGCAGTTCCGGCCCAGATACATTACCGTGGGCGGCCTCGCGGCTATTGATCCAAGGAGTATTTGGAAATGATCAACCTTCTTCCCGACGCACAGAAACGTCAACTCAGAGCTGCACGTAGCAACGTCTTACTTGTTCGTTATATCATGGCACTTGTCTTCGTCGTTGCATTTCTGGGAATCGCCATTTTTGCCACCAACTTCATTTTGACATCACTCAAAAAAGAGGCTGAAGCCGATATTACCGCGAACCAGGCAAAAGTTGCCGGCTTCGCAACAGTCCAGCTACAAGCAAACCAGTTCCGAACCAGCCTTTCAAGAGCAAAAACACTCCTCGATAACGAAATTGACTACTCGAAAGTCATTATCGATACCGCCCGCTTACTCCCAGCCGGCACCGTGCTTGACAGCCTAGCGCTTGACCAAACAAGTTTTGGTAAGCCAATTATCCTCAGCCTAAAAGTAGCAGGTCAAAACCAAGCGGTTGCCCTTCGAAACGCTTTTATGTCATCACCGCTCTATAGCAACGTCAGTTTTGGGACACTTTCGACTAACAGTGACGCCGATGCAAACATGTACCCGTACAAACTCAACCTCAACGTCACACTTAATAAGGCGGCCGCACAATGAGTCAGACACACACCAAGCTCACGCCAGTTGGATTGCGCTTCATGCTCGCCTTCGTGATGTTAGTTATTGTTGGTGCTGCGGTGACTGGCTTTATTTACAGCTACCGTCAACTCGATACGTACGCGATCGAGGTCAGCCACAAAAAGGCCGATGATACCGCCAGTAGCAATAGTTTACAGGTATTGCAAACAACTAAAACAGAACTTGCCGCCAATCAACAAGCTATTTCTCGAGCCCAGTCGATTACAGCTACCGGAGAGTTGCCTCAATTTGTGGCCATCCAAGATGTCAAAGCATACGCTGCCCGCAATGACTTAGCATTACAGTCAATCGATTTCGTCACCAGCGCCAGCCAAACGCCTACTGCCACCTCCTCAACAACAACGACAACACCTACACAGGCAGTACCCACAGGTGCTCAATCAGTAGACCTTAGTATTAGTTTTGTGGGCGAGGTGAACTACAAAGACTACCTCCAATTCCTCAGCGACATTGAACATAATATCCCCAAGATGCAGGTCGATGGCATCAAGCTTTCAAAAGGTAGCAGTGTAGGTACGGTCAATGCCGGCCCATTAATTATCCATACATACATAAATTAAAGGAAAATGCCACATGAACATATCCACCTCCAATCTGAAAAAAAGCCTCGTCCAACTCCTGCAACGCTTTCATATCCTCCTTTTTGCAATTATTATTCTCGGTGCGCTCACCATCGCGATTTATCTGCTTAACCGTATTCTCGTGACGTCTGATCAATCAAATGGCTATGTGTCTCAGTCGAGCAGCAATACGTTTGACAACGCAACAATCCACCGGCTCAATCAGCTTCGAACCATGGATGATCCGAGCACGCCGCTTAATCTTTCGACTGGACGGCTTAATCCTTTCGTAGAACAGTAAAAACGCTTATACTAGAAGTATGTTACTCCACGGATCAAAAATTATTGGCACTCCCATTATGGGACTGCAGACCGGTTCAGAACTCGCCAAAACCAAACGTGCCATCGTTGACCCGCGTAATCTCGCGGTAATTGCCTATACCCTTGAGGGTGCACTGCTCGGCAACGACAGCTTAGCACTTCGCGTTGCGGACATCCGCGAACTCAGTAATATCGGTATGATTATCGACTCGAGCGATGAATTTGTGGACCCAGCTGATATTATCAATCTACAAAAGGTACTCGACTTTGGGTTTGAACTCATCGGCATGGCGGTCGTTGACGAAACAAAGCATAAACTGGGCAAAGTTGTAGATTATACACTCGATCCCACCAGTTTCGTGATTCAACAGTTGACCGTGAAACGACCTATACTCCGCAGTTTTAACGACACCGAGTTGCTTATCCACCGCTCGCAGGTAGTTGAAATAACCGATACGGTCATTATCGTGAAGATGACCGCACAAAAAACCGAACCACTAAAAGAAGCGGTGCGAAATTACCAAAACCCCTTTCGTAACACCGCCCCTCAACCCGAAACCACCACCCTGCGCGATTAAGTATCCTGCGAAGACAACGCCGTTTTGATATCGTCGTAAGAAAATCCTTGGCGGGCGAGGTATTGCATAAACTTTTGGTCGTCGGGATAACGAGCGTGCTTCTTGATAATAATTTTTTGCAGTTCGTCCATTTCGTCTCGCGGCGAATCAGCCAAATGCTTCTCAATCACACCACTCTCCACACCTTTGGCACGCAGCTCCGCCTGCAGTTTGCGTCGGCTCATGCCTTTGGTCATATTGCGGTTTTCGACCCAATAACGGGTAAATTTATCATCGTCAATATAACCTTTTTCAACCAAACGATCATAGACGCGAGCCGTCAGAGCCGTCGAGACGCCCGGCTTATCTTTCAGCTCACCCGTTCTGGTTTTTACCTTAGTTGCGCGAGTCTTACGATACAAATAGTCACGCATTTCCTTAGTAGAATGCGGCCGCATCAGCGAGTATTCTAGCGCACGGGCGTATAACTTCCCAAATTGGCTCTCGGTTTCAAGTTCAGTTAATTCTTCATCGGAATATTCTTTTCCAACGCGAATGCCAAGGTCCGCCACCTGATAAACATCCAGCGAGAAGCGGTACTTGCCATCAACCATGACATTCACACGATTTTTATCTTTTTGTTGCGCAGTGAGACCGGTGATTTTCATAATGACGAGACGATACGCCAGTTGTTCGTATACCTGGCGTATGCACTATTAGGCTGCTTCTTCAGTGACCTTGGCGCGAACTTTTTTATCAATTTCATCGAGCACTTCAGGGTTTTCTTTGAGGTATTTCTTGGTCGCTTCACGGCCTTGGCCGATTTTGGCATCGTTGTAGTCAAACCAGGCGCCAGATTTACCGACAATACCGTGCTGCACAGCCAGGTCGAGGACATCACCGGTTTTGGAAATACCTTCATTGTACATGATGTCAAACTCAGCCACACGGAATGGCGGCGCAATCTTGTTTTTGACGATCTTGACTTTGGTGCGGTTGCCGATAATTTCTTCGCCTTCTTTGATCTGACCAGTCCGGCGGATATCCATACGGACTGAGGCGTAAAACTTCAGGGCGTTACCACCGGTGGTCGTTTCTGGGTTGCCGAACATGACGCCGATCTTCATACGAATCTGGTTAATGAAAATGACAGTGGTCTTAGACTTATTGATGATGCCGGTCAGCTTTCGCAGTGCCTGGCTCATCAGACGGGCCTGGAGCCCCATGTGACTATCGCCCATGTCTCCGTCAATTTCAGCTTGCGGTACTAGAGCAGCGACTGAGTCTACCACGACGAGGTCGACTGCGTTCGAACGAACAAGCGTTTCGGCAATCTCAAGCGCCTGCTCACCGTTGTCTGGCTGTGAAACAAGCAGGTTATCAGTGTCAACACCGAGTCGACGAGCGTAGGCGGGATCAAGTGCGTGCTCGGCGTCAATGAAGGCCGCCGTGCCACCGAGCCGCTGTACTTCCGCGATGGCATGCAGCGTCAACGTCGTCTTACCAGAACTTTCTGGGCCGTAAATCTCGAGGATGCGACCGCGTGGATAACCCCCGCCAAGGGCAAGGTCGAGCGACAACGCACCACTGCTCACAAGTTCGACATCAACCGTTTTGGTATCACCGAGGCGACGAATCGCGCCATCACCAAACTGTTTGTTGATCTGTTCCTGGGCAAGCCCCAGCGCCTTTAATTTACCTTCACTCGCCGTCGGTTTATCACCGAGCGGTGCTTTTACGTCTTTTTTAGCCATATCTGTCCCCTCTTCTTTATCTAAAGCTATTATAACACGATGAAGCGAGAGTATATGCAAGCTTGTTTCGATATACGATCTCATGAGAAATTTGCTATACTGAGAGTAATGAAACGATCTTCTGGCTTTACTGTTATTGAACTTGTTATTGTCGCCGCTTTTTTAGCGTTCGCAGCTGTGCTGTTTTTTATTCAAAAGAACGACCTCCAAGTAGCTGCTCGTGATACTGAACGTAAGACCGCCATTAACGCTATATACTACGACCTTGAAGAGGTCTATTACGCCCAGCATAAGTATTATCCAGAAACAATTACCAAAGATACTCTTACTGCGATAGACCCGGCTTTACTCACCGACCCGAACGGCGTCGCGATCGGTACGTCCGGCTCTGATTACCGCTATGACGCCACCGACTGTACTGACAATCACTGCCAGAGCTATACACTGCGTTCACACCTCGAGAACGAGGCTGATTACATTAAAACGAGTCGTCACTAATCGTTAGCAACCGGTCGGCCGTTTTTAAAGGCTTCGACAGCATTATTCAAAACAGTCATTTGTTGCTTGGGATTGGCAGCATACGTAAATCGATATGTTGATTCCTCACCCTCAGTGCTGAGGCGAATAGAGCCATAATTAAACATGGCTTGAATGATACCTTTTTGCTCAAAACTAACATCCTCGATGTTCGCCAGGCTCACCGTTTGTTCATTGTGCGTAAATAAACTGGTTTGAATTTCTTGGACGACGCTTTCATTGGTGAGGAAGAACTTGTTTTTCATGTACACCCAACAGGCGACATAGGCACCGAGGAAAATCAGTCCCATAAATACCGCTACAATGAGCGTCACAATAGAGACGTCGGGCAGCACACCACCAGTGGGGAGTGTGAGCTGCGCCGCAAGAGCGGGGTAGGCGCCGAGTAAAAATGCCAAAACACAAATCAGCAAGCTCGCAACGATAATGGGTCCCAGCATACCGATCGGATGGCGGCGCACAACTGCGATAATATATTCTTGCTCACTCAGATTGAGCTGCGGATATTTCGTGCAGGCTTCATCGTGGCGGCGCTTTACCTCGGGGCTGACCTCTGGTTTGATGGGGCTAACCGCACGGCTCATGTGAACAAACTGTGGCCCGGGCTGGACTTGCTGGAGTGGGCGAGCGTACAGTGGTTCACCGTTAATGCCGTAGGCGGCGGGTTTGTCATAACTCTCAGGTAATTGTTCTTCCGGTTCTTGTTTCATGTTGCTAGTATATCAGTTCTAATTATCCTCAGCAGGTATAACCTTGCCTAGATGCCTATAGGCTTTTAGTGTCACCCGGCGGCCGCGCGGAGTCCGTTCGATGAAGCCCATTTGGAGCAGATACGGTTCATAAAAATCTTCGATCGTCGTTGGTTCGTCGCCAGTTAATGCCGCGATGGTCGTCAGACCAACCGGACTATTACCGTAGTTTTCAATGATGCTCGTCAGCATATTCCGATCAGCCGGGTCAAGTCCGAGCTCATCGATTTCCATCATCTCAAGTGCCTTCTCGGTCGTGACTGTATCGATGATACCGTCGCCGTTGACGTCAGCGTAATCGCGCACCCGCTTCAGCAACCGGTTAGCAATACGCGGCGTGAGACGCGCCCGCGTAGAAAGCAAGTCGGCTGCTGCTGCGTCAATTTTACTCTCCAAAATTGCCGCTGCCCGGGTGATAATTTGCCCAATTTCGTCCGGCGTATAAAACTCAAGCCGGTATATATGACCAAACCGGTCGCGCAGCGGTGCCGCCAACGCACCCGTTCGTGTTGTTGCACCGATGACGGTAAATTTCGGCAAATCGAGTCGCACACTTCGCGCCGCTGGGCCTTTACCGATCACAATATCAAGTTTGAAATCTCCCATGGCACTATAGAGCACTTCTTCAACTGCCCGAGAAAGCCGGTGAATTTCGTCGATAAACAAAATATCACCATCGGCCAGGTTCGTGAGGATACTCGCCAGGTCTCCTGCCCGTTCAATCGCCGGACCAGCCGTCACGCGGATATTTTTGCCCATTTCGTTAGCAATCACCGTGGCCATGGTGGTCTTGCCCAGCCCCGGTGGCCCGTAGAGTAAGACGTGGTCGATCGGCTCATCACGTTTTTTCGCCGCATCGATGGCGAGTTGCAAATTTTTCTTCAATCGCGCCTGCCCGACATACTCAGCAAAGCTTTTCGGTCGCAGCGTAACTTCAACAATCTGCTCATCGGCATCTTCCTCGTGATCACTGGTATCAACAATGCGCTCTATCGCCATTTTAGCCCTTTAATGCCTGCGTCACGCGGTCAGCGGTTGATAGGTCAGTTGGTATACCTTCGAGTGCTTTCGTCGCATCGTTCAAATTGTAACCAAGCGCCATCAACGCTTCCAATGCTTCATCAGTGTGACTCAGCGGCTGAGATAAACCAGTTAGTGTACTATTGTCATTGCGGAGCGCCAAACCGACTTTGTCAGACAAATCAACCGCGACGCGTTCGGCCGTCTTCTTGCCGACGCCGCTGGCGCGGGCAATGAAGGCCGTGTCGCTATTTGCAATGGCGTTGCGGACCAACTCACTGTCGCCTAAGCTCAAAATTGCGAGCGCTGCTTTTGGACCCACGCCCTGCACGGTAATCAGCAGTTCAAACAATTTCTTGGCGGCGAGCGACGAAAAACCAAACAGTTCCTGGCTCTGTTCACGGATGTGATGATACGTGTAAAACTTTACCTCTTCATTCAGTAACGTACGCTCGTAATCACCGGCCGCTACCTGGATTTCATAGCCAACCCCGTGAACATCAACAATAAGGGACGTATTAAATTTTTCAGCAACGGTTCCAACGACATGCGCAATCATATACCTAGTATACCCTACTCGGTGCTAAGGCGTAGACGAGGGAGAAGGAGATGGCGTTGTGCCACCGCTGCCGCTGCCTGAAGATGGTGGCGTTGTCGTACCGCTGCCGCCGCTACCGCTTGGTGGCGTCGATGTGCCACCGCCGCTTGTCGTCCCGCCACTCGTCGAGCCGGTACCACCCGTTGTCGTATCAGTGCTTGGCTCGGGAGTGGTTTGGTTGTCCGTCGATGTTGTGCTGTCTTTTTTTTTGGTATCAGGCGTAGTTTCGGGCTGTTTCGCGGGCGGGGTAACTTTCACTGCTGTCGAGCATATACCCGATGGGATCGAGGAGGCCAGGAAGTATTCACTAAAGGTATTACTGCCGGCGCGTGGTGCAATATTTTCAGTGCCGTAACAGACATTCCGCTGCGCGATACCGCCTGGCACAGGGAAGCTCGGCGTCGTATTTGCTGTCAACTGAATCATGGTATGACGCCAAATCGGACCGGCCATATCCGACCCACCGCTGAGCATTGGCGTATTATCATTGTTGCCAACCCACGTACCCACCACATAATCAGGCGTGTAGCCAATCGTCCAGGCATCACGACCATCCTCGGTCGTGCCCGTCTTCACCGCTACTTTTTTGCCGGGTACGCTCAGACTACTGCCGAAGATCGGCGCCCGAGCCTTATTATCAGACAAAATGTCAGAAATGAGGAAGGCGCCTTGCGGGCTAATCGCCTGTTTAGCTTTTGGTTTGTTAGTATAAATCGTCTTGCCATATTTATCTTCAATCGAGTGAATTGTTGTCGTTGGATATTGCTCACCGCCGTTTGCAAATGCGGCATAGGCATTCGCCATTTGCTCAAGTGGGATTTCGGCGGTTCCGAGGGCTAGTGAGAGGCCGTAGTCGGTATTGGTATTGACTGTCGTAATGCCAAGATCTTTGGCGGCTTGGATGGCATTATTGACGCCAAATTTTTGCATGACCTCCACACTTGGGATATTGAGCGATTCATTCAAGGCTGTGCGTACCGTCACATCGCCGCGGAAACGCTTATCGGCATCAAGCGGGCGATAGCCACCACCAAAATCTGTCGGTACATCATGCAAAATCGTTGCCGGTGTAATCACACCCTTCGCTAGTGCCTTCGAGTAATAAATCGGCTTGAAACTACTGCCCGGCTGACGCTTCGATGTCGTCATATTCACCTTGCCCCAATCGGGATTATCCCAATCAGCACTACCGACGAGGCCACGGATTTCGCCCGAATTCGGATCGATCACAATTGCACTGGCGTTCGTGCCGCCCAGTCGATGAATATACGGCATTTGGTTGTTAACGTTATCAAGTAGTTCATTTTGGATAGACAAATCAAGTGTCGTCGTTACCTGTTCCCCAGACCGCTTCACCTGCTCCTCGCCGTACTTATCATAGAGTTCCTGCAGGACCATTTCGGTATAGTGTGGCGCGCTATTATCGATAGCGGATTTGACAGGCGCGTAGGTCAGTTGCTCGGCCAGTGCCGCTTGTTTCTGCGCATCGGTAATATAGCCGTTTGTCACCATACGCGAAAGCACAGTCGTCTGCCGCTCCTTGGCATAGGTCGCGTTGCCGCTAATAGGCGAGTAGGCACTCGGAGCCGGCAAGACTCCCACGAGCATGGCACTCTGTGCGAGGTCAAGTTGAGCCGGCGTCTCGTTAAAATAAGTCTTGGCGGCGTCTTCAATCCCAAACGAGTTCTCGCCAAAATAAACCGAGTTCAGATACATATCAAGAATCTGATCTTTACTGTATTGCCGCTCAATCGCAATCGAAATCGCCAGCTCCTGGTACTTGCGCAGGAACGTCTGATTGTTACTCAATAGCGTATTCTTAGCCAGTTGCTGAGTCAAGGTTGAACCGCCATAGCCGGTGAGGTCATGCGACAAAACATCGTCGTAGAGTGCGCGCAAAATACTGCCCGCCGAAAAGCCACCGTGCTTATAAAAGTCCTTGTCTTCCGACGCAATCAACGCATGTTCCATAGTGTCGTTGATTTGACTCAGCGGCACTAAGTCACGATGTTCGGCACGCCCACTCGAATAAAACACCTTACCGTGGATGTCAGTCAATACAATGCCGGTGTTGTTTCGATTCATCAGGCGCTCAGGGTTGGAAATATCATGTGCATAATAGGCATAGGTCGCGATCGGTGTGATGATCAAAAAGGCGAGTACTGGCGTCGCGATGAGCAGCGTTTTCTTCCACCAACTGAGCGCACGAAACCAGCGCCACCGTCTAGTGGCCGCATACTTCACACGCTGAAGGGATGAAAGTTGTTTCGTATATCTGCCTCGTCGCACATATTTCTTCGCCATCATGATACCTCGTCATACATCAGATACTTACTGTTTCATATATTTCTGAAAATGGCCTTGAGCCTCTTTCTATTATACCATTGGAGACCCACGCGCAATAAGAACGACTCTTACGTCCAAGATGAACCAATGCGTTAACGGCTACGCTACACCCCTTGTCGACTCATCATCGAATAGGTGATAGCGGCGGCCAGCGCATCGGCGCAATCATCGGGCTTTGGGACTTCTTTGAGTCGCAGGTGTATGCGCACCATTTCTTGAACTTGTTTTTTATCAGCTTTGCCGTAACCGGTCAGCGTTTGCTTAATCTGCATCGGCGTATATTCCGCAATCGGCAACCCGCCTTTGCGACCCGCCAGCATTGCCACGCCTCGCGCCTGGCTGACACTCATAGCGGTCGTGACATTACGCGCAAAAAACAGCAATTCGATCGACATCACTTCAGGCTTGGTTTCGGCAATAATTTCCGTCAAACTATCGTAAATGTCCTCGAGCCGCACGTCGAGCGGCGTGTGGGCCGGCGTCGTTACAACACCGGCCGTCACCATGGTCGCCTTCCCTTTTACGACGTCAATCACCCCAAAGCCCAAAATACCCGTACCAGGATCAATCCCAAGAATTCTCATAATCTCAGTATACGTTATTTATGCGCGGTGAAAAACGGGCCAACTTTTCGGATCATGCTGCCGACTTCTTGGCGCCATTCCCACCCGGCATAACCAAGCGCCAACACGCCAACGCCACCGAGCGCCCACCAGCCCACAAAGCTCGTACCGGTTTCAGCAAGCGGCTGCACGGCAAAGGCAGCTTCGGGCACGGCTGTTGATGCAATCGCGCGACAACGATTCGTCGCCGGGTTTCGTTCTTGACCAGCCTTACACGGCGTCACCGTATTTGCCGTCTGTGCTATACTGCGACAACGATTGGTATCGGGATTCCGCTCTTCATTGGCGCCGCATGGCGTCAGACTAGCGGCAGCCGCCGTGGCAATCGAACGACAACGGTTAGTCACTTCACTCCGATACTCACCCTCTTTGCACGGCGTCAACTGAGCACCGGCCGCGGTAATGAGCCGACAACGGTTTGTTTCCTCACTGCGATATTGGTTAGGCTGACATGGAACAAGGGTTGCAGCAGCTGTAGCGATCGGCTGCACTGGGGCCGGAGGTGATACCGGAAAAACGCTAGCCACATCAGTCGGCATTGGCTGTGTTGTCCATTTCCAACTGCCGTCCGTGACATCGTAGGCCCAGGCTTGTCCTTTGTTGTTTGTACTCGCTGCGGCGTATGTCTGAACGGTTGTATCGTATTTGGTAATACCGTACGTATCTTCGAGCCACATATAGCCACCGCTCGCACTAATTGACAGTGGTCGATTATCAGCGCTTATCGTAATCGTGGCATAGTGCCCAGGCGCCAGTATGCCCGTCAACGTATAGGTGTTGCTCGCTGTCGCATTTTGATTGTTATAGCCAAAACGTACGCGAAACGCCGATAGATCAATCGGCTGAATAGTTGGATTATAGAGTTTCACATAATCCGCGCAGTCAAGGGCGTTATCGAGTGGTGAACAATCGCGCGGATTCGCCAGCACCTCACTAAATTGCAGTGCTGTCGCTACCGGCGCGTCATAAAAACCGCCGCCATAGAGCGTCGCCGCCTCATCGAGCGTTGCGAAAGTCGACAGATAATTCCCTGTACTTGTCGACTTGTTACGCTGAAAAATGCCGCTCGCCTTCACACTAGTATCCTCCATAGCAAAGTTAGAGAGAGGGGAGGGAACGAGCCGAATATGAGTTGGCGTGGCGGTCGTCAGCGCTGTGTCAAGCGTATAGGAGAAGTCGGCATTGGTAATACCAGCTGTCGTGTCTGCCAGCACTACATAATTTGTCGGCGCCAGTAGACCCGACAGTGCCGCCTGAAGCACTGGAGTCGTTTGACTGGCAATATCATACTCCACTTGCCACCCGCTTATATCGACTGGCGTTGATGATTTGTTATATAGCTGCACGTAATTGAGCGTGCCGCCAGCGAGTGCATATGCAGTAACGATCACCGGTGAATCAATCAGTGTAGGCGGCGGTATATAGGGAATTGTGTCGACAGCATGAACGGGTACAGCCTTGCAAGTAAGGTACAGGGCAATAAAAACTAAGACGAGTCTCAGTAATTTCATAGGCCAATAATAGCATAAAATAAATTATTCGCTAAGTTCGGCTGTAATATCGGCGTTGGTGTGGACGTTTACGACATCATCGAGATCATCGAGCGCATCTAGTACCTTCAATACCTTGGTCGCTATTTCGGGGTCGCTAATTTCAAGCTGGTTGTTTGGCACGTATTGTAGCTCGGCGCCAGAAACTGTGAGGCCAGCTTCAACCAGGGCTGTGCGTACTTTTGCCAGATCTTTTTGCTCGGTATAGACAATGATTTCGCCGTCTTCTTCAACGGCATCCTCCGCACCGGCATCGAGAATCGTCAGCAAGACATCTTCGCCGGTTGCCTGCACGGTGATGACGCCTTTGCGCGTAAATTGGAACATCACACTACCGGCATCGGCTACGCGGCCACCATTTTTTGTCAGGGCCGAACGCACTTCCGGAAAGGTGCGGTTTTTATTATCCGTCGCTGTTTCGATGATAATACCGACGCCGCCCGGACCCATGCCTTCATAGGTTACTTCCTCAAGCACGGCTGCATTTTTATCACTCACCCGGTCAATTGCCCGCTGAATATTCGCGTTTGGCATATTGGCCTGCTTCGCGGTTTCAATCGCGAGGGCGAGCGCCGAGTTCATACTTGGATCAGCACCACTCCGAGCCGCAATGGCAATTTGGTTGCCGATTTTGGTAAAAATAGCACCTCGCTTGGCGTCTTTGGCACCTTTTTCGCGCTTAATTGTTGACCATTTACTATGTCCTGACATAAGAAAATCTCCGTGTTTAATCGGTATCGTTTCCACTAGTATAACAGATATGAGCGACTTATTCCACGACGTTACTATCGCGTAAACTAAATTTCGTCACGCGCCACATATACACAATTAGCCCAATCATTATGAGATAATATGCCGCGACCACCCAACCAGTAATCGTCAGCGTCGTTTGCGCCCAGGATAGGTGCGCAAAATAGTTAGCCGTACTCGTCATATACTGCAGCAGTAGTTGCGCTGGTAGGCCGATAAAGGCAGTTGTAATTGGTAGCAACAGCGATCCAAGACCGGCAATAAATGTCAGCAACATCGCCAGCGGGACGAGTGGCAAGATGAGAAGATTAGTGATAATCGCGACGTTCGAAAACAGACCAAACGCCATCACCAAAATCGGTAAGGTTGCGAGTTGGGCTGAAATTGTTTCGCCGAGGATCTGCCGAACTGTCCCCGGCTTGCTGTCGCCAAAGAAATAGCGCTGCCCCAGCGGCGCGAGTATCATCACGCCCGCAAAGGCCGCAAAACTCAGCTGCCAGCCGAGGTCATTCCAGCCATAACTTGGATTAATCAGCAGCGTCACAGCGGCGGCGAGCGGCAAAAGTACCAACGGGTTGAACTTTCGACCATAATACCAGGCGAGCAGACTGAGCCCCGCCACCAAGCCAGCCCGGCTCATACTCGGACTCATTCCCGTGACGGCAATAAAGGCAAGGATCATGCCGCCGGCCGTGAGTGCCGCCAAGTATTTTGATATCCGCGCAAACAACCGGCGCGCCAAACGTACTAAGATGGTGAGATTGTAGCCGCTCGCGACAATCACATGAGTAAGCCCCGCAATGCGCAGCGAGTCGCTCAGATCCGCCGGTAGTGCCCGGCGCTGCCCCAGCAAATAGCCAATCCCCAAACTCGCCTCCGGTTCCGAAATCGTCTGGCGTACGTTGTCGGCAAAGCCATCCCGCACCTGCCGCGCCACATCACCTGGTTCGGGTCGTTGCACGTGCGTCAGCTGCGCTTCGTACATGCTTGCCGCAAAACTCCCAAAACCCTGTGCGAGCTTTCCCTGTCCGGTCACAATATCGCTTCGTTTCACGTCTGCCTTACTTGTCGTACTTACCCACACCATACCAGCCAGCGCATGACCATTCACTGACACATTACTCAGGCGCAACACCAACGCATCATTCGCCCCCACGTCAGCATCATCGTGCACGGTCCCACGAATCGTAATTGTATGACCAATCAACCGTTCATATGGTGCCAACTGCGCCATGCTTACGCTGCCGCGCCACAACCCAATCAGCAAACCAGCGCCGATAATAAAAAGTAGGGCGTATAACCGTCCCCGCCACAATCCGAGCAGCGCCAGCGCCATCCCAACAAGAAGCCAGGTAATAGCATGAAACCAACCCCGGGGAACATACTGTGCCACAATAACACCAACAACCATGCAAAAGCTTAGTGCCGCTATCAACCACGACGTATGCACGTGGCGTTTTACTATCCACCAATTCATACGTCCAGCATACTGCAAAGTAGAAGAACAAGCATAGATTTAGCTTTAGTAATACTGAGAGCTAGCGCTCCGTTCCACTCCGCTTCTCCGCTCATTCGCTAAAAAATGTAAACATTTTTTAGCTTCAATCGCTTCACGAACTCAGGACTCGTATATTTGCAAGCAAATCTACGTCCTGAATTCTAGCCCGTGGAATCTCACCAAGAAAAATACCCATTCTTGCGAATGGGTATTTTTCTTGGTGAAGCCACTGAGACTTGAACTCAGGACACCCTGCTTAAAAGGCAGGTGCTCTAACCAGCTGAGCTATGGCTCCATATAGGATGGTATTTGTGAAATGTACGACTAACCATATACTTCCAGTATTTAGCTGGTTAGAGCTGCTTATTTATGATTCTTTTCGGCATGAATGCCTCAGGCAGCTGAGCTATGGCTCCATAGCAGGATATAACTCTCCAAAGATAGCATTTTTAGAGGTGTTTTGTCAATGTCTTGACCGCTCGTGATGTTTTGGCGTGCGCGTCGTCAGTAAATCAAATATGGCAAACGTGAGGCCTAATGTCACGATATACACGCGGTTGTGCATGACGAAATTATAAATCGCATGGCCGGTACTATCGAGCACCAGACTGCCGCCAAGCGGTTCCAGCAAAAAGGCGAGCGCCAAAATCGCAAAGGCCAACGAGCCAATCACCCGTTCCGTGCCATGGTGATAGGTTGGACCGCTAAAGAACAGGAGGACTGCTGGTAATAAAACAAGTCCGGCCGCCACGACATTCTCAAGTGGTGGCGCAACAATTTCTAAGCCAGCCTGGGCCACGAGTGGCGTTAACTGCGCTGCCCACAAGCTACTGAGTGTCGCACCGGCGGTTAAAGCCAACCCCAGCACGCCAAACCGTCGGCGAGTCAAAAATGCCACGACAAACAGCGCCGCAATCACGATCAAAAACAGTACAATAATACTCACCCGTTCACTCCTTTCGCTTGGTTAAGGTCAAACAGCGCCGTCCGGTTTACGGCAATATTGTCAGCCTCTACCGTCCCGGCCGCAACTTCCACCACATAACGTGCGTCAATCTTGGGCGTAAATACTTCCGGGTATGTATCTGGCGAGACGTTCTTGGCGATATATACCACTTTCTTGTTTGCATCGAGCCAAATGATATCAATGGGGATTTTCATATCTTTCATCCACATACCCGGCTTGCCATCTCCGTCAAACACGAATAGCATCGCGTCGTTCTTACCAAGATGCGTCACGCCAGAGAGGCCTTTTGCTCGCTCAGCGTCAGTCCGCGCAACCTGTGCCGTCAAGACCGCATCACCCAGCCGCATCGTCACGCGCGGGCGCATATACGGACGAATCACAAAGAATGCAGCGATCGCAACGAGAAGCAGGACGAGTCCAATGAGACCCCATGAGTAGGCGTCTTTACGAAGACTCATCGTACACTTTCAGTGCTTACGGTTATCATGCACTTAGTATACCAGCTTGCGGGCCAAAAGCGGTGGTACCTGCTAAGCGCCGACTTTGTCTTTTTTGTTGCGGCGTTTGGCGTTCATTTCGACGTATTCAATAATGGCACTGGCAACATCGCGACCAGTCACCTTTTCAATCCCAAAACCTGGGCTCGCGTTCACTTCTAGAATTAACGGACCGCGGCTACTGCGCATCATATCAACACCGGCAATATTAAGACCCATCGCTTTGGCAGCTTTGACGGCCATTTTGCGCTCTTCTTCAGTCAGTTTGACGATCGTACCCTCACCACCCTTGTGTAGATTGGAACGAAAATCATCGTCAAGGCTCTGGCGCTGCATGCTGGCAACGACCCGACTACCAACCACAAAGGCGCGGATGTCAGTTCCGGCCGACTCTTTGACAAATTCTTGCAGCAAAATGTTCGTACCATCATCATTCGTCAAATAGAACGCCTGCAAAACTGATTTAGCTGCTTTTTTCGTTTCGGCCAGCACGACGCCATTACCGTGCGTACCACGCGCCAACTTAATAATGACTGGCATACTGCCAATATGCTCCAGTAGGTTATCAATATCAGTTGTGTTACGCGACACAACCGTCTTTGGAATACCGACACCAGCCCGCGCCATCAATTGCATACTGCGCAGTTTGTCGCGCGAACGACTAATCGCAATCGAACTCGACGTGCTGTAAATACCCTGCATCTCCAGTTGACGTAGGATTGCTGTACCATAACGAGTCATATTCGCCGCAATCCGGGGAATGATCGCATCAAATCGCGCCAAGTCTTCACCTTTGTAGCTCACGGTTGGGTTATTCTGCTCAATCGACGCGTAGCAATCACGGTATTTGATCACCGATACTTCATGACCGCGCCTCACGGCCTCTTCCTTCAGACGCTTCGTTGAGTAGTTGCCGGGACCGTTTGATAAAATTGCTATTCTCATAAATTCACTCGTTTCCATTCTTCATCATGTTCACCATTTATCGTAACATCAACAATCATATTATGCCGCCGCAAAAATCGTCGGCCGATCAACATCTCGCGTCCCATATCGGAGCGATCGGTTAAACCGATGATCGTTTTGTATGACTGGCCGCGCACAACAATTTCAATCGGAATCTGCACGCGTTTGGACGTATGACCGCTGGCACTCCGCACCTGAAATATCTGAAAATCTTTGGTTGAAGTCCGCAGATCCTCGCGGCCAATAGGATTGAAGCTTAATGTAGTACCATCATTCTCCAGGACAATGTCGGTGCAGTGCAAGGCACCCGAAAAAGCACCCGTATCAATCTTGGCAATTACTTCATCGATACCAAGTTCGGGCAAGGAAACTTTCTCAATATGTCCGAGGATTATTTGATGGGCCATACCGCTTTCCTCCATCTTCCACTCTTTTGCATAATGGTTTTATTTTATCAGAAAATAACGTTTATGTCAATACAGGGACCGATCCTATCGTTCGCGCAGTTCCTGTAGAAGCTCTTTTTGTTTTTTGGAAAGTTTTGTTGGAATGTCGACGATAATGCTGACGATATGCGGACCACGTTTATCACTCCGTAAGTTTGGCACGCCATGGCTAGACAGTTTGAAATCAGTACCGCTTTGGGTACCGGCCGGCACTTTCATACGAATTGGGCCGTCAACTGTCTCGACATTCATCTCTGTGCCGAGCGCCGCGTCGACCATGTCAACATGCTCTTCCGAGAGGATAATATCGCCTTCACGCGTGAATTTTTTGTGGGCTTTGACGCGAATATGGACGTACAGGTCACCACGCGCGCCATCGCCAATCGCTTCGCCGCGCTCTTTCAGGCGAATCGTGGCGCCATCATCAATGCCGGCGGGAACCTTCAACGTAATCGTTTGCTTGCGACGCTCAGTGCCCTTCCCGTGACAAACCGTACAAACTTTCTCTGGCACTTTGCCGCGGCCGCCACAAGTTTCACAGACAACCGCTTGTTGGATCTGGCCAAACATCGTGTTCATGATGCGCGTTTGCTGGCCAGCACCTTTACACGTGGGGCAGGTTTTCATACTGTAACCCGGCTCAACCGTCGTGCCATGACAGTGTGAACATTCGTCGTCCATGTCGAGGCTGACCTTCTCCTCCACGCCAAAAACCGCTTCTTCAAACGTCAACTGCAACGTTACTTCAACGTCGCGGCCACGACGTGGCCCTTGGCGTTGTTGCTGCTGACCACCGCCAAAGAATTGGCCGAAAATATCGCCGAGGCCGCCATCGCCAAAGTCGAAGTGAACGTTTTGGCCGCCGAAACCACCAAAACCTTCAAATGGGTTACCGCCAGATGCACCACCGCCGCCGTTGCCGCCCACGCCCGCGTGGCCAAATTGGTCGTAGCGTTGGCGTTTTTGCTGATCTTTTAAGACTTCGTAGGCTTCGTTAATTTCCTTGAACTTCGTCTCATCACCACCCTCTTTATCTGGGTGATGCTTAACCGCAGCCTTGCGAAAGGCCTTTTTAATTTCATCAGCACTGGCATCTTTTGATACCCCTAGTACTTCGTAATAATCACGCTTACTCATCTGTAAATATTGTACATTCTTAGCACTTAGGTGTCTAGAGTGCTAAGCTAAATTGCCGATAGGCGTCTCGTCTAGAGTGCTGGTTTAGATAGTTGCCCCGTATTGTACTTACGCTTCATTTCACGCTATACTGACGGCAATGAAACCTATCATTCGACACGTTGGCGGGGTACTTGGTACCATCCGCGCAGAATATCGCCAAATTATGAACCGATATTTCGGGACAATCGAGCAGTTTGAGGGTACGCCCAAGCAGATTTGCGCACAGATTATTGACCGTTTATGGGAAGGGGATTTTTACCGCACCAGCCTCGGTCACTTTGACTTTTTCTGGATGCGCGACTTTGGCACCGTCTGTGAGTCGCTTGTACAGCTGGGCTACGCTGATCGGGTCCACCACACACTCGCCTGGGCACTTCGCCACTACCGCCGTGCGGGCGATGTGACGCTCTGTATCGATAAAGCCGGCAATACCTTCAACGCCCCGGCAAAGAAAAGTGTCGACGCCCTGCCTTGGCTGCTGCACTGTCTGGTTGTAAGCAACTATCCACTGAGCCTGGAAGAGCGAGCCTTTTTGGACCACCAGCTGGAAAAATATACGCGCACATTCCTCGACAGCCACGGAGATCTCAAGACCGGCATCCGCTACGCTGAGATGCGCGACGCCGTCAACTACGACCGTAGCGCCTATGCCATCGCGCTGATTGGTCGAATGGCCCACTGCGCCTCGGCACTCAAACTGACCGGCATGCCATTCCACCGAGGGTTATACGAAGACATACTCCGCACCATTTATTGGAACGGGCAGTATTTCAAAGCAGACCGAGCCTCCGACGTCTTTAGCTCGGAGTGCGGACTGATGCCGTTCTTCCTCAATGTCATTGACGATGCCGACATGGCCACGAAGACGTTCGCTTACTTAAACGAGCAAGGCTATAACAGCCTCTATCCGCTCCAATATTGTCAGCATGCAGACGGCTTTCACTACCGACCCGGCATGGGTAAGTGGATTATGCCAAATTATACCGGCACGACCATCTGGACCTGGCACGGTACCTTCTATTTACACCTGCTGAAGCGCTATCATCACCCAGATTATGCCGGCGAATACGCTAAGTTCGAACAGCTCATTAAGCGACACAAAACCTATCCGGAACTCATCAACCCCGACGGCTCGTGGTACTATGCGCCGTTTTATCGAGCCGACCCGGGCATGGTCTGGGCCGCGTTATTCTTAGAACTTTAAAAATCCATTTTATACATATAAAAATAGCCAGCTATATGCTGGCTATTTTTCGGTCGGAAGATTTTACTTCTCGTCTTTTTTGTCTTCGTCGACAACTTCGCCTTCAACTGGCTCGTCGTCCTTTTTGTCGCCACCTTCAGAAGCTGGCGCTTCATCTTTGGCCGCAGCTTCGTAGAGCTTGGCGCCGATGGTTTGGATTTTATCGAGCAGTTCTTTGGAAGCTTTCTCGAGCTCATCCTTGTCGTTTGAGTCTTTGTGCTTTTTCGCTTCGTCGACAGCGTCGGTAATGACCTTTTTGTCTTCATCACTGATCTTGTCTTTGTATTCATCCGGCATTTTCTCAGCCTGGTAAATGGCGTTCTCGAGCGTATTACGCGCATCGACAGCTTCACGCTTTTTCTTGTCTTCGTCGGCGTGCGCTTCGGCCTCTTTTTGGGCTTTTTCGATGTCTTCTTTGCTCATGTTACCGCTATCAGAAATGGTAATCTTTTGCTCTTTACCGGTGCCTTTGTCTTTCGCGGTGACATTCAAGATACCGTTAGCATCGAGGTCAAACGTCACTTCAATTTGTGGCACACCACGAGGCGCTGGCGCAATACCGTCAAGCGTAAACTTACCGAGTGATTTGTTGTCGCTAGCCATTTCGCGCTCACCTTGCAGGACGTGGATTTCAACTTGCGGCTGATTATCGGCTGCGGTTGAAAATGTTTCGCTCTTGGAGGTTGGGATGGTAGAGTTGCGTTCAATCAGCTTCGTTGTGACGCCGCCCATGGTTTCAATACCAAGTGACAGCGGTGTCACATCGAGTAGCAATACGTCCTTAACGTCACCGGCCAGCACGCCACCCTGAATCGCAGCACCAACAGCCACAACTTCGTCTGGATTCACGCCCTTGAGCGGATCTTTACCAAAGATAGCTTTCACTTTTTCAACGACAGCTGGCATACGAGTCATACCACCGACGAGAACAATCTCGTCGATATCGTTGGCTTTGAGGTCAGCGTCCTTGAGGGCTTTTTCGACTGGCTCAGCCAAACGGTCGATCAAATCCTTGACGAGATCTTCCAGCTTGCTGCGAGTCAGTTTATATTCAAAGTGTTTTGGACCATCGGCATCAGCCGTGATGAATGGCAGGTTAATTTCGTATTCAGTCGTGCTTGAAAGCTCTTTTTTGGCCTTTTCAGCTTCGTCCTTGAGGCGCTGCATAGCAGCTTTATCACTCTTCAGATCGATGCCTTCTTGCTGCTTAAAGACGTCGAGGAAGTGGTTCACGATACGGTTATCGAAGTCCTCACCGCCAAGGTGGGTGTCACCGTTGGTTGAACGAACTTCAAAAACGCCGTCGCCAAGCTCGAGGACAGACACGTCAAAGGTGCCACCACCGAGGTCGAAGACTACGATCTTCTCGTCCTTCTTACTTTCGAGACCATAGGCGAGCGCGGCAGCGGTTGGCTCGTTAATAATACGTTTAACTTCGAGGCCGGCAATCTTACCGGCGTCTTTGGTGGCTTGGCGCTGCGAGTCATCGAAGTAGGCCGGCACGGTAATAACCGCTTCAGTAACTTTTTCACCAAGGAAAGCTTCGGCGTCAGCTTTAATTTTCGACAGAATCATGGCCGAAACTTCTTCCGGTGTGTACTCTTTGTCGCCCATTTTTACCGCGACACCATCGCCTTTTTTGACAATTTCGTACGGCATGATATCGAGGTCTTTTTGCACTTCTTTGTCGCTAAATTTACGGCCAATTAAACGTTTTACACCATAAATCGTGTTTTTGGCGTTCGTGACTCGCTGACGCTGTGCTACCTGACCGACTAAACGGTCGCCGTTTTTGTTGATGGCGACAACAGATGGCGTCGTGCGGTTACCTTCAGCGTTCGCAATCACTTCCGGCTTGCCCGCTACCATGTAGGCAAAGGCGCTGTTGGTCGTACCGAGGTCGATTCCAATAATTTTTCCCATAGTTCTGCGCCCAAGGGCTTATAAGACAAACCTACGGTTTTTCTTATCGCGCGGTGCAAGCGAGTAAATCGCTCGGGACCGGCTGTTCTTTTCCCTTGAGCATCCTCCTTTCATTCTAAATATATCAAATGTTCTGTTCTTATTTTAGCACTCTACTCTTGAGATTGCCAATACCTTCAGTATAATAAAGTTAGCACTCTCATGTCAAGAGTGCTAATATGATGTATTGCCTTTTTATAGAAAAGATGGAAAGAAAATATTTCTAACAGAGGTGACATTCCTCTTGACTATCACTCCAAATAAGACTATTATTCTCTGTAGTCTTTGAGGAAGTGCCCCAAGGAAGCGAATCCGCTTGAGTTGATACTCGGTGGATTCTTAGTTTTTCGAGCGGAAAGGAATACCCATGACTCACCCGGGCTCTACAGTTACCGATATCGATCAAACGCACGTAGAAGCGCTAAAAAGTGATATCAGAATTGCCTACGAGGAATGTGGGCCGCGTTTCTTCACTCCTCATCCAACCTTTGGCTGGCGTATTTTCGTCATCGCTGACGACAAGACGATCCTCCCGGAAAAAATGTGCGCTAAGCGAGGCCATATTCATCGGTCATCGCTTCACGCAACAATCACCCCGGAAAAACTCAATCGGCTCATCGCGGAACTATACCGTCAGGGCTATCGCCACATCAAGATGTCTGAGAGAGGAGGAAGCAAGGTCGAAGGTCGCTGGATCAGCTACAGAGTGGACTACTATGCTGGCGACGAGAACAAGTAGACACCCCACTCACGCTGTGATTGTTGAGCGGCAGGACCTTTCTCCTTTCCGCTCAACAATCACTTAAACCACAGCTCACAAATCTTTGCGAATTGTGGTTTGAGAAATATGGATAAGTTTTTCTCTCTGTTCGAACCAAGTTTCATTACACTGTAGTGGCACTTGGTTTGAATGTCATAAATAGGCTTGAGCTTTTTAGATTCTAGACTAATGTGACAGATGCGTCGCTCACAAGTGACGCGCCGCTGTCGGCGTGTACGCGCGGCTTTCCAGTCCATGATCCGCCTCGTGTGGCGATGCGGGCACGAGAGATATCAACCGTTCCACTTGTCGCGTAGAGAAGCGGAACTGTCTCGGCAACGCTCGAGGCGCGGTCGTAGGTTGGATTATCAACCACCACATCACCGCCAGTAATCATAATCATGCCGGCATCAGTTGGCGTATGGCCGTTTGCGGTTGGGTTCGCCATACCATACGCAAACCAACAATCTCGAAACGTCACACCGCCGCCAGAGATAAGCAACACAGCGCCGTTCGACGGCGTCGAGGGATTACGTCCTTCAAACCGGCAGCCGGTGAAGTGCAGACTTGGACCATAGGTAAGCCCACCGGTCACAGATAATGCCGTCCAGCCGTTATCACAGGTGAAATACATGGGGCCAATATTGGTCTTGCCTAGGTTATTACAGATCATGAGTGGTTTACCTGCGCCCGGCCAATTGGTTGCATCAGCACCAATATTTACCCCCTCCGTAAAGAGGTCGCTATCAGAACCGCCCACTGTAATTTGCGTATCGACTGTCGTCGTAATATTCCAGGCACCTCGCCACTGGTTTAAAGTGATCGAAAGAGGGTTCGTCGGGTTTCCCATGACATGCTTAAAGCCCATAAAATCAAGGTTCTCAAAACAAGCAGCATACATCGTACCGGCCGCGAGCGGGTGTGAGATCCACTGCGTCGCCTGATTAGTTGAACTAAACGCCATATTGCCAATGTAAATGTCGTAGTTCTGCGCCGTTCCGACGAGAAACGACGAACCGTCAATGCCACAGTTCACCGTCACCTTTGTACCGACATAACTACTGCTCGCGAGCTCCGCATTTAAGAAGCCGGCAGGGAAACCAGATAATTTCATACCAGAAAACGTATTGTGTGTCTGAGTAAATGTATAGTTACGGTTACTAAATAGAATCATTGGCATGTAGGGCTGTGCTTTGACATAGGCAAAAGCGGCTTCGAGTTTGGCATCATCATTAGCACCGCTAAATGAGTCAAGTGCTACCGTGCCCGGCCAACCACCGCTACTAGCTGGCAGACTGACGTTTTTCCATTTTGCGGTCGTGCCGTCATAACCGAGCACTTGAGTATCGGCTGGGCTGCTGAGCGCCACATCTGATGCACTTGCTATTGAGCTGCTTCCGCCACCTGCATTGAATGACATACCTAAATCCCCTTATGTTTAAGGATAGTATACACGCGTCGAATGTATGTGTAAATTATTGGCGCGTAACTTTGACCATCGCGTGGCGAATGGGCTGACCGCTGAGCGTATAGCCGGCTTGGAGTTCTTCGGCGATGACTTCGTGCTCACCTTCGGCATCTTCATCGAACTGAATTGCCTCGTGAAGTTCTGGGTCAAACGTAGCGCCCGGCGTCGCCTCAATACGTTTCAGATTCAAACTCTCGAGTGATTTTTCGAGATTTTTGACAAGACTAGCGATACCCTGAGCCCATTTGTTATCCTTAAGGTCTTCCGGCGTATAGGCAACGGCCCGCTCAATGTTATCAATCACAGGCAGCAGTTTTAAGATCGCGGCGGATTGGCCGTGCTGATAGGTCGCCGCTTTATCGGCCTCACTGCGTTTGCGGTAATTTTCAAAATCTGCTCGCGTGCGCTGTACATCAGCGGTCAGTTCAGCCACTTGCTGTTCTAATTCTTCTTGTTTTTTACTCTTTGCCATACTTATAATACCTCCTCTAACATTGCGCCAGTGTGACGGACCAGGCGCATCACGCGGTTGTAACTTTGCCGGGTTGGACCAAGCACGCCAATGTAGCTGCGGTCGCTGTACGGTGAGCGAAAGCGACTGATGATGAGCGTGGCGCCACTGGTTTTGCCGATTGGATTCTCGCTACCGATAAAAACATTGAGCGGCTCATTGGGCGCCGCTTCACGCAGCCAGGGCTCCAAGTTATCGAGCAAGCGAGCGACGGCCTGGACATGATTGCCACCCATAAATTCAGGCTGTGAAAACAAATTACCAATGCCACTCATATAGAGCTCGTCACCAATTGTAGCCAGGCCAAGATTTTGCGTCAGGTCAACCAGGCTATCGACAGCACTGCGGATCACGCGATCAGCCCGATTACCATGACTCGTGACCCGTGCCTCAATCGCTCTCGCACTGCGATCGAGTTTATACGGCTCGTTGGTCTCGGCTTCCGTTAACGCATTGACGTAAAAACGGTAACCTTTGTCGGTTGGGATTCGGCCAGCGCTGGTGTGCGGTTGCATGATGAGGCCCAACTCTTCGAGCTTAGCCATCTCACTGCGGATTGTCGCACTCGAGACGCCAAAAAGTTTCGCTAGCGTCACGCTGCCAACTGGTACGGCCACTTCGGCGTACTGTTCGATAATGGCTGATAAAATAGCGATTTGACGATCGGTCATATCCTCATTTTACCGCATCTTTAGCACTCATGCAACTAGAGTGCTAGTTGGCTGTTTGAATAGCAGCTAAAAGATCCCGTGCAATTAGGCGAGCCTCATCATCCTTACGCAAGAAGGTGTCGGAGCGATGTGCAATCTCATCAGCTGCTTCCACTGCCCGTTCAAGCTCGTCGTTCACAATGAAGTGATAATACGGTACTCGTAGAGCCTGTTGAAGCTCAGCAATGGCACTGTCGCGGCGCTTTGGCCACTCGGCATCAAAGGCAGTCGGTGATTCGTAGCGAAGCGCCAAGCGCTGACGCCACGTCTCGTAATCAGGCGGTACGATGAACATCGCGATGACATCCGGCGAAAGCGTCTTATACTCACCCACTCCCTGTACGTCGACGTCCGCAATCGCAATCTTGTGTTGTTCATACGCCTGGCGGACCTGCTCTGCACTCGTGCCGTACACCGTTCCATGGACAAATTTTACTTCCACAAATTCGCGGGCCTCAATCATCACCATAGCCTGAGTTTGATCAATAAAATGATAGTCAACCCCATTTACCTCTTCTATGCCACTATTCATCCGTGGAGCGCGAGTGGTGTAGGAGATCATTTTGCGATAATCGGTTTTCGCCAGTAGCGCCTGCTTGATAGTGTCTTTACCAGCGCCGGTAATTCCAACAAGAAGCGCCAACTTTGTCCGGCGCACCAGTTCTACAGTCGAGTCTGACGGTGTGTAGTGTTCAATAAGCTGCGCTAAATCCATGCCTCATTCTACCAAACTCGGTAGCAAAAAAGATACCCGCTATCAAGCAAGTACCTTTTTGCATTACTCTTCATTACTAAATAACGGTTGAACTATCAGCCACGACCGTGCCGCCAGTGTTTTACACGCACAGCAACCAGATCCCGTGTCGGTTGCAGCCGACCGGATTGCCACTCTACCGCCGAGCTAGAGACACACAAGGCAGTCTCGTCCAATTAACCGGTCAATCGAGATATCGACACTACTGAGGCGGGTGATACTCCAATTGTCTCGTTGCCGTTCGCGCTATGGCAGTCGGACGACCAACGTTCCTTCTGCCAGCTTGGTTGGATCGGGATCGGGATCGGCGGCAGCCAAAACGACGACGGCCGGACCAATATTCTTCCATTTCGCGGTGCTACCATCGTAGGTGAGCACTTGGCCAGTCGCTGGGCTACTGAGTAGAACATCGTTACTACCCGAGATCGAACTGCTACCGCCACCATTTCCTCCAAATGACATATATATTCTCCGCTTATGCTTTTATGTTAGTATAGTCCTCGCCGCATTGATTGACAACCTAGGCAAGGTTTGGATTGTATTGTCCAGTCGTTCCGCGAATCGAGCTAAATCGGTAATAAATCCACTCGTCTTTGTACGGCGTGGTCGTAACAGCCACCGGTGACGTGACACTTGCGACCGTGGTTCCACTGCGCGTGGCGGTTGCACTAATCGTACCAGCACCGAGCGGGAAGGTTGTCACACTCATGCCAGCTGGGGCCGTAAAGGTATGTGGCGTATTACCTACCATCACCGTTACACTGGCGGAGGCTGTCATGTACGTGACGACTTCAACGATATCAACAACTGCCGACATACCGCTCCCCCGTTGCCAGTGGCTCATCCACTGCGTTTGACCGTCGGCCGCACTCCTATAGGTCGCGTTTGAGAAATGGGCGCGATGTGACAGGTAAATCGCATCCTTCAAAATAGTCGGCCAGTTACCCGTTTTCCATTTGTAAATATAATAGCTCGAAATATCGAGACCGACATTACCAGAGGTGACGCTATTTTGAATCGAGCCTGACTCTGAGTAATCCGACCATGTCACGAGCTGGACATAGTTTGCGTTGTTACGAATAGCTCGATCCCACCAACCGCGCAAGGAAGCCGTACCTTTTGCTTCATCAAAGACATGCTGATTTGGACGTACATTTTCCGTTTGAACCGGCTGCATCCATTTCCAACCAGCGGCATACACAGCCGTCGAATGTTCTGATGCGCCGGTGGTCGCGGCAATGCCAGGATCAGCCCCATCACCCCAGTCACCGGCACCATACGACCATGGGTAGCCTTGATAGTTACTCCAGGCGCTAATGTTGAGGAATCCGGCCAAGAAGGCCACATTCAGTCCATGCCGAGTCTTCATATCGGTAAAGAGCGTATTCCACCACGAGGCGTTATAGGTTTCACCTTTAAACGACGACACTACAAAGCGACCGTCTGGCAAGTAATACGCCGAGGGCGACGTTGCAAAGGTATTTAATTGATCAGACATACTGCTGACAGATTGTGCTGTCGTATAGCTCGCCGTCGTATCAACCATCGGAATGACCTTAAATGAACCGTCAGGAAAGAGCGAGCCGGCCACCTGAACGAGGTGAGCCGCCCGTGTCCAGTTATTCCCGCTCGCGCTCAGCAAATCAACTGCAAAACCATCAAGACCGGCGTTACGCGCATCCATAATTTCTGTCTGGATATCAGCCGTGACGTAATCACCAGCAACCGGTGCCCGCCCCATGGGGCGATTACGATGGAAACCGCCGTATGCCTGGTGAGAGTTAGATTCACCATGAATATTAAGGTAGCCAGTAGTGTAATAGTCCACCGATGGGTCTTTGTTATCGAGTGAAACCGGATAGGGCGGGAAGTAGTGTGCAAACACTTTTTTGGGACTCGCAGTTCGAATTGTATCAGCTTGGAGGTCAAAGAATAAGCCGGTTGTTGGTGTACCGCTGGGGGGCGGAGCGCCATTCGGATTCACGAGTGAGAAATCAACGAGCTGATTGTTATGAACAACCTTTTCGAGTGATACTGTTTGAAATGCACCATTCACAACCAATTTTCCCTGTGGGTAGGTTGAAGGAAGAGCCGTGAAGCCGATGCCAATCGCTCCTGCATAGTCAGCATTTGGCGCAAAGGTGACACCCGTACCACCAAGCATGGCCGAGAGACTGGTTTTACCGCCACTTGACGTACCGGTTTATTGGAGAATTTCCGTACCGCCTGTTGGGCTATGAATAGGGTTGTT
>Ga0157372_10000105_pt1 | contig 88007 bp, 85 predicted proteins | sample C55metaG_FD_115307 | JGI IMG/M metagenome (GOLD analysis project Ga0157372, IMG submission 115307) | Corn rhizosphere microbial communities from Kellogg Biological Station, Michigan, USA - C5-5 metaG | ecosystem: Host-associated > Plants > Roots > Rhizosphere > Soil | place: USA: Michigan... | reverse complement strand
TCGGTGCCCTTGATCTTGAGCATCGACACGTCCGCGCCGGGCGGCCGGCCGCTGCGACGCATCTGGTCGAGGAAGCGCAGGTTGGTGATCTCGAGGGCCATCAGCTCCACCTCGACCCGGGTGAGCCGGTCGCGGAAGCGCGGGTCCTCCATGATCGGACGGCCGTCCTTCATCTGCTCGCCGGCCAGCTCCTTGAGCTTCTGCAGCTCGCGCTTGGAGGCCCCGATCCGGCCGGTGCCCATGCGCTCGTAGCCCAGGAGGTACTTGGCCACCGTCCAGCCCTTGCCCTCCTCGTGCACGAGGTTCTCGGCCGGCACCTTCACCTCGTCGAAGAACACCTCGTTGACCTCCTTGCTGCCGTCCATCAAGACGATCGGCCGCACGCTGATGCCGGGCGTCTTCATGTCGATCAGGAGGAACGAGATGCCGTCCTGGCGCTTGCCGGTGTTGGGATCGGTGCGGACGAGGCAGAAGATCCAGTCCGCGTGATGCGCCAGGGTGGTCCAGATCTTCTGGCCGGTGACCGTGTAGTGATCGCCCTCCCGGATCGCGCGCGTCTTGAGCGAGGCCAGGTCCGAGCCCGAGCCCGGCTCCGAGTAGCCCTGGCACCAGAAGTCCTCGCCGTTGTAGATACGGGGCAGGAACCGCTTCTTCTGGGCCTCGGTGCCGAAGCGCAGCAGCACCGGCGCGCACATGCGCACCCCGAAGGGCACGATCATGGGCGTGGCCGCGAAGCCGCACTCCTCCTCGAAGATGTAGCGCTGGACCACGTTCCAGTCCGTCCCGCCCCACTCCTGCGGCCAGTCCGGCGCCACCCAGCCCTTCCTGGCCAGGATCTTGTGCCAGCGCAGGAGCTCGTCCTTGCTCAGCTCCTGGTAGCTCTCCATCTTCTGACGGAGGTCCGCGGGCAGGTTCGTGCGCAGCCAGCCGCGCACCTCGTCGCGGAACGCCAGCTCGTCGGGCGAGTAGTTCAGGTCCATGGTCGGGTTCCTTTCAGCGGAGTCGCGTCGGGGCCGGGGGCCATGCTATCCCAGGGCGCGGATGAGGTCCAGCAACCGGCCCAGGGTGGCGAGGCGGGCCGCGAGCCCCTCTCCCGCCGGCTCGACCCGGAGGGTCGTGATGCCGGCCCGGCGATAGGTCTCGAGGCGGGCCCGGACCATGGCCTCGGTTCCCAGGAGGTTGGTCTTCAGCACGAGCTCGTCCGGGACCCGGGCGGCCGCCTCCTCGCGCTTCCCCGCGAGCCAGAGCCGCTGCACCTCCGCGGCGGTGTCCTCGTAGCCGGCCCGCCGGAACGCATCGTTGTAGAAGTTGTGCTGGCGGGAGCCCATCGCCCCGAGGGTGAAGGCGAGGCCGGGCTTGCGGGCCGGCAGCAGGCGCTCGAGGTCGTCGGAGAAGGCCACGAAGCCCCCGGCCTGCAGGTCGAGCTGGGCCAGCGAGCGGCCTGAGCGGGCGGCACCAGCCGCCAGACGGTCTGTGAAAATCGTTGAATGTTCGGGCATGAACGAGGTGCCGAGCCAGCCGTCGGCGATCTCGCCCGTCATCTCAAGGCTTCGAGGCGAAAGGGTCGCCAGGTATATCGGAATTCCCGGCTGAGGTCTGGCTGCGGAGCGGAGGGTCTTGCCCTCGCCGCCGGGCAGCGGCAGCTCGTAGACGCGGCCCTTGTAGGCCAGGTGCTCGCCGGTCACCGCGCGCCGGACGATCTCCACGATCTCCCGCATCCGCTGCACGGGCCGGTCGAACCGGATGCCGTGCCAGCCCTCGATCACCTGAGGCCCGCTCACGCCCAGGCCCAGGACGAAGCGGCCGTTGGACATGGAGGCGAGGCTCATGGCGGTCATGGCCACGAGCGCCGGGGTCCGCGTGCCGGCCTGGATGATGCCGGTCCCGAGGCGGATGCGGGAGGTCCGCGCGGCCATGAACGCGAGCGGGGTCACCGCGTCGTGACCCCACGCCTCCGCCGACCAGACGTCGTGGACGCCCAGGCGCTCGGCCTCGGTCACGTAGGCGCTCGCCTCCGCCCAGTCGGTCTGGGCGAGACGCAGCGAGATCGAGACGCGCATCAGGCGGGGCGGCCGGGCGCCGATCCAGCCGCGGCGAGCGCGGCCGCGATCTTCTGGAGCTGGCCGGCGTGATCCAGGTCGTGCAGGCGCGTGAACAGCAGGGTCTCGCGCCAGGAGAGCGGCCCGAACATCGGGTGGTCGATGCGCCGGTCAGCGGCTGCCGCGGGATCGGCGGCGAGGACGTCGGCGAAGAGCGTCTCCCGTTGACGGTCGAGCGCGGCGCACCAGGCCTCCGCGGTCCGGAGCGGCGGGTCCTCGACCCGCTCGCGGGGCAGGCGCGGCGGCGCAGGCCGGCCCGCGAGCGCGTCGCGGATGCCGCCCGCGAAGTAGCCGTCGGCGGCCAGCACGTGGGCCATCACCTCGTTGCCGCTCCACTCCTCGGGCTCCGGCCGCTCGCCGAAGCGCGCCGCCGGCACCGCGACCGCCGCCGCGCGCAGGTCCGCCATGGCCGACCGCACCTTGTCGACGAGCGCCGCGGGCGTGAGCTTCGCGCCCTGCGCCACCAGATAGCTGCGGATCCGCGCCTGCTCCTCGTTCATCGCGCCTGGACTCTATCCTGCGCGGCCACGCCCCGCAACCGACGGGGGTCAGGTCTTACATTCATACAATGTCGGAATGTAAGACCTGACCCCATCAGAGGCCGATAGTAGCCAGGAACTCTCCGATCACGCGCTGGACCTCGGCGCGGTGGGTGCGGTTCGGGAAGTGGGGGCCACCGTCCACGACGTGCAGACGCGCGCCGGGAATCGTCTCGGCCAGACGGCGAGACATGGCCACGGTGGGGAAGCTGTCGGCCGACCCGGCGATGATCTGCACCGGGCAGCGAATGCGACGGCAGTCGGCCAGCCACTCGGTGCGGCTGTAGGTCTCGTCCAGCAGCGCCAGCAGCGAGGCCACCGAGTGGCGGCCGAGGGTGTGCATGAGCTCGGCGTAGCGGTCGGGCCGGGCCTTGAGCCGGGCCAGGGCCTCCTCGCCCATCCGCAGGCGCACGTTGGCGTCGAAGTACTCCGCGAAGCGCCCCGCCTCCACCAGGGGCCGATGGCGTGCCCACCACGCCTTGTCCTCCGCGGTCGGCTCGTAGGGCGGGCCGCTGATCGAGACGACCGCGCGCGCCCGCGCCGGGGCGTGGACCGCGATCCACAACGACAGCGCGGCCCCCATGGACGCCCCGCCCCACACCGCCTCCCGCACGCCGAGCGTGTCGAGCCACGCCAGGAGGTCCTCCGCCTTGCGCGCGTAGGTGTAGTCGGCCACCCGCTCGAAGCGCGTGGAGAGCCCGTGCCCGCGCGTATCGGGAAAGAGCGCGCGCACCCGCGGCAAGAACGGCTCCAGGTCCGGCACCATCACCGACGAGTCCTCGACCGAGCCGCCGTGGATCCAGACCATGACCGGAGGTGAGGCGGGTACAGTCGGCGCGGACGGCGGCGCGGTCAGCCCGGCTTCCCGCCAGTGGAGGCGGACGCCGGTGGGCAGGTCGACCTCAGGCAGGGCCGATCCTCTTCTCCAGGTAGCGCGCGTAGCGAGACATGGAGTAGGTGCAGACCCAGTACACCACCGCGATGAAGAGGTAGATCGGGAACGGGCGGATCTCGCGGTTGTTGACCACCTGCGCGGTCTTGGTGAGGTCCATGAAGCCGATGATCGAGGCCAGCGAGGTGTCCTTGAACAGCACGATGAACTGGGTGACCAGCGACGGGATCATGTTCTTGAGGGCCTGGGGCAGGATCACGAAGCGCATCCCCTGCGCCCCGCTGAGCCCGAGCGCGGTGCCGGCCTCCACCTGGCCGCGCGGCACCGACTGGATTCCCGCCCGCACGATCTCCCCCAGGTAGGCCGCCTCGAAGATCACGAAGGCGGCCAGGGCCACCCCGAACTCCGGGATCGCGGTGTGCAGCACGATCGGGATGATGAACCACATCCAGAAGATCACCATGACCAGCGGCACGCCGCGGAAGAACTCGACGTACAAGACCGCGGGGGTGCGGATCCACCACTGCGGCGCCAGCCTCGCGATGCCGATGAAGATGCCGAGGATGAACCCAAGGACGATCGACGGGATGGCCAGCCGCAGGGTGCCGCCCACGAAGTTGCCGATGCCCAGGAAGCCCTGGAGCATCAGGAACGGGAAGTTGCGCCAGATGACGTCCAGATCGAGCATGGCTAGCGCCGCTGCCGGCCGCCCACGATCAGCCCCGGGATCGCGGTGCGCCGCTCCACCCACGACATCACGATGGCGATCGAGACGCACAGCACCAGGTAGATCACGGTGCCCGCGGTCAGCGCCTCGATGGCCTTGGCGGTGTAGGTCTCGATCTGCCGGGTCTGGAACGTGAGCTCGGCCACGCTGATGGTGAGCGCCACCGACGAGTTCTTGAGCAGGTTGAGCGACTCGTTGGTGCCGGGCGGGATGATCAGCCGCAGGGCCACCGGCAGGATCACGAAGCGGTAGGCCTGGAAGGTGGTGAGGCCGGAGGCCACCGAGGCCTCGAGCTGGTTGCGCGGAATCGCCTGGATGCCGGAGCGCAGCACCTCGGAGAAGCGCGCCCCGCTGTACACTCCCAGCGCGCAGACCGCGGCCCAGAACTCGAGCCCGTGGGCGAAGAGCCAGTCCTGCACCACCTGGGGCAGGAGCGGCGGGATCGCGAAGTACCAGAAGAACATCCACACCAGCAGCGGAACGTTCCGGAAGAACTCCACGTAGAAGGAAGCCGCCGCTCGCAGCGGCCAGAAGCGGACGGTGCGCAGAGCGCCCGAGACCACCCCCAGGACGACCGCGACCAGCCACGCCACCACCGACAGCTCGAGGGTGGTGATCAGCCCGCTCAGGAGCCAGAGACCGGACTCGCCGGTCCACAGCACCGACCAGTTGAACTGGTATCGCATGAAGACTCCCCTCTCACCCTGCCCTCTCCCCCTCGAAGGGGGAGAGGGTCATCGTGGCCCCCCCTCCCCTTGGGGAGAGGGCCGGGGTGAGGGGCCTACTTCGGGACGACCTGCAGGAGCATGAAGCTGCGCACGCGGGCGTCCATCGGATACGGCAGCTCGCCCTTGGTGCCGAACCACTTGTCGTAGATCTCGAAGAACTTGCCCGACTCGATGCCGTCCATCAGGCTCGAGTTGACCACGTTCCTGAAGTCCGACTCGCCCTTGCGCATCGCCATGCCGTAGGGCTCGTAGGAGTAGAAGTCGCCCACGATGTCCCACTGGGCCGGATTCGGGGCCTTGGCCTTGAGCCCGGCGAGCTGGATGCCGTCGTTGGTGTAGGCGTCGACCTGCCCCTGGGCCAGGGCCTGGAAGGCGGCCGGCTGGTCCGGGAACTCCCGCAGCACTGCCTTGGGCGCCTTCTCGCGGATGATCCGCGCGTTGGTCGAGCCCTGCTGGGCCGCGATGCGCTTGCCGTCGATGTTCTTGATGCCCTTGATGGGGCTGCCCTTCTTGACCAGGAACTGGGCCCCGGTCACGAAGTAGGTGAGCGAGAAGTCCACGCTGTCCCGCCGGGTGCGGGTGTCGGTCATGGTCTCCGCGATCAGATCCACCGCGCCGGAGGAGAGCAGCGGGATCCGGGTCGGCGGGGTGGACTCCTTCTTCTCGACCTTGATGGTCTTGCCGAGCTTCTTCTCCAGGGCGGGCTTGATGAGCTCCTCGACCAGGTCGATGGAGAAGCCGACCCACTCGTTCTTGGCGTTGACGTAGCCGAACGGCGGCGAGCCGGTCCGGGTCCCGATGGTCAGGGTCCCGGTCTCGCCGATCTTGTCGAGCGTGCTCTTCTGCTGAGCCCCCGCCGGGCCCCCGCCCGCCGCGAGCAGCGTCGACACCATGAACAGCCCCATCAATCTCCGCATGCACGTCCTCCTGGGTGAAAGGTCAGTGGGTCAGGATCTTGGACAGGAAATCCTTCGCGCGATCGGACTGCGGATTCGCGAAGAACGACTCCGGCTTCTGCACCTCGACGATCTTGCCGTAGTCCATGAACACGATGCGGCCCGCCACCCGGCGGGCGAAGCCCATCTCGTGGGTCACCACCATCATGGTCATGCCCTCGCGGGCCAGGTCGGTCATGACGTCCAGCACCTCGTTGATCATCTCGGGGTCCAGCGCGGAGGTGGGCTCGTCGAAGAGCATGATGCGCGGCTGCATGGCGAGGGCCCGCGCGATGGCCACCCGCTGCTGCTGGCCGCCCGAGAGGTTGGCCGGGTAGTAGTCGGCGCGGTCCGGGATGCGCACCCGCTCCAGCAGGCCGCGGGCGATCTTCTCCGCCTCCGCCGCGCCCATCCCCTTCACCTTCCGCGGCGCCAGCATGATGTTCTGCAGCACCGTCATGTGGGGGAAGAGGTTGAAGGACTGGAAGACCATCCCGACCTCGGTACGCAGCTTGACCAGGTTCGCGCGGGGCCCGGAGATGGGCTCCCCGTAGACCGTGATCTCGCCCCCCTGCACCGGCTCCAGCCGGTTCACGCAGCGGATCAGCGTGCTCTTCCCGGAGCCGGAGGGTCCGCACACCACGATGACCTCGCCCGCGTCCACCTTCAGGTCCACGTCGGTGAGCACGTGATGTGACCCGAACCACTTGTTGACGCCCTTGAACTCGATGGCCACCGGCATGGGCTACTCGATCACCACCAGCACGTCGCCCGGGTTGACCGCCTGACCGGCCTCCACCCGGATCTCCTTGACGGTGCCGGCCACCGCGGCCTTGAACTCGTTCTCCATCTTCATGGCCTCCAGGACGATGAGGCCGTCTCCCGGCGCCACCGTCTGCCCCACCGTGACCTCCACCAGGGTCACCTTTCCCGGCATCGGCGCCTTCAGCACCTGTCCCCGCTCGGCCCCGGTCGCGCCCCGGGTGCGGATGAGGTAGCGCGACTCCTCCTCGACCCGGATCGTGTAGCGCTCGCCCTCGACGTCGACCGCGTAGCCGGTCTCCCGCTCGGTGACGTCGGCCACGTAGGAGGCGCCGTCCCACAGGATCGACCAGATCCCTTCGACGGTCTGCCGGGCGTCCACGGTGACGGTGGCGCCCTCGATGACGAGCGTGTAGCGGCCCGCCCCGCCGGTCACCTCGACCGGCACGGTGCGACCGCCGTGCTCGGCCTCGAACTTCACCGGTCCCTCCAGCCGGGCCGGAGCGCGCGGCGCCAGTCGCCGCCGGACGGCGCGGCCGGCAGCGGGGCCTGGCGACCCGCCCGATCGTAGGCGGTGAGCGCGGCCGCGATCAGGGCCACCCGACGGTGCCGGCCCTCGCCCTCGGGACGGTCGGCGGCCAGCAGCCGCTCCATGAACGCGGTGGAGAGGCGGCCGGCCACGAAGTCGGGGTGGGCGACGATCCGCTGCAGCACCGGGATCGTGGTCTGCACGCCCACCACCTGGTACTCGGCGAGCGCCCGCCGCATGCGGGCGATGGCCGCGTCGCGGTCCGGCCCCCACACGATCAGCTTGGCCATCAGGGTGTCGTAGAAGCGCGGGATGGTGTAGCCCGCGTAGACCCCGGTGTCGTCGCGCACCCACGGGCCCCCCGGCGCGCGCAGGCCCGAGATCAGGCCGGGCGACGGGATGAACGACGCGTACGGGTCCTCGGCGTTGATGCGGCACTCGATCGCCCAGCCGTTCGCGACCACGTCGTCCTGGGAGAAGCCGAGCTTGTCGCCCGCCGCGATGCGGAGCTGGTCCTTCACCAGATCTCGCCCGACGGTGAGCTCGGTGACCGGGTGCTCCACCTGCAGCCGCGCGTTCATCTCCAGGAAGTAGAAGTTGCGCTCGCGGTCCACCAGGAACTCGACGGTTCCCGCATTGACGTACCCGACCGACGCCGCCACCCGGCACGCGGCCTCCCCCATGCGGCGGCGCAGCTCGGGAGTGACGAAGGACGACGGGCTCTCCTCCACCAGCTTCTGGTGCCGCCGCTGGATCGAGCACTCGCGCTCCCCCAGGTGGACCACGCTGCCGTGAGCGTCGGCCAGCACCTGGATCTCGATGTGGCGCGGCTCCTCCACGTACCGCTCGATGTAGACCGCGGCGTCGCCGAAGGCCGCGCCCGCCTCCGCGCGTGCCGCGCGCAGGGCGCCCGACAGCTCGCCGGGTGTCCGCACCAGGCGCATGCCCTTGCCGCCGCCACCCATCGCGGCCTTGAGCATCACCGGATAGCCCACGGCCGTCGCCACGCGCGCCGCCTCGCGGTCGTCGGCCACGGGCTGCTCGGTCCCCGGGACCACCGGCACCCCGAGGCGGATCGCGACGCGCCGGGCCGCCATCTTGTCGCCCATGGCGCGGATCGCGGCGGGCGGCGGGCCGATGAAGGTGAGCCCGGCCGCCTGACAGGCCTCCGCGAAGGCCGCGTTCTCGGCCAGGAAGCCGTAGCCCGGGTGCACCGCCTCCGCGCCCGTCGAGCGGGCGGCCGCGACCAGCCGATCGATGACGAGGTAGCTCTCGGTGGCGGGCGCGGGGCCGATGGGCACCGCCTCGTCAGCGGCCAGGACGTGAAGCGACTCGCGGTCGACCTCGGAGAAGACGGCGACGGTGGCGATGCCCAGCTCGCGGCAGGCCCGGATGACCCGGACGGCGATCTCGCCGCGATTGGCGATGAGGACCTTTCCGAACGGGGCGCTCACGACCACCGGATCATAGCAGGAGTGGCGCCTGAGGGGCAACGCTTAAACCCGCGCCCCACCTGACCAAAACCACCATCCCTCCCCCTCTCCCCTCAGGCCTCCCCCTCTCCCCTCAGGGGACAGGGCAGGGTGAGGGGTGATTCAGCGCTCCAGCCCCTTCACCGCCTCCTCCACGAAAGAGGTGTCCACCACCGACCGGAGCGGCAGCGGCCGCTTCATGAACCCGTTGGCGACCCACCACGCCATTTGCCGCTCGATGTCGGGGACCAGGAGCCGACCGTTCCGGTCCTGGAAGGGAAACCCGAGCTTGATGATCTCGGGCCGCGCGCCGGTGTACTTCGCGGTGATCTCGACCAGCTCCTCGTAGGCCGGCCCGTGGGCGGGCCGGCCGTCCTTCTGCACCAGCGCCGCGTCGTGGTAGTAGCGCGACGCCTTGACGTAACCCTTCATGAACGCCACCGCCCGCGTCCGGTCGCGGGCCAGCTTGTCCGAGTAGAACACGGCGGCGATCTGCCACGGATAGAGGTCGCCCGCCCACGCCATGATGCGTCCGAAGCCCTGCGCCTCCACCGCACCCGGGAACGGCTGCGGCACCAGGATCGCGTCGACCTGCTTGCCCTTGAGCGCCTCCACGGTGGCGGCCATGGCCTGCAGCGGCACGATCCGCACGTCGGAGAGCGCGAGGCCTTCCTTCTGGAGGATGTTGCCGATGTGGTAGTGGAACGTGGAGCCGAGCTGGGTCACCCCGATGCGCCTGCCCTTGAGGTCCTTGATCGACCGCAGCCCGCCGTCCCACAGCTCCTTCTGCACCACGATCGCCACCAGCGGGTAGCCGGGCCACTCGCGGCCCTTGTCGGCCACGATCCACAGCTTCTCGCCGCCCAGCACGATGTTGTAGAGCGCGGCGGTGAGGCCGGTGGCGCCCACGTCGAGCTGGCCGGCGGCCAGCGCGGTGGCGATCGGCGCGGCGGCCTGGAAGTAGACCAGCTCCGGCTCCACGCCGAACTCCTTGAAGAACCCCTTCTCCACTCCCACGAAGATCGGCGCGGACGACGTGAGCTTCAGCACTCCGACCTTGACCGGCCCGGCAGGGGCCTGGGCCTCCGCGCTCCCGGCCAGGACGGGGGCGGCGGCGAGCGCCAGGACCAGCAGGGCGACGACACGACGACGCGTCACGGACATTCGCGCGATCCTCCTCTCGGACATCACGGTTCCTCGGGGACAAGGCTCGGCCATCAGGTGTGGCGCCAGCGGATCACCACCCGCTCGAGCGCGCCGAGGGCCCAGTACGACGCCACGCCCAGCAGCGAGAGCACCACGATGCCCACCATGAGCTGGGTGGTCTCCATCAGGTTGCCGGACTGCAAAATCAGGAAGCCGATGCCGGCGTCGGCCGCGATCTGCTCCGCGGCCACCAGCAGGAGCAGCGCGGTCCCCGCTCCCAGCTTGAGCCCGGCGAAGACCATGGGCAAGGCCGACGGCACCACCACCTTGCGGATCACGCTCCACCGTCCCGCCCCGAAGGAGACCGCGGCGCGGATCAGCAGCGGGTCCGCCTGCCGCACCCCCGCGTAGGTGTTGATGGCCATCGGGAAGAACACCCCGAGAGCCACCACCGCGACCTTGGACGCCTCCCCGATGCCGAGCCAGAGGATCAGGAGCGGCAGCAGCGCGATCTTGGGGATCGGGAACGTGGCCGCGATGATCGGCTGCACCACCGCCTCGGCCATCGCGAAGAACCCCACCGCCACCCCCACCCCGACGCCGGCCAGCGCGCCCACCCCGAAGCCCCAGGCCAGGCGCTGCAGGCTCTTCAGCAGATGCGCCAGGAGCTGGCCCGACCGTGCCATGTCGAGGCCCTCCGCGAGCACGCCCGAGGGCGACGGCAGGAAGAGCGGCGAGACCCAGCCGGTGCGCGCCACCAGCTCCCAGAGCAGCACGAGCCCGAGCAGGGCGAGCGCGCGCACGACCCGGTGATCCGGGCGCCGCAGGAAGGCGGTGCGATCGGCGACGACGACGCGCTCGACCGCCATCAGCCCTCGCCCTCCCGGCCGCCGTCGTGGTCGAGCAGCGCGGCCTGCGCCTGCGACTTGATCAGCCCCCAGATGCGGTCCGCGGTCTGCACGAACACCGGATCGCCCTGCTGGCCTTCCCGGCGCGGCCGCGACAGCTTGATCGGCACCACGTCGAGGACCTCGCCGGGCCGCCGCGACAGCACGATCACCCGGTCGGCCATGAACACCGCCTCCTGGATGTTGTGGGTCACGTAGAGGATGGTCTGCCGCGTGCGCTCCCAGATGCCGAGCAGCTCGTCCATCATGAGGGTGCGGGTCTGGGCGTCGAGAGCCGAGAACGGCTCGTCCAGCAGCAGCACCGCCGGCTCCACCGCGAGGGCCCGCGCGATGCCGACCCGCTGTCGCATGCCGCCGGAGAGCTGGTGCGGGTACCTGGACTCGAAGCCGGCGAGCCCGGTCATGTCGAGATACCGGCGCGTGCGCTCCGACCGCTCGGGCGAGGGAAGGCCCAGCTCCTCGAGCCCGAGCTCCACGTTGGCCCGCACCGTGCGCCACGGGAACAGGGCGAACTCCTGGAACACGGTGGCGGTGACGGGGGCGCGGCCGGGCCGCGGCTCGCCCTCGAAGTAGACCCGGCCCGCGCTGGCCGGCAGGAGCCCCGCGATGATGTTGAGCAGGGTCGACTTGCCGCAGCCGGAGGGCCCGAGGAGAGCCACGAACTCCTGCGTCTCCACCGCGAAGTCCACCTGGCCCAGGGCCACCACGTCACGGCCACCGCGGTCGTGGAAGGTCTTGGTCACCCGCTCGACGACTATCTTCATGCGGCGGCTAGCGGCGGAGGGCGTACCGCTGGATCTTGCCCGTCGACGTCCGGGGCAGCTCCGTCACGAAGTCCACCCAGCGCGGCGACTTGTAGCCGCCCAGGCGCTTGCGCACCCCTTCCCGCAGCTCGGCGGCGAGCGTCTCGGAGGCGGCCACGCCGTCGCGCAGCACGCAGTAGGCGTGGGGCTTGGTGAGGCCGTCCCCGTCCCCGCGGCCGACGACCGCGACCTCCAGGACCGCGGGGTGCTCGCCGAGGGCCGCCTCCACCTCCGCGGGCGCCACCCACATGCCGCCCACCTTCAGCATGTCGTCGGTGCGCCCGCAGAAGTAGAAGTAGCCGTCGGTGTCCTGGTAGAACATGTCGCCGGTGCGCAGCCAGTCGCCCAGCATGGTGGCCTTGGTGCGCTCGTGGCGGTTCCAGTAGCCGGGCGACGTGGACTCGCCCTTGATGAGGAGCTGCCCCACCATGCCCGGCGCCACCGGTCGCCCCTGCTCGTCCACCAGCCGCGCCTCGAAGCCGGGGATCACCTGCCCGCTGGAGCCGGCGCGCGCCCAGCCCGGCCGGTTGGCGATGAAGTCGTGGAGCGCCTCCGTGGAGCCCACCACGTCGAGCAGCTCGTGGCCGAAGCGCTGGTGCCAGGCGTGGAAGATGCCGGGCGGCAGCGGCTCGCCCGAGGAGACGCACAGACGCAGGGAGGAGAGGTCGAAGCGCGTATCGGCGTGGTCCACCTGGAGCAGCCGGCGGTAGATGGTGGCCACCGCGAACAGCACGGTGGGCCGCTCCGCCTGGATCAGCTCGAGGATCGCCTCCGCGTCGAGCCGCTCCGGCACCAGGATGGACGCCGCGCCCACCAGCGCGGGAAAGTAGAGCGAGTTGCCGAGCCCGAACGCGAAGTGGAGCTTGGAGGCGGAGAAGACCAGGTCGTCGGGCCCGATGCCGAAGGTCCCCCGCCCCACCAGCTCCGCCGCGTGCACCAGGTCGTGGTGGAGATGCAGCGCCGCCTTCGGCGGCCCGGTGGAGCCCGAGGTGTAGAGCCAGAGGGCCACGTCGTCGCGGCTCGTGTCGGCCGCGGCCAGCTCCGGCGAGGCACGCTCCAGCAGCCGCTCGTACTCCAGCGCGCCCCGCCGCCGCCCGCCCGCCACGATCACGGTGTGCAGCGCGGGACACCGGCCCCGCACCTTGAGGATCTCGGCCGCCGCCGCGTCGGAGGCGATGACCGCCCGCGCGCGGCTGTCCTCGAGCACGAACGCGAGATCCTCGGCGGGGAGGGCGTCGCTCACCGGCACCGGCACCGCGCCGATCTTCATCGCGCCCCACAAGGCCTCCGCGAACTCGGGGCGGTCGGGCAACGCCAGCAGCACCCGCTGCTCCATCTGCACGTCGCGCGCGAGCAGCGCGTTCCCGAGCCGGCTGGCTCGCAGGGCCACCTCCGCGTAGGCGATCGGACGACCGCGGAAGCGGAACGCGGTCCGCCCGCCCCGGCCCTCGGTGAGATGGCGATCGAGGAAGTGGGTGGCGGCGTTGAAGCGCTCCGGGACGTCGATGGCCGCCGTCATGCGGCCGATTCTAGCAGGACGGCCCGCAAGAACTGGGGAATGCGCTCTGCGGGCCGCCGGTCTACCATGAGGTCGAGCCATGCCCGACCTGCTCGCCGCGCGCTCGCAGATGGCCATGTCGCTCGGCTTCCACATCATCTTCGCGATGGTGGGCATCGGAATGCCCCTGCTGATGGTGATGGCCGAGCGGCGATGGCAGCGGACCGGCGACCGGGTCTATCTCGAGCTGGCCCATCGCTGGGGCAAGGGCACCGCGATCCTCTTCGCGGTGGGCGCGGTCTCCGGCACCGTGCTCTCCTTCGAGCTGGGCCTGCTCTGGCCCACGTTCATGGAGCACGCGGGCCCGATCATCGGCATGCCGTTCTCCCTCGAGGGCTTCGCGTTCTTCACCGAGGCCGTCTTCCTCGGCGTCTACCTGTACGGGTGGGAGCGCATCTCGCGGCGCGCCCACCTGGCCGCGGGCTGGGCGGTGGCGGTGAGCGGCATGCTCTCGGCCCTGTTCGTGGTCATCGCGAACGCGTGGATGAACGCGCCGACCGGGTTCCGCTGGGTCGACGGCCGCGCCGTCGACATCGACCCCATCGCGGCGATGATGACCGCGGCCGCCCCGACCCAGGTGGTGCACATGATCCTCGCGGCCTACGCCTCCACCGGCCTGGTGGTGGCCGGCATCCACGCCGGGGGACTCCTGCGTCAGCCGCGCAACGGCTTCCACCGCCGCGCCCTCGCGGTGGCGCTCCTGGTCGGGGCGCCGGCGGCGGTGCTGCAGCCCCTCGTGGGCGACCAGAGCGCGCGTTTCGTGGCGCGCTCCCAGCCGGTCAAGCTGGCCGCGCTGGAGGCGCACTTCCCGACGCAGCGGGGCGCGCCGCTGCACATCGGCGGATGGCCCGACGAGGCGGCCGGGGAGACGCGCTGGGCGATCGAGATCCCCTACGGCCTCTCCCTGCTCGCCTTCGAGGACCCGCACGCGGAGGTGAAAGGCCTGCTCGACTTCCCGCGCGGCGACTGGCCGCCGGTGGCCATCGTGCACCTGGCCTTCCAGGTCATGGTGGCGCTCGGCTCCTTCATGGCCCTGGTGAGCCTCGTCGCGCTCTGGCAGATGTGGCGCCGGCGCGACCTGACCCGGCACCGCTGGCTGCTGCGCGCGCTGGCCCTCACCGCCCCGATGGGCTTCATCTGCACCGAGGCGGGCTGGGTCGTCACCGAGGTCGGGCGGCAGCCGTGGATCATCCAGGGCGTGATGCGGACCGCGCAGGCGGTCACGCCGATGCCGGGTCTGGTGGTGCCGTTCCTGGTGTTCACCGCGCTCTACGTCGGGCTCGGCCTCGTGGTGGCCTGGCTCCTCTACCAGCAGGTGGCGCGCAGCCCGAAGGTCGCGGAGGAGGACGCGGCGTGACCGGCCTCGGGCCCGCGGAGCTGGTGGCGGGCGCGATCCTGGCCGCGCTCACCGCCTACGTGCTCCTCGGGGGTGCCGACTTCGGCGGCGGGGTGTGGGACCTGCTCGCCTTCGGGCCGCGCAAGCGCCAGCAGCGCGCCCTGATCGCGGAGGCGATCGGCCCCATCTGGGAGGCCAATCACGTCTGGCTGATCATCGTGGTGGTGCTGCTCTTCACGTGCTTCCCCTCCGTGTTCGCCCGCCTGGCCATCACGCTCCACATCCCGCTCGCGCTGATGCTGATCGGCATCGTGCTGCGCGGCTCCGCCTTCTCGTTCCGGAGCCACTACGGCCCCGGCCACGGGGAGGAGACCGGCCCGGGGGCGCGCACCAGCGCGCACTGGGGCCGCGTCTTTGCGAGCGCCAGCGTGGGCACTCCCGTGCTGCTGGGCATCTGCGCCGGCGCGGTGGCGGCGGGCGCGCTGCGGGCTCCGGGAGCGTCGGGGTCCGGCGGCTTCGTGGCCACGTTCGTGGCTCCCTGGCTCACGCCGTTCGGGCTGAGCGTGGGCCTGCTCACCCTCGTGCTGTTCGCGTTCCTGGCCGCGGTGTACCTGACGGTCGAGGCCCGGGACCCCGCGCTGCGCGAGGACTTCCGGCGGCGCGCCCTGGTCGCCGCCGGCGTGGTCTTCCTGGTCGCCTTCGGGGCCCTCGGCCTCTCGCTGCGGGAAGTCCCACCGGTGGGCCGCGGGCTCACCACCGGCCCGGGGGCCGTCGCGCTGCACGTGAGCACCGGGGCGGCCGCGCTGGCCGCGATCGCCGCGCTCTGGTGGCGGCGCTTCCGGCTCGCTCGCCTCGCCGCTGCCGCGCAGGTCACGCTGATCGTCTGGGGCTGGGCTCTGGCCCAGTACCCCTACCTCGTTCCCCCCGATCTGACCATCCGCGACGCAGCGGCGCCGCGCATCACCCTGGTCCTCATCCTGTGGGCCCTCGTGGCGGGAGGGCTCGTACTTTTCCCCTCGCTGGTCTATCTTCTTCGGGTGTTCAAGCGCGAGCACGCGGGCCCGTGAGCCTCACCGTCTTCACGGTGGCGGTCCTCTGCACGTCGCTGGGCGCGGGAGTGGTGGGGGCCATCCTGGGACTGGGCGGGGGCATCCTGCTCGTGCCGATCCTGACCATCTTCTACGGCGTCGATCTCCACTACGCGATGGGCGCGAGCATCATCTCGGTCATCGCGACGTCCAGCGGGGCCGCCGCCTCCTACCTGCGCACCGGGCTCAGCAACCTGCGCGTGGGCCTCTTCCTGGTCGTGGCCACCATCACCGGGGCGCTCACCGGCGCCTTCCTGGCCGGCGTGGTGCCCACCCGCTGGCTCGAGCTGATCCTGGGGCTCGCGCTCTCCTACTCGGCCTACACCACCATCCGCCAGCTCGCCGACGAGCTGCCCGAGGACGTCTCCACCGACGGGCTCGCGATCCGCTTCGACCTGGAGGGCACCTACCACGACGTGCGCCTGCAGCGCGACATCAGCTACCGCGCCCGCAACGTGGCGGGCGGCTTCGTGGCGATGTACGGCGCGGGCGTGCTGTCCGGCATGCTCGGCATCGGCAGCGGCGCGTTCAAGGTGCTGGCCATGGACTACCTCATGCGCCTGCCCATGAAGGTCTCCACCGCCACCAGCAACTTCATGATCGGGCTCACCGCGGCGGCCAGCGCCGGCATCTACTTCAGCCGGGGCGACATCCACGTGCTGATCGTGGCCCCGGTGGCCATCGGCGTGCTGGCCGGCGCCTACCTCGGCACGCAGGTCATGGCCCACATGCGGAACACCACGGTGCGGAAGCTCTTCCTGCCCATCGTGGTGTACCTCGCGCTCTCGATGATCCTCCGCGGGCTCGGCATCCACCTGCTCTGATGCCCGAGCGTCCGGTCTTCCCGGTCGAGCACCTGGTCGCCCGGGTGCTCCTGGTCGGCGGCCTGCTGGGCCTCACCCTGATCTCGCTGGGCCTCGGGCTCTACGCGGCGCACGGCGGCTTCCAGGGCCACGTGCTGGCGCTGAGCCCGCCCGTGGCGGGCGCGACGCCACCCGGCGTGTTCCGCTCACTCCGGCAGATCGCGGTGGGCCTGCGCCAGCGGCCGCTGGATCCGCTCGCGGTGGGCGCGCTCGGGCTGGTCGTGCTCATGGCCACGCCCGGCGTGGCGGTCACGCTGGCGATCCCCGGCTTCCTCCTCGCGGGCGACGGCCGCTTCGCGCTCATCGCGACGCTCGTGCTGACGATGCTGCTGGTGAGCCTGCTGCTGGCCGGTGCCGTGCACGGGTAGACGGCGCCGGAGGCCGGCTCGGCGGCCCCCGGCGCCTCCAGCCGGGCCCCGGCTATCCGATGTCGAGTCGACCGCTCGCTATCCGTGGCCGGCCAGGTATTCGAACACCGGCGGCCAGATCAGCGTGGTCGCGAGCCCCAAGCCGACGAGAAAAACGATGAGCCAGCGGGACACCTTCAAGTCTCTCTTCCGCAGCGCGAAGTGCATGATCACCCAGCTGCCGAGCCACCCGACCAGGGCCAGGGTCTCCTTGCCCGAGTACGGCCCGATACCCTGGGCGCCGGGCATCCAGAACTTGCCGACATTGTGAACCCACGTGTTGAACGCGGGGGAGGCGGTGGTGAACACGTTCACCACTGCGAGGGTCAGCATGCCCACCATGGCCGCCATCAGCGCCCCGACTGCGATCCCTCCGGGAATGCGCTCCCGGACCGAGGGCGCCCACACCTCCACGTTCTTCTCTTCCGGCTTCACGACAATCGTGGAAGGGCTCATGTTCGTCCTCCTCTGGCTCAGGCGGGCCGGAGCTTGGTGACCGCGGCGCCCAGACCGAAGGCGACCACGAGGTAGAAGAATGCGAGCCCCATCAGCACCGCCACGCTGTAGCGCAGCCAGGGGCGCTCGAGGGTCTGAACACCGTACCGCCAGAGAATGAACGCCGCGCAGACCGCGAGCGGCAGCGTGAAGAGCGCACCGAATTCCTTGAACTCGAAGAAGATCTTGTGCACCTCCGGCATGTTCTTCACGAAGTACGAGCGCGGGCTGTCCGCCACCGGAGCGCGGTAGTAGATGTATAGCCAGTTCCCGAAGCAGATGGCGAGGAAGGAAAACGTCGCGGCCACCACCGCGAGCAGCTGGAGGTCGGCGAAGGCTCGGATGTGCCCGGTCAGCAGCCGCCAGCCGAGATACAGCCCGATGGTGCCCACGAACAGGTACAGGAACGCCACGAGACCGTGGATGGCGGCCGGCAGCGCTCCGCCTCCGGGCCCCAGCAGCTTGTCGAACGGGGCGGTCAACAGGGTGAAGCCGACAGCACTGGCGATCATGATGAGGATGACCCCAACCAGTGACGTGGTGGAGGCCTCACGAATCTCGCGAACATCCTCCAAGGCGGTCATCACGACCTCCTTCCCCGGGACACCCAGCCCCGGCAGCGACGGTAGCCGATCGGGTCGACGATTCTGACGTGGACCTTCAGCAACCGCGATGCCACACCTGCAACATCAATAACACCGGCTCCTTGGACCACCGGCTGCGGGGTCGGGTGAGACTCGTCTTCCCCGAGTGGGACATCACCGCCTCGGTGTCGACTACACGAGGAGGGGGCAGGCCCGAGTTGCGGGAGCACGCATCGCGGGACCGGGCAACGCCCGCTCACTCTCCCTCGCCCGGCCGGCTCCGCCAGCGCTTCACCGCCGCGCGACGCTGCTTGCCGGCCAGTCGGCGCTGCCGCGACCCCGCCGACGGCCGCGTCGGCACGCGGCGCCGGGGCGGCACCAGCGCGGCGCGGATCAGCTCGGCCACCCGGGCCCGCGCGTCCTCGAGGTTGCGCGCCTGGTTCCGGGTGGTCTGGCTCGTGACCACGAGGCGCCCCTCCGCGTCGAGGCGCGAGGCGGCCAGCGCGCGCAGGCGGGCGCGGGCCGCCTCGGTCAGCCCCTCGACCGCGTCCAGGTCCACCCGCAGGTCGATCTTGGTCGCGACCTTGTTCACGTTCTGCCCGCCCGGCCCGGAGGCGCGCGCGGCACGCACGGTCAACGCGGCGGCCGGCACGCGCACCGCCTCGGTCACGACGATGGGGTCGGCCATGCGGAGCGCCCCTCGGCGAGCCGGGCGTGGAGCGCGCGGAGGAACTGCTCGGGCTCGCTCGGCGAGAGCGCCACGAAGCCACCGCGCGTCTCGAGAAACACCAGGTCGTCGGTGTTGGTGATCGCCAGGTAGTGCCAGCCCGAGCGCGGGTTCCAGCGCGGACCGTGGGAGCCGAAGAGCCCGTTGAAGCCGACCGCGAGTAGCCCGCCGATGGGACGCCGGCGCCGGTCGCAGCCGGTGATGCGGTCGTAGGGGATCAGCCGGCGGAGCCACCGGCGCTCGAGCCGGATCCCCCGCTCCTCGAGCGTGTAGCCGCTCGGCGCGAGCCCCTGGATGGCCCACAGCGCGCCCAGGAAGGGCAGCGGCAGGATCAGCGCGGTCGGATCTCCGGTGGCGGCCACCAGCCCGACCGAGCCCAGGAAGGGCCCGCCGAAGCCGACCCCGACGCCCAGCACTCCCGCGACGAGGCGCTGCCGCCGGCCGAGGGTCGCCGGGAAATGCACTCCCTACCTGGCGAAGATCTCGAGCGCGCCGAAGAAGTAGGGGATCTCGAAGGCGGCCGACTCGGGCGAGTCGGAGCCGTGGACCGCGTTGGCCTCGATCGAGGACGCGAAGTCCCTGCGAATGGTCCCCGCCTCGGCCTTGGCCGGATCGGTCGCGCCCATCAGCTCGCGCAGGCGCGCGATCGCGTTCTCCCCTTCCAGCACGATCGGCATGCACGGTCCCTGGGTCATGAACGCGCAGAGGCTCGGGTAGAACGGCCGCTCCTTGTGAACGACGTAGAACCCGCCCGCCTGGGCTGCGCTCAGGTGGATCAGCTTGGCCGCGAGCAGCTTGAGCCCGGCCTTCTCGAACCGGGCGATGATCTGGCCGGCCGCGCCCTTGGCGACGGCGTCCGGCTTGATGATGGTGAGGGTGCGCTGGACGGCCATCGCGGGCGGGTCCCCTATCCTTTCTTGCCCAGCACCCGGGCGACGGTCGCGCCCATGTCGGCGGGGCTCTTGACGGTGGTGATGCCGGCGGCCTCCATGGCCGCCATCTTTTCTGCCGCGGTCCCCTTGCCGCCGGCGATGATCGCGCCCGCGTGGCCCATGCGACGGCCGGGCGGCGCGGTCTGGCCGCAGATGAAGCCGATCACCGGCTTGGTGACGTGGGCCTTGATGAAGGCGGCGGCCTCCTCCTCGGCGGTGCCGCCGATCTCGCCGATCATCATGATCGCGGCGGTGTCCGGATCGGCCTGGAAGAGCGTGAGCACGTCGATGAAGCTGGTGCCGTTGACCGGGTCGCCCCCGATCCCCACGCACGAGGACTGGCCGAGCCCGCGCTGGGTGAGCTGGTGCACGACCTCGTAGGTCAGCGTCCCGCTGCGCGAGACCACGCCCACGTGGCCCACCTTGTGGATGTGGCCGGGCATGATGCCGATCTTGGCCTGGCCGGGGGTGATGAGACCGGGGCAGTTGGGGCCGATCAGCCGGCTCGAGGTGCGGGCCAGGAACGCCTTCACCCGCACCATGTCCACCACCGGCACGCCCTCGGTGATGCACACGACCAGCGGCATGCCCGCGTCCGCGGCCTCCATGATCGCGTCGGCGGCCGCCGGCGGGGGCACGAAGATCAGGGCGCAGTCGGCGCCGGTGGCCTTCACCGCGTCCTCCACCGTGTTCCAGACCGCGAAGCCCTCGTGGGTGGTGCCCCCTTTGCCCGGCGTCACCCCACCCACCACCTGGGTGCCGTACTCCTTGCACCGCGCGGCGTGGAAGGCGCCCTCCTTGCCGGTGATGCCCTGCACGAGGACTCTTGTATTCCGGTCTACCAGAATGCTCATTTGTCTAGCCTGAATACGATCTTCTTCGGTTGGGCGGTTCGGCCTCTTCGCCCTTCGGGCTCATCGGGGTGCCGAGTCATCGCGCCGCGCCCTTCGCGAGCGCGACCACTTTCTCGGCGCCCTCGCCCATGTCGTTGGCCATCACCAGCGCGAGGCCGGATTCGGCGAGCATCTTCTTGCCCTGCTCCACGTTGGTGCCCTCGGCGCGCAGCACCACCGGGAGCTTGAGGCCGAGCTTCTTGACCGCGGAGATGATGCCCTCCGCGAGCCGGTCGACTCTCAAGATTCCCCCGAAGACGTTGATGAACACCGCCTTCACGCTCGGGTCGGAGGAGAGGATGCGGAACGCGTTCTCGATCTGCTCGGGGGAAGCCCCGCCGCCCACGTCGAGGAAGTTGGCCGGCTCACCGCCCGCGAGCTTGACGATGTCCATCGTGGCCATCGCGAGGCCGGCCCCGTTCACCATGCAGCCGACGTTGCCGTCGAGCTTGATGTAGTTGAGGTTGTACCTCGAGGCCTCGACGTCGAGCGGGGTCTCTTCGTTGACGTCGCGCAGCTCCACGATCTCCTTGTGGCGGAAGAGCGCGTTGTCGTCGAAGTTGAGCTTGGCGTCGAGCGCCACGACCCGCCCGTCCTTCGTCACCACCAGGGGGTTGATCTCGGCCAGCGAGCAGTCCTTGGCCAGGTAGGCCCGGAACAGGCTCTGGATGAGCGCCACCCCCTGCTTGAACTGCTCGCCCTCGAGGCCGAGCCCGAAGGCGAGGGTACGGGCCTGGAAGGCCTGCAGGCCCAGCGCGGGGTCCGTCCACTCCCGGATGATCTTCTCGGGGTGGGTGGCCGCGACCTCCTCGATCTCCATCCCGCCCGCCTGGGAGGCCATCACCACGTGGGTGCCGCGGCCACGGTCGAGGGTCATCGAGAGGTAGAGCTCGCTCGCGATCGGCGAGGCCTCCTCCACCAGCACCTTCAGGACCTTGATGCCCTCCGGCGGGGTCTGCGGGGTCTTCAGCATCATGCCGAGGATCTGCTTGGCCGCGGCCTCGGCCCCCGCCGGATCGTCGGCCAGCTTCACCCCCCCCGCCTTGCCGCGCCCGCCCGCGTGCACCTGGGCCTTCACCACCACCTTGCCCCCCAGGCGCTGGGCGATGGCGCGGGCCTGCGCGGGCGTGTCGGCCAAGTCACCGGCGGGCACCGGCACCCCGAACTCCTTCAGGATGGCCTTGCCCTGGTACTCGTGGATCTTCATCGAGCGATCACTTCTTGGCGCCGCGGAACTTGCGCAGCAGCCACACCACCGGGTCGTAGGAATCGACCACCCGCTCCTTGAGCGGGATGATCGCGTTGTCGGTGATGTGGATGTACTCCGGGCAGACCTCGGTGCAGCACTTGGTGATGTTGCAGAGGCCTAGACCTGCGTGCTGGGCCAGGAACTCGGTGCGGTCGACGGTATCGAGCGGGTGCATCTCGAGCGCGGCGGCCTTGATGAAGAAGCGCGGCCCCGAGAAGCTCTTCTTCTTCTCCTCGTGGTCGCGGATGACGTGGCAGACGTCCTGGCACAGGAAGCACTCGATGCACTTGTGGAACTCCTGCCCGCGCTCGACGTCCGACTGCATCATCCGGTACTTGCCGTCCGGGTCCGGCGGCTTGAGCCGGAGCGGCGGCACCTGCTTGGCCTTCACGTAGTTGAAGGAGACGTCGGTGACCAGGTCCCGGATCAGCGGGAAGGTCCGGATGGGGGCCACCGAGATCGGCTCTCCTTCCTTGAAGATGTCCATCCGGGTCATGCACATCAGGCGCGGCTTGCCGTTGACCTCCGCGCTGCACGACCCGCACTTGCCCGCCTTGCAGTTCCAGCGGCAGGCCAGATCCGGAGCCTGGGTGGCCTGGATCCGGTGGATCACGTCCAGCACCACGAGGCCCTCACCGCCCTCGACCTTGTACTCCTTGAAATCGCCTGCCTCGGGGCTGCCGCGGAACACCCGCATCGTAAAGGTCGGCATCACTTCCTCTCCTGCACGAGGGCCTTCAACTCGGCGGGCATCTGGGGCAGCGGCTCGTGCCGCAGCTCGATCCGGTCCCCCTTCTTCCGGGAGGCCAGGTTGACGGTGCCCCAGGTGTCGTCGGTGTACGGGTGGTCCTCGCGGGTGTGGCCGCCGCGGCTTTCCTTTCGCTCGAGGGCCGCGAGGGCGCAGCACTCCGAGACGGTCAGCAGCGAGGCCAGGTCGAGCGCGGTGTGCCAGCCCGGGTTGTACACCCGCCCGCCCTCGACGCGTACCCGCTTGGCCCGATCCTTCAGGACCTCGAGCTTCTGGATCGCCTCCTTCAGCTCGCGCTCCACCCGGATGATGCCCACCAGGTTCTGCATCATGTCCTGCAGGTCGGCCTGGATGGTGTACGGGTTCTCGCCGCCGGCGCGAGTGAAGGGCTCGAGCATCTCGCGGGCGATCTGCTCCACCTGGCCCGCGTCCACCTTGAGGGCCCCGCCCAGGTTCTTGGCGTAGAGCGCGGCGTGGAGGCCCGCGCGGCGGCCGAACACCAGGAGGTCACCCAGGGAGTTACCCCCGAGCCGGTTGCTGCCGTGCATGCCTCCCGCGCACTCGCCGGCCGCGAAGAGGCCGGGCACGGTGGCCGCGGTCGAGTCGGCGTCGACCCGCACCCCGCCCATCACGTAGTGGCAGGTGGGGCCGACCTCCATCGGCTCCTTGGTGATGTCGACGCCGGCCAGCTCCTTGAACTGGTGGTACATCGAGGGCAGGCGCTTGCGGATATAGTCGGCGTCGCGCCGGGTACAGATGTCGAGGAACACCCCACCGTGCGGCGTGCCCCGGCCCGCCTTCACCTCCGAGTTGATCGCCCGCGCCACCTCGTCGCGCGGCAGCAGGTCCGGGGTGCGGCGGTTGTTCTTCTTGTCCTGGTACCAGCGGTCGGCCTCTTCCTGGCTGTCCGCGGTCTCCCCCTTGAAGAACTCGGGAATGTAATTGAACATGAACCGCTCGCCGTTGCTGTTCTTCAGCGTGCCCCCGTCACCCCGAACGCCTTCCGTGACGAGAATTCCGCGCACCGAGGGCGGCCACACCATCCCGGTCGGGTGGAACTGGACGAACTCCATGTCGATGAGGTCGGCGCCCGCCCACACCGCGAGCGAGTGGCCGTCGCCGGTGTACTCCCAGGAGTTGGAGGTGAACTTCCAGGCCTTGCCGATCCCGCCGGTGGCCAGCACGATGGCCTTGGCCTTGAAGAGGACGAACTTGCCGGTGTTGCGCCAGTAGCCGAAGGCCCCCGCCACGCGGTCGCCGTCCTTGATCAGCCGCTCGATCTTGCACTCCATGTACACCTCGATCGGCTGATGGATCGCGTGGTACTGCAGCGTGCGGATCATCTCGAGGCCGGTGCGGTCGCCCACGTGGGCCAGCCGCGCGTAGCGGTGGCCCCCGAAGTCGCGCTGGGAGATCAGGCCCTCCTTCGTGCGGTCGAACAGGGCGCCGTAGCGCTCCAGCTCCAGCACCCGCTCCGGGCTCTCCTGGGCGTGGAGCTGGGCCATGCGCCAGTTGTTGAGCATCTTGCCGCCGCGCATGGTGTCGCGGAAGTGGACCTGCCAGTTGTCCTCCGGCCACACGTTGCCCATCGCGGCCGCGATACCGCCCTCGGCCATGACGGTGTGGGCCTTGCCGAGGAGCGACTTGCAGACGAGGCCGACCGACATGCCATGGGCGGCGGCCTCGATGGCCGCGCGCAGACCGGCGCCGCCCGCCCCGATGACCAGGACGTCGTGCTCGTGTGTCTCGTAGTCCGCGTTCGCCATCAGATGATCCTCCAGTCGTGGATGATCCCCATGGAGACGAGCCGGATGTAGAGGTCCGTCAGGCCCACGCTGAACAGGGAGAGCCACGCGAACACTGGGTGCCGCTCGTTGATCCGGGTGATCCCGCGCCACAGCGAGTAGCGCACCGGGGCCTTCGAGAACACGTCGACCGTGCCCCCGCAGACGTGCCGGCACGAGTGGCAGGAGAAGGTGTAACCGGCCAGGAACAGCACGTCGATCCACATCACGATGGTACCCACCCCGATCCCGAAGCCGTCCTTGAACCGGAAGGCGAGGATCGCGTCCCAGGTCAGCATCGCGATGAACAGCACCGCCACGTACCAGGCATAGCGGTGGAAGTTCTGTAAGATGAGCGGGAAGCGGGTCTCGCCGGTGTATCCCGACTTGGCGTCCCGCACCGCACAGGCCGCCGGAGCGAGCCAGAAGGAGCGGTAGTAGGCCTTGCGGTAGTAGTAGCAGGTGAGGCGGAAGAGACCCGGCCCGCCCAGGATGAGGAAGGCGGGCGAGAGCACGCCCACGATCGGCAGGGAGACGTCGGGCAGCGTCCACCCGCCGAAGCTGTGGTGCAGGCACGCCTTGGTCAGACAGGGGGAATAAAAGGGCGAGAGATAGGGGTCCGCGAAGTAGTGCGCGTTCTGGAACGCGGCCCACGTCGAGTAGACGATGAAGGACAGCAGCACCACCACCACCGTGACCGGCAGCGCCCACCACGAATCCGTCCGCAGATGTGCCGCCCGGATGGGTGGGCGCGCTGCGATGCGGCCCTGCCCCTGCGCCGTTGCCCCGTTCATGACCCCTCCCTCGCGTAGGCCTTCATGCCGTCCTGATAGAGATCGCCGCCGTGGCAGTCGTTGACCACGATGGCGGGGAAGCCGGCCACCTCGAGCCGCCGGATGGCCTCGGTGCCGAGATCCTCGTAGGCCACCACCTCGAGCTTCTTCACGAAGCCCGACAGCACCGCCCCCGCTCCGCCGATGGCTCCGAAGTAGACCGCCTTGTGCTGGCGGAGCGCGTCCTTGACCGGCTGGGAGCGCGCGCCCTTGCCCAGCGTGCCCTTGAGCCCCAGGGCCAGGAGCTTCGGGGTGAACCTGTCCATGCGCCCGCCGGTGGTGGGGCCGATCGAGCCCACCACGTCGCCGGGCCGGGCCGGCGAGGGCCCGGTGTAGTAGATGATCTGGCCGCGCACGTCGATCGGCAGCGGGGTGCCCGCGTCCATCAGAGGCAGCAGGCGAGCGTGGGCGGCGTCGCGCGCGGTGTACATCACGCCGGTGATGCGGACCCGGTCGCCCGCCTTCAGCGACTCCACGTCCGCGTCGGAGAGGGGCGGCGTGACCTCCTTGACCCCGTCGGCCCCTGCGATGACCATCACGCCCGCTCCCCTCTCCCCTCTGGGGAGAGGGCCAGGGTGAGGGGCCCCGACGTCGCCCGTCTCACAGCGCCACTTCCTTGTGTCGATGCGCGTGGCACTCGATCGTCACCGCCACCGGCAGGCTCGTGATGTGGCACGGGTAGGTGAGAATGTGGATGCCGAACGCGGTGGTATCCCCGCCGTAACCCTGGGGGCCGATGCCGAGCCGGTTGGCCCGCTCGAGCACCTCCCGCTCCACCGCGGCTACCGCCGGATCCGGATTCGGCGTGCCCAGCTCGCGGAAGAGCGCCTTCTTGCTGAGCCGCGCGGCCTGCTCGAAGGTGCCGCCCAGCCCCACCCCCGCGATCAGCGGCGGGCACGCGTCGGGTCCCGCGGTGCGGATGCACTCGAGGATCCACTCCTTGACCCCATCCACCCCCTCCGCGGGGGTCAGCATCTTGTACTTCGAGCGGTTCTCGCAGCCGCCCCCCTTGGCCATGATCTGGATCTTGAGATGTGCGCCGGGGACCACGTCCAGGTGAATCACGGCGGGCGTGTTGTCGCCGGTGTTCACCCGGTCGAACGGCGAGCGCACGATGGAGGCGCGGAGGTAGCCCTCCCGGTAGCCCTGGCGCACACCCTCGTCGACGGCCTCGTAGAGGCCTCCCCCGGTCACGTGCACGTCCTGCCCCAGCTCGAGGAAGCAGACCACGAAGCCGGTGTCCTGGCAGTAGGGGATCTTCCTGGTGCGGGCCAGCTCCGCGTTCTGCTGCAGGATCTGGAGCACCTGGCGGCCGGCGGGAGAGCGCTCCTTCTCGAGCGCACCGGCGAAGGCGCGCAGCATGTCGGGCTCGAGCGAGTAGTTCGCCTCCATGCAGAGCTTCTTGACCGCGTCGACGATGGAGGAGACGTGGATCTCGCGCATGCGCTACTTCTTGGCCATCGAGGCGAAGAACTCCTCGACCGCTCCGAAGCGGTCGCCCCGGATCTCGGCGTGCATCGGCTTGCCGTCCGGGCCCGGGATCCGCATGATCTCGCGCGCGCCGAACGCCTTCTGGTAGAGCTCGATCGCCTCCTCGCCGTCCTTGACGGTCAGGGCCGCGGTGACGCCGTGGTAGCCCTCTGGAATCGGCTTCGCCATGTCGAACGCTCCTCTATGGCCGCCCTTCACCCTTCTGACCATCCCTCACCCCTACGACCACCCCTCACCGCGGCCCTCTCCCCCGAGGGGAGAGGGAGCGAGGTTAGAGTTTCAGCTTGTCGACGAGCTCGCGGACCGCGGCGGCCGACTTGTCGAAGGCGGCCTGCTCGTCCTTCTGCAGCTTGATCTCGATGATCTGCTCGACCCCGTTGCGTCCGAGCTTGACCGGCACCCCGACGTAGAGGCCCTTGGTGCCGTACTGCCCGTTCAGGTACGCGGCGCAGGGCAGGATCTTCTTCTTGTCCTTGAGGATCGCCTCCACCATCTCCACCGCGGAGGCGGCCGGCGCGTAGTAGGCGCTGCCCGACTTGAGGAAGGCCACGATCTCCGCGCCGCCGTTGGCGGTGCGGGTCACCAGGGCCTGGATCCTGTCCGCGGGCAGCAGGTCGGTGATGGGAATCCCCGCCACCGTGGAGTAGCGCGGCAGCGGCACCATGCTGTCGCCGTGGCCGCCGAGCACGAAGGCGGTCACGTTCTCCACCGACACGTCCAGCTCCCGGGCGATGAAGGTGCGGAAGCGGGCCGAATCGAGCACCCCCGCCATGCCGATGACCCGCTCGGCGGGAAAGCCAGACTTCTTCCACGCGAGCTGCACCATCGCGTCGAGCGGGTTGGTGACCAGGATCAGGATCGCGTTCTTCGAGCGCTTCACCACCTGCTCCACCACCGAGCCCACGATCTCCGCGTTCTTGAACAGGAGGTCGTCCCGGGTCATGCCCGGCTTGCGGGCCAGCCCCGCGGTGATGACCACGATGTCCGAGTCCGCGGTCTCGTCGTACCCGTTGCTGCCGACGAGGTTCGAGTCGTAGCCGTGGACCGGCCCGGCCTGGGCGAGGTCGAGGGCCTTCCCCTGGGGGATGCCCTCCACCACGTCCACCAGCACCACGTCGCCCAGCTCCTTCTCGACCGCGTACTGGGCGACGGAGGCGCCGACGTTGCCGGCCCCGACGACCGAGATCTTGGGCCGCGGATGGCGGGTGCTCAGGACCTCCGCCTTCCCGACCTGCATCGCCGCCACTACGTCCCCTCCATGTTCTTGACGATGGCGGTGCCGAACTCGGAGCACTTCACTTCCTTGGCCCCGTCCATCAGGCGGGCGAAGTCGTAGGTGACCACCTTCTGGCCGATGGTCTTCTCGAGGCCGGCCACCACCCGGTCCGCGGCCTCGGTCCAGCCCATGTAGCGGAGCATCATCTCGCCGGAGAGGATGACCGAGCCGGGGTTGACCTTGTCCTGGCCCGCGTACTTGGGCGCGGTGCCGTGGGTGGCCTCGAACAGCGCGTGGCCGGTGTCGTAGTTGATGTTGGCGCCGGGGGCGATGCCGATGCCGCCCACCTGCGCGGCGAGCGCGTCCGAGATCAGGTCGCCGGTCAGGTTGCAGCACGGGATCACGTCGAACTCGTCGGGCCGGGTCAGGATCTGCTGCAGGAACGCGTCGGTGATGGCGTCCTTCACCAGCATCTTGCCCGCGGGCGGCTTGCCGCCGCAGTCGTCCCAGCTCACCAGCCGGTCCGAGAACTCCTTCTTGGCCAGGGCGTAGCCCCACTTCATGAACATGCCCTCGGTGTACTTCTGGATGTTGCCCTTGTGCACGAGGGTCACGTTCCGGCGGCCGTTCTCGACCGCGTAGCGCATCGCGGCCCGGATCAGCCGCTCGGAGCCCTCCTTGGAGACCGGCTTGATGCCGATCGAGGAGGTCTCGGGGAAGCGGATCTTCTTGACCCCCATCTCATTCTGGAGGAATGCGATTACCTTCTTCACCTCGGGCGTCCCCTGCGCCCACTCGATGCCCGCGTAGATGTCCTCGGTGTTCTCGCGGAAGATCACCATGTCGATCTTCTCGGGGTGCTTCACCGGGGAGGGCACGCCCTTGAACCAGCGCACCGGGCGCAGGCACACGTAGAGGTCGAGCTCCTGCCGCAGGGTCACGTTGAGCGAGCGGAAGCCCTCGCCCACCGGGGTCGTGAGCGGCCCCTTGATCGCGACCAGGTACTGGCGGATCACGTCGAGGGTCTCGGGGGGCAGCAGGTTCGGCGGACAATCCTTTCCGTACACGGTCTGCGCTTTTTCACCCGCGTAGACCTCGGCCCACGCGATCTTGCGCCGGCCCTTGTAGGCCTGGGCCACCGCCGCGTCCAGCACCCGGACCGACGCGGCCCAGATGTCGGGACCGGTCCCGTCGCCCTCGATGAAGGCGACGATCGGGTGGTCGGGGACCTGCAGCTTCCCGTGGCTGATCGTGATCTTCTCGCCCGCCGGAACCTTCACGCGCGCTGCCGCCATGAGACTTCTCCTCGCTGAAAAGTTAGGTGAGAGCGTTCAGGGCGGAGCCCGCCTTGAACCAGCCGATCTGCTCGTCGGTCATGGTGTGGAGGCACTGGATCGCCACCGTCTTGCCTCCCGCCTTGTGGATGACCACCTCCACCGGCTTGCCCGGGGTCAGCTGGGCCAGGCCTTTCACGCTGACCCGGTCCGCCTGCTCGAAGAGGTCGTAGTCCGACGCCTTGGAGAACGTGAGCGGCAGGATGCCCTGCTTCTTGAGGTTGGTCTCGTGGATGCGGGCGAAGCTGCGGACGATCACCACCTTGCAGCCGAGATAGCGGGGCGACATCGCGGCGTGCTCGCGGCTCGATCCCTCTCCGTAGTTCTCGTCGCCGATCACGATCCAGCTCACGCCCTTGGACTTGAGATCGCGGGCGTTCTGGGTGAAGGTCTTGCCCGCCTCCCCGGTCACCGGGTTCACGCCCTTGCCGGCCTCGCCGGTGAAGGCGTTCACCGCGCCCAGGAACATGTTGTCGCTGATCCGGTCGAGGTGGCCGCGGAACCGCAGCCACGCCCCCGCGGGCGAGATGTGGTCGGTGGTGGTCTTGCCCTTGGTCTTCACCAAGATGGGAAGCTCCCCGAAGTCCCGCCCATCCCAGCGCGGGAACGGCTGCAGCAGCTGCAGCCGCTCGCTGTTGGGCGCGATCACCACCTGCACGCTGTCGCCGTCGGCGGCGGGCGCCTCGAAGCCCGCGTCGCCGCCCGCGAAGCCCTGCGCGGGCAGCTCCTCGCCCTCCGGCGCGGTGAAGCGGAACGGCTTGCCGTCGGGCCCGGGGATGGTCCCGTGCACCGGGTCGAACTCGAGCGTGCCCCCGAAGGCGAGCGCGGTGACGATCTCGGGACTGGTGAGGAAGGACAGGGTCGACGCGCTGCCGTCGTTGCGGCCGGGGAAGTTGCGGTTGAACGAAGAGACGATGGTGTTGGTCTCCTCCTTGCCGACGTCGCTCCGCTTCCACTGCCCGATGCAGGGCCCGCACGCGTTGGCCAGCACGGTGCCCCCGATCCTCTGGAAGGTGTCCATGATGCCGTCGCGCTTGATGGTCTGGTAGATGCGCTCCGACCCGGGGGTGACCAGGAACGGGGTCTTGGCCTTGATGCCGGCCTTCAGCGCCTGCATCGCGATGTGGGCCGCGCGGCGCATGTCCTCGTAGGAGGAGTTGGTGCAGGAGCCGATCAGGGCCTGGCGGATCTGGGCCGGCCAGCCTTCCTTCTTCACCTCGGCGGCCAGCTTGGAGATCGGCCGCGCCCGGTCCGGCGAGTGCGGCCCCACGATGTGCGGCTCCAGCTGGGAGAGGTCGATCTCCACGATCTCGTCGTAGAACTTGCGGGGGTCGCGCAGCACCTCCGGGTCGGCCACCAGGTGCTGGCGGTTCTGCTCGGCCAGCTCGGCGATGTCGGCCCGCTCGGTGGCCCGCAGGTACGCCGCCATCCGGTCGTCGAAGTGGAACACCGAGGTCGTCGCGCCCAGCTCCGCGCCCATGTTGCAGATGGTGCCCTTGCCGGTGGCGCTGATCGACTCGGCCCCGGGCCCGAAGTACTCGATGATCTTGTTGGTGCCGCCCTTGACGGTGAGCCGGCCGCACAGATAGGTGATGACGTCCTTGGGCGAGGACCAGCCGGCCAGCTTGCCGGTCAGGTGCACCCCGATCAGCTTGGGGTCGAGGACCTCCCAGGCCAGCCCGGCCATCGCCTCGCCGCAGTCCGCGCCGCCCACGCCGATGGCCACCATCCCGAGGCCGCCCGCGTTGGGAGTGTGGGAGTCGGCGCCGATCATGAGGCCGCCCGGGAAGGCGTAGTTCTCGAGCACCACCTGGTGGATGATGCCGGCGCCCGGCTTCCAGAAGCCGATGCCGTACTTCTTGGACGTGGAGTAGAGGAAGTCGTACACCTCGCGGTTCTCCGCGATGGCGCGCTCCATGTCCGCCGCGGCCCCCGACTCGGCCCGGATCAGGTGATCGCAGTGCACCGTGCTCGGCACCGCGACCTGCCTCTTGCCCGCCTGCATGAACTGGAGCAGGGCCATCTGGCCCGTCGCGTCCTGCAGGGCCACCCGGTCCACCCGCAGCCGGAGCTGGGCCTTGCCCCGGCTCCACTCCTGCTTGGCGAAGTCGTCGGCGTGGGCGACCAGGATCTTCTCCGCCAGGGTGAGGGGCCGGCCGAAGCGCCGGCGGGCCTCGTCAAGCTTGCCGGGCATGGAGTCGTACAGCCGCTTGATCTGGTCAACCGCCATGGTGGGCCTCCTCGACCAATTCTCGCCGCGATGCCGCGGCTCTCAATGGGGTCGCGGCAGACCGCACACACACGTATCGCCTCCCACCGGCCAGGCAGGAGGCGACAGGGTAAAATCGCAAGTTACGCTAACATGTCGCCCGGGGGAGGTCAAGGGAACGGCCGCTCCCGATGGCGCAAACCCCCCACGAACATGTCCGATCCCATCGAGGACTACGCGCTGATCGGCGACGGCGAGACCGCAGCCCTGGTCTCGCGCCGCGGCTCGATCGACTGGCTCTGCCTGCCCCGCTTCGATTCGGGGGCCTGCTTCGCGGCCTTGATGGGCGGGCCCGAGCACGGCCGCTTCGCGATCTTCCCGCGCGGCGGAGCCACCGCCAGCACGCGCCACTACCGCGACGGCACCCTGATCCTGGAGACCGAGTTCGAGGCCCACGGCGGCGCGGTGACGATCGTGGACTGCATGCCCCGGCGCGACGGGCCGCCGGTGCTGGTCCGCCAGGTGGTGGGCCGCCGCGGCAGTGTGCCCATGCGCATGGACCTGGTGATCCGCATGGACTACGGCTCGGTGGTGCCGTGGGTGCGCCGCTCGCCGCGGGGCATCCGCGCGGTGGCGGGGCCGGAGGCGCTCGCCCTCACCACCGAGGTCCCGCTGCACGGCGAGGGCCTGACCACGGTGGCCGACTTCCCGATCTCGGCGGGCGAGACGCGCTCGTTCACGCTGGCATGGCATCCCTCGAACCAGCCCGCGCCGCCGCCGCTCGACCCGGCGCAGGCCCTGCGCGAGACCGAGGCCTGGTGGCGCGGCTGGCTCGGCGCCTGCCGCTACGAAGGGCCGGACCAGGACGCGGTCCGCCGCTCCCTGGTCACCATCAAGGCCCTGATCTACGAGCCCACCGGCGGCATCGTGGCCGCGCCCACCACCTCGCTGCCCGAGCTGCTCGGCGGGGTCCGCAACTGGGACTACCGGATCTGCTGGGTGCGCGACGCCACCTTCGCCCTCTACGCCCTGACGCTGGGCGGCTACCTCGAGGAGGCGCGCGCGTGGCGGCAGTGGCTGCTGCGCGCGGTGGCCGGCACCCCGGAGCAGCTCCAGATCATGTACGGGATCGCGGGCGAGCGCCGGCTGACCGAGTTCGAGCTGCCGTGGCTGCCCGGCTACGCGGACTCCAGGCCGGTGCGCACCGGCAACGCCGCACATGCGCAGTTTCAATTGGACGTCTGGGGCGAGCTGCTCGACGCCACCCTCGCGGCGGAGCGCGCCGGGCTCGAGCGGGACACGGAGGGCTCGCGGGTCATCACCCGGCTGATGGAGCACCTGGAACGGGTGTGGGTGGAGCCCGACGAGGGGATCTGGGAGGTGCGCGGCCCCCGCCGGCACTTCACGCACTCGAAGATGATGGCGTGGGTCGCGGCGGACCGGATGGTGAAGCTGACCGAGGCCGCGGGCCAGGGCGATCCCGCACGCTGGCGGAAGCTCGCGGACGCCATCCACGCCGACGTCTGCCGCAAGGGCTTCGATCCCGGCCGCAACGCGTTCGTCCAGGCCTACGGCTCGCGCGACCTCGACGCGAGCCTGCTCATGATGCCCCTGGTGGGCTTCCTCCCGCCGGACGATGCGCGGGTGCGTGGGACGGTGGCCGCGATCGAGCGCGACCTGATGGTGGACGGGCTGGTGCTGCGCTACCCCACCGAGTCCGGCGTCGACGGCCTGCCGCCCGGCGAGGGCGTGTTCCTCGCGTGCTCGTTCTGGCTCGTCGACAACCTGGTGCTGCAGGGCCGCCGCGACGAGGCGCGCCGGCTCTTCGACCGGCTGCTGGGGCTGCGCAACGACGTGGGCCTGCTCGCCGAGCAGTACGACCCGCGCCAGCGGCGGCAGCTCGGCAACTTCCCGCAGGCCCTCTCGCACATCGCGCTGATCAACAGCGCGTCCAACCTCTCCGGCGGTCTCCGTCCCGCCGAGCACCGCGCGGGGCGCTGAGGCGCCGGCGCGTCAGCCCGCGGTGAGCGCGCGGGCGATCCGGGCGCGGACCTCCTCCATCGCGTCCGGGCTCTCGTAGCGGCCGCGGGGCCAGAAGAAGCCCCGCAGCCCGTCGCCGCGCCGGCGCGGCACCACGTGCACGTGCAGGTGGGGCACGCTCTGGCTCACCCGGTTGTTGACGGCCACGAAGCTGCCGTCCGCCCCGAGCCCGGCCTCGACGGCGCGCGCCACCGCCGCCGCGGCGTCGAAGAGTGGCGCGGTCAGCGAGCCCGGCAGGTCGCCGAGCGTCTCGACGTGCTCGCGCGGAATCACCAGGCAGTGGCCGGGGAAGAGGGGGCGGTGGTCCAGGAAGGCGACGACGGACCCAGTCTCCAGCACGCGCGCGGCCTGGGCTTCGCCGCGCGCGATGTCGCAGAAGAGGCAGGAGGGCGGACGCTCGTTCAAGTCTTTAGGCTTTTTGGATGCGGGGGCCCAGAAATGGCCCCCGCACTCCCCCAGTCCGCGGTCGTGCCGTGGGTGGTCTCGGGGTGCGGTTTGGCCCCGCGGTCATGCCGTGGGTGGTTTCGGGGGTGCGGTTCAGTCGGCGGCCAATGGGCGTCAGCCCAGGAGCTGACGGACCGCGCGGCGGCGGAGGGCGAGGATCGACTGGGTGGGTGCAATGCCCATGGGGCAGACCTCGGTGCAGTTGGCCTGGGTGTGGCAGCGCGTGAGCGCGTCCTCGCTCAGGAGCACCTCGGCGCGACCGGCGTGGCCCACGTCGCGGCTGTCCTCTTCGAGAGTGAAGAGGCGGTTGAGAGCGGCGGGCCCGGGGAAGCGCACGTCGTTGCCCACCATGGAGCAGGCCGACATGCACATGCCGCAGCCGATGCACTCGATGGCCGCGTCGATGCGCCGCCGCTCCGCCGAGTCGCGCCCGATGCGGGCCGCGGTGGGCGGCCCGTCGGCGGGCACGAAGACACCGCCCACCCGCGCGGTCTGCTCCACCAGCGGGGCCATGTCGACCACCAGGTCGCGCACCAGCGGAAAGTGGTAGAGCGGCCGCACCGTGACGATGCCGCTCTTGAGGCTCTTGAGCAGCGTGCGGCACGCCCAGCGCTCCCGGCCGTTGACCACCATCGCGCAGGAGCCGCACATGCCCACCCGGCACGCGTAGCGGAACGCGAGGGTGGGGTCGAGGCGGCGCTGGGCGTCGACGAGGGCGTCCAGCACCGTCATGCCCTCCTTGGCCGGCACCCAGAAGCGCTGCAGCCGCTCCGGGAAGCCGGGCGACCAGCGGAAGACCTTCAGTACCATCGCCAGCTCCACACCACCGCGAACAGGGCCACTCCGAGGGCCAGCGCGCCCGCCAGCAGCGCGCGGTGCCAGCGCACCGGCAGGCCGAAGTCGAGCACGATCGCGCGGACCCCGAGCAGGCCGTGCAGCAGCACGAGCGCCAGCAGGGTCGCCTGCACCGGCCGCCAGAACGGGTTGCGCAGGTGGAGCACGATCACGGCCAGGAGCGCCACCGCCGCCGCGCGCTGCGCGAGCCACGCCCACATGCCGGCCGGCGTCGCGCGCCAGCCCTCGCTGGTGGCCCACCGCCGCCGCAGGATCCGCCGCGGGCGCTTGGGCATCAGTCGCCCACGTCCACCGCCACCGGCAGGTGCCCCGCCTCCGGCTTGAGGCGCGTGTAGCGCACCGGCTCGGTCCACACCTTGGGCCCGGTGCCCTCCGCCTGGCCGGCCATCACCGTGACCGCCTCCGACGCGGTCTCCGGGAAGTCGCGACGGAAGTGCGAGCCCCGGCTCTCGGTGCGCTCGAGCGCGCTGCGCGCGATGAGCCACGCCGCGCTGGCCTGGCTCTTGAGGTTCAGCCAGTCCTGCCAGGCCAGGTTGTAGGCCCCGCCGCCGCGCACCGGCACCGTGTCGAGCCGGTGCCCCACCTCCTCGATCGCGGCCAGCGCGCGCTTGAGCCCCTCGCCGGACCGGATGAGGCCCACGTGCTCCCACATGACCTCGCGCAGCTGCGCCTGGAGGCCGTAGACGTTCTCGCCCTCGTTCCGGGCGAGCGGCGCGCTCGCCGCCGCGACCGCCGCCGCCACCAGCGCGGTCGAGATCGGCGGGCGCGGGCGGCCCGTCACCCACTCCGCCATCACGTCGCCCGCGATGCCGCCGAACACGGTGGACTCGGCCACCCCGTTGCCGCCGAGCCGGTTGGCCCCGTGCACGCCGCCCGAGTCCTCGCCGGCCGCGAAGAGGCCCTCCACGTCGGTGCGGCAGGCGCGATCGATGACGACGCCGCCCATCATGAAGTGCGCGGTGGGCCCCACCTCCACCGGCTCGCGGGCCAGATCACGGCCGAAGTCGCGGCAGCGGCGGACCATGCCGCGGAAGCTCCGCTCGACGACCTCGGCCCCCAGGTGGGAGACGTCGATCCACACCCCGCCGTTGGCGGTGCCGCGGCCCTCCTGCACCTCCAGGAAGCAGGCGCGGGCCACCAGGTCGCGGGTGGAGCGCTCGAGGCGCGCGGCATCGTAGCGCTGCATGAACCGGTCGCCGCGGCCGTTCAGCAGCCGGCCGCCCGCCCCGCGCAGCCCCTCCTCGAGGAGCGCGCCGGTCATGAGCGAGTTGGGCACGATGAGCCCGGTGGGATGGAACTGCACCATCTCCATGTCCCGCAGCCGCACGCCGGCGCGCAGGCCGAGCGCGATGCCGTCCGAGGACTTGTCGGCCGAGCACGCGATGACCTTGTACATGGTGGGCCCCCCGCCCATCGCCAGGAGGATCGCGCGGCTGCGCACCACCACGAACGTGCCGCGGCGAACGTCGAGCAGCAGGGCGCCCCCGACCTGGCCGCCGTCGCCGCGCAGCAGCTCCACCGCGCGGTGCTCCTCGAGGCTCTTGATCGACGGGCGCCGCCATACCTGCTCGGTGAGCCGATTCATGATCTCGATGCCGGTGAGGTCGCCCTTGTGGATGGTCCGGTCGTGGGTCTGCCCCGCGAACGGCTTCTGGTGGATGCGCCCGTCCGGATGGCGATCGAAGAAGCAGCCGTAGCGCGCCTCGAGCTCCAGGATGCGCCCGGGGGCTTCCTTGACCAGGGTGTAGACCAGCTCCTGGTCGTTGATCCAGCCGCCGCCGTGGAGCGTGTCGAGCAGGTGGGCCTCGAGCGAGTCCGGCGATGCCAGGACCGCGTTGTAGCCGCCCTGCACCATGCGGGTGCAGCCCGCGCGCCCGAGCAGCCCCTTCACCGCGACCGTCACTTCGAGATGCGGCGAGCGGTCGGCCGCGTGGAGGGCCGCGCAGAGGCCGGCGCCGCCCGCGCCGAGCACGAGGATGTCGGTTTCGAGGCTCTCGATGGGGGACTCGGTGGCCACGGTCGGCCGCCCCGGAGGCTACTTCGCGGGCGCCGCTACCAGGGCGTCCAGCAGCGCACGCCCGGCCGGGCCCTCCCACTCGCGGTTGCCCGCCGCGCGCGCGACCAGCCGCCCGTTCCGCCCGATCAGGAACGCGGTGGGCGTGGCGGTCACCCGGTAGTCGCGCGCGACCGTGCCGTCGTAGTCGAGGAGCACCGGGATCGTGAGGCCCGCGCCCTTGGCCCAGCTCGCGACCAGGTCCTTCGGCTCCTCCACGCTCACCGCCAGCACCGTGAACGGCTGGCCTCGCCGCTCCCGCGCCACCTGCTCCACTCCCGCGGGCAGCTCGCGGCGGCAGTACGGACACCACGTGGCCCAGAAGTAGACCAGCACCACCTTGCCCTGCTGCCCGGCGAGGGACACCTTGCCGCCGGAGGTGGCGGGCAGGCTGAACGCGGCGGGCTTGCCGCTCGCCGCGGTGAGACCCAGCGGCTGGAGCAGCCGGTCCAGGTCGTCGGCCGCGGCGGGCCGGCCGGGCAGCAGCAGGCCGAGCGTCAACACGGCGGCGAGCGCGCGAGCCATCAGCCGATCTCGGTGGCCCGACATGGCCCCCAGAATGCCTCCGATCGCCGCGAAGTCAATCCCGCCCGCTCCGGCGCTCACGCTCCCTCGAGGCGGTACGCGGAGGCGTCGGGCTTGAAGGAGCGCGGCATCCAGAGCGGCCGGCGGAGGCCGCCCGGGCCCGGAGCCGGACGCGTCATGGCGAGCCACTGGCGATAGACCTCGAACGACTTGTCGGTGTCGACCACCACGTCACCGTAGCGGTCGTCGGGCCCGGGCCGGCTCACCGTGACCTTCTGGTGCCAGCAGTGCTGACCGCTCACCGGGTCCGGGTGAACCGGGAACGTGAGGTTCTGGTGCACGCCCGCGTCCTCCCACCACACCCGCCGCGAGTCGGGATCGGCGCTCTCGAACGGGCGCACCCCGTGCACGTGGCGGAGGCGCCACTGCCCCGGGGCGGGGCGATCGAGCGAGGCCAGCGCGGTGGACCACCGCTCCCCGCCGGTGTGCTCGGACAGCCGCCAGCGGCCCAGGTGGTGCGAGCACGCGAGCACGCCGGGCCGGATGGACTCGGTCGCCCACACCCGGTCGACGAAGTGGCCGATCTCGGTGGTGACCTTCAACAGGTCACCGGTCTCCACGCCGAGCCGCGCCGCGTCCTCCGGATGCAGCCAGAGCGGGTTGTTGTGGGAGATCTCGTAGAGCCACTTGGCGTTGCCGGAGCGCGAGTGGATGAGGGTGGGCAGCCGGAACGTCGGCAGCAGCACCATCTCGCCCCGGTTGCGATCGATCTGCGACCAGTGCACGTGGCTGCGCGCGTAGGTCGGCACCGCGTGCTCGGGCCACTTCCAGTCCTTGAGGGTCTTGGAGAAGAACTCGAGCTTGCGCGAGGGAGTGGGAAAGCCGCCCATCCACTGCCCGTCGACCTCGACCCCGACCGAGCCGCCGGCCTTCATCACCAGGTGCGAGGCGGGATCGGCCGCCGCGCCCTCGCGCTCGGTGGCGGTGAGCGCGGTCTCGTGGGTCGCGTACACGTTCTCCGCGACCAGGAACGCCCCGTACTTGCGCATGTAGGCGAGCGGGGTCAGGCCCTCGCGCTCGGCCGCCGCGGGCAGCCCGGGCACGCTGTGCTCGAACATCCAGCGGTAGAACTCCTCGATGCGGAGCTTCTCGCCGGGCCGGTAGGGCGACTCGAAGTACTTGCGGATGCCGAGCGCGCCGTCCGGGTCGATCCGCCACGACAGCTCGATCCAGAACTCGTCCTCCTCCCACACCTGTCCGAGCCCGGCCGCCTCGTGGGCCTGCCACGTCCAGTCGAAGGTCTTGCCCTGCTTCTCCAGCGCGACCCGCAGCACCGGCTGGCGGAAGCCGATCCAGCGCGCGGCGTGGGTCTCCTGGCTCATGAGGTCGTGGCGCTCCGAGGCGTGCCCCATCGGCAGCACGTAGTCGGCGAACCACGCGGTCTCGCTCCAGACCGGGGTGAGGCAGGCGTGGCGCTCGACCTTGGCCTCGTCGGTCAGCATCTCGATCCACGACATGCCGTCCGGGTTGGTCCACACCGGGTTGTAGACCCGGGTGAAGTACATCGCGAGCTTGCCGCGGGCCTCCTTCAGGAAGTGGGGCAGGAGGAAGCTCATCTCGAAGAACGCGAGCGGGTACTCGGGGGGCATGAGCAGCTCGCTCCACACCTTGCCCGGCGGCGGCATCATGGGCGGCGCCGGCACCGCCTTGTTCCAGCCGCTGGGCGCGGTGCCGCCCGGGGTGGCCACCGCCCCCGCCATCACCACCACCAGCTCGAGCGCGCGGGCCACCTCCCAGCCGTGGAGGTTGCCCGCGGCCGCGTTGCGCCACACGTGGGTGGAGAGCGCGCTGCCCGCGCGCCCGACCTCCCGCGCGATCTCCTCGATGCGCGCGGCGGCCACGCCCGACTCGCGCTCCGCGAACTCCGGGGTGTAGGAGGCGTAGAGGGCCTTCAGGGCCTCCTCGAAGCCGGCCATGGTCACCGGGAGATCGGGGCGCTCCTCGCGCAGGTACTCCTCCCAGTTCACCCAGCGCCGCACGAAGTCGCGGTTCCAGGTGCCGTCGCGCAGCATGCAGTGCACGATGGCGAGCAGGATCGCGGCCTCGGTGCCGGGCCAGGGCGACAGCCAGTAGTCGGCCATCGACGCGGTGTTGCTGAGCCGGGTGTCGAGCACGCACACCTTCGCTCCCGCCATCTTGCCGTCGATGATGCGCTGGGCGTGGGGGTTGAAGTAGTGGCCGGCCTCGAGGTGCGACGACAGCAGCAGGATGAAGCGCGCCTTGCTGTGGTCGGGGGAGGGCCGGTCGAGCCCGTGCCAGAAGGCGTAGCCCGCCCGCGCGGAGGCGGAGCAGACGTTGGTGTGGCTGTTGTGGCCGTCGATGCCCCACGCGTGGAAGACGCGCTGGAGATAGATCAGCTCGTGGCCGGGCCGCCCGAGGTGGTACATCACCTCCTTCGGCCGCCCCTCGACGAGGGCCTTGCGGATACGCCCGCCGATGTCGTCCAGCACCGCGTCCCACGTCACCCGCTCCCACTTGCCGTCGCCCCGCGCGCCCACTCGCCGCAGCGGGTAGAGGATGCGCTCCGGATCCGTGACCTGGTTGAGCGTAGCGGGGCCCTTGGCGCAGTTGCGCCCGCGGCTGCCCGGGTGCACCGGATTGCCCTCGAACTTGTGGATCGTGAGGCTCTGGGGATCCACGTAGGCGAGCAGCCCGCACGCCGCCTCGCAGTTGAAGCAGATGGTGGGGATGAGCTGGAAGCGGCGCTTGACCTTGCGGGGCCACGCCTTGCCGTCGAGCTCCTCCCAGTCGTCCCACCGGTGGGCGGGCGGGAACCGCTCGAGCCCCGCCGCCGGCGCGGCCAGCTCGCGCGCCACCGGATGCAGCGGCTCGGATGGGGTCAGGTCTTGCATTCCGACATTTCCTCTCTGGTGGCCAGGTCTCGCGCGCCGAAAATGTCGGAATGCAAGACCTGACCCCGTTCTAGCTCAGCGGGATCATCTGGCCGGCGCGGACCCACAGCTCCTCCCAGAGCCAGAGGCCGCCCAGGGCGAGGACCGCGGCGATCTCGGAGCCGAGCGGCACCGACCGGCTGAGCAGGAGCACGAGCGGCAGCGCGATGCCCGCCACCACCACCCCGCCCCACAGCGCCAGCCGGAGCGGGCCGTGGGTCAGCAGGCGCGCGGCCCGCGACGCGTCGTGCGAGGCGTGGGCGGTGAACAGCTCCGCGAACAGCACCAGCGCGCTCACCAGCAGCGACACCCACAGCACGAGGCCGAGCCCGCCGCTGACGATCGAGGCGCTGCCGAGCGCGCTCGCGGCGAGCAGGAGCGTCGCGGAGCCGGCCACCAGCGCGGCGAGCAGCAGGTGGGGCAGGAGCAGCGGGCTCTGCCAGAAGTCGCGGCCCTCCGCCTGCCCGAAGAGGAACGCGCTGTAGCCCGCGGTGGCCGCGGCCACCGCCACCATGGGCCAGGCCAGCAGCTGGAGCGCGGGCAGGTTCCCGGCGAGGCCGGCCAGGAGCCAGAGCCCGCCGAGACCGCCGGCCGCGAACAGGATGAAGCCGCCCAGCACCAGCCACGAGCGCGGGTTCGGCTTGAAGATCAGATACAGGAAGCGGTCCGGCCGCTTGAGGTCGAGGATCAGGAGCAGGCTCGTCAGGACGAGGAAGGCGAGGCCGATCGCGGGCACCGCGAGCCCGGTGAGCCCATCCGCGGTCAGGAGCCCGCCCACGAGGCCGAGCGCGGCCACCAGGAACGCGCCCGCCGCGATCGACTTGGTCCACAGGTACGCGCCGACGCGCCAGCCCCACGGGCGCGCCGGGTGCGCCACGTCGTAGACGGTGCGGGCCAGCGCGAGCAGGTCCAGCCCATCGGTGGCGGCGGTCACCGGCGGCGCCGGCCGCGCGATCGCCCGGTTCGCCGCGCCCGGGCTCGGGATGCTCCCGACCTGCGAGAAGAGATAGCCGCCGCGCCGCTCCTGCATGTCGGGGGTCAGCGACGCCGACTCCGCGCCGAGGTAGAAGAGCTTCGGCCGCGTGCCCTGCTCCGGCTTGCGCACCTGCGTCTGCTGCGAGGCCACCAGGCGCGCGATCTGGCTACGCGGGTCGTCGAGGTCGCCGGGGATGATGGCCTGCACCGGGCACACGATCACGCACGCCGGCTCGAGCCCGCTCTCCACCCGATGGGCGCAGTAGTGGCACTTGGCCGCGGTGTGCGTCTCGGGATCGATGTAGAGCGCGTCGTAGGGGCACGCCTGCATGCACGACTTGCAGCCGATGCAGCGCTGCCCGTCGAAGTCCACGATGCCGTCGGGCCGGCGGTAGAGCGCGACGGTGGGGCAGATGGTCACGCAGGGCGCGTTGTCGCAGTGATTGCAGCGCATCACGCTGAAGTAACGCCGCGTGTCCGGGAACGTGCCCTTCTCGATGTACTTCACCCACGTGCGGTTCACGCCGAGGGGAACCTGGTTCTCCTCCTTGCACGCCACCGTGCAGGCGTGACAGCCGATGCACTTCCGCTGATCGATGACGAAGCCGTAGCGCATGTCAGTGGGCGACCACGTCGAGCCAGACCCGGGCCGTGACCAGGGCGATGATACCCGCGAGCACGCCGCGAAGCACCCCCACCGGTACCCGCCGGCTCACCCGGCCGCCCAGCGGCGCGCCGCCCAGGGAGCCCAGGACCACGGTGGCCGCGGGCCAGAGCGGAACCTGCCCGGTCGCCACCTTGCCCACGAAGCCGCTCACCGCGGCCATGCCGACCATGGCCAGCGAGGTGCCGATGCTGAGCCGCATCGGCACGCGCAGCACGCCGACCAGCACCGGCACCAGCAGGAACGCGCCGCCGGCGCCCACCAGGCCCGCCATGAGCCCGATGGTGCCGGGCAGGCCCACCGCGGCCGGGCGGCTGAAGCGCACCGCTTCGCGCTCGCCCGCCGGCGCGGCGGGAGCCGGGCTCAGCAGCATCAGCGGCAGCGCGGCGGTGGCCATCAGCGCGAAGGTGACGAGCAGCATGCGGCCGGAGACCCGGGCGGAGGCGAGCGCGCCCAGCAGCGCGCCCGCCGCCATCGCGGGCCCGCCGGTCCAGGCCAGGCGGTGGTGCACCAGCGCGTGGCGGCCGTGGCTCCACGTCCCCACGATCGCGGCCACGAGCACCTGGGTCATGCTGAGCCCGGCCACCTCCTGGATCGTCAGCTCGCCCGCGCCGAGCAGGGGCGGCACGTAGTAGAGGAGCGGGATCATCACGATGGCACCGCCGACGCCGACCAGGCCGGAGACGAAGGCCCCGCAGAAGCCGAGGCCGAAGAGGACGAGGGCGAGCGGGCCGGTCACGCGCGCGCGGCCGTCGATGGGTGGCTCATGAGAGCCACCATGATAGCGCGAGTCGCCGCGCTAGCGGATCGCCTGCTTCACCCGCGCGAGCATCGCCTCCGGCGAGCCCTCGAGGTGCACCGGCCGGGGCATCGACGGCGGCCCGTACTTGATCCCGGCCCCGGTCAGCACCAGCACCACGCGCGTGCCGGCCTCCACCTCGCCTTCATCCTTCATGTGAAGGAGCGCGGCCAGAGTGGCCGCCGCCTCGGGCGCGGTCCAGATGCCCTCCACCTTCGCGAGGAGGCGCTGGGCGCTCACGATCTCGTCCTCGCCGACCGGCTGGGGGAAGCCGCCGGTGTCCCGCAGGATCCGCAGCATCTGCCGGCCCGCAAAGGGCCCCGGCACCCGAAGGCCGGGCGCGTTGGTCATCGGGTTCTCCACCGGGCTCGTGGTCTCGGCCTTGTCCTTCCAGGCCCGCACCAGCGGCGCGCAGCCCACCGCCTGCACCGCCACGAAGCGCGGCTGCCCGGCCTTCACCCAGCCCATCTCGCCCAGCTCCTCGTAGGCCTTCCAGATGCCGACGAGCCCGGTGCCGCCGCCGGTCGGGTACACGAGCACGTCCGGCGCGTCCCAGCCGAGCTGCTCGGCCAGCTCGAGGCCCATCGTCTTCTTGCCCTCGAGCCGGTACGGCTCCTTGAGGGTGGCGAGGTCGAACCAGCCCATCGCGGGCGCGATGGTGGCGATGGCGCGGCCGGCGGTGGCGATGGTCCCGTCGATGGTGAACACGTGGGCCCCGGCGAGGGCGGCCTCCGCGATCGCGGCCTCCGGGGTGTCGCGCGGCACCACCACCGCCACCGGGAGGCCGGCGCGCGCGCCGTACACCGCGGCCGCCCCGCCCGCGTTGCCCGCGGAGGGGATCATCAGGCCGCGCACGCCGAGCGCGCGGGCCTTGGTGATGGCCATGCCGAGCCCGCGTGCCTTGAACGTGCCGGTGGGGTTCTGCCCCTCGTCCTTGGCCCAGAGGTGACGCAGCCCGAGGTGCGCGGCCAGGCGCGGCAGCGCGAGCAGCGGGGTGCCGCCCTCGCCCAGGGTCACCGGCTCCTCGGCCGCGTCCAGCGGCACGAGCTCGCGGAAGCGGTACATGCCGGGCGGGCGGCTCTTGAGAGATTCGGGGGTCACCGCGGCGGCGGCGCGCGGCAGGTCGTAACGGACCGCGAGCATCTGGCCGCAGTCCCGACAGACGGTGAGCAGCTGCCCGGCCTCGTGGCGACGACCGCAGACCGTGCATTCGATGTGGGAGACGAACATGGGGGGACCTCGGTGGATCGGGTTGGGTCGGAAAGCGAGCGGGCCGCCGTCCGTCAGTGCTTGTCCTTCTCGGCGCGGTGGGCGGCCACCACCTTCTCGGCGAGCTGGCTCGGGACTTCCTCGTAGTGCGAGAACTCCATCGAGTAGCCCCCGCGCCCGCCGGTCATGGAGCGCAGGCTCGACTCGTAGGTCAGCATCTCCGACATCGGCACCTGGGCCCGCACCGCCACCACGTCGCCGTCCGGCTCCATGCCCACGATGCGCCCGCGGCGGCCGTTGAGGTCCCCGATGACGTCGCCCGCGCCCTCGGAGGGCAGCGTGACCTCCACGTTCATCACCGGCTCCAGCAGGCACGGCTTGGCGTCCATGAAGCCCTTCTGCAGGCCCATCGAGGCCGCGATCTGGAACGCCATGTCCGAGGAGTCGACGTCGTGGTACGAGCCGTCGTAGAGCGTGACCTTCAGGTCGACCACCGGGTACCCGGCGAGGATGCCGCGCTTCATGCAGTCGCGGACCCCCTTCTCGACCGAGGGGATGAAGTTCCGCGGGATCGCGCCGCCGAAGATGTCGTCGACGAACTCGAAGCCGCCGCCGCGGGTGAGCGGCTCGATGCGCAGCCAGGTGTCGCCGTACTGCCCGCGGCCGCCGGTCTGCTTCTTGTACTTGCCCTGCACCTCGGCGCGCCCTTTCACCGTCTCCTTGTAGGGGATCCGCGGGGGCAGCAGGGAGACCTCCACGTTGTACTTGCGCTTCATCCGCTCCACCACCACCTCGACGTGCAGCTGTCCCATGCCGGAGACCAGCAGCTGCTTGGTCTCGGGGTCGTAGTGGTGGTGAAGCGTCGGGTCCTCCTCGGCCATCCGGTGGAGCGCGGTCGAGATCTTGTCCTCGTCTCCACGGGTCTTGGGCTGGATCGCGAAGGAGATCGACGGCTCCGGGAACGCGATGCCGGGCAGGCGGATCGGGCTGCCCTCCTCGCAGAGGGTGTCGCCGGTGAGCGTGTCCTTGAGCTTGGCCACCACCCCGATCTCGCCGGGGCCGAGAGCCTCCACCGGCTTCTGGGTCTTGCCCAGGAGCCAGCCCAGGTGGCCCACGCGCTCGCGGCTCTCGCGGCTCGCGTTCAGGACCTGGCTGTCCGCGCGGAGGGTGCCGGAGTAGACGCGGAACACCGAGAGCTTGCCCACGTGCGGGTCGGAGATGGTCTTGAACACCACCGCGCAGAGCGGGGCCTTCGGGTCCGGGGCCCGGCGCGCGACGGCCTTGGTGCGCGGATCGGCCCCCTCCACCTCGCCCTGGTCCGCGGGGGACGGGAACTCCTTCATCACGAGGTCGAGCAGCGGCGCGACGCCGATCCCGCGGGTCGCCGCCGCGCAGAGGACCGGGACCGCCCCGCCGGTGGTGATGGCGCGCCGGAGGGCGCCCAGCATCTCCTCCTCGCCGATCGCGCCCTCCTCCAGGTACTTGGCGAGCAGGTCGTCGTCGGTCTCGGCGGCGGCCTCGGCCAGCTTCTCGCGGCCGGCCTTGGCCGCCTCCACGAGATCGGCCGGGATCTCCGCGTCCTTCGTCTTGCCGTCGGTGGTGATCAGCGCCCGCATCGCGATGAGGTCCACCACCCCGGTGAAGCCGGCCTCGCTGCCGATCGGCAGCTGCAGCGGAACCAGGCGGCCCTTCAGCCGCTTCTGGAGCGACTCGAGGGTGCGGGAGAAGTCGGCTCGCTCGCGGTCGAGACGGTTGATCACGATGGCGCGCGGCAGGTTGTACTCGTTGGCGAACTTCCAGACCTTCTCGGTCTGCACCTGCACTCCGGCCACCGCGTCGACCACCACCAGCGCCGCGCCGGCGACCCGAAGCCCCGCCCGCGCGTCGGCGACGAAGTCCCCGTACCCCGGCGTGTCGATCAGGTTGATGCGGTGGCCCTTGTAGTCGCAGAAGGCCGTCGCGGTGTTGAGGGAGATCTTGCGCTTGATCTCGTCGGGATCGAAGTCGGTGGTGGTGGTGCCGTCGTCGACGCGCCCGAGCCGGGTGGTGGCTCCGCAGGCGTGCAGCAGGGCTTCGACGAGCGACGTCTTGCCAACGCCGCCATGGCCGACCAGCGCAACGTTGCGAATCCTGCCGATGTCCAGAGCCATGCCCGCCTCCTGGGAAGGAAGAGGTGTGGGCGGATGCTACCACAGGGTTACGAAGCCGGCCAGCCTCCTTCCCTATATCGTGGCGTGACGCACCGCGTGCAGCAACAGCTCCGGCGTGTCGGGGTTGATCGAGCAGTCGGGCCCGAGCAGGTGCCAGCGGTCCTGCATCTCGCGCCGCGCGGCGGCGGCGCGCGCGAGCAGCGCGGCCTCGCCCATGCCCGCGATCTCGGGCTTCGCGGGGAGCCCGCCCACCACCGCGCGCCCGGTGCGCGCGTGGGCCTGGGCGAGGGTGGGATTGCCCGGCGCGAGCGCGAACGACAGCGCGGTCACCGGATAGTCCGCGAACTCCTCGAAGTGGATCCCGGCCCCGCATACGTGCAGCAGGTTGAACGGCGCGTCCGCCACCGCCTCGAGGATGCGCAGGTCCCAGGGACGCTGCCAGCGGCGGCACTCCTCCGCGGTCATCAGGCCCCGCGCGGCCACGTTGGTTGCGTAGAAGAGGCCGTCCGCCCCGGCCGCGAGGCAGCGCCGCGCGTACTCCGCGAGCGTCTCCGCCATCACGTCGAAGGCCCGCGCGGTCTCCCGGGGGGCGTCGCGGAGGAAGGCGAGCGCCTGCTCGCGGCCGCCGCGCGCCAGCATCGGCAGGATCATCGGGGGCGCGAACACCGTCCAGATGATCGGCACGTCGGGGCCGACCGCGACGCGGATGAGCCGGAGCGCCTCGCGCTGCTCGCCGAGGGCGCCCGAGCCCGGATCGACCACCGGCAGTCGGGCCAGATCGTCGGCGGTGACGAGCGGCGCGTGGGTCACCGTGTACGGCCGGGCCTTCTCGCCCGACGGAGCATAGGTCAGCCCCCACATCTCGGCGAAGCACTGGGCGCGCGACTGGGGCTTGAGGAAGTCCCAGTCGAACGTGCGGGCGAGCCGCCGCGTCTCGTCGGCCAGCCCCCGGGCCGAGTTCTCGGTGGCGAAGTTGTGGAGCCAGAACGCCAGCGGCAGCCGGTCCACCGGCCGCCCCTGGAGCGCCGCCATCACCCGCTGCCGCTTGGTCATCGGGGTGGTCGTGCTCATCGCGCGCGGAGCCTCAGCTCCTCGTAGGGAGCGGTGTAGGGATTCTGGGGCAGCACGTTGAGATTGTCGACCTCGAGGCGCGGCCCGATGCTCACCAGGTACGCGTACTCCAGGACCGGGGCGAAGAGCGCGCGGTCGTGGATGATCTGCTGCATCTTCTCCAGGATCACCCGGCGGGCCCGCGGGTTGCCCTCGTTGGCCTGGCTCTGGTAGAGCCCGTCGACCTCCGGCACGCTCGTGTAGGTGTAGAGCCCGCCGCTGATCACGTACTGCTCGAGGCGGGTGGCCGCGGTGCCGGGCGCGCCGGAGCCGGCGAGGATCACGTGGCGCAGGCTCTTGTCCCCGTACTGCTTGAGGAACGCGGCGCGCTCCAGCGGGCGCAGCCGGAGCCGGATGCCCACCGCCTTCAGGTCGTTCACCACCGGCTCCCCGATGCCGGAGGCCGCGAACGACTCGCTGGAGAGATCGCCCGCGTCGAAGCCCTGCGGGTAGCCGGCCTCCGCGAGCAGACGGCGGGCCGCGGGCGGATCGAAGGCGTAGGGCGGCGGGGCCCAGTAGTACTCGAGCGACTGCGGGATGATGCTCGCCGAGATCTTGCCGAGGCCGAGATAGCCCGCCTCGTTGATGGCCTTGCGGTCGATGGCCAGGTTGGCGGCCAGCCGCACGCGGCGGTCCGCCCACGGCGACTTCGGGTCGCTCTGGTCCGCGAACACGAGCCAGAGGGTGACCGGGATCCGGGCCGCCTTGAGCGAGAGGCCGGGGGTGCGCCGCACCTCCTCGGCGAGCTCGCCGACCAGCCCGTAGGCGATGTCGACCTCCCCGCGCTTGAGCGCGGCGAGGCGGGTGGCGTCGTCGGGGATGACCTTGAACACGAGGGTCTTCACGATCGGGGCCCGTCGCCAGTAGCGCTCGTGGGCCTCCATCACCAGCTCCACCCCCGGCCGGAACGACACGAAGCGGTACGGGCCCGCGCCCACGGGGGCCTTCTTGAAGCCCTCGTCGCCCACCTTCTCCACGTACTTCTTGGGCACGATCCACGCGGCCCCGGTGGCGGGCGTGGCATAGAACGTCAGGAAGTCGGGCCAGGGCTGCTTGAGGCGAAAGCGCACCCGGTAGGGATCCACGATCTCAACCGCGGCCACCTTGGCCTTGAGCTGGGTCGCGCTCGCCCCGCGGTAGCGCTCGAAGGAGAACTTCACGTCCTCCGCGGTGAACGGGTCGCCGTTGTGGAACACCACGCCCTTGCGGAGCACGAACTCGTAGACGAGACCGTCGCGGCTCACCGTCCACGACGTCGCGAGCGCGGGGCCCATCGCCTGGCCCGGCAGCGGGCGCACCAGCGCGTCGTGCATCGCGTAGTACACCATCAGGGGCAGGGCGGTGCCGGTGGCCTCGGCGGGATCGAAGAAGGTGGGAGCGAGCGAGACGTGCACGCCCCAGGTGATGGTGCCGGCCGCGCCCCGGGCCGGGAGCGGAGCGGCGGCCAGCGCCGCGAGCAGCGCCAGCGCGACCGCGAGCGGACGCCTCACGGGCGCGCGGCCCGGTGGATGGGGAACGCGGGCGGGATGATCCGGTCGACGTCGGCCCCGTCCCAGCGCCACGAGGGCACCCGGCTCCAGTAGTGCTGGGTCACCTCGCGGGCCTTCGCGTACACCGCGTCCTCGTCGACGCGCGTGGCGCGCCCGCCCTGCACCAGCACCTGGCCGTCGACGATGACGGTGTCGACGTCGCGCCCGGAGGCGGAGTCCACCAGGGCCTTGATCGGATCGGCGTAGACCGGCCCGCCCACGTGATCGAGGTCGATCAGCAGGATGTCGGCCTTGGCCCCGGGAGCGAGGCGGCCCAGGTCCTCGCGGCCGAGGAAGCGGCAGCCGCCGATGGTGGCCGCGTTGAAGACGTCGCGCGCGAGACCGGCCTGGTAGTTGGCGTCGGCGACCTTGGCCAGGATGGAGGCCCACCGCAGCTCGGAGACGATGTCGAGCGGGAAGGTGTCGGTGCCGAGGGCCAGCGTCACGCCCGCCTCGAGGTAGCGCTGGAAGGAGCGGAGGGTCATGGCCATCTTGGCATACTTGTACGGGCAGTGGCCCACCGTGCTGCCCCGCTCGGCCAGCACCGCGAGGTCGTCGCCGAAGGGATAGCGCGACCAGCCGTGGGCGGTGGTGAACACCACGTGGCCGAGCAGGGTGCGCTCGTCGAGGAAGCCGATGTCGGCCAGGAAGCGCACCGGCGTCTTGCGGTACTCCTCGATGATGCGCTGGAACTCGACGAGGTTGCCGCCCGCGTGGGTGTGGATGGGCGCGCCCTGCGCGCGCGCCGCGTCCTTCCCCGCCCGCAGCAGGGACTCGGTGCACGTCTCGACCTGGGCCGCGTTGAAGAGCGCGCGGAGGCGGCCGCCCGCCGCGCCGTCGAGCTTGCGCCCGAAGTCCACCGCCTCCTGCAGACGGGCGCGGCCCACCGCCACGTCCTCCTCGTAGGTGAGGCGGCCCTGCGCGTCCATGTAGGTGTCGCGGTCGCGGAACGGCGGCCCGCCGTAGACGCGCACGCCGAGATCGTCCACCAGGCGGGCGTAGCCGTCCCAGTCCCCCCGCAGGCCGCCCACGTCGATGATGGTGGTGGTGCCGTTCCGGAGCGCGTGAAGGAACACGAAGGCGCGGATGGCCGCGACCGCCTCCGCGGGGGGCGGGGCCATCTTGCCCTTGAGCGGCGCCGCGAACGCCATGTAGTTGGCGGTGCGGTAGTCGTTCTTGGCCATGTCCAGGAGCAGGTAGTCGCCCCCGTTGCCCGCGGTGTGCACGTGGGTGTTGATGAAGCCGGGCGACACCAGCTTGCCCCGCGCCGAGATGCGCCTGTCCGCCGGCCCCGCGTGCGGGCCACCCGCGTGAACCACGCGATCGCCCTCGAAGACCACGCTCCCCTGCTCGTGCACCTCGTGCCCGCGTCCGTTCCACGCCACCACCCACCCACCCTCGATCACCGTGCGCATGTCGACCCTCCCGGGCCAGCATGCTAGCCCGCCGCCCACCGAGCCGCAATCAAGACCGTGAAGACGGCCCGAGCGCGTTCATCGACCGTGAATTCAACCCGCGAGGAGAGCCCCCAGGGGCGCGGAGAAGGGTCCAGCGGCGAGGCGGGGCCCGAAGAGCTGCCCGCGAGGCGTAGCCTCTCTACGTTGAGCGGGCAGCCGAGGGCCCCAACGAAGCAGATGGGCCCTTCTCCGCGCCCTGGCTAGGGGCGGACTACTTTGCTGTGGAGGATCCCAATCCCCTCCACCTCCGCCTCGATGCGGTCGCCCGCCTTGAGGAAGTTGCCGGAGGCGGCGCCCACGCCCTCGGGCGTGCCGGTGGCGATGATGTCGCCGGGCAGGAGCATCATGCCTTGCGAGAGCACGTCGATGCACTGGGCGACCGGGAAGATCATCTTCGAGGTGTGGCTCGACTGGCGCAGCTGGCCATTCACCCGGAGTGAGATCGCGAGCGCCTGGGGATCCGGCATCTCGTCGGCGGTGACCAGCACCGGGCCCATCGGGCAGAAAGTGTCGAGCGACTTGCCCTTGAACCACTGCTGGTGCTTCTTCTGCAGATCGCGCGCGGTCACGTCGTTGATGATCGTGTAACCGAAGACGTGCTTGAGCGCGTCGGCGCGCGGGATGTCGCGCCCGCCGGTGCCGATGACCACCGCCAGCTCTACCTCGTAGTCGAGCTCCTTGGTGATCGCGTGGTGCACCACGTCGTCGCCCGGCCCCACCACCGAGGTGGCGGGCTTGGTGAAGTACACCGGGTGCTCGGGGGCCGCCGCCCCACGCTCCGCCGCGTGGTCGGCGTAGTTGCGGCCGAGGCAGAAGATGTTGCGCGAGGGCGACGGGATCGGCGCGAGCAGGCGCACCCGCTTGAGCGGATAGGCCAGCCGCCGCTGGGCCAGATCCTCGGCCGCAGTCTGTCCCACCAGGCGCTGCCCGTGCTCCACCGCCTCGCGCACCAGGCCGCGCACCGCCTCGTCGCCCTGCACGATCTCCAGGATCGTGCGCGGGAAGCCCCCGCGGCCGCGGCGCACCGTGCCGCGCTGGACCGCGAGGTCCTTGGCGAGGCCGCCCAGGTCCAGCACGTGCTCCTGGAAGAGCGCGCCCGGCTTCGGCTCTCCGCGGCCCCGACGGAACGTGACGAGTCGCATGGCCTACCCGCTCACCGCCGCCCCCGCGCGCGGGGGCAGCGTCTTTCCGGCGGCGCGAGCGAAGTCCTCCAGCTCGCGCGGCAATCCGAAGCGGACGTCCTCCTCGACCACGTGGACCTCCTGTACGTTCGAGCCGTGCTTGCGCCGCAGCTCCTCCACCACCTCGGTCACCAGGTGCTCGGGGGTGGACGCGCCCGCGGTGACGCCGACCCGGCCGGCCTCCTCCAGCCACTCGGGCCGGATGTCGTTCTTGTCGTTGATCAGGTACGACGGCGTTCCCATCACGGTGGAGACCTCGACCAGCCGGTTCGCGTTCGAGCTGTTGGCGGCCCCGATCACCAGGAGCACGTCCACCTCGCTCGCCACCGTCTTGACCGCGGCCTGGCGGTTCTGGGTCGCGTAGCAGATGTCGTCCTTGGCCGGCCCCACGATCTTGGGGAAGCGGCGCCGCAGGGCCTCGATGCAGTCGCGGGTGTCGTCGACGGAGAGCGTGGTCTGGGTCAGGTACGCGACCTTGTCCGGATCGGGCACGTCGAGGCGGTCCACGTCCTCGGGGTGCGCGATCAGGAACATGCGATCCGGGGCCTCGCCCATGGTGCCGACCACCTCGTCGTGATCCGCGTGGCCGACCAGGATGATCGAGTAGCCCTCGCGCGCGTAGCGCACCGCCTCCAGGTGCACCTTGGTGACGAGCGGGCACGTGGCGTCGATGACCCGCAGGCGGCGCCGCTGCGCCTCCGCGCGCACCGCGGGCGAGATGCCGTGGGCGCTGAAGATCACGGTGGCGTCGTCCGGCACCTCGTCGAGCTCGTCCACGAAGTGGGCGCCCTTGGCCCGCAGCGCCTCCACCACGTGGCGGTTGTGCACGATCTCCCGGCGCACGTACACCGGCGGCGGGCAGACCTGCAGGGCCAGCTCGACGATGTCGATCGCGCGGTCGACCCCCGCGCAGAAGCCGCGCGGGCCGGCCAGGACGATCTGCTGCAGCGGGCGCGTGGTCATGGGGGCGTCCTCACTTGAAGAAATACGAGACGCCGATCACTCCCGAGTCCGAGTTGAAGCCCCGGTTGCGATCGGAGGTGTGGCCGTTCGAGATGTGCTGGAAGCGGTAGCCCGCGTTGACCGCGAGCCGGTCGGTCACGAAGAACGACAGCCCCGCTCCCGCCTCGAGCACGAAGGTGAAGGTGGAGTTGATCTCCGGCACCCGCAGGCTGGTGCCGCCCGCGCCCGCGGTGCCCTCGAGGTACGGCACGAACCGCCCGAGACTCAGCAGGTGGTAGCGAGCGGTGATCTTGAGGCCGTTGGCGGTCGCCCCGCTCGGGGAGACGTACTGCTGGAACCAGCCCTCGAGCCCGGGCTCGAACGCGCTCCGCAAGAAGCCGGAGCCGAACGGAGCGAAGAAGAGGTAGGAGAAGCGCGGCGTCTCGGTGATGAACGAGATGTCGCTCACCTCGCGATGCCCCTCGACGTTGTTGGCCGCCCCGCCGCCCACCTGCAGGCCGAAGAGCTTGGTGCCCTTCGCGAAGGTTTCTTCCGGATCGTAGCCGGGCGCGGGCCGCGCGAGGGACATCAGCGCCACCGCGGCCACCGCCGCCCATCCCCATCGCCAGTTCGTGGTCATCGTGCCGGGTCCACCAGTACCTTCATGGTCTCACCGCGCTCCATCATCGCCAGCGCTTCTTTCACCTGCGCCAAGCCCATCTGATGGGTCAGGAGCGGACCCGGGTCGATGGCCCCCGCGGCGAGCAAGTCCACCGCGCGCCGGATCAGGTCCGGCGTATGGTGGAAGGCCCCCACCAGGGTGAGCTCCTCGTAGTGCGCCCGGCGGGTGTCCACCCGTACCGAAGTGCCCGGGGCGCAACCCCCAAACAATACCACGGTGCCTCCCCGGCCGACCGCATCTATGGCCTGCTCCCACACCTCCGGCCGACCCGTCGCATCGATGGTCACCTCCGCCCCGCCGCCGGTCACGGCCCTCACGTGGCCAGGCACGTCCGACACGGTCCGCGCGTCCACGCACTCCCCCAGGCCCATGGCCCGCGCCCGCTCGAGACGCCAGCCCGCCTTGCCCACCACGATCACGCGGGCGCCCCGCTGGCGGGCCCCGAGGGCCAGCAGGCATCCCAGGGGGCCGTGCCCGAAGACCACCACCGTCATGCCCGCCTCGACCCGGCCCCGCTCCACGCCCAGGAGGGCACAGGCCAGCGGCTCCGCGAAGGCGGCGCGGGCCGCGGGCACCGCGGGGCCGATCGGCACCACGTTGCGGGCCACCAGGCGGGGCGGCAGCGCGATCGCCTCCCCGTAGGCTCCGTTGACGAACAGCAGGTCCTCGCAGAGGTTCGGCCGGCCCGCCGCGCAGAGGCGGCAGCGGCCGCACGGGGCGGAGTTGGCCGCGACCACGCGATCGCCCTCGCGGAGCCCGGTCACCCCGCGCCCCACCGCGCTCACCGTGCCGGCCAGCTCGTGACCGAACACGGTGGGCACGTGCGGGATCATCACCGGGTGGCCGCGGCGGAGGGTCTTCACGTCGGTGCCGCAGGTCAGCGCGGCCTCGACCCGCACCACCAGACCGCCCGGCTCGGGCGAGGGCTCGGGCACCTCCTCGAAGCGGAGGTCGCCGGGCCCGTGGAAGACCTGGGCCCGCATGCTAGGGCGTGACGTAGACCTTCACCGCCTCGTGCCGCCGCATCAGCTCGACGCCTTCGCCGAGGCGGCCGAGCGGCAGGCGGTGGCTGATGAGGCCGTCGACGCGCACCCGGCCCTCCACGAGCAGGTCGAAGGCCCGGACCAGCTCCGCCGGGGAGGAGGAATACGTCGAGGACACGGTCAGCTCGCGGTGATAGAGCGTGGCGAGCGGCAGGGGCAGCGTCTCGCCCGCGCCGCCCGCGAAGTAGTGCAGCGTGCCGCCGTCGCGCACCCGCCCCGCCGCCGCGGGCAGGACCGCGGAGCCTCCCGCGGTGATGATCACGCAGTCGACGCCGCGGCCGTCGGTGGCCTCGGCCAGCGCGGCGTCGAGGGCGGCGGGCTCGTCGGCCACCCGGGCGCCCACGGAGCGGCCGAGGGCGCGCCGCGCCGGCAGCACGTCGTCGCCGAAGACGGTGGCCCCGGCCAGGTTCAGGAGCTGGGCGAGCAGGCAGCCGATCGAGCCCATGCCGACCACCAGCACGCTGTCGCCGGCCGCCGCGCCGCTCCGCTCGACCGCGCGCAGGCAGCACGCGAGCGGCTCGGTGAACGACGCGGTCTCGTCGGCCAGATCCGCGGGCAGCCGGAAGGCGGCGTGCTCCACGTTGGGCGCGGGCACGCGCAGCCGCTCCGCGAAGCCGCCCGGGTCCAGGTTGATGCGCTTGAAGTGGCGGCACATCGAGGGGCTGCCGCGCCGGCAGTAGTGGCAGGCGAAGCACGGCACGTGATGGGCGACCACCAGGCGATCGCCGGGTGAGAACCGCCGCACCCCCGCGCCCACCACGACCACGTCGCCCACCACCTCGTGCCCGAGCACCGCGGGGGCGGAGGCCGCGGGCGAGATCTTCAGCAGGTCGGAGCCGCAGAGCCCGCAGCCGCGCATGCGCAGCAGCAGCTCGCCGGGCCCGGGGACGGGCTCGGGCCACTCGCGGAGCGTGATCACGCCCGCGGCGCAGACCGCGGCCTTCACGAGCCCGGGAGGCGCGAGCCGAGCCAGGCCCGCAGCGCGATCGCGACGCGGCGGGCGGTCGGCACCGTGACGCGCCGGCCGAAGACGTCGAACCGGCGCGCCTCGATCGCGTGCAGCAGCGCGAAGTAGGTGCGTCCCATGATCTCGGCCGCGAAGAGGCGGCGGGCGTCCGCGGGGGGCAGCGCGGACCACGCCCGCTGGTAGTACTCCCGCGCGCGGCCGGCCTCGAAGGTCATGAGCTGGACGAACTGGGGGGTGTAGCGGCCCCCGGCGAGATCCTCGGTGGTGACCCCGAAGCGGCGCAGATCGGCCTGCGGCAGGTAGGTCCGGCCGTTGCGGGCGTCGACCTGCACGTCCCGCAGGATGTTGGTGAGCTGCAGCGCCACCCCCAGGTTCACCGCGTACTCCCGCGCACGGGCGTCCGAGTAGCCGAAGATCTCGATGCAGCAGAGGCCGACCGCGGAGGCGACCCGGTAGCAGTACGGGTAGAGCGCGTCCCACGTCTCGTAGGTCGGGTGGTCGAGATCCATCTCCACCCCCGCGATGATCTCCTCGAGCGCATGGCGCGGGATCGGGAACCGCCGCAGGGCCACCTGCAAACGCTGTCCGGCGGGATGCTGGGCGCGGCCCTCGTAGACTCGCGCGATCTCTTCCCGCCAGCGGGCCAGCTCCGCGCGCTGGGCCGCGCGGTCCTGGCCCAGGTCCACCGCGTCGTCCACGATGCGGCAGAACGCGTAGCAGGCGTAGATCGCCTCGCGCTGGGCGCGCGGCAGGACCAGGAACGCGTAGAAGAAGTTCGAGCGGCTCTTGCGGGTGAGGCGGGAGACGAACTGGCCGGCGTTCATGGGGGTGGTGGTGTCATCCGTTTACTTCTTCAAGCTTTTCATCTGCGGGGGCCCGGAAATGGCCCCCGCACTCCCCCGGCTGCTGACTTGCCGCCAGCTGGTCCCCGCCCGCGCACTCCCCCGGCTGCTGACTTGCCGCCAGCTGGTCGCCGCCCGCACTCCCCCGGCTGCTGACTTGCCGCCAGCTGGTCCCCGCACTCCCGCACTTGCAGCGACCCGCGCGGATTCGCGTCATGTTCATGAACGCCTTCCCCTGTGCCGGATGCCGACATAGCCGTGGGCCTTGAACCACTCCACCGCGTCGGACAGGGCGACGTCGGCGGGGGTCTGGGGGAGGCCGAGCTCGCGGACCGCCTTGGCCGCGGTGAAGAACATGCGCTTGCGGGCCATGCGCACCGCGGTGAGCGGGACCGCGGGCGGGCGACCGGTCACGCGCGCCACGCCCTCCATCGCCGCAGCCGCGGTCCACGCGACCGAGTAGGGCACCCGGAAGCGCGGGGCGCGCACCCCGGTGAAGGCCGAGAGCCGGCGGAAGATCTCGAGCAGCGAGATGTTCTCGTGGCCCAGGATGTAGCGCTCGCCCGCCCGGCCCTTCTGGGCGGCGAGGATGTGGCCCCGCGCCACGTCGCGCACGTGGACCACGTTGAGGCCGGTGTCGACCGAGCCGATCATCTTGCCGTCGAGGAAATCGACGATCATCTGCCCGGTGGGCGTGGGCTTGACGTCCCAGGGACCGATCGGGGCGGAAGGATTGACGATCACCACCGGGGCCCCGCGCGCGGCCCACTCCTCGGCCACCCGCTCGGCGAGGAACTTGGAGGCCTTGTAGGCGCCCACCATGTCGGCCAGGGACACCGGGGTGGTCTCGTCGCCCGGGGTGCCGTCCTTGGGGATGCCGACCGCGCCCACCGTCGAGGTGTAGACGATGCGCTCCGCGCCCGCGTCGGTTGCGGCCGCGAGGAGGTGACGGGTGCCGTCGACGTTGGCGCGATAGAGCACGCGCGGGTCCGGCGCCCAGAGACGGTAGTCGGCGGCCGCATGGTAGACGTGGCGCACCCCCGCCACCGCGCGCCGGAGCGAGGCCGCGTCCAGCAAATCGCCGTCCGCCATCTCGACCGCGCAGCCGGCGAGCGCGCGGCGGTCGCCGCCCGGGCGCGCCAGCACGCGCACGGTGTGGCCGTCGGCGAGCAGCTCGCGGACGAGGTTGGCCCCGACGAACCCGGTGCCGCCGGTGACGAGCGCGTCCACGGGGTGGCGGGCTACGCGGTGAACGCCGCGAGCAGGCGCGCGACCGCGGCGAGCGCTCGCTGGGTGGCGTGGCGCAGGGCGAAGGCCCGCGGCAGCACCGACGGGCGCGTCACCGAGAGAGCGAGGGCCCGCGCGGGCCGCAGCTTGCCGGCCTCGGTCACGAGGCCGATCAGCTCCGCCGGCACGTCCTCGCCCGCCGCGTCGGAGACCCCGCGCACCACCAGGGTCGGGCAGCCGGCGCGCGCCGCGAAGGACAGCACCACCGAGGACTCCATGTCCACCGCGACCGCCCCGGTGCGCGCGTGGAGCGCGGCCTTGGCCGCCACCGTCGCCACCAGCTCGCTGGAGGTCGCGAGCGTCCCGGAGCGCGCCTGCGGCGCGAGCGCGGCGGCGCGCGTGTAGGCGGTGGGGGTCACGTTGAGGCGCTCGGCGGCGGGGCCGATCACGCTCTCGGGCAACACCAGATCGCCGGCCCGGAGCTCCGGCGCGAGCGCGCCGCAGACCCCGGCCGAGATCACCAGGGGCTGGTCGAGACCGAGGTGCAGGCCCGGCCAGCGCTGGGCCAGGAGTGCGGCGCGCAGGCCGACCGGCGCCAGGCGGACGGTGCCGCGCCCGAACGCGGGCACCCCGATGGTGGGCAGCGCGGGCAGCTCGAGGTGGCGGGCGAGGGCCCGCGCTTCGAGCTCAACCGCGGTGAGGATGAGGATCCGGGACACTCACCGCCCCGGCCCGCTCCGCCTTCTCCCGCTCCTTGCGCTCGAGCCACGCCCTCCAGCTGTTCCCGGCCGCGGTGTCCTTGCCGGTGAACTTGACGTTGGCAAGCTCGGAATAGGAAAGCGTGAACGGGCCCTCGCCGCTCTCGTCGAAGTACTCGATGAAGGACTCCGACCCGTAGGTGTTGCGGTTGAAGATGTAGCCCACGATCTCGGTGCCGTCGCGCTTCACGATCGTGGTGTTGCCGCGGTAGTCGAAGGCAAACTCCACCACCTCGGCCAGCGTGAGGTAGTCTCCGACGTCGGGCACCCAGCCCTCGAGGCTCACCGCGGGCCCCCTACAGCTTGCCGGTCAGGGTGACCCCGACCGTCTCGACGAAGCCCTTGAGGGAGCTGAAGGTGTAGTCCACCGCGGTGGCCTCGTACCCGCAGTGCACCATGCAATCGCGGCACTTGTCGTTGCCGCTCTTCTTGCCGTAGTTCTCCCACGGGGTGGTCTCCATCAGCTCCTTGAAGGTGCGGGCGTAACCCTCCTGCAGGAGATAGCACGGCCGCTGCCACCCGAACATGTTGTAGGTCGGGTTCCCCCACGGGGTGCACTCGAAGTCGTGCTTGCCCATGAGGAAGCGCAGGAAGAGCGGCGACTGGTTGAAGCGCCACCGCTTCTTGGGGTTGGCCAGCATCTTCGCAAAGAGCTCGTGGGTGCGCGACTGGAGCAGGAAGTGCTCCTGGTCCGGCGCCTTCGAGTAGCTGTAGCCGGGGGAGACCATCATGCCCTCGACGCCCAGGTTCATCATCTCGTCGAAGAACTCGCGCATCCGCAGCGGGGAGGCCCCGTCGAAGAGGGTGCTGTTGGTGGTGACCCGGAAGCCCCGCTTCACCGCCTCGCGGATGGCGGGCACCGCCTGGTCGTAGACCCCGTCGCGGCACACCGCCTCGTCGTGCTCCTCGCGCAGGCCGTCCATGTGGACGCTGAACGAGAGGTACTTCGACGGGGTGAAGAGGTCGAGCTTTTCCTTCAGGAGGATGGCGTTGGTGCAGAGATACACGTACTTCTTCCGCTTCACCAGCTCCGCGACCAGCTGGTCGATCTCCGGGTACATCAGCGGCTCGCCGCCCGGGATGCTCACGATGGGCGCCCCGCACTCCTCGACCGCGGCCAGACACTTCTCGACGCTCAGGTTCTTCTTGAGGATCTGGGCCGGGTACTGGATCTTGCCGCAGCCGGCGCAGGCGAGGTTGCAGCGGAAGAGCGGCTCGAGCATCAGAACGAACGGATAGCGCTTGCGCCGCGCCACCTTCTGGCGGAGCACGTATGTCGCGACCGTCCACATCTGAGACAGCGGAACGCTCATGTTCGGTGGTCCTCCAACTCTCTGGCGGCCCTCAGGGCCTTGGTTGCCCGCCGGTCATGGCCGGGGCGGACAGCGATTCGGCAGACCATTGGCCCACCGTCACCTTGTTGACGCTATACAGTAGCAGAAAGAGCCCCACGTGGACGAGGATTCCCGCGGCCGCGAGCAACGCCTCCCCGATCCAGAGGGTCACCGACAGGTTCACGGCAAGGACCAGATAGTAGAGCGCGATCCCGAGCCCCGGGGCCCCCCGATCCAGCACGAGGCTCCGGGAGTGGCCGTCGCCGTGCTCGCCCCAGACGTACCCTCCGATGGTCACCCAGCCCACCACGAGCCACCCCAGAAAGTTGGACAGCGGGACCCCGAAGTAGAGCCCACCCTCAGGATAGTAGAAGATGTGGCCGAGAAACCACCGCCCGCCCCGGACCGCGGCGGGGTCGATCACCACGTCGAGCAGCATCATGAGGGCGCCGGCCACCAGCACCAGCCGCGCGCGCCCGCCGCGGGTCGTCGCCCAGCGCGGCCCGAAGGTCCGGCGGGCGAGGCAGAACGAGGCGTAGGCGAGGAACGGGAACGACAGCGGCGAGAAGAACGGCACGTTGCTGAGGAAGAGCTCCGCGGCCCGGGTGGCGCCGGTGTAGTGGTAGAGGCCGAAGGGTACCCCGATCCGGGTGGAGGCCAGCTCCGCCACCAAGGCCGCCGCCCCGCCCCACAGCAGGAACGCCACCGTGCGGACGCCGCCGATGTCGCGGACGCCGGCCACCAGGAAGAAGAAGAGGAAGCCGACCACGTAGGGTCGGAGCACGAAGGTCCCGAGCAGCTGCACCGCAACCGAGGCGAGCGTGCCCCACCCGTCGCCTCCGCCGACAAGGGGAGTTGCCACGGGCTCACCTTACGGAAGTTGGCGGATTTTTTCAAGAACTGCGGGGGCGTTCGCCGACCCCTGTGCTAGTATCTAGCGATGTTTTCGCCGCCCGCGTCCGACGTGTGGCCGGCCCCGCTCCGTCCCATCGCGGCGCTGGGGCGCCTGATCGTCGATCTGATCCTGGCCCTGGGGCAGTTCGGGCGGTTCTTCGCCCGCGCCGTCGCCTACGTCGTCATCCCCCCCTTCAAGGTGGGCCGGCTGATCGACCGGATCCACTTCATCGGCTTCCGGTCGCTCACCATCGTGATCCTGACCGGGGCGTTCACCGGCATGGTGCTCGGGCTGCAGATCTTCCTGGTCCTCTCGCGCTTCGGCTCCGAGGCCTACCTCGGGCCCGCGGTGGCCCTGTCCCTGATCCGGGAGCTGGGGCCGGTGCTCTGCGCGGTGTTCGTGACCGGCCTCGCCGGCTCCGCCCTCACCGCCGAGATCGGCATCATGAAGATCACGGAGCAGATCGACGCGCTGCAGGTGATGGCCCTGAACCCGTTTCGCTACCTGGTGGTCCCCGCCATCGTGGCCGGCGTCATCACCTTTCCCCTCATGGTCTCGATCTTCGACGTGGTCGGGATCATGGGCGGCTACCTGGTGGGCGTGGAGCTGCTGGGCCTCTCGCCCGGCACCTACTTCGGCGAGATGAAGACCTTCGTGAACTGGGCAGATCTCATGACCGGCTACTGGAAGGCGCTCTCGTTCGGGATCATCGTGCCGTGGGTCTGCACCTACAAGGGCTTCAACTGCGGCCACGGGGCGGCGGGCGTCGCGCGCGCCACCACCCAGGCGGTGGTGCTCTCCTCGGTGCTCATCCTGGTCTGGGACTACTTCCTGGGGTCCGTGCTGCCGTGATCCGGGTGCAGGGCCTCCAGAAGCGCTTCGGCTCCCAGGAGGTGCTCCGCGGCGTCGACCTCGACATCGCCACCGGCGAGATCATGGTGGTGATCGGCCGCAGCGGCGGCGGCAAGTCGGTCCTGCTCAAGCACATGATCGGGCTGCTGCGTCCCGACGCGGGCGCGGTGCTGGTGGACGGCACCGACATCACCCGGCTGCGCGGCCGGGCGCTGGACCGCGTGCGCGAGCGCTACGGGGTGGTCTTCCAGGGCGGCGCCCTCTTCGACTCCATGTCGGTGTGGGACAACGTGGCCTTCCCCCTGCGGGAGAAGAGCCGGCACTCCACCGCCGAAATCCAGGGACGGGTGGAGGAGAAGCTCGAGCAGGTGGGGCTGGACGGCATGGGGGACAAGAATCCGGCCGAGATCTCGGGGGGCATGCGGAAGCGGGTCGCCATCGCGCGCGCGCTCGTGACCGAGCCCGAGATCGTGTTCTTCGACGAGCCCACCACCGGGCTCGACCCGATCCTGGTCAACACCATCCACCACCTCATCGTGGACCTGCACCGCAAGTTCCGCTTCACCGCGGTGATGGTGAGCCACGAGATCCCCGAGATCTTCGAGGTGGGCGACCGGGTCGCGATGCTCCACGACGGAGTGATCGTGGAGGTCGGGACCCCGGGTGCGGTGCGCGGCTCCGCCAAGGCGGTGGTGCAGCACTTCATCCGCGGCGAGGTCGAGGCGGTCCCCGCAGACCAATCCCCCCGCCCGGTCCGGTGACCGGGGGGCAACGGCAGGAGGCCACATGAGGCGTTCGGCGCTGGATCTGGGAGTTGGCCTGTTCGTGCTCCTCGGCTTGGTGGCGCTGGCATGGATGTCGGTGAAGCTCGGCCGCGTCGACCTCCTCGGCAACCGGGGCTACGTGGTGAGCGCGGACTTCCCGACGGTGGGCGGACTCAAGACCGGCTCCACCATCGAGATCGCGGGCGTCGAGGTAGGCCGCGTGGACCGTATCGAGCTGCGCGACTACCAGGCCCACGTGGTCATGACGATCCATCCCGACGTGAAGCTGCAGGAGGACTCGATCGCCTCCATCAAGACCAAGGGGCTGATCGGCGAGCGCTACGTCCGCCTGAGCCCCGGGGGCTCGGACAAGCTCATCCCGCCCAACGGACGGATCCGCGAGGTGGAGCCGCCGGTCGACATCGAGGAGCTGCTCTCCAAGTACATCTTCGGCAAGGTGTAGACTCTCGCGCCGGGAGGATTCGATGAACTGGCTTCACGTGAAGGCAGCGCTGCTGGCGGTGGGACTCGCGGTGACCGCGGTCTCTCCCGCGGCGGCCGGCGTGCCGACGGATCAGCTCCGCGGCGCGGTGGATCGCGTGCTCAAGACCCTCGAGGACCCGGGCCTCAAGGGGGAGGGCAAGGTGAACGACCGGCGGGTCGCGGTTCGCAAGATCGCGAACGAGATCTTCGACTTCGGCGAGATCGCCAAGCGCTCGCTCGCCCGCCACTGGCAGCCGCTCTCCGAGGCGCAGCGCACCGAGTTCGTGGGACTCTTCGCGGACCTGCTCGAGCGCTCCTACATCTCCAAGATCGAGACCTACGGGGGCGAGAAGATCCAGTACACCGCGGAGAAGATCGACGGCGATCTCGCCACCGTCTCCACCCGCATCGTCACCAAGAACGGCACCGAGGTGCCGGTCGACTACCGCATGAAGAAGGGCGCAGATCGCTGGCTGGTGTACGACGTGAGCATCGAGGGCGTGAGCCTCGTCTCCAGCTACCGCACCCAGTTCAACAAGATCATCCAGACCACGTCCTACAACGAGCTCGTCTCCAAGCTGCGTACCAAGCAGGACGAGCTGCTCGCGGAGGACAAGGGCCAGAAGAAGGGGAAGTGATGACCAAGAGCGGACTCCTGCGCGCGCTCCTTCGCCGGCCGGGCCTGGTCCCGATGGTGGGCGCCCACGACGCGCTCTCCGCCAAGCTCATCGAGGCGGCGGGCTTCCCGGTGGTGTGGTCCTCCAGCTTCGCGGTCTCCGCCGCCCAGCGGGCGGTGCCGGACGTGAACCTGCTCACCATGACCGAGAACCTCGAGGCCGCCCTGTTCATCGACGAGGCGGTGGCGGCGCCGGTCATCGCGGACGTCGACAACGGCTACGGCAACGTGGTCAACGTCGTGCGCACCGTGCAGGAGTACGAGCGGGCGGGCATCGCGGGCATCTGCATGGAGGACAACGTCTTCCCCAAGAAGTGCAGCCTCTACCCGGGCATGAAGCGCGAGCTCCTGTCGGTGGAGGAGTTCGCGGGCAAGGTCCGCGCCGCGGTCGACACCCGCAAGGACCCCGACTTCGTGCTGATCGCGCGGGTCGAGGCCCTCATCGCGGGCTGGGGCATGAAGGAGGCGCTGCGCCGGGCCCACGCCTACGCCGACGCGGGGGCGGACATGGTGCTCATGCACTCCAAGTCCAAGACCGCGGCCGAGATCCTGGAGTTCATGCGTCTCTGGGACCGCCCGACGCCGGTGGTGGTGGTGCCCACCCTCTACCCCTCGGTCACCTTCGCGGAGCTGGAGGGCGCCGGGATCAAGATGGTGATCTGGGCCAACCAGGTGCTGCGCGGCGCGGTCCAGGGCATGCAGCAGACCCTGCAGACGCTGGCCCGCGAGCGGCGCCTCGACGCGCTGGATCCCCACATCGTGCCGCTCGAGGAGATCTACAAGCACGTGGGCGTCGACGAGTTCAAGGCCATCGAGGACGCCTACCTCCCGGCCAGCCCCGGCCCCGCCCGCGCGGTGATCATCGCGGCGGGCTCCGGCAAGTCGCTGCTGCCGCTGACCGAGGATCGGCCCAAGTGCATGCTCGACATCAAGGGCCGCACGATCCTGGAGCGCCAGATCGACACCCTGCGCGCCTGCGGGGTGCAGGACATCGTGGTGGTGCGCGGGTACAAGAAGGACGTGGTCAACGTCCCCGGGGTTCGCTACTACGACCACGACGGCTACGAGGAGACCGGCGAGCTCGGCTCGCTCTTCGCGGCCGATCGCGAGCTGCGCGGGCCGATCCTGTTCCTCTACTCGGACATCCTGTTCGAGCAGGGCGTGCTGGAGAAGCTGCTGCGCGCCGAGACCGACTGCGCGATCGTGGTCGACCGCGCGTGGGTGGATCAGCGCGAGCGCCTGCTGCCGCTGTCCAAGCCGCTCGACCTCGTAATCACCGCCGGCACCCCCGAGGCGGGCCTGCGCGCGCTCCCCGGCGCGCCGGACGATCGCCTGGTCTCGGTGGGCCAGCGGATCGCGCCCGAGCGGGCCACCGGCGAGTTCATCGGCCTCGCCCTCTTCTCCGAGCGGGGCACCGCCGCGATGCGCCAGGCCTACCAGGACAAGGTGGCGGCGGGGGCGCGGCCCTTCCACGAGGCGGACCGGCCGGAGCGCGGCGCCTTCACCGACCTCCTGCAGGAGCTCGTGGAGCGCGGCGAAACGGTGGCGTGCGTGGACGTCTACAAGGGCTGGCTCGAGGTGGACACGTTCGAGGACTACCAGCGGGCATGGGCGGCGATCAAGGCCTGACCGGCGCCGCGCTCGCCGGGCTGCTCGAGGCGCAGGGCTTCGACTTCTTCACCGGCGTGCCCTGCTCGATGATCGAGGGCCTCATCGCGACCCTCGAGACGCACCCGCGGCTTCCCTACGTCCCGGCGGTGCGCGAGGACGTGGCGGTCGGCCTGGCCGCGGGGGCGTGGATGGCGGGCCGGCACCCGATGGTGCTGATGCAGAACTCCGGGCTCGGCACCAGCATGAACGCGCTGGTGTCGCTGTCGCTCATGTACCGGCTCCCCGCCCTGCTCCTGGTCACCTGGCGCGGGCACGCGGGCAAGGACGCGCCCGAGCACATCGTGATGGGCGAGATCTCACCATCCCTGCTGGAGCTGCTGCGCATCCCGCACCGCATCCTCTCCGCGCGCAGCGTGGCCGACGACGTGGCGTGGGGCCGCGCGGAGGCCGAGCGGCTGAGCCAGCCGGTGGCGCTCCTGCTGCCCCCCGGGGTGCTCGACGGCGCCTCGCACACCGCGGCGGGTGCCGGGACCCCCGCGGTCTCGCTGGGAGCTCCGAGCGGGCCGGACGCGCCGCTACCCGCCCCCCGCATCTCGCGCTTCGAGGCCCTGCGCGCAGCGGTGTCCGCGCTCCAGCGCGAGCCGGTGATCCACGCCAACGGCTACATCTGCCGCGAGTCGTTCGCGGTCAAGGATCGGGTGGAGAACTTCTACATGATCGGCTCGATGGGCATGGCCTCCGCCATCGGCCTCGGGGTCGCGCTCGCGGTGCCAGACCGCCCGACGGTGGTCTTCGACGGCGACGGCAACCTGCTCATGAGCCTCGGGATCCTGCCCATGATCGGCGGCGGGCCGGTGATGGGCCGGCAGCGCCCGGCCAACCTGGTGCACGTGGTGTTCGACAACGCCCTCTACGGCTCGACCGGCAACCAGGCCTCGCCCTCCCGCGCGGTGGGGCTGCACCGCATCGCGCGCGCGGCCGGCTACGAGCGGACCGTCGCGGTGGCGGGCGCCGACGAGCTGGCGGCCGCGGTCAGCGGAGCCCTCGCGGGCGGCGGGCCCCACTTCATCCTGGCCCGCGTCACCGCCGACGAGCAGCCGGCCCCGCGCATCCCCTACCCGCCGGAGGAGATCCGCGACCGCTTCCGCTCCTGCTTCGGGAGCGCACGCCGGTGAAGGCCATCATCCTCGCCGCCGGCGTCGCGCGCCGGCTCGCTCCGCTGACCGATCACACCCACAAGTGCCTGCTGCCGGTGGGCGAGCGCTCCCTGCTCGACCGGATGCTGGACGCGCTCGCGGCCAGCGGGGTGGAGGAGTCGGTGCTGGTCCTGGGGCACTGCCAGGATCAGGTGCGGCGCGCCGCCGGCACCGCTCGCGGCCCGATGCGCATCGGCTACGTGGAGAACCCCGACTACCAGAAGGGCTCGATCCTCTCCCTCTGGTGCGCGCGCGAGACCCTCCTCTCCGACAGCACGCTGGTGATGGACGCGGACGTGCTCTTCCCGGCCCGCTTCCTGCGCGGCCTCATCGATTCGCCCGCGCCCAGCGCGCTCTTGCTGGACCGCGGCTTCCAGGACACCGGCGAGGAGGTGAAGCTCTACGCGGTGGGCGATCGCGTGATCGCGCTCGGCAAGAAGTTCGTGCCCAGGGCCTGGGACGTGGTGGGCGAGGGCGTCGGCTTCTTCAAGTGCAGCGACGCGCACGCCCCCGAGTACCTCCGGCTCATGGAGGAGTCCATCCGGGAGACCGGCGGGGCCAACGAGTACGAGGACGCTCTGCACCGTCTCCTCGCCCAGGTGCCGGTGGGCTGGGTGGACGTGACCGGCCTGCCCTGGACCGAGGTGGACTTCGCGGAAGATCTGCGCCGCGCCGCGACCCAGGTCCTGCCGAAGATCGAGCGGCTCGAGCCCTGATGTGCTCCGAGCCGTCCTGTACCTCCCCGACGCGGCCGCGCTCCCGCTAGCCGGCACCGATGTCTGCGGGCGCACCCTCGCGGTGCGCGCGATGGTGACGGCCCTGCGCGCGGGTGCCTCGTCGATCGTGGCCCCCGCGGTCCTGCGCGACGCCGCGGTCGAGCGCGCGCTCCGCCGCATGCCGACCCTGGCCACCGCGCTCCACTGGCTCGACGCGGGGACCGCGCCGCCGGCCGACGGGCCGGCCCGCTGGCTCCTGCTGCCCGCGTCCTCGCTCGTGCACACCCACACCCTCGAGGGCCTGCTCGCGGATCCGGCGGGCCGGCCCGTGGTGCTGGCCGGATCCACGGACGCCGCCGCCCCGGTGGCGGTGACGCCCGCCCCGCCGCCCCCCGCGCTCTGGCCCGAGCTGGCCGCGGGCGGTCCGGTGGGCCCGGCGCTCGCGGGCTGGCTCGCGGGCGCGGACCCGCTGTCGCGGCCCGCGACGGGTCCGTGGGTCGACGCGCGCGGAGCCGGCGGTCGCGCACGGGCCGAGGCCGCGCTCGAGGCCACGCTCTCGATCCCGGCCGACTCCAGCATGGACCGGCACCTTCACCGCCGCTGCTCGCGGTTGATCACGCGCGGGCTCGTGCAGACCGACCTCACCCCGAACCAGGTGAGCCTCGTGAGCCTCGCCATCGGCCTGGCCGCCATCTGGTGCTTCTGGGGTGCGACGCCTGCGAGCGCCCTCGCGGGCGTGGTCCTCTACGCGCTGGCCTGCATCGTCGACCACTCGGACGGCGAGCTCGCCCGCCTCACCTTCCAGGAGTCGGCGTTCGGGGCCAACCTCGACTGGACCATCGACACCGTCGTACACGCGGGCCTGGTGCTGGGCATCGGCCTGACCGCGGGTGGCGCGGTGATGGCGGCGATCGGGGCCATCGGGGCCGCGGGTGTGACCCTGAGCGCGCTCTTCGCGCGCTACCTGCCCCACGAGATCGAGATCGGCGCCAGCGTGGGCGGGATGCTGCGCAACATCGGCAACCGCGACCTCTTCTACATCCTGCTGGTCGGCGCCGCGGTCCTGCGCTGGCTGACGCCCTCGCTGGTGGGCATCGCCGCGGTGGTGGTCGGGGTCGGCTCGCAGGCCTACTGGGTGAGCTGCCTGGCCCGCATCCGGCGCCTCGGCCGCCGGCGTACCGCCTAGTGTCGCGCTGGATCCGGCCGCTGCTGGTCCTGTCCGGACTGGCGGTGGTGGCCTACCTGGTCGCCCGCATCGGGCCGGAGGCCATCCTCTCCTCGTTCGTCACGCTCGGGTGGCGGCTGCCGCTGGTGCTGACCTTCCCGTACGTGCTGGCCGCGCTGGTGGATACCATCGCGTGGCGCCTGCTCCTGCCGGGCCCGGTGCCGCTCGGCCTCGTGTTCCGCGCGCGGCTGGCCGGCGAGGCGGTGAACCTGGCCACGCCCACCATGGCGGTGGGCGGCGAGCCCCTGAAGGCGTTCCTGCTGCGGCCGCACGTGCCGGTCCTGCACGGGCTAGTCTCGGTCATCGCGGACAAGACCACGATCGTGGCCGGGCAGATCGTGTTCCTCGCGCTGGGGCTGCTGGCCGCCCGCTCCGCGCTGCCCGCGTCGAGCCGGCTGCTGCCGATCATGACCGGGCTGCTCGCGATCGAGATTCTGGCCATCGGCGGCTTCGCGCTGGTGCAGGCCAGCGGCGGGCTCGGGGGAGGTGGGCGACTGCTGGGCCGCATCGGGGCCCGGGTGGGCTTCGGCGGCGAGCGCTACCTCCAGGGCCTGGGCGACCTCGATCGCGCCCTCGCCGAGCTCTACCGCAGCGGGCGGCGGCGCCTCGTCGCCTCCGCGCTCGTCCACGCGGTGGCGTGGGCCACCGGCGGCCTCGAGGTCTACATCGTCATGTTCTTGCTGGGCACCCCGACCTCGCTCGGCACCGCGATGATCATCGAGTCCTTCGCGGGCGGGGTGAAGTTCGCCAGCTTCATGGTGCCGGCGTCGCTGGGCGCCCTGGAGGGAGGCTACGTGGCCTTCTTCGAGGCCTTCGGGCTCAGCGCGGCCTCCGGGCTGTCCTTCGTCCTCGTGCGCCGGCTCCGGGAGATGACGTGGGCCGGGCTCGGCTTCCTGGCCCTCGGGGTGTCGGATCGTCCCCGGGGGGTCCCCCAGGCGGACGAGACGGACCCGTAGCCTGCGGCCCCGCCTTTCCTCGTGTGCTAGACTCAGTGAAAGCTTTGCATCGTCGCCGACGGCGGCGATTCCTGAGGAGGCGTCCGTGGGATCAGTTCGCGTCGCGGTGATCGGCGTCGGTAACTGTGCGTCCGCCCTCGTGCAGGGGGTCCACTACTACAAGGGCGCCGCCGACGACGGCTTCATCCCGGGCCTCATGCGCCCGCGGCTCGGCGGGTACCACGTGGGCGACATCGAGTTCTCGGCCGCCTTCGACATCGACGCCCGCAAGGTCGGGACCGACCTCTCGGAGGCCATCTGGTCTCCGCCCAACAACACGGTGCGCTTCGCGGAGGTGCCGCGGCTCGACGTCCCGGTGCAGCGGGGCATGACCCACGACGGCCTGGGCCACTATCTCTCCCAGGTCATCACCAAGGCGCCCGGCACCACCGCCGACATCACCCAGATCCTGAAGGAGACCCGCACCGACGTGGTGGTCAACTTCCTGCCGGTGGGCAGCGAGATGGCGACCAAGTGGTACGTCGAGCAGGTGCTCGACGCGGGCTGCGGCTTCGTCAACTGCATCCCGGTGTTCATCGCTCGCGAGAACTACTGGCGGCGGCGCTTCGAGGACCGGGGGCTGCCCATCGTGGGCGACGACGTCAAGTCGCAGGTGGGCGCGACCATCATCCACCGCATCCTCACCAAGCTCTTCATGGACCGCGGGGTGCACCTCGAGCGCACGAGCCAGCTGAACGTGGGGGGCAACACCGACTTCTACAACATGCTCGAGCGGCAGCGCCTCGCGTCCAAGAAGATCTCCAAGACCGACGCGGTGCGCTCCCAGCTCGCCCACGAGATGGCGGACGACGACATCCACATCGGCCCCAGCGACTACGTGCCGTGGCTCCTGGACCGCAAGTGGGCCCACATCCGCCTCGAGGGCAAGAGCTTCGGCGATCAGCCCATCAACGTGGAGCTGAAGCTCGAGGTGTGGGACTCTCCCAACTCGGCGGGGGTGGTGATCGACGCGATCCGGTCCTGCAAGATCGCGATGGACCGGGGCATCAAGGGAGCGCTCCTGGCGCCGTCGGCCTACCTCATGAAGTCGCCGCCCGAGCAGTGGTCGGACGAGACGGCCCGCACGCGCCTGGAAAAGTTCATCGGCGGCGCGGACTAGCCGCCGCTCCCGCGGTCGAGGTCGTTCATGGTCGCTCTCTCGCGCACCGGCCGTCTCCTGCGCCGGCTGGTCCGGCTGTCCTGTCGCCGGCCCATCGTCACCGTCGGGATCGCCCTGCTCCTGGCCGCGATCTCGGTCTTCTACACCGTCCACGCGCTCACCTTCAGGACCTCCACCCGCGCGCTCCTGCCCCAGAACGCGGGCTTCGTGCAGCGCTACGGAGAGTACGCCAAGGAGTTCGGGGAGCTGGAGGACATCGTGGTGGTGGTGGAGGCCGGCTCCTTCGAGGGCGCGCGCGCCTACGCGACCCGCCTCACCGACGAGCTGAACTCGGGCCCGGTCAAGTTCCACCGCATCGCCTACCGCATCGACCCCAAGCGTTTCGAGGGCCGCCAGCTCCTCTACCTCCCCGCCCCGGAGCTGCGGGAGATCCGCGACAAGATCTTCGACCACCAGGAGTTCATGGAGAGCTTCGCGGGCGATCCGAGCCTGGCCCGGCTGCTCGAGGGCGTGAACACCCAGATGGCGGCCGCCTTCGTTTCGAACCTGTTCGACATCGGGCTCCAGGACAAGGACCTGCCGGTGGACACCCGCTTCCTGCGGGTGCTGCTGGACCAGATGGCGAGCCGGCTCGAGCGCCCGGGGCCCTATCGCTCGCCGTGGGGCACGCTGTTCTCCTTCGGAGAGGATCCGCCCGCGGACGCGGGCTACTTCCTCTCCGACGACAAGAGCCTGCTCTTCATCCTGGTCGAGACTCCCCCGGGCGAGAAGGGCAGCTTCACCGGCGACCAGGAAGCGATCGAGACCATCCGCGACACCATCGCGCGCCTGCGCCCCGCGTTCCCGAACGTGCAGGCGGGCGTCACCGGCGCCCCCGCCCTCTCCAACGACGAGATGACCTCCGCCTTCCACGACAGCAGCATCTCCGACGTGCTGGCCTTCGCCCTGACCCTGGTGGTGATGACGCTCGCGTTCATGCGGGTGGGCAAGCCGGTGCTGATGCTGGCGGTCCTCGCGGTCACCCTCGCGTGGTCGATGGGCCTGGTCACTCTGGTGGTCGGCCACCTGACCCTGTTCTCGGTGATGTTCATCTCGATCGTAGTGGGCATCGGCATCGACTACGGCATCTACTACCTCTTCCGCTACGAGGAGGAGATCTTCCTCGGCCGGAACCTGCGCGAGGCCCTCGAGCTGACCGCGGCCCGCACCGGGCCCGGCATGCTGATCGGGGCCCTCACCGCGGCGGGCACCTTCTTCGTCCTTGTCCTCACCGACTTCCGTGGCATCCAGGAGCTGGGCGTCATCGCGGCGATGGCGATCCTGCTGGCGTGGGTGGGGATGATGACCCTCTTCCCCGCGGTCCTGATGCTCGTGGACCGCCGCCACGCCGACCGCCCGCGGCAGCGCCGCCCCCGGGCCCACCAGCTGGAGCGCATCCGGGTGCCGCTGCTCGACCGGCTGGTCACCTTCCCGCGCTCGATCCTGATCGGGGCCGGGGTGGCGACCGCGCTCGCGATCTGGACCATTCCGCGCGTGGGGTTCGACTACAACGTGCTCAACCTGCAGGCCAAGGGTACCGAGTCGGTGGCGTGGGAGCGGCGCATCCTGGCCGGCACCGGGCGCTCCGGCTTCAACGGGCTCTCCTCCGCGGCCTCCCTCGACGAGCTGCGGCGCAAGCAGGCCGCCTTCGAGAAGCTGCCGTCGGTGTCCGACGTGGACTCCGTGCTCCGGGTCATCCCCGACGATCAGCCCGAGAAGATCGAGATCATCAAGAGCTTCGCGCCCCTGGTGGCCCCGATCCGCGTCGGGCGGTCGAGCCCGGTCGACCTCGATCGCCTGAAAAAGGCGCTCTCGGAGATCAAGCGCCGCTTCGACGTGGTGGCCACCGAGGCGGGGGCCAAGCTGCCCGCCGAGGTGCGGGTGGTGCGCGACAAGACGGTGGAGGTCATCCGCCTGCTGGACAAGAGCAAGCGCGACTCCGCGGAGGCCGCGCTCAACTACCTCCAGGCCCAGCTCTACCGGGACTTCGTGGGCAAGTTCTACGGGCTGCAGCGCAACCTGAATCCCACCGTGGTCACCATCAAGGACGTGCCCGACGAGCTGCGCCGCAAGTTCATCGGCCGGGACGGCCACTTCCTGATCGCGATCCATCCCAAGGTCGACATCTGGGAGAAGGCGGGGGCGGCCGAGTTCGTCCGCGACATGCGCACGGTGGATCCCGACGTCACCGGCCCGCCGGTCATCACCTACGAGGCCACCGTGCTGATGGAGCGGGCCTACCTCACCGGCACCCTCTACGCCTTCGTCCTGGTGGGCGGGCTCAGCGTGCTGATGATCCGCCGGTGGCGCGAGAGCATGCTGGCCCTGGTGCCGATGGTGCTGGCGCTCCTGTGGACGATCGGGCTCATGCACCTCTGCGGGATCAAGTTCAACCTCGCCAACATCTGGGGCCTGCCCTTGATCATCGGGACCGCGGCCGAGTTCGGGCTCAACGTGATCGTGAGCCACCTCGAGGTCCGCTCCCACCAGGGCCCGCTGATCGCCCGCAGCGCGGTGATGGGCGTGCTGCTGAACGGGATCACCACCATGGTGGGCTTCGGCAGCCTCATGATCGCCTCCCACCAGGGCATCTTCAGCCTCGGGCTGCTGCTGACCCTCGGCTCCTTCTGCGGCATCGTGGCGTCGCTGGTGGTGCTGCCGGTGCTGCTCCAGCTGATCCGCAGCCGGACGGCGCTGGCCGAGGTTCCGCTCGCGAAATCCTCCGCCGCGTAGCCCGCGGGACCCGGCGCCGCGCGCGGGGCGCCCCGGGGGGCTACAGGGCGTCGGGCCCGGCCGCGATCCGCTCCAGGTCGGCCCGGGTGTAGGAGCCCAGGCTCCGGTAGTCGAGCTGGAGGTAGTTCTTGATCCACTGCTGGGCGATCTTCACCGCCTTGCGGTAGCGCGCCTCGCTCTCCGCGTCCTTCGTCTTCATCAGGCGGAGGATGTCCTCCACTTCCTCTTGAAGGAGACGCTTGACCAGCGCCGCATCATGCCGGACTGGAATCCCTTCCGTGGTCTCGGCCGCGTGCCGAATGCGCTGAGCGATCTGGGCCACCGACATGCGCCCGGTGGCGAGATCCTCCATGAGCGCCGGATGCACGCCGGGCTTGCCGGCCAGGCTGTCAATGCCCTTGGCCCCGCGGCCCTGCAGCCAGCCTTCCACGTACTCGATCAGCATGCGGGCGTTGCGCCGCGTGCCCTCGACCGTGATCGGGCCCGCCGGCACCTCGATGCGCACCGGGAACGCGTCCGGATTCGTCATCTGGGCGGTGGGCTTCCACGTCCCGCCGCCGTGCACGCGCTTGAAGGGCTCGGCCGCCGTCTTCATGTGGAAGATGTGGGCCACCCACGCGCGGATGAAGCCCTGCTCCGCCTCCCACACCTTGTCCGCGCGGATGGACTCCGCGGCGACCCGGTTCACCTCCGGATCCGGGTTCGGCAGCGCGGTGGCCATGCCGCCGATCGGCACCGCCCCGCGCTTCAGGCACACCGCCACCAGCCGGCGGAAGATGTTGGCGATGAACGGAGTGGTCTTCACGTCGACGCCGAAGCGATCCGGCCACACCGCCTCGGGGTCGGCCATCACGAACTCGAAGATGCTGGCCTTGAGGTCCCAGCGCGCCGCGTTCAGGCCCGCCGCGTACGGGCCGAGGGCGTGGAGCATCTCCTCCATCTCGTAGACCGCGGGCAGCGCCTCCACCAGCGGGATGGCCCGGATGGTCGCGTCCTTCAGGAACGGCAGGTGCGCGCGGCTCGCGTCGAAGAGATCGCGGTACCACGCGCACTCCTCCGCCCCGTCCACCTTGGGCAGGTAGAAGTAGATCCCCTGCCCGCGCCCGGCCTGGGCCCGCCCCGGATAGAAGAGGGTGAGCGCGGTGCCGAGGATGGCGGCGGACACCGGCTTGCCGTCGACCGTGACCTCGGGCTCGTCGAGGTGCAGCCCGCGCTCGCGGTGCATGAAGAAGGGCAGCTCGCCGGGGGCGATGCGGTACTGGCGCTTGCGCTCCCGGTCCTCGAACTGCAGCTCGTGGTTCACCGCGGCGAGGCGATTGTGGCAGGCCCGCACCGTGTCGATGAGGCGATGACCCGCCGAGTCCTCGTCGTCGTCCAGGTCGCCCTCCGCGCGCTCTCCCTCCGGCCCCGGGTTGAGCGCGTTGATGAACATGCTGGTGATCGAGCACGGGCCCGAGATCTCGATGCCGGGCCGGGCGAGATCCTCCGGCACCGGCGGCACCTTCCAGTCCCCGGTGCGCGCCGCGCTCGCGGCGGGCGAGGCGGGCAGGCGCCCGTGCTGCAGCGCCTGGACGAGCCGCTCCTCGCGCCGGGCGCGGAGGGCGAGCACCCGCGACCCGAGGGCGTCGTGCAGGCGCAGCAGGTAGGCCTGGAACTCGGGGGTGAAGAGCGCGTCCGCGCCCTCCACGGTCGCGAACCGCACGCGCTGGCTCGAAGGGGCTCCTGGGCTCGGCGCCATTGACGTCGCTCCGTTCGGTTGGGTTGGGACCGGCCTCAGGACGCGGTCCGGGCGCCGCGGGAGCGGCCGCGCCAGAGCGCGCCGACGCCGAAGTAGGCGAAGGCGTCCTTCAGGTTGGAGAAGAGGCGCCAGAGACGCCCCATGTCCTGGCTCGTCACGTACTCCATGCTGAACACGATCCGGCGGTCGCCGGCGCGGGACGGGCTGACCCCGTGGTAGACCTTGTCGCCGTTGAAGATCACCATCGTCCCCGGATCGGTCGCCAACTCCAGATCGACCGGGGCGCGTCCGGGCTGCCGGGTGTGCAGGCGGCAGCGCAGGCGGCTCGCGGAGTCCTGGACCAGGCCGACGAGCACGGTGTAGCGCGCGCCCCGGTAGTAGGAGGTGTCGTAGTGGTAGCCCATGTGGTCGCCGGGCTCGGTGTAGAAGTAGAGCGCGCACGCGTGGGGATCCTCCTCCGGGCAGCACTGGAGCGGCGCCCCCACCAGGTCGGACAGGAAGCGGCGGAAGCGCTCCGACCGGTAGAGCGCGAGGAGCGCGGGGCCGTCCTCCGCGATCGCGAAGGCGCTCACGCTGCCCCCCTTCTTGTGGCGCGGCACGTAGCTGCGGTTGAGGCCGGGCTCGAGGCCGCGCGCGTCGTCGACGAGGGCCCCCACCGCGCCGTCGGACAGGAACTCGGGGACCAGCAGGAACTCGTCCTGCGCCCGGTACTCCCGCCGGAGACGAGCGGGGTCCAGCCGGGCCAGGGCCGCGTCGATCTCCTCCGCGATCGCCTCCGTCCCCGCGCTCATGGGAGCCGCTCGACCTGCACCAGGTTGGAGTGCAGCACCGGCCCTCCGCCCATGTCCGCGGTGCGATCGTCGGTGAGCGCGTTCACCCCTCGCCCGCCCGCCTGGTGCTTGCTCCACCAGATGCCCTCGATCACCGCCACGCCCTCGCGCGTGTCGTCGGTCACCTCCGCGGTGAAGCGCGCCTCGCCCCGCGCGCTCCGCACCAGCACCGCGTCCCCGCCCCGGATGGCGCGGGCCGCGGCGTCGGCCGGATGCAGCAGCACCGCGGGCCCGCGCTGGCGCCGGCGCGCCCGCTCCGACTGGCTGAACGACGAGTTCAGGAAGAAGCGGTTGGGCGGCACGATGCACTGGAGCGGATACCGGCGGGTCAGCTCCGCGTGCTCCGGCCCTTCCACCAGCGGGACGTAGGTGGGCAGCGAGGGCAGGCCGGCCCGGGCCATGGTCTCCGAGACGAACTCCACCTTGCCCGACGGCGTGGGGGCCCCGTCCGCGAAGGGACGGTACGGCCGGTCGATGCGGAGGCGCACCGAGCGCTCCCGCTCCAGCCGGTCGAGCGTGATGCCGTCCACCGAGGGCTCGCCGGAGGCGAGGGACTCGCGGATCAGATCGTCCTCCGTCTTGGCGAAGTGCGGGTCGCGCAGGCCCATGGCCCGCGCCAGCCGGCGGGTCAGCTCCCAGTTGGAGCACGCCTCTCCCTCGGGAGGGATCACCGGCCGGGCGAGCTGCACGTAGAAGTGCCCGTAGGACTTGTAGCAATCGCTGTGCTCCATCGAGGTGGTGGCGGGCAGCACCAGGTCCGCCCAGTCGGTGGTGTCGGTGAGGTGCTGCTCGTGCACCACCGTGAACAGGTCGTCGCGCGCGAGGCCCCGCAGGACCAGCTCCTGGTTCGGGGCGATCGAGGCCGGGTTCGCGTTGTAGACGTAGAGCGACTTCACCGGGGGGGCGAGATCCGGATCGGTGAGCGCGCGCCCGAGCTGGATCATGTTGATGAGCCGCGGCGGCGGGCTCGGCATCAGATCCGGCCGCTCGATGGCCGCGTTGGAGAGCCCGAACGCGCCGCTCGAGGCCAGCAGCGCGCCGCCCGCGGGATGCGCGTAGGCCCCGGTGAGAGCGGGCAGGCACGCGATGGTCCGGCAGGTCATGCCCCCGTTGTCGTGGCGGGAGAGCCCGATGCCGACCCGGATGAAGGAGGCGGGGGTGGCTCCGTACCGACGCGCGAAGGCCACCACGTCCTCCGCGGTGAGCCCGGTGATCGCGGCCACCCGCCCGGGATCGTACTGCTCGACGTGCCGGGCCAGCGCGGTGAAGCCCAGGGTCGCGCGCTGGACGTAGTCGAGGTCGACGCGCCCTTCGCCGATCAGCACGTGCATCACGCCCAGGGCCAGCGCCCCGTCGGTGCCGGGCCGCACCATCAGGTGCCAGTCGGCCTGACGCGCGGTCATGGTGCGGTAGGGATCCACGCAGATCACGTACGCCCCGCGCCGGCGCGCCTGCTTGACCAGGGTCATGGCGTTGACGTGCGTGTGGGAGGCGTTGATGCCCCAGAGCACGATGAGATCCGAGTCCACCATCTGCTCGGAGTCGTTGCCGCTGACGGTGCCGACCGTCGCCTGCCAGCCCGCGTAGGCGGTGCTCACGCAGATGGTGCGATCGAGGCGCGAGGCGCCCAGCGCGTAGAAGAGGGCGTGGCCGGCGCGGTTCTGCACCAGGCCGAGGGTGCCGCCGTAGGAGAACGGCAGCAGCGCCTCCGGCCCCCACTGGGCGATGATGCGCCGCCAGCGGTGCGCGATCTCGTCGAGCGCCTCGTCCCAGCCGATGGGCTCGAAGCGCCCCTCGCCCTTGGGGCCGACCCGACGGAGGGGCCGCGTGACGCGGCTGTCCCCGTAGACGCGCTCCGCGTAGTCGTGCACCTTCCCGCAGATCACGCCCCGGGTGAAGGGGTGGGACGCGTCGCCGACCACGTCGGTGATGCGGCCGTCCTCCACCGTGACCTGGAGCGCGCACTGCGACGGGCAGTCGTGTGGGCACACCGACGGGAGGGTGGCTCGCATGAGTGCCTAGATTAGCATAGGGCGCGGGCCGCCTCATCGTGCGGCCCCCGCCACGGCGGCGCGCTATCATCGGCCATGTCCGACGACGTCCCGGCCTCCGCGGCCGCGCGGCCGCCCCTCTTCGCGACCCGCGAGGCCCGTCGCCTCGGCGTCCTGTTCGCCATCGTCTACTTCGCGCAGGGCATGGTGTACCTGCCCGACCAGGTGGTGGCCATCGTGTTCAAGGAGCGCGGGCTCACCGCCGGCCAGCTCGCCGCCTTCACCTGGATCACCACCGTGCCCTGGTTCGTGAAGCCGCTCTACGGCCTCCTGTCGGACTTCGTCCCGCTCGGGGGCACCCGCCGCCGCGGCTACTTCCTGCTCATGGCGGGACTCGCCGCGATCTCCGCGGGCGCGGTGAGTCTCATGGCGGAGTCGCCCTACTGGGCGCTCGCGCTGGTGATCACCCTGCTCTGGCTCGGCGTCGGCTTCACCGACGTGCTCACCGACGCCCTCATGGTCGAGAACGGCAAGCCACTCGGCCTGACCGGCGCGTTCCAGTCGGTGCAGTGGGCGGCCCTCAGCGCGGCCTCGATGCTGGTGGGCATCGCGGGCGGCTACCTCGCCGAGCGCCGTGCCTTCGCGGCCGCCTTCGCGCTGGTGTCGTGCTTCCCGCTGATCTCGCTGCTGATGGCGTGGCTGGTGGTGAACGAGCCGCCCGCGCGCCTCGACCTCGAAGGCCTCGGCGAGACCGCGGCCGCGGTGCGGCGCGCGCTCGGGGGGCGCGAGCTGTGGCTGGTGGCCGGCTTCACCTTCTTCTGGGCCTTCAGTCCTTCCTTCGGTCCCGCGTTCTTCTACTACCAGACCGACACCCTGCACTTCTCGCAGACGTTCATCGGGGCGCTGGCCTCCCTGGGGGCCGCCGCCGGCATCGTGGGCGCGTGGGCCTACGCTCGCCTGGCCCGAGTGTGGTCGCTCAAGCGGCTCATCGTGTGGTCGATCGGAGCCGGCACCGTCGGCACCATCGCCTATCTCGTGTACGTGGGTCCGATCAGCGCGGTGGCGATCACGGTGGTGTTCGGGGCCCTCGGCATGACCGCGCAGCTCGCCTCCCTCGACCTGGCGGCCAAGGCCTGTCCGGCACGCGCGGAGGCGACCTTCTTCGCGCTGCTGATGTCGGTCTACAACTTCGGCATGCGCAGCTCGGAGTGGACGGGGGCCAACCTCTACGACTGGCTGGGCTACACCCCGCTGGTGCTGATCTCGACCATCTTCACCGCCGCCGCGTGGCTGCTGGTTCCGCTGGTGCCCATCGACGCCATCCAGGCCGCCGCGGCCCGCGCCGAGAGCCCGCCCGCGGCGGACGCCTGAACGCCTCTTTCGCGTGTTCTCGCACCCCCGGGGGCCGAAGATGGATGTGCATCACGGGGCGAGCTTGCACATCTCCCCGGCGGCCAGACCCGTCCTCGCGGGGACATCGGCGAGCTTGGTCGCGCCGACGCCTCCGGCAAAGCGCGTCATGGCGTCGAGGATCTCCTTTGAAGGCGCGCGATTGAAGGCGCGTGATTCGGGACCCGCGCTCGTCGCCGAACGTGACGTTGGACGCGTTCTCGCACGCTGCCGGGCACGACCGGGACGAGACGCCGTCACAAGGCCATTCGGCGGGCCCCGCGTCGACCGGGACGAACCGCGCGCCAGGGGCGACGCGCCTCAGGCATCCCCGCGCTCCTCCCGCTCCACCGCGGCCTGCGCGGCCTCGTGGGCCCGGCGCAGCCAGCGCAGGGCGCGGCCCACCTCGCGCGGGCCCTCCACCCGGCACTCCACCCAGCCGCTCGCGCTCATGCGCCGGTGCGGCGTGCAGCCCGCGGCCAGTGCCCGCCGCTGGTCCTCGGGGCCGAGCCGGATCCAGAGATCGGTGTCCTTGGGACGGAGCGGGAAGCACGCGAAGAGCCGCGGGCCCACGAAGTAGCCCCAGCGGCCGAACATCGGGGTGATCTTCACCCGGGGCCAGGCGCCGAGCGCCTGGTTGAGCTCCGCGGCGGGACCGACGCCGCCGCGCTCGAGGGTGCGACGGGTCTTGCGGGCCGAGCCGATGCCGCGAAACGGCCGGGAGCGGGGCTTCACGACGGACCTCCGGCCGCTTCCGCGCCGCCGCCGGGTCGGGCGCGGGGCGCGGCCTCCGGCGGCTCAGGGAAAATGATACCGCGAGATGTGCAGGTGGACTCCGTGGGAGGACCTGGGCTCGACGGTGAGCTCGCCGGCCCCGAGCAGGAGCGCCGCGTCCGCGCGCTCGAGCCGCTGGATCAGCGGCGGCAGATCGGGCGCCACCATCGAGAGCGCCACCATCCCCTCCATGCCGCCGACCTCGCTGGCCGGCACCATCAGGAGCGTGCCGCCGCCGGCCCAGCCGAGCATGGTGCGGGGGCCACCGTTGACCTCGACCTCGGGCAGGCCGAACAGATCCTGGTAGTTCTTGGCCGTGTCGTGCGGCACCGGCGAGCCGATCACCAGCCGCTTGAAGCGCACCGGCGACTCCGCGGGCGCGCCGCTGTCCTCGGGCGTGGCCAGCTCCACCAGCACCCCGTGGCAGGCCCTCGGATGCAGGAAGCCGACACGGCCCGCGATACCGCGGCGCGGCGCGGGGTCGAGCAGCGCCACGCTCTTGCTGTGCAGGGCCGTGAGGTCGCCCGCCACGTCCGGGGTCTTGAAGCACACGTGGTGGAGTCCCTCGCCTCGCTTGGCGAGAAAGCGGCCGATGGGCGTGTCGGGGGCGAGCGGCTCGAGCAGCTCGATCTCGGTCTCTCCCGCCGCGAGCAGCGCCGCGCGCACACCCTGCTCGGCGACCTGCGCCTCGCGCGTGAGCGGCAGCCCCAGGGTGTCGCGCCAGAAGCGGTACGCCTGGGAGAGGCTGCGCACCGCGATCCCGACGTGATGGATGTTGGTCACCATGGCCGTGTGCGTGCGCTCGTCACCTCGATCACGCTATACCGACGAGGCCCGGATTTTCAAGGTCTTTCGCCCGCGCCGCCCTCAGCCACGCGTGAACAGCTTCTCGACCGGCGCCGGCGGCAGGCCGACCAGGGCCGCGTTCTCCTCCACGTGCGACAGCTGGGTCATCCCGCACAGCGCGGTGCCCACGCCCGGCGTGGAGCGCACGAACTGGAGCGCGCGCTGGGCGTCGGTGGAGAGGCCCTCGAGCACCTGGGCGAGGGCGGGCGGGAGATTACGAGCGAGCTTGCCCTGGAAGATCGAGGCCGACGCCATCACGTAGAGGCCGAGCTGCTCCGCGGCCTGCAGCACCGAGACCTGGGTCGGCCCGAGCGGCTGGTTGCCCTGGGCGAGGGCCTGGGTCATGGCCAGGCTATACGGCAGCTGGATCACGCCGAAGTGGTGGCGCGCTCCCGCGACCTCGCGCGCGAGCTCGACCAGGTCCGGCAGCGACAGGTAGTCGCGCGCGCCCGCGAGCCGGCGGTAGCCCTCCCAGGTCGCGGTGCCGTACCAGCGGATGCGCCCGTCGCCGACCGCGCTCTCCAGGAACTCGAACGCGGCCCGCATGCGCGCCATGAAGGTGGAGCGATCGATCGCGTCGAGCTGCATCTCCGGGTTGTGCAGGTAGTAGACGTCGATGGTGTCGACGCCCAGGTTGGCGCGGCTCCGCTCCAGCTGGTCCGCGAGGTAGCGCGGGGTGATGCAGTGGCAGCCGCCCACCACGTCCGCCGCGGTGAGCACCCCCGGACGGATGTAGGTCTCGGTGTAGTAGGCGCCCGGGTTCGCGGGCACCTCGCCGTCGAAGGGGATGAAGCCGCCCTTGGTGGCCAGCACCACCTCCTCGCGGGCGATCCCCCCCGCGGCCACCAGGGCCCGCAGCGCCGCGCCCACGCTGCGCTCGCTGCGCTGGTGGCGGTAGTTCACCGCGGTGTCGATCACGTTGATGCCGAGCTCGAGCGCGCGCGTCACCGACGCCTCGTAGGCACGGTCGGTCGCGTCGTCCTCGGCGCCGAGATAGGTCCCGATGCCGACCGACGACAGCCGCAGCCCCTTCCAGGTCTTGAAGTGGGCCTTGTCGGCCCGCTTCCCCAGCCGGCGCCGGTAGCCGTTCGTGCCCGCCTCCGTCGCGAAGCCGTTCATGTGGGGGTCTCCCGGTACACGAGCAGGATGAGCCCGATGATCGTCATGCACGCGGCCCACGCCCAGCCGGGCAGCGTCGCGTCCTCCCGCGGCAGGCGCACATCGAGCCAGCGGCCCCACGCCATCACCACCCCGAAGAGGCCCATGGGGGCGTGCGAGACCTCGGTGAGGAACTCCGACTTGAGGTTGAACATGGCATGGGAGTGCGTCAAGAGCAGCCCGCCGCCCGCCGCGCAGAGGAGGGGAAAGACGAGGCGGCCCCCGGGTCGGATGAGCCGGCCCGAGCGTACCATCCACTCGAACACGGCCAGCGCCACCACCAGCAGGACCACCAGCCGGTGCTGCAGCACGTCGGGCAGCACCATGCTCTCCCAGAAGCCGGCCGGCCCGAGCGGCCACGCGCGCGGATCGTTGCGCATGAAGAGGAACGCGGCCAGCCCGAGGAAGAGCAGCGGCCAGTGGCGCGCCCACCGGGTGTAGCCGGCGCGGTCGAGCAGGGCCAGCACGCCCATCAGGAACACGAAGAAGCCGGCCGCGTGGTGGTTGTACTCGGACCACGCGTATTCCTCCGGCTGACGCCGCGCGAGGGTGTCGTCGATCGGCGCCGCGGCGGCCAGCAGCTCCCGCACCGGCGGCGAGGACAGGCGCGGCATCGCGGGCCGGAAGCGCGCCGCCACCTCGGCCGGCGCGGCCCGGTCCGCCACCATGTCCACCGACGGCGGCAGCGAGGTGAGCGAGGCCGCGGCCAGCAGCAGGGTGATCCCGAGGCCGACCTCGGCCTCGATCAGCGGCGGCACCCGCGCGGCCACTCCCGCGGCGCCGCGCGCTCCCCCACCCCGGCGGAGCAGCATGAAGTTGAGGCCGCCCAGGACCAGCGCGCAGAGCAGCAGGGCCACCTTGGTCAGGACCATCACCCCGTAGCCGGTGCCGATGAGCGCGCCCCAGTCGCCCACGTAGCTCAGGGTGAGCCCGATGCCGGGTCCCAGCACCAGCATCATGCCGCCGATGGCGACGGCGGAGAACCGGGACAGCACGGTGACGCCGGCCGGCCCCGCGGCGGCGCCCGCCCGGCGCCAGAGCACCGCGAAGCCCACCAGGTGGATGAGCCCGCCCACCCAGAGCACCCCGCCCAGCTGGTGGAGCACGGTCACGAGCATGAGCGGGCCCCGCTGGCTGAGCCGGCTCGACGCGTGCGCGAGCCAGGCCGAGCTCGCCATCAGCAGCGCGCCGATCATCACCGCGAGGACCCACCGGCGCGCCCCCGCCGCCGCGGCGCCGGCGCCGTGCAGCACCGCGGCGAGCAGCAGGGCCAGGGCCACGCGCACCAGGCCGGCCCGGCCGAATTCGGTGACGAGGAAGTCGCGGAGCGGCCACCGTCCGCTCTCGTCGGCCAGGGCCCAGGGGTGCACGACCAGGAGCAGGAGCGCGGTGGTGGCCGCCACCACGAGGGCCCCGGCCACGATGAGGGCGACGGCCCGGGCGCGCGCCGCGCCGAGGAGGCCTCCGGTCACGAACCCGGGGCGCAGCACCAGCAGCACGTAGGCGAGGCCACCCACCGCCGCCGCGAGTCCGACCGTGCCGAATCCGCGCAGCAGGACGTCGAGAAAGCCCGCCAGCTGCGCCATGCCTACTGTGCGGCGGGGCCGACCGTGAAGCGCAGGGCGCCCTCGGTGATGTGGCCGTCGACCGCCAGCACGCGGTAGCGGAGGACGTATACCCCGGGAGCGAGCGGCGCGAGTGGGATCACGACCCGGTCCGGCCCGGCCAACCCGTCACCGTCCGGCAGGGTCACCGGCGCGGGCGGCTGGCTCCCCGCGGCCAGCGTGATGCGGGTGAAGCGCTTCTCGAGCTTGCTGTTGAACCGCAGGGTGACCTGCTCGGGCGAGCGAGCCAGCACCGCGTCGTGGACCGGGGAGGACTCCAGCACGATGGCGTGGGCGGCGGCGGGGCCCGCGGGCCACAGCGCGCCGGCCAGGCCGAGCAGCAGGGCCGCCGTGAGGGCCGGCCACGTCGAGCGGATCACGCGGTCAGCGCCAGTCGTCCAGCACCAGGTCGCTGGCGTCTTCGTAGTCCTCTTGCTTGCCGCGCTTCATGCGCACCATCGTGAAGTCCACGTGGTAGCCGCGCTCGAGCAGGGTCTGGTAGGCGGTCCAGTAGTAGGTGTAGGCCGGCACCACCACGCGCTGCAGCTGCCCCGCCCCCGCCAGCTCCTCCACCCCCTGCAGCAGGGCGTGCAGGTGCTCCGGCTTGCGCTGACGGCTGTCGATGGCGAGCAGCTTCACGTAAGCGCTGCCGTGCGGGGCCTCGCTGTTGGGCGGCAGGTGGCACACCGCGAAGCCGATCACCTCGCGCCCCTTCTCCAGCAACAGGGTGTCGCCCAGGGTGAGGCCGTCGACGATCTCGATCTCCTTGGCCAGGTCGAGTCCGCGCCAGAAGCCGTTGGTGATGCGCCGAACCTTCTGCATCACCTGCTTCTTGCGGGCTTCTTCCAGGGTGGAGTAGCGGCGGACCGCGAGCCCCGGCTTGGGGGCGGGCCGCGCCGCCGCCGCGGCGGCCTCCGCGCGATCCATCGCCTTGCTGGTCACCACCACCAGCCCCTTCGGCTTGTAGCCGAACTTCTGGTACAGCACGAGGTGCTTGGGGCTGTAGGGATACGTCGCGAGGCCCTGGAGCGTGGCCTTGTTCTCGTCGAAGAACTCCTGGCACGCGGCGAGGAGCTGCTGGCCGATGTCCTGGTTCTGATAGTTGGTCAGCACCGCCACCGGGCCGATGACCCCGACGGTGCCCCACATGACCGCGAGGGCCGCGCCCACGATCTTGCCGTCGCCCTCCTCGGCCACGAAGCAGCCCCACGGCTCCATGAGCCAGCGGTGGTGCACGTACTGGGCGCCGCCGAAGACCTGACGCGGCCGCGTGCCCACCTGCCGCTCGAAGAAGTCGCCGAAGGCCTGCTCGATGACGTCGCGGACCTTGGAGAGGTCGCCCTTGCGGACGCGGCGGATCTTGATCAGCGGCGAGCGGCCCTGCGAGTCGAGCCCGGGACGATCGACGGTCGCCCTCATGATTTCTCCGGCACGCCCGCCAGCTCCTCGAGGAGCGTGATCACGCCGGAGTGATCGAGCCCGCCCTTGCCCTTCACGCGCATGGCGTTGAACAGCTCCTGCACCACCGCGGTGCACGGCAGCGGCACGCCGAGGGCGCGCGAGGACTCCATGATCAGGCCCAGATCCTTGAAGTGAAGGTCGATCTTGAAGCCGGGGTTGTAGGTGCCCGCGGTGTAGTTCGGGGTCTTCTGCTCGAGGCACTTCGATCCCGCGAGCCCGCCCCCGAGGGCCTTCAGGGTGAGCGCGCGATCGAGGCCCGCCTTCCTGGCCAGGGTGAGCGCCTCGCCGAGGGCGGTGAGATTCACCGCCACGATGATCTGGTTGGCGAGCTTGGTGAAGCCCCCCGCCCCGAGCGGCCCCAGGTGCGTGATGGTCTTGCCGAGGGCCTGGAAGATGGGCAGGGCGGCATCGAAGTCGGCCTTCTCGCCGCCGACCATGATCGAGAGCGCCCCGTCGATGGCGCCCTTCTCCCCGCCCGACACCGGCGCGTCCACCATGCGGCCGCCCTTGGTCGCCAGCGCCTTCCCCACCTTCTGGGAGACCAGGGGCGAGATCGTCGACATGTCCGCGAGCAGCTGCCCTCGCTTGATTCCCTCGATGAGCCCGTCCCGCCCGAGCGCCACCAGCTCCACGTCCGGGGAGTTGGGCAGCATCGTGATCACCACGTCGCTCTGGGCCGCTACTTCCTTCGGCGTCGACGCCGCCTTGGCTCCCGCCCCCACCAGCTCCTGAACCGGTCCCTGGCTCCGGCTGTGGACAACCAGTGGATGGCCGGCCTTCAGCAAGTTCTTGGCCATGGGACGACCCATGATACCAAGCCCAATGAATCCAACGACTTGCGCCATGGTGACCTCGTGGGGACCAGATTGGGAGGAGCGACAGCGGCCCGGACAGTGGAGTAACACAAGCACGCGCGGTGAGTCAAGCGATTCGGACGTTTAGCGCAGGCGGAGGCCCTCCTCCTGGGCGCGGCGCCGCACCCAGTCGGGGTCGAACTCGATGATCTTCCAGGGCCCGCCCCCGTCCCGGGCCATCCGGAAGCGGATCGGCCCCTGCACCGGGTCCTGGTAGGATACCCAGCTCCCACCCCCGTCCCGGGACACCGAGACGGTCGTGACCAGGGCCAGGGCCCCCACCGGGAGCCGGATCCCCGATCGGTCGCCCCCCGGGCGACCGACGCTTCGCTCGATCTCGGTCCGGATACGCGCGGCCACGAGCGGGCGCAGCCGCCGCCGGGCGAGGGTCACGACGAGCTCCCGGCCGTTGGCCTCGGCGGCGCTGGCCGGCGCGGGCTGGCGCGCGAGGTAGTCGGCGGCCAGCACCGCGGTCGCGTGATCCGCGATGGCGTCGACATCGAAGAAGGCCAGCGCGGTGTCCGCGTCGCGGCGCTCGACCGCGGCCCCCAGCCAGTAGAGGGCGTAGCGCGGGGTGCTGATCGCGTAGAGCGCGAACGAGGCGACGAGCGCCAGCCCCGCCACCGCCCACGGCCAGGCCCACGCGCGGCTCGGCATCGCGGGCCACGCTACCGCAGGCGCGACCGGCGGCGCAACCGCCGGGCCCGCACGGGAACCACTTGACCGCGCCGGCCCGTCTGGTGTATTTATATGCTCCATGAAAAATATATATTCATACGGTCCCGAGGCGGGCGAGGGAGGCCGGCGGCGTCGGGCCATCCTCGCGATGGTGGAGCAGGGCGGCGTGCGCTCCCAGGAGGACCTGCAGCGGCGCCTGCGGCGGGAGGGATTCGCGGTGGCCCAGCCCACCCTCTCGCGTGATCTGCGCGCCCTCGGGCTCGCCAAGACCCCGAGCGGTTACGTGGCCGCCCCGGCCCCCCCCGCCCCGGCGCCCGCCGAGCGGGAGGGCGCGCTGGATCGCGCCATGGGCGGGTTCGTGCTCTCGGTGCGCGCGGCCGGCTCCTTGGTGGTGGTGCGCACCCCGCCCGCGGGCGCTCATCCGCTGGCCCGCGCCCTGGACGAGGCCGCGCTGCCCGACGTGGTCGGCACCATCGCGGGCGACGACACCGTGTTCGTGGCCACCCCCGGCCCCTCCGCCGCGCTCCGTCTCGAGCGGCGGCTGCGCGCGCCCCTCGCCCCCGCCCGGGTGGGCCGGCGGGCCTGAAAGGACGAGCCCATGACCCTGCCCGTGCCGCACGAGCTGCGCGACGGCGGTCTCCTGATCAGCACCGACCCCGCGCGTCTCGACCTCGACACCGTTCACCGCTTCCTCGCGGGCTCGTACTGGGCCGCCGGCGTGCCGCGGGAGGTCGTGGAGCGGTCGATGCAGAACTCGATCTGCTTCGGGGCCTTCGAGGGCGACGGCCAGGTGGGCTTCGCCCGCGTGATCAGCGACCGCGCGACGTTCGCCTACGTGTGCGACGTGTTCGTGCTGGACAGCCACCGCGGCCGCGGCGTGGGCAAGCGGCTCATGGCCGCGGTCACCAGCCATCCCGAGCTCCAGAACCTGCGCCTCTGGACCCTCTTCACGCGGGACGCCCACGGCCTCTACCGGCAGGTGGGCTTCCAGGAGGCGCGCTATCCCGATCGGCTGATGGAGCGCCGACGGGCTCAGCCCTATCCGGCCGGACCGACCAACGGCGCCCACGGCGCCACAGGAGAGCACACCGCATGAGCACCGACGTCAGCGCACTGATGAAGATCACCGACCGGCCGCCGGTGGTGATGATCGAAGGGCACGGCTCCCGGCTGCGGGACGAGGACGGCAAGAGCTATCTGGACTTCGTCCAGGGCTGGGCGGTCAACTGCCTCGGCCACTCGCCGTCGGTCATCGCGGAGACGGTGGCGTTCCAGGCCGGCCGGCTCGTCAACTGCAGCCCCGCCTACTACAACGCGGAGATGGCCCGCCTGGCGAGCCGCCTCGCCGAATGCTCCGGCCTCGACCAGGTCTTCTTCTGCAACAGCGGCGCGGAGGCCAACGAGGGCGCGATCAAGCTCGCCCGGAAGTGGGGCGCGAAGCATCGCGACGGGGCCTTCGAGATCATCACGATGGACCACGGCTTCCACGGCCGGACGCTGGCCACCATGGCCGCCTCCGGCAAGGCGGCCTGGGAGCCCCTCTTCGAGCCCAAGGTGCCGGGCTTCGTCAAGGTGCCGCTCGGCGATCTCGACGCGGTGAAGGCCGCGATCACCCCACGCACGGTGGCGATCATGCTGGAGCCGATCCAGGGCGAGGCCGGCGTGTACCCGGCGGGCGACGAGTTCCTGCGCGCGCTGCGGGCTCTCACCGCCCAGGCGCGCATCCTCCTGATCCTCGACGAGATCCAGACCGGTATCGGCCGCACCGGCCGGTTCCTCGCCTACGAGCACGCCGGGGTCATGCCCGACATCCTGACGCTCGGCAAGGGCCTCGGCGGCGGCGTGCCGCTGGCGGCCCTGGTGGCCGCGGAGGCGGTGTGCTGCTTCGAGCACGGCGACCAGGGCGGGACGTTCAACGGCTCGCCGCTCATGTGCGCGATCGGCAACGCGGTGGTGGAGACGGTGGCGAGCCCGGCCTTCCTCGCGGACGTGACCGCCAAGGGCCACTACCTCGCGGGGCGGCTTCACGCGCTGTCCGCCAAGCACGGCCACGGGGAGGTGCGCGGACGCGGGCTACTGCTCGCGCTCGAGCTGAAGGGCACCGACGCGGGGAAGGTCTCGCGCACCGCGATGGACCGTGGGCTGCTCCTCAATGCACCCCGCCCTGACGCCCTACGCTTCATGCCGGCATTGAACGTGACTCGCGACGAGATCGACGAGATGCTGGAGGTGCTCGACTCGGTGCTGGCCGGCAGCTAGCTCGCTCACCGGCGGGCGCCGGGGGGCCGGCGGCCGGGCGTCGTGGGGGGCCGGGGGACGCGTTCCCTGCCCGGCACCCCACTTAGGGCTGCGGGC